>Ga0307479_10003506_pt1 | contig 14293 bp, 10 predicted proteins | sample atmos_gasesECM4C_FD_203743 | JGI IMG/M metagenome (GOLD analysis project Ga0307479, IMG submission 203743) | Hardwood forest soil microbial communities from Morgan-Monroe State Forest, Indiana, United States - atmos_gasesECM4C_515 | ecosystem: Environmental > Terrestrial > Soil > Temperate...
TGCGAAGGAGAACCTGAACTTCTTTTCACCGAGAATGAGACTAACGCCAAGAGGTTGTTTGGCGGCGAGAACCGCACACGCTACGTCAAAGACGGAATCAACGACTACATCGTGCATGGAGATCATCAAGCTGTTAATCCTGAAAAGACCGGGACCAAAGCTTCCGCACTCTACCGTTTGCGAATTGCTCCTGGTGCCACAGCGACACTACGCTTACGCCTGACCGATCAGGAGCCAAAAATTGCTCACATGTCTGCGCCGCGACTCGTCATCGCAGCCGCTCCCACGGCCGAGCTGCTCGGCCACAGTTTTGATTCTGTCTTCGCCCTTCGCCGCACGGACGCCGACGAGTTTTACGCTAAGCGCGCCCCTAAAGGTCTTTCTGAAGACGCGAAAAACGTGCAGCGCCAGGCGTTCGCCGGATTGCTGTGGTCGAAACAGTTTTATCACCTCGATGTGCGCACCTGGCTTGACGGCGATCCGGCGGGCCCACCGCCCCCGGAGAGTCGAAAAAAGGGCCGGAATCACGAGTGGGGCCATCTTTACAACGCCGACGTCATCTCTATGCCCGACAAGTGGGAATATCCATGGTACGCGGCGTGGGACCTTGCATTTCATTGCATCCCCCTGGCGCAGATCGATCCCGATTTTGCCAAGGAACAACTCACGCTGCTTTTCCGCGAATGGTATATGCATCCTAACGGCCAAGTTCCAGCCTACGAATGGGCCTTCGGAGACGTAAATCCTCCGGTACACGCCTGGGCCGCCTTTCGCGTTTACAAAATTGAGAAACGAATTCGTGGCAAGGCCGATCGCATTTTTCTCGAGAGCGCCTTCCACAAACTCCTTCTCAACTTTACTTCCTGGGTGAACCGGAAAGACGCGGAAGGCCGGAATATCTTCCAGGGCGGCTTTCTGGGCCTGGACAACATTGGCGTGTTCGACCGCTCCGCTCCCTTGCCTACGGGAGGATACCTCGAGCAGTCGGACGGCACGAGTTGGATGGGCATGTACTGCCTGAACATGTTGGCCATCGCCTTGGAACTTGCTCGTGAGAATCCCTCTTACGAAAACATCGCCAGCAAGTTCTTTGAACATTTTGTCCACATCGCACAGGCCATGAACGACGAGCGTGATGGCATCGAACTCTGGGACGAGCAAGACGGCTTCTTTTACGACGTCCTTCACCTGCCGAACGGTGATCGCCATTATCTTAAGGTGCGCTCCCTGGTGGGCCTGATTCCGCTTCTCGGCGTGGAGACTTTCGATCAGGAGTTGGTCGATCGCCTTCCTGGCTTCAAACGCCGCGTTCTTTGGTTCCTCGACAATCACCCCGACGTCCAGCCGCACGTCCAAGTAGCTCAAACGAAGACAGGCCGGCGGGGTCTGCTAGCCCTGGTGGACCGCGGCCACCTCGAACGCGTGCTCCGCTACCTGCTGGACGAATCTGAGTTTCTCTCCCCCCATGGGATCCGTTCGATCTCGAGATTCCACAAAGACAATCCCTATGTCCTGCATGTAAACGGAGCAGAACATCGCGTCGACTATGAGCCCGCCGAGTCTGGCACTGGCCTCTTTGGAGGAAACTCCAACTGGCGCGGACCTGTGTGGTTTCCGATCAATTTTCTGCTTATCGAGGCCCTCCAGAAATTCCATCACTTTTACGGCGATAGCCTCGCGGTCGAGCTGCCGGCCGGTTCCGGACGCCAAGCATCTCTATGGGACGCGGCGACGGAGATTTCGCGCAGACTTATGCGAATTTTCCTTCGTTCGGCGGAGGGTAAGCGTCCGGTGTATGGCGGGCTTGAAAAATTTCAAAGCGATCCGCACTGGCGCGACTGCATCTATTTTCACGAGTACTTCCATGGCGACAATGGAGCTGGCATTGGGGCGAGTCACCAGACTGGATGGACTGGACTCGTTGCCAAGCTCCTTGAGCAAAGCGGCGGGGCAACGTAATTTGGCCGAACCAAAATCCGGCAGGGAACTCTCTGGTGGCCCGAATCTTTTCAATTCTGAAAGACTTTGCGGAATAGACGAATCATCTCCGCGAACGCCAGGTCTGTCGCCTCGGGATCGAAACGCGGCCCTTCATCTCGCGTGAAGGCATGCTCGGCTGCATACAGCAAGGTGTTATACCGGACGCCTGACTTCTTCAGCGCCCGGTCAATCGTCTCCCGTCCCGCGTCGGGAACGTGTGGGTCCTTGGTCCCGAAGATCATCAGAAGTTCACCGCGGATTTCTCTTGCGCGGGTTAGCGATCCGGCATCGGCGTCCTGACCGAGCTTGCCATCATGGATGCCCGTGCCGTAGAAGCACACCGTTGCGCGCACATCGCGCTGGAACGCCGCTCGAAACGCGAGGTGGCCGCCGATACAGAAACCCACCACGGCGATCTTGCTCGCCGCGACCTTCGGGTGGTTGGAAAGCCAGTCGAGACCCGCGCGGCAATCGGCATCGAAATGCGCGACCGGAGTCTTCGCGGCGTCTTGCTGGCCGCGGGTCCGCCCGGCGTCATCGAAGGGGATCACCGTTCCCGGCGGCTCGATGCGGCAGTATATTTCCGGCGCAGCAGCAACAAATCCATACCCTGCCAGCCGCACGCAAGTGCGCAACAGCGGCGGCGTGAGCTGAAAAATATCCGAATAGCACCATATCCCCGGGTACTGGCCTTCAGCCTTGGGCGCAGCGACGAAGGTTCGCACGGGGGAACCCGGCAGAGGAATGTCTACGTATTCGGTGGTGACTACCATTTTCGGTGCTGACTGCCATTTGCTTGTGCGCGAAAATTCTGGCCGAGACGCGCTAGCCAGTCAACTTCTGTATTCCGGTAACGGACGGTTCTGTATTCAAACGACGGACGGTTCTGTATTCACCCAAGGGACTGCTGTTCACCCTAATGATCTACTTCCGAATTTACGCGACGGACTGCTGTTGACACTGACGATCTACTTCCCCTTCCCAGCAGAGCAGCTCTGCGTAGTTGTCAAACTCTTCGCTCAACAGCCATTGCTCCGCTGCTTTCGCCTCCTCGTTATTTTCCAGGACATCAGAAATGGCCTGATTGACCACCGCCAGAAACAAGCGCTTTGCTGCTTGCGAATGGAACTCGCCAGTTTGGTATGTCATGTGGGCCGCCCCTTTCCTTTGTTATCTTCCCGTACCAACAGTCGCTCTTTTGGAAGCACGGGGAAGCCCAATAAGGCTGGACGGTAAGTTGCTGAAAGCAAACGAGGGTATCTGCGTCGGATCTCGTTTTCCCGGCAATCCCTGACTACTATTTGACACTCCTGCCAATCCGTCGCCAGCGGTTTACCGGTGAACCAAAAGTGCAGTTATCGCGATTCTTCGCGGCCCGAGACGAAACCGCATCTCTCGTATTCCGGTTTGCATCGAACACTTATGCGTGTTTTGCTGCTCAATCTGGGCGTTGATTCCCTGCAGGCTGCCAACAAGTCGTTGGCTGGCCAGGGGTACGATGTCGCTACACATCGCGGCTTGGCCGTCGATCAGGTGCTGGAACTGTCGCCCGAGGTGCTGGTCACCGAAGCAACGCCTTCGGACCTGAGCTGCTGCGGGCTGATTACGCAACTCAAAGCCCGCCCGGAGACGGAGTCACTCAAGATCGTGATGATTGTTCAAGGGGGCGCCCTGGAGCGCGCCCGCGCCTTGGACCTCGGCGCGGATGACGTCATTTCGTTTCCCTTCGAAGCGGTGGAATTTGCCTCCAGGATTCGGGCGCAGTTCCGCGAGCGTAAGCCACAAGAAGAGCTCAAGACCATGCTCAAATACGCCGTGCAACGAGAGCATCTCGCGGATATCGTCCTCCAACTACTGAGCCACCCTCTTGGCAAACGCCGCTTCTGGCTGATCCCCGCTATTTTCGTGCTCAGCGCGGCAGTTGTGCTCGCGGCGATCGATCTAGGCATTTCCAACCGGCGTACGCGCAAGGAAACTCGTCAGTTGCGAGCGGAAATCGCGCGTCTGAGCACCGGTTTGGGCCAGCAAGGCGAGCTATTGCATCGCGCGGAGTTCACGCGTGGGTCGCTTGAGGCGCAGTCGCAATCTGCATCTACCATACGTGATTCTCTGAAAGCGCAGTCTGAGGATCTCCGTAAGAAAGTAGCTTCGGCGGGCGACGCGGACGCTGATTCCCTGAAGCGCCAGCTCGCGGATACACAGCGCCGCCTAAAACTACTCGAGAGCGAAGGCAAGATCGCCGAAACCGTCGTTCATGATTACGGCCCCAGCGTCTGCTTGCTCCACGTTGTTGTCGAATTCCTTGACAAGCAATCCGGCCATCCCATTCAGGTCGCGGTCGATGCTGGGGGCAAGCCGCAGGTCGACGACAAAGGCATGGTTCAGCTCGATCTAGGAGGCGCGGGACCTCATCTCCAGATTGATGTTTTTGGCACCGGTTTTGTCGTAAGGCGCGACGGAAAAATCATGACTAATCATCACGTCGTTGAACCTTGGTGGAAAGACGAGGATATGAAGCAGCTTGTCGATCATGGCGCCACCGCTTACGTCTTGACCTACGAGGTTTACTTCCCTGGAAAAGTGGAGGGTGTGCGCGCCAAACTGGACCGCATTTCCCCGATGGCGGACGTCGCCACTCTTCAGCTCGAATCTCCACTTCCGGCCAACTCGGCGGTGCTCGAACTCGACGATCGCAACGAATCCACTGTTACGGGCGACCCCGTTGTGCTGATTGGCTACCCCACCGGAATTGAAGGCATTCTCGCCAGGGCTGGTACGGACGTGGCCCAGAAAATCGCAGGCGGCACTGAAGATGTAAACGACATCATGTCGCAGCTCGCTTCCCAGCGCCTCATCCGCCCCACGACAACGCAGGGCCACATCGGGGACGTGCTCGAGGACAAAATTGTTTACGACGCCGCCACCACTTCCGGCGGTTCGGGCGGACCGCTCTTCAACCGCGACGGAAAAGTGATCGGCATAAATTTCGCGGTGCTCAGGGACTTTGGCGGCTCGAACCTTGCCGTTCCCGTCAAATTCGCGAAGGACCTACTGAGGTAGAGATCCCGACTGACGCGCTCGCCTGCAGAGCGCGGTGGAAAGTGGAATTCCCCGAGATACTCCTCTACTTATTTCGTCAAGGTTCCCTCAGTGAAGGGAGCAGGCGCTAGCAGCTTCCGGTGCAGCATAGCAGAAGGTCTGGTTTTTCTACCTCCGGCCCTTGCTCCGAGCGTAAATGAAATGCCTCACTTTGGCTGGCTTGGCCTCAAACTGATGCAGGCGTTCCTCAACGTCCCGGTCCGCCTGCGTCAATCGGTCGTGTTGCCGCAAGTGTTCCGCCCACGATTCGACGATAAACGTTTCGAGGTAGAGCGTCGGACGTTCGGTGTCATAGTAAACGCCCCACCGCGACGCGCCATCACGCCGCCGCACGCGTGAGAATTTCTCCAGTGCTGCCAGGAACTCGTCAGAGTCCTTTGCCTCAATCTGATATTCCACGGTAACAAGCACCGGGCCTTGATCCAGCGCCACTTCGCCCACCAGCATCGGCTTACCCCAGTGGTCCCAGGCCCCGAGATTCGCCGGCGCGTCCGGCAGCCGCGAAATCAAAATCAGAAGCGGAGACGCCGCTGTGCCAATCGCCGCTGCCATGAAGGAAAAGTGCGTGCCTCGGTGCCCCGCCACATAGCCCCAGAATGCGCTCCCGCCAGCCCACGCGCCCATGTACACCAGCATGAATACTGCCTGTGCCCGCGCACGCACCCAATCCGGCGCAAGGCCCTGCATCACCGTGCTCATCAATGACATCACCGCCGTCCACGCCGAGCCAGCGAAAGCAATAGCCACGCACAAAGGCACGATAGACCTGAACGTCGCCGTGGCCCACAATGTGGCCGCAAAAACCGTCGTCCCTATGACTAGCATAGCGTCCGCAGAAAAAGAAGACCGCACTCGCTGAAGCACCATCGCTCCCAGAATCGCGCCGCCGCCGAAAACGGTTAGGAGCAACCCGTATAACGTTGCGCTCCCACGCAGCCCGTGCGATATGGTGGGGAGTAAAGCCCAAAACGCGCTCGCGAAGAACATAATCACGCCGATTCGTCCGAGAACCGTCAACATGTCCGGCGCATTTCGCGCGTAACGAATCGCCGCGCGTGTCGCACCGCTGAGTGTCTCTTGGGGCGAGCCCCTCTTCCGTGATGGGCGCTTCCAGCGGACAATCACCCACAGCACGCCCAGAAAAGAGAGCGCATTCAACGTAAACGCTGTGCCCACACTTGCTACCGCAATCAGAAACCCTCCCAACGCAGGTCCAATCGCGCGCGCCAAATTGAATTCAATGCCGTTCAGAGCAATGGCTGGCAGCAAGTCTTCTGGGGGCACAACTTCCGGCAGGACCGCGCGCCACGTCGGAGCTTCCAGTGCGTCTCCAATAGAAAGAGCGAGCGTCAAGAGCAACAGCATCCACGGCGTAATCCAATGCAGCAGTGCCAGCGCCGCGAGGGCCACGGCCACGAACAACATCCACACTTCGGTGGCTACGATCAACTTGCGGCGGTCGAAGATATCACCCAAGGCGCCTGCGGGCAGCGCCAGCAGAAAGAACGGCAGCGCCGACGCTGTCTGAATGAGAGCCACCAGCAGCGGGCCCGCACCTTGTGAGACCATCAGCCACGCCGCACCAACGCCCTGCATGAACGTGCCAATATCTGAAACCAGGTCGGCGAACAATAAGTTCCGGAACATCGGCACCCGCAACGGCCGCAATGCAGTCCAACCTGTTCCTGTCTCGGCAGAGTGCATCTGAGGCACGCCGGTAGTCTCTCCTGATGGGTCACCGCGTTGCTGCCGTTCCGTCATCGCGTTGTGACTCTATCACTATGTCGCGGGAATGGCGTTTGTAGGGGTGCGTTGCATTGCGTGGATGCGGCAGATCCCTGAACCATGCCGAAAGAGGTCAGACAGGCGCGACCCCGCGGAAGTCTGCGACACCGTTGTCCTGTTGCAAACGAGGTAAATGTTGTTGCTCGTCAACAAAAAGACTAGAATCAATTGCGCGGTCATCCTAGCAGTGGAGTACACCGAATCCCAAGATTTTCAACGCCCGTTCGACAAAGCGTCGAACAAACTCTCTTTCCGCTGCCAGAAAAATACTCAGTTGCAGTAGCCGGCGTTGGGGAGTAGCAAAATGAAATCGAAACCGTCAAGGCGGAGCAATCCTCGCAGTGCTTCGAAAGAACGTCAATCCGTAGCTCCAGATCGGAGAAACGACCTCCTGATTGCGGCCATAGGGGCTTCCGCAGGCGGGATTGAGGCTTTCACAGAACTCATTAGCAACCTCCCCACCGATACGGGAATGGCCTTTGTTCTGGTTCAGCATCTAGATCCCGAGCATCACAGCCTTCTCACTGAGCTGCTCTCCAAGAAGACAGCCTTGCGCGTCAAAGAAGTAACCAATGGCATGACCGTTGAGCCCAACCACGTTTACGTGATTCCGCCGAACGCCACGATGTCCATTTCCAATCACACCTTGCAACTGAGTCCGCGGGGGGAATCGCGAGGCGCGCACATGCCCATCGACCATTTCATGCGCGCCCTCGCCGAAGAACAAAGGAACCGAGCCATCGGCGTCATTTTGTCCGGCTCCGGCACGGACGGGACCGCGGGGATGGCCGAAATTCAAGCACACAGCGGTGTCACTTTCGCGCAGGACGAAGAATCGGCCAAGTACGACAGTATGCCGCGTAGCGCCGTGGCCGCAGGCTGCGTCGACTACGTTCTCCCCCCCAAAGCCATCGCCAGGGAGCTCGCGCGGATTGCGCGTCACCCGTACCTTATGCGGGACCACGCTGCCGATACCACCGAGCTCGCGCCCGCGGAGAACAGTGGTTTGAGCGTGGTTTTCCAGCTCCTGCGGAAAAGCACGGGCGTCGATTTCACCCACTACCGGCAGACCACCATCCTCCGCCGCATTCAGCGCCGCATGGTGGTTCACAAAATCGACAAAATGGAAGAGTACGTCAAGGATGTGCAGAGCAATCCCGCCGAGATCAAAGCCCTGTACCAGGACATGCTGATCAACGTGACCAGCTTCTTTCGTAATCCGAAAGTTTTCGACGCGCTCAAATCCCGCGTTTTCCCGAGCATCGTCAAAAACCGTACGCCAGGCGTCAGTATTCGCATTTGGACGCCCGGATGCGCTTCCGGCGAAGAAACCTATTCCGTGGCCATCGCGCTACTGGAATTCCTCGAAGACAAAGCCTCGCAAACCCACATTCAATTCTTCGGCACCGATGTCAGTGATTCCAGCGTCACCAAGGCTCGCAGCGGCCTGTATCCCGAAAATATTCAGAGTGATGTCTCTGCGGAGCGCGTCCGCAGGTTCTTTACTAAGGTGGAGGGCGGCTACCGCATCAGCAAAAACATCCGCGATATGTGCATTTTCGCCCAGCACAATGTCGTGAATGATCCGCCCTTTTCCCAGATGGATCTCATCTGCTGCCGCAATCTGCTGATTTATCTTGAACCCGTCCTCCAGAGCCGAGTGATCTCCCTTTTTCACTATGCTACTCGGGCGGGCGGCTATCTTGTCCTGGGCACTTCCGAAGGCGTCGGTACCGCAAACAATTTGTTTTCGACCGAAGACCGCACGCACAAGGTATTCCTTAAGAAGGCCACTGCCGTACGCCCGGCTATCACTTTTTCCCTGAATCATGCGGGAGAACGCCACGAACACCCTGCCGCTCGTGCCTCCGCCAAGCAACCTGACATGGGCTGGAACTACCTGGAAGCGCAAAAAGAATTTGACCGCCGCTTGCTGAGCCAATACGCCCCGGCAACCGTGTTCATCAATGAAGACATGGAGATCATCCATACTCGTGGCGCGGTGGACCGCTATCTCAAACTGGCGCCCGGCCGCGCCAGCCTCAGTATTTTTAAGATGGCTCGTGAAGGCCTGCTTCTGGGCCTGCGGAACGCCATCGGCAAGGCCAAAAAGGAAAACGTTACAGTTCGCAAGCAAAACGTTCAAATCAAGAACGGAAATAATGGTGCGCCGCACGCGAGCACCGTGCGGATCGTGAACTTTGAGGTCGCGCCCATAGCCATGGGCAATCTCAGAGAAATGTATTTCATGATCGTATTCGAAGAAGCTCCCGCGATTGCGCGGCCCGGAGTCGCACGCCGCCGCAGCCCGGAACGCGAAACGGCGGCCGCTCCTGGAAGAATCGCCAAGCTGGAACAGGAACTCGCCGCTAACAAGGAATACCTCCAGTCCGTCATCGAAACGCAGGAGGCTACCAACGAAGAGTTGCAGTCGGCAAATGAGGAAATCCTCTCCAGCAACGAAGAGCTGCAGAGCACCAACGAAGAGGTGGAAACGGCGAAGGAAGAGCTGCAATCCGCGAATGAGGAATTACGTACGGTCAACGACGAACTGCACAGCCGAAATGTGGAAGTCACCCAGATTAACAGCGACCTCACCAACTTGTTCGCCAGCGTCGACTTGGCAGTCGTCATTATCGGCAGCGATTTCAACATTCGCCGTTTCACGCCCCATGCACAAACTTTGCTGGGCCTGATTCCAAGCGATGTCGGCCGGCCGCTTCTGAATATCAACCCGACCATCGAAATTCCGGACTTCCAGTCGCTTGTCCTCACCGTGATGTCCAGTCTGAGCCCCGTGGACCGTCGCCTTACGGATCGCAGGGGAGGGTCGTACCGACTCAAGATTCTTCCGTATCGCACCGCAGAGAACAAGATCGACGGAGCGGTGATCACCATCGTTGACATTTCCCCCAAAGCTGCAGGCGAAAGCGCATAGCCCATCAGCACGTCCGGCTTCCCCTTTCTTAAGTATCTTAGTGAATAATAGACGTAGACTTGACAACAACGCTGGTATTACGGTATTAAAGAGGTGTATATAGGTTGCAGAAGTTCTGCCTAGGTAATGACCAGGACATGAATGATCGATTCGCTTTTGCCGCCCGCTTTTGGGGAGATAGTGCGGTGGTGTGCCGGGCGGCGAAAGACCGTCCAGGACCTGTCGTCGAACAACAATTTGGCCACTTTGCAACCTGGACGCAAGCAAGCGCCTTCGCGGCCAAATTGAATGAAGGCCTGGGTATCGATTCCTTCGAAGCGCGGGATATTGTAACCAGCTCCTTTCTCTGGGCCGATTGCGTCGTCCGCTCGGCTGAGGCTTTGGAGGCGGCGCACAACTATAAGACCGTCCGGTGCGACACCCTTGCCGCCCAAGGCGGATTCCTGTTAATGCAGTTGGCCCTGACACTCACCTTTTGTCGTTCCGCCAGGCTCTCGCAAAGGCGGAAGTCCCATCACACTCTCCTTGTCGCCGAAAACGTGCTTCGCCGGGCGAGGCAATTCCTGGCCAGCTATGATGGCCACTCGCCGGAGCTAGAGCAGATTGCCTCTCAAGCGGCGGAGCTGGACGCCACGCTGCAAGACCTCTCCTTTCTTTGCTGCCACGATGGCTGGAATACGCTGGAGCCTGCCGCTGCTTGATCGATTCCTGTCGCCTCCCCGGAAATGCTCCCAGTCACTCGGAATGACGCGATTGCATTCTTGACGAATTATTAGAATACTAGCGCCGAGCCAAGCTTCTCTTCCTGAGCCGGATCCACATCGCTTCGTTTGTGGGGGAAGTTCGATGGTTGACGAACTCTATGAACTCATAGGCGGAAGGCCCACCATTGCGGCGGCCACCGACCGCTTCTACGAAAAGGTCCTGGAAGATGATAATCTCCGGCAATTTTTTAAGCGGACCGATTTAGCGCATCTCCGCGCCATCCAGAGCATGTTCATTTCGATGCTCCTCGGCGGACGCGTTGTCTATACAGGCAAGGATATTCATGAGGCTCATGGTTGGGCGCGTAACCACGGGTTGAACGACTCGCATTTCGATTTGTTTCTCAAACATTTTCGCGCTTCTCTGACTCAAGTCGGTGTACAGCCGGAAAAAGCCGAGAAGGTCATCAAGCTGCTAGAACTGAAACGAGACACGATCTTGAACCACCGAACCTGATTTTGGTGCGTCCGCCATCTAGTTTTGGGAATGCGCGGCGGCCTCTTCCGTGCCCCAAAACGGGCTTGCCTTGGCCTCGCGTTGCTTTTATTGTCGAGGCCGAAAGGAACAGCCCGTTTTCGCACAAGGAGAAAACAGAATGATTCCTCGACGCCCGGCGAATCCTTTAGTGACGGTGGTTGCTTCGTTGCTCGTTGTAATCGCTGCAACCGGCACCCTTGCGCGAATGGCAGCCTCTGCCCGCACGCAGTCCCCGGCCCCGTTGGTGACCGCACCGGCGCAATCACAGCAAGCGCCCCCCGTGTCGCCCCTCGGCGCGCACAACGATCTTCCCAATCCTTACCTTGCGGGTGTGAGCTGGGGCCAGCTCCCGGGCGGCAGAAAATGGGGCTCGACCGCGGGCATTGCCGTGGGTCCGGACGGCAACATCTGGGCCATCGATCGCTGCGGCGCTTTTGGCTCGCGTGGCACTAATTGCGCGGGCTCCCCGCTCGACCCCATTCTTGAATTCGATCCTGCGGGCAAGTTCCTCAAGAGTTTTGGCCACGGGCTGTTCGTTAGTCCACACAAGATCACAGTGGACCGCGACGGCAACCTGTGGGTGGCCGACAACGGGCGGAAAGACGGCAAGGGCCAGCAGATTTTCAAATTCAACCAAGCCGGCAACATTCTACTGACTCTTGGCAAGGCCGGAGCCTCCGGTCCCGGCCTGGACACTTTCGACCAGCCGACCGAGGTCGCCGTCGCGCCCAACGGCGACATCTTCGTCGCCGACGGCCACGGCAGCGAGCCCACCGCCAACGCCCGCATCATGAAATTCGACGCCCAAGGGAGATTCCTCAAGACTTGGGGAAAAAAGGGCAAGGGAATTGGCGAATTCGATTGCCCCCATACGCTGGCCTTTGATTCTCAGGGACGCTTGTTTGTCGGCGATCGCCAGAACAACCGCATTCAGGTCTTCGATCAGAACGGGCGCTTCCTTGCCGAGTGGTGGCAGTTCGGCCGGCCCAGTGGAATTTACATCGATAGGAATGATGTGCTGTATGTAGCCGATTCAGAATCGCGCAACGGCGAGCCCGGCTACGGGTACAACCCGGGCTGCCGGCGCGGCATTCGCATCGGAAGCGCGAAAGACGGTTCCGTAAAATACTTCGTGCCCGACGCCGCCCCCTATCCGGCCGCGGCAGATTCCACTGGCCCGGAAGGTGTCACTGCGGACGCCACCGGTAACATCTACGGCGCTGAATTCACAATGGACGTGAAGAAGTACGTGCGAAAGTAGCGGCGCGCACGGTGCGCGGACTCATTCCATGGGCAAGGGGCATGGCTAAGCAGTTTGAGCAGTCGGCCTACCAAACTGCAGATGACATAAACCACTGTATTTACAATGACTTACATTGGATTCCAGAAGTTCAAGAAGCCACGCTGGCGTCCGGCCCTGAGGAGAAGTGTCCGAAAACGGACAGGCCAGGCGAGGTTGTGCCTCTCTAGTCCGTAATAGTCCATTTGGGCCAGCCGAGGTACCGTCGAAAAAGGAACCTTTTGTTCTATTGGTTCTAACGACGCGAAGCTGCAAAATAGTCTGGAATTATGACAAATGCGGCCTTTTGCAAGCAAGAATTGCGTCGATTCAAACGTATCTCGCTTCCGAATGGCATGTTGGCAGCATGGCATGGCGGGGGCGACCAACAGGTATCCCGGGTCAAGACCCTGGGCCTGGGAGGCGCTTTCCTTTCGGCGTCACTTGTCAGAACCGTGGGAACGCCCCTGAGAGTAGTGTTCACAGTCCCGGAAGGGATCGTACAAGCCGAAGGTGTTGTACGAAACACTGCGCCAGGCGAGGGGATGGGCGTGGAGTTCACCAGGATGGATTCTTTAGACCGGGATCTGCTGGAACGATTGATGACCCGATTGTTGCGGTAGCGCAGACACCGGGAATTGCACATCCTCTGGACCCGAGCATCTTTAGCGGGAATTTAGCACTGCTCGTTTGCCTTCACGCATGGTCTACATCCAGATAACCACCCACCTTCACGTCCGCTTTGTCTGAACGGAGCAGAAGACTGGCCCCGGGCGCCAGTGTGAAGGGGCAGATCGATGCGAAATCCTTCACCTTGACGTCTACGGCGAGTGGCGCAAGGTTCCTAGTACAGTCACTTTTAGCGGGGCATGGGCCGCGGGCGCAAGGCGTCTCACGGTAACGGACTTTCCCGCTACGCCCGCGACGATAGTGCCTTCGCCCTTGAAGCTGATAATCTCCACTGAGTTCTCTCTTCAGCCAATCACGAAGCCAGAAGAGGCCCGCACCCAGCCGTAGGCACACTGGAAAAAACGCCCCCGGCCGCTTCGCGTTAGCGGGAGCTATATGCATCGTATACATCATTTTGCGAACAGAAGCTAATTGGGGAGGGTACCACGGGTTCCATTCCCTAGGTACCGCAACTGCAAGCTACGAAGTACCATTCCAGGCATTCTCAGGCCACTTATATGCTTCGATTATACGCTTCGATGCACAAAGAGGTGATTAGCTCGTCCCCGGCATCCTCAAGGGAGATAGCATGAAGAGACAGAAGGGATTCACGCTAATAGAACTCTTGGTGGTTGTGGGTATCATTCTGATTATCGCGGCCATTGCCATTCCGAATTTGCTGCGTTCCAAGGTCGCCGCTAACGAATCGTCCGCGGTGGCGTCCGTCCGCACCATCGGCACCGCGGAATCGATTTATTCCTCGAGCTGGGGAAACGGTTACGCAATCGACTTGGCGTCACTGGGCGGCGCCGCTCCGTGCGCAGCCGGAACGGCGGCGGCGGCTTGCTTGATCGACCCGGTCGTGAGCGCGGCTCCGTTCACGAAGAGCGGCTACGTCTTCAACGCTGCCGGAACGCTGTTGGTGAGCGGGATTTACAATGGATTCGAAGTCAATGCCACGCCAACGACGTTGCAAACGACAGGCGTGCGCGCCTTCTGCGACGACCAGGCGAGCGTGATCAAGTTCGTTGCTCCGGGCGGCGCAGCCATTGGCGTAGCCGCCGGTTCTTGCGCGGCCGTCGCGAACGTTCCTGGAACATCCGGCCCTGTGGGCAACTAGTTTTCCTTTAAGGTTCGCGACCGGGAAGCCTATTCCTGTCCAATGCAAACATGTCGAGGAGTGAACCTCAAGCAAAAGTAAAAGACAGACCTGCGAGAGTTCTCTGTCCGGAGTTAAGGTGGAAAAGGCCGCGGTTATTTCTCGCCCGCGGCCGACATGGAGGTGCCCCAAACGGTGCTGG
>Ga0307479_10003507_pt1 | contig 14290 bp, 15 predicted proteins | sample atmos_gasesECM4C_FD_203743 | JGI IMG/M metagenome (GOLD analysis project Ga0307479, IMG submission 203743) | Hardwood forest soil microbial communities from Morgan-Monroe State Forest, Indiana, United States - atmos_gasesECM4C_515 | ecosystem: Environmental > Terrestrial > Soil > Temperate...
CGGCGCTGAACCAGGTGACCAGCAACGCAAACGTGGCAAACACAATAAAGTAAGGGAGATCGGAACTCGAGACGGACAGCGTGTGAATAGGCTGCACGAAAAAGAAGTCGAACGCTACGCAGGAAAGTACCAGCGCCAGAGCAGCTGCTCCGGTGCCCCCATACCAGGCTGATATGGCGACGGCAAACAGGAAGAGCGGGACCTCTACGTCCCGGAAGTGGAAGTGTTCCAGGAGAAGCGCGCCACCGAGCGCCACCGAGACGGAGAGCAACGCGAGGGTATAGCGTTGAAAATGTGAGAGGGGTTTCGGCAATTTGAGATTCCACGGCACGATCGCCTTGGTCGATCCCGCCTAAGTCTTGCAGCCCAGATGATGGCATATGATAACGCGTTTGGCTTCGTCGCGTTCCTGGGGATCAGCGCGACATGTAGTTAGCGACGCGCGAAGCATGGGGACACCGGGGCAAACAAGGTGCTCAGCGAGTCTTCCAGGGTTTGCCGGGATCGAGATTCTTCGGGCATCTTCGTCGGATGCCCGAAGAATGACAGGTTTTCTTTCGCATTGGCAATGGGATGGCTGAGGCGGGATGACTGAGGTTTTGCTCTGAATTTAGAAAACGAGATGTCAGACAGACTCTAAAGCCCGGCGCCTACATTCTTGCCTTGGACGCGCCGGCGGTCGAGAAACTCAAGAAATTCGGTCATGCCTTCGCCCGTTTTGGAGGATACCTTGAGGATGTCCATTCCCGGACGGACGCACTGAATGTTTCGCCTGGCGGCTGGTTCGTCGAATTCCACAGCAGCAATGAGATCGGCCTTGGTGATGATCGCCACATCGGCACTGTTGAATATGGTTGGATACTTCAGTGGCTTGTCCTCGCCTTCCGTTACAGACAGCAGCACGAAGCGCAGGTCCTCTCCCAGATCGTAAGAAGACGGGCAAACTAAATTCCCCACGTTTTCGATGAACAAAAAATCGAGTTGATTCAGGTCCCAGCCATCGAGCGCGCTCTGTACCATGGCGGCTTCGAGGTGACAGACGGTGCCGGTGAGGATCTGCTTTACCGGAGCCTGGCTGCGGGCGAGGCGGGCAGCGTCATTTTCCGTCGCGAGGTCTCCTACCAGCGCCGCGACCTTATATCGTGCGCGGAGAAGCGTGAGAGCCTTCTCTAGAAATGCAGTCTTGCCGGAGCCGGGGCTGGACACGAGACTGACGGCGAGCACGCCAGCTTGGCGAAAACGTTCGCGAAGTGCACGAGCGACGATGTCGTTTTGTTTTAGAACATTCTGCCGCACTTCCACCAAGCGAGGTGCGACGTGCGTTTGGGTGGTCATTCTGTAATCTCCAGCGCCACGACTTCGAGTTCTTTGCCGTGCAGCACAGTTGGTGTCGGCGTTCCACATTCAGGGCAGCAGAACCATTGGATAGAATCAACCAAGCGCGGCTGTTCGCACTTAGGACAAAACACTTCCACCGGAATCTCCTCGATGAGAAGTTGCGAGCCTTGCAGAAGCGTGGCTTCGCAGGCCATCTCGTAAGAGGAGAGCAGGGCTTCCTTCACGACTCCGGAAAGTCGTCCGAGGCGTAGATGCACGGCTTGAATCTGGATGGCTCCACGGCGCGCCGCTTCTTCTTGGGCCATTTCCACGATGCTCATGGCGATCGAAAGCTCATGCATTGGGAGCGGTCCCTTCCGGGTAACGATAGACACGTGCGAGGTACATGCATCTGCAATCGTGAAAGATCATGTGACGTGCGCCATCCACGAAGAATCGGGCGCGGTGGCAGTGGTCCGCAGTCCGGAGTTGGCTAAGGCAGCCAAGGCGGCTTGGCCGAAGCTGATTCCACCGTCGTTGGGAGGAACGAGATGATTGGTCCAGACTTGCAGGCCTGCTGGTTCCAAGAGGTCTTTCAGGTCACTCAGCAACAATTCGTTTTGAAACACGCCGCCGGAAAGCACCACGGTATCCGTTCGCTGCGCTGCGCTCAGCGTTATAACGGAGCTATACACGCCGTTTGCAATGCCGCGCTGAAACGCTCGGGCAATCTCGCTTTCCGCGCGGCCGCGAAGGCGGTCGTGAATGACGGCGTTTAGCAGAGGTCGAAAATCCAGTTCGCCGTCCAGATAGGGGAAAGGATATGCGTCGTTCAGAGAGGCTTGCTTTGCGAGACACTCCAGCCACATCGCAGCTTGCCCCTCGAACGTGACTTCGCGGGTGAAACCGATGAGTGCCGCGGCCGTATCGAAGAGGCGTCCCATCGAAGTTGTGGTGAAGCATCGGAGGTTTGCGGCTACGATTTGTGAGGCGTCCAGATAACGAGTGGGAAATGAAAATGGCGGCTCGGTTAGATCGGGCAGATCGTCGAGCGGGTAGAGAAAGCCCGCGGCGGCTTGGACTGGATGCGAAGCGGCGGTGTCCCCACCTGGCAGAACCGCGGCGCGTAAATGGGACACTCGTTCGAAGCCTTCGCGCATGCTACCGGCGAAGAACTCGCCGCCCCAGATGGCGCCGTCGTCTCCATAGCCGGTGCCGTCGAAACTGACACCGACGACGCGCAGGTCCCAAATGCCGCGTTCCGCCAGTACGGAAGCAATGTGGGCGCGATGATGTTGGACCGCGAACGATTCGGCACCGGCGAGTTCTGTCGCGTGCAGGCTCGAGAGATACTGAGGGTGGGAATCGTGCGCCACGATCAGATCGTGCGAATCGATCTGATACATCGAGAGTAGATCGCGCACCGTTTCGCGGAAAGCACAAAGCGACGCGTAGTGGTGGAGGTCTCCGATGTGCTGGCTGACGAACGCCTGGCCCTCAACGACGAGGGTGATTGCATTCTTGAGGTCCGCGCCCAGGGCAAGAAGAGGGCGTTTGCTCGGCAACGTGGCGACCGCGCTCGGAGCGTACCCCCGTGAACGGCGAAGAATCGCCGGTCCGAAGGGTCCCACGCGAGCGACGGAATCGTCGACACGTCGAGCAATCGGCCGTTCGCCGATCAGAAAACCGTCGGCGATGCCTTCGAGTTGCAGTAGCGCGTCTTCGTCCTTGTAAACGATTGGCTCGCTGGATCGATTGGCGCTGGTCATCACGAGAATTGCGGGAGACCCTTCTGAAAAAAGGAGCGAATGCAGCGGCGTGTAGGGCAACATCACGCCGAGTTCATCGTTATCGGGGGCCACCGCGGGGAGTTGCCTTTTCGAGGGTGCAAGTACGATCGGGCGGGCAACCGACGTCAACAATGTCTCCGCTTCTGGCGACAATTGAACCAGAGTGCGCGCGACATCGATGTTTTTCACCATCAGCGCAAATGGTTTTTCTTTGCGATATTTCCTGGACCGAAGAGCGAGGACGGCTTGCGCATTCGTGGCATCGCAAGCCAGGTGGTACCCGCCTAGTCCTTTCACGGCCACAATTTTCCCGGTTTGAAGATACGAGACAGCCGTTTGAATCGCGAGCTCATTGCCTCGCTTAACGTCGGTGCCGGCTTGAAAACGGTAGTGAGGTCCGCATACAGCGCATGCGACGGGCTGAGCGTGAAAGCGCCGGTTTGCGGGATCGCTGTACTCCGTGGCACAGCGATCATCCAATCGCCAATCGGCCATAGTGGTGTTGCTGCGGTCGTACGGCAAACTGCGAATGAGGCTGTAGCGCGGACCGCAGTTTGTGCAATTGATGTAGGGATACCGATAGCGAGGATCTTGCGGGTCGCAAAGTTCTTTCAGGCAATCGGCGCAAATGGGTAAGTCGGGCGAAATTCGAACTGTTGGCTGGTGATTTCCGGTGCTTTCGCGAATCGTAAAATCGGAATAGCCCGAGACTAGCGTGGATTCAACGGCGATTTCGGCAACCACAGCGGCTTGCGGGGACTTGGCTTTCAGTTGATCCAGGAATAATCGGACCGGCTCGTCGTCACCCTCGATATGAATCTCTACTCCCTCTTCCGCGTTCAGTACCCACCCTTTCAATCCATTCGCTTGTGCCAACCTGTAAATGAACGGGCGAAATCCAACGCCCTGGACCACGCCGGTTATCTTGATGAAGTAGGCGCTCGGCATGCGTCACTTTCCAACAACGCAGCCGCGGCCTTGCCACCCGACCTGGATGACCTTGCCGTCTTCAACGAGGAGAGGCACGGTGAAAGGGGGCTGCGCAAGCTTACGAAGCCGTTCGCGCGCCTCAGAATCTGCTTCGACGTCGTACTCCGTGAAGTCACGCCCTTTCCATTCCAGCCATTCGCGCAGCTCGCTGGTATAGGGACAACTTGCGGTGCCAAAAAGCTCCAGATTAGGCATGCTCAAAGCCCTCCAGCGCCTCTCGAAGCAGATGGTAGATGGACGCCTGGACTTCCTGAATGCGCGGAATGTAGTCAGAGCGAACGATCAGCGGGAAATCCGCCAGGCCGCGGCGCAGGACTTCCCCTCCGTCGTAGCCCAGCAGCGCAACCGTCAGCAGATTTCTCTTTCGCGCCTCTTCCATGGCCATGACGATATTTTTCGAACCGCCGCTGGTGGAAATGCCAATGGCCACATCGTTGGGCCGCGCCTGAGCGATCAACTGCCGCTGGAAAACGAGTTCGGTGCCGACATCATTGGCAATGGCGGAGATGTTGGCGGGTTCCATGGCGAGAGATATGGCGGGAATCGGATGGTAACCGGCTGGAGGCGCGAAGCAATCGATGGCGAAGTCGTTCGCGTCTGTTGCTGAACCACCATTGCCGAAAATTATGAGCTTGCCGCCGCGGTCGACGCGTTCGCGAATGGCGATGGCGGCATTGCCAATTTTTTCCGCTTCTTCCCTTGCGGCGCGTTCGCGCAGGAGCGCGTCGTCGCGGACCTTCATTTGGATCGACGCCGCGGCTTCCGCGACGACATCAAGAGTTTGCTGCTTGGTCTTGCCGAGGAAGGGATAGAGAAAGCCGGCTTCGCCAACATCGTGACCCAACTCGCGATGCTCGAAGAACACGTGCACGGTCTCCCAAAGTGTGTGGTACAAAATTTCGATTAATTCTTGATGGATGAAGGGATCTTTGGTGGCGGCCGCGGTGAAGTAAGAGCCTTCAACGCCGGGCAGCGCGAAGGTCATCGCACCACGCCGGCGCGCCGAATTCAGCGCGTTCCAGACTTCCGGATCGCCCTCAGGCGGGCCAAAGCCCATGACCATGTCGTCGGCGTGAATGAGGGTCGCTAGCCAAGGTTCGAACGCGAGCGAAAGATCCAGTGCGGGAAGCGCACGCTTGCCAACGATGACGGGATGCACGAATTCGACGGAAACATGCTCCGCGTCCGTGGCATATGCCCCGCGTCCGAATGCGAGCAATCGACCGCCGAGCAGAAATCGCTCCGACATCTCGCTGCAGGCTTCGGCCAGGCGACGGGCTTCCAGGGCAAAAAATGATTCGAGCACCGGATTGCGCGCGAGGAGTCGTTGTTCGATTTGCGTCGTCAATTCCAGGCTGGCCGCCATGGTGAAACCTGAGATATCCGTTCTAACAGATCCGCGGGAGAGGATCTCCTACCAACATATCCACTAAGCGGCTACCGCCGTACAAGGTGGTGACCAGAACGGCGCTGTCGGGTTGCTCGCGAATTTCACCGATCAACACCGCTTCCTGGCCTCCAGGAGTCGCATGCAGAGCTTGCAGCGCTGCATCCGCGTGTTCGGCCGCCACGATCGCCAGAAATTGTCCTTCATTCGCGATGTGCAAGGGATCGAGGCCCAAAAGCTCGCAGGCACCGCGGACCGTATCGCGAATAGGAAGCTTCTCTTCGAAGATAACGATGCCGAGGCCGCAATCGCGCGCCAATTCGTTCAGAGAAGTGGCGACGCCGCCGCGCGTGGGGTCACGCATCCAGCGGACGCCTGCGCCCGCCTCGCGCACGAGCGCTTGAACGAGAGGAAACACGGATCGCGTATCCGAGCGCAATTCCGCTTCCAGATCAAGGTCGCCGCGCGCCAGCAGGATGGTGATGCCGTGGTCGCCAATTGGGCCGGAGAGTAGGACCTTATCGCCCACACGTACGGATTGCGGCGAAATCTCGACGCCGGCAAGCAGCCGCCCGAGGCCGGTTGTGGTGATGTACATGTTATCGGCTTTGCCGTGCTCGACGACCTTGGTGTCGCCCCCGGCGATCCTAACATCCGCGGCTTCGGCAGCTTTGGCCATGGCGCGAACTTCGGCTTCCAAAATGTCTGTTGGCAGCCCGGCTTCGAGGACGAAGGTCACGACGATCGCTTCCGCCCTAGCTCCAGAAACCGCGAGATCGTTCACCGTGCCGTTGATCGCCAGCTCACCGATCGAACCGCCCGGAAAAGAGAGCGGTTTCACGACAAAGCTATCCGTCGTCATGGCGATTCGCGTTCCATTGATCTGGATGTGTGCAGCGTCGCCGAGTGGGCCTGGAGACGAACCGAACAACAGAGGTGCGAACAATCCTTCAACTAGTCTGCGGCTCGCTTTACCGCCGGCGCCGTGCGCCATTTCGATCTGCGGTTCGCGGAACCTGATCTTCGTAAGCGTGGTGGCCATGTGTGTCTCATTCGCTCAATTCGCTGCGGCGTTGGCGATGCTAACCGGTTTGCGGTGCTCGTAGTTGTAATACGCCGCGCAGGAACCTTCCGACGAGACCATCAAAGCGCCGACGGGTTGTTCGGGCGTGCATTCCCGGCCGAAGAGTTTGCATTGCGACGGCTTCAGCACACCCTTCAGCACCTCGCCGCATTGCGCCGCTTTTGGATCGGTAACGCGCACGCCCGGCATGGTAAAACGCTGCTCCGAATCCCACTCGGCGTAGCTGGGTCGAATCTTGAGAGCGGATTGAGAGATGAACCCAAGTCCCCGCCATTCAAAGTACGGTCGCAATTCGAACGTCTCAGCCATGGCGCGCAGCGCGGCGCTATTCCCTTCCCACGGAACCACCCGCTTATATTGATTCTCCACTTTGGACTCGCCATTTTTCAGCTGGCGCAGAAGCATCACAATCGATTGAAGTATGTCGAGCGGCTCGAAACCCGATACCACAACGGGTTTACCCGCATCCTTGGCAATCCAGTCGTATGGGCGGCAGCCGATTACGGTCGAGACGTGTCCTGGGCCGACAAATCCATCCAAGCGCATGTCCGGCGAATCAAGAATTGCCCGAATGGCCGGAATGATGGTTACGTGATTGCAAAATACAGAGAAATTGTGGAGGCCCTCCATCTTGGCACGCATGAGCGTGAGAGCTGTCGAAGGCGCGGTGGTTTCGAATCCGATGGCGAAGAACATGACGTGCTTTTCGGGATTGTTGCGCGCGAGCTTCAAGGCATCTGCTGGCGAGTACACGATTCGAACATCCATACCGCGCGCCTTGTATTCGAGCGGACTTCCATGAGTTCCCGGCACGCGCATCATGTCGCCAAACGCCGCAAAGATGAAATCGGATTGCGACGCAAGGGACAGACCGTCATCAATGCGTCCCATCGGCAGAACACAAACCGGGCAGCCGGGCCCGTGAATCAGTTCAACGTTCTCTGGAAGCAAATCCTTCAAGCCGAAACGGTAAATGGCATGCGTGTGGCCGCCGCAAACTTCCATGATGCGGTAATGTCTTTTTGAATCGGCAAGCCGGCGGATCTCTTTGCCTGCTTTACGAATAAGCTCGGGCGCGCGGAATTCGTCAACATATTTCATTGGATTAGCCTTTGTCCTGGCTGGCCCTGCAAGGGCAAGTCGTCGTCATCATCGCCAAAACCGTAGCCACGGACTTCCTCTATGGCGGCTTGCGCTTCGCCAAGCATGGTAAGCGTGTTCATTTGGTCGATGGCATCGGCCTCACTGATCTTGCTCATCGCGAAACCCACATGAATGAGCACCCAGTCGCCCGGGACCGGTGGGGAGTCCTGCAGCAGACCCAAATCCACCTTTCGGCGCACCCCAACGACATCAACGATGGCTAATTGCGAGTTGTGTGAATCCAGCTCGACGATTTTTCCCGGTATGGCTAGGCACACAATGCAACTCCCTTTCGAATGCCCTTATTTCGGCTGTTCGGTCGTATCTTCTTGCTGCTTTCGCGCCACAAGTTCAAATTTGAACTTGAGCTCGTCCTTCAAGCGCAACATCCCGCCTGCGAAAGATACCGGCTTTATTCCGTGGTCCGACTGGCGCAGGGAGAACTCGCCGAAGATGCGTAGCATCGTTCCCATGTCCGCGACACGAGCATCGACAGCCTGACGGCGCATAACGCCGTGAAAGGAGAGCTCCCCGTTTGCATGAGCGTTCAGCGGACCGCCGCCTGTTTTTTGAACGGCGATCTCTTTACCGCTGTACTCGGCGGTTGGGAAACGCTCCACGTCGAGAACCTCGCCGTTCATGGTCTGTTCAAGCTTTTTGCGATCGTCTCTTTTCATTTCGTCCAAAACTTCGACGGTCCTCAGGTTGAAGGTCATTCGAACATAAGCCTGCTCATAGCTCTCAGGAACGAAGCCCATTTCACCTTCAAAATCGCGAATGCCGATGGTGGGGTTATGGCCGAAGGTCGAAAGCATGCCGGTCGCAAAGGCTTGCACGGTGAAACGGCTCGCAGCTGGATCGATCACATATTTCACTGGCGCTAATCCTTTTTGTGTTGCTGCTGGCATTGTCGACTTCCTGACGTTCGGTACTCCCCGGCGATCGTTGCCGAGACGCGCGGATCGTCGGACTAACCTCGCGAACTTCGGCCGCGGCGCGAATCTGCCCGGCTGTGGTTTGCGATCAACTACATTGCGCGCAGTCGAAAATATCTCTCGATGTCGGGCAGCGCGGCCGAAGCGAAATTGCCCAGTCCTACTTGCCCGAGATACTTCTTTACCGTTGGATTCGTAAGCACCAATCCAGCTCCAACGATCACCAACGCCACGCCACCAAGCATGTACAGAGTCTCCTTGCCATTTCCGTTCGTCTCTTCCGCGGGATTCATAATTTCGAGCGCCATGAGATCTCCTTTCTGAGAATCCAATTCAGTCATTTCTTCGCGGGCCATTCTCCCGCAAGAATCCGAGTCACAAGCGAATCGACAACCTTCACCGCTGCATCGACGCCAGCGGTCACCGGCTCACTAAGCCCCATCTGCCCTTCTTCGGGGCCGAGAGTCGCGGGAACGCAACCGACGAGCAAGACCCGCCTTAACTCCCCGCCCATGCTAGTCGCCATGCGCAACACACTGATGGGGTTCATAGCATGAGGATCAACAAAACCCTCCCCGCTTGTCGGGGCGTTTAAGTCTTTCAAGTCCGGTTCCACCACAAAGAGAGTTCCTGGCGTGCCGACCCCGTCGCCCGGATAGGCATCCACGAGGATGGTGGTCTCGTAACCTTCCATCAAAGCGTATGCCAGGTCGAAGCCTCGAATTCCAAAATCCGTGACTTTCACTCCTGCCGGAAAACTGCGGCCAGCGAGACGGCCAGCTACTTCGACACCGAAACCATCATCCCCCAAGAAAATATTCCCGATCCCGGCGATCAGTATGCGTTTCGTTTGCGTTGCCAGGACTTGCTCAGACGCGGGGATGGGTTCTACCTCATCAGCCGCAAAGAAAAAACGGTGGCCCGGCTGCCGCATCAGGCCAATGTCGCGACCGGGATCATCATCAACAACCACGCAAACGTGCATTTTGCCTTCGTAGTCCTGCTCGAGAGATTCGATCACCGCGATTTTCCCATCAAGAGCAATATCAAAAACGTCGCCGCCGGACCTTGGACGGAGCCGCACTCGATCACCCTTTTGGACCTTGACGCCCATGATCTCCAAGGAATCCACGGGATTTTTGTCTTCGAGAAGCTGCCATTCCCATTCGTTCATGGCGTTTCTCCTGGGACAGAGCGAAGCCCACGCAGGACCCCATGCAACTTCATTAGCTGCTCGTCCGGCATATTTTCCGTACGCTCCAGAATTTTCCGCGTTCGATCATCGACTTGGCGCATCTCACGCTTTTCTTCGTCCGTCATGGTCAAAATACGGAGGGAAAGGATTTCGTCGATCTCGGCACCGTCGAACAAATCGCCGGGGCTCTCCGGCGCAATCTCCGGGTAGTCATATAGAATGATCGGCGAAGAGAGCATGGTGTCGCGCTCGCCTTCCGCTCCGACGAGAATGGGCCAAGTACCGACATTTTGACATTTCGCGGCAAAGTCGCGGTAAGCCTCGGGCGGGTCCACGAGTGAAACAAATTCTCCGTCTCGCACTTCCAGAATCGTATGCGTGGAAACAAGAGAGCGCGCGAGAGCATGCTCTCGGCTTAGCGGCACAGCGTCGTCCAGCCTTGAAGCATTCGAAATGTGAATCGTCAATTTAAACAAATCGGGAGCGAGTCGTTCAGCTGTGAGGTCGATCGTTCCCGATACGCTATTCTTATCGCGTTGGATAACGCCGACAATCAATCCATTTTCGTCGCGAACCGGCTCCTTCTCTTGCCAGGCAGATAACCGAAAGGGCCATTGCATGGGTTGAGCGGCAAGAGCGGCCAGATGAAACTCCGCGACCTCGATGACTTCCTCGACAGCCTCTTGCCATGCGAGAAAAGTGCGGTCGCCGACTTGCAATCTCTCGACCTTTTCGGTGTCTCTTTCTTCGACCGCAGAAAGCTCAGTCGATGGTGTTCGCAGCTTCGCGACGGAACGCTCGACCATGCGCAAGAACCGCACCTTCACCAGGCAGTGAGCATCGGCAATGTCTTTCACCAGGCACTGGGTCTGCATCGTCCAGGCGTCGGTACCGTGTTGCGCCTCACTGTAAGCCCTTGGATAGACAACGCCGAAATTGAACCGTTGCTGATTCTTCATCGATGAAGCCCGGTACGGATACAACATGTACCCTTCGTAGAGCACCGCCTTCACGATTCCGTCGACGAGCGCAGCATTCATGACCGCACCGTTTCCGGAAGAGCGTTTACGGCTCGTTCCAGCACTTCTTCCCAGGTAGGAATGCCTTCGCGCATCTTGTATTGCTGCAGCTTTTCAAAAGTGTCTCTTCGCAACGAGAGCCAGGCGGAATTCGGGTAATACGTCTCCATCAGGTCTTTCCAGGCTTTTACCGGTAAGCGATATTTCGATTCTTTGTCCCACGATATGGGAGCAACCTGCAACGTCTCATCTTCACCCATGTAGAAGACAGTGCCGCTGAATTGGAAGCACAGCGGCAAATCTCCGCCGGTTACACCGTGAAAATACTTCGTTGCCGCGAGATTGAAATCGAACGTGCAGGGGACACCAACATCCGCGAGCGTGCCGCCCTTAAAACCCGGCACCACCACGCTCGCATGAGTCCACAGCATGCTGCGCAGCGTTTGGCCCCAGCGGTCGGGCTCTCCGAAAAGGTCGGACAGCCGCGATTGTTCCGTGTTGTCGTATTTCCGGCGAGTTGCTTCGATCTGGATTTGCGCTCGCAAGGCGATGGTGTGGATAACCTCGTCGCGCGAGCTATTTACGATGCGAACCTTGAATGCCATCAGCGGAGCGGCGGCATAAGCAACCGCGTCGGCACTCTCGACCGTAAATTGCAAATCAGGCATGCGCGCCCTCGTGAACGAAACCTGCTCGCTTCTTCAGCGCGGCAAAAAAAGCGCCAATCTCGCGCCACACCTCCGTGCCACCCGACAGCCCGTGCCAGTGCGCGCGGATAAGCCCGACCAGTTTGTAGCACTCATCGATCGGAACCAGGTAATACTCCGGCTGAACGCCTCGCCCACAACCGACGCGATTGACCAGCAACGCCGTCACATCGGCTTCCATCTCATTCAAAATCGGATTCGATTGGACGATATCCGTCCACGTATCCAGGGAAAGCAGCGATTCGGTTGGCCCCGCCGGGCTGGGGTAAAGCGCAATTATTTTGCCGTGCGGCGAACTATTGAAAAAGAAGGCCATCTCGATAGGAACCATCAAGCCATCCCACTGCGAGTTGGTCAGTTGAAAATCTTTAAGGAACAGAACCCGCCTCGGAACTCTTCTGAATTTTGTTCCGGCTTGGCCTTCGAACAGCACCGCGCATGCCCCACACGCACAGATCAATCTGCGGTTAGCGGGCTCCACCAGATGCTCGTGATCGGCGCCGAGTTCCTGGCTGCACATTTCGCACCGCTCCACAGCCGTTCGCTTGCGCGCAAACTGCCGAAGGGTCGCAAACACTTTGTCTTGCTGGAATGGGAGCGTGGGAGGCACTGTCAATCGCCCTGGGGAGACCGAGCGCCGGACAAAACGGCCAGGGACTGCCCGCTTCGGAGCTGCGAGAGTGAAATAAATCCCGAGCCGGTCAGCCCCGAACCCGCCTCCTGCACGATAATCGAGGCGGCATCGGGAGCAGCATTTTGCAACGCGGCTTCGAGACCGGCTTTAGCCGCCGAGGAACCACAGCCGGAGGGCTTACCCTCCAACCGCACCGTTACCGTCCCGTCGTCACTAACCGACACCAGTTCGGCGCTGGCGGAATTGGATTGCAGTGACTTCCGCGTTTTTTCGAGTGCGTGCAATACGCGCGTGCGCAAACTTTCCGGATGCAGTCCATACAACAGCAAAACACTGCCGACCAACTCATCTCGACCGCAGTTTCGAATAATGGTTTCGCCAGCTTCGCCGGCATTGGCCGCAAACTCCAATATTTGTTCGAGAGCCGCTCCATGCAATGCCATCAGCGATTCGAGCAGTTCCTTCGCCATCGCACGAGCGCTCGGGTCCACGGTCGATTCCAATTTCTCAACGATTTCCCCGATGCGCTGCATCTGTTTTTGAATTGAGGTTTCGTGCGCCATAGTCTCCTTCGAAGGCAAGTCGAAGCGGGTGGTTACGATCGGCGATGCCGGTTCAAGTTCCGAACCGAACCCCTGGACGCCGTGATCCACCCGCTTCGTGTTCCTTCAGCACTTACCTGTTCATGCCAAACATCGGCGAGTGGTGCGTTTCAATGGTCTTCCCATTGCCTAAGTACATGTGTACGCCGCACGGTAGGCATGGATCGAAGCTGCGGACGGCGCGCATGATATCGATGCCCTTGAACTTGTCGGGGCCATTTTCTTCGAAGATCGGCGTGTTTTGCACGGCATCTTCGTACGGACCAGGCGTTCCGTAAATGTCACGGGGATTCGCGTTCCACGGTGTTGGCGGATACGGGTGATAGTTTGCGATTTTGCCGTCGCGGATGACGACGTGGTGGGATAACACGCCACGCACCGCTTCGTGGAAGCCGCATCCGATGGCGTCGGATGGAACCGTGAATTCTGACCAGGTCTTTGTCCTGCCTGCATGCAATTCCCCAAGAGCCCGCTCAACGAAGTAGAGCCCGGCGCACGCTGCGTACACCTGGAAGTAAGTCCGGGCGCGGTCGCGTTCGATGGCATTGCTCCACTTCGGGATTTTCCATTCGAATTCGACCTCGGGCAGCATCGTCGTCTTGGGTAGATACATTTTCACGCTGGTGCCCGTGGACTTGATGTAACCGATGTCCACCAAGCCAGCCAGCGCCGTCGCCCAGAGTCTGGCGATCGGTCCTCCGCCGGTATCGATGGCTAGATGGTCGCCGGTTCTCTTATCCAACCAGCGAGGCGACATCACCCAGGTGTACTTGCCGGCGAAGTCTCGCTTCTGCGGCTTCGGAATGGTTGTTTGATTCCACGGGTGATTTTGGTCCACCGGATTGCCCAGCGGATCATTCTTCACGAATTTCTCGCCGTTCTCCCAGCCCTCATAGTAGGAACTGCCGAGGAGAATGCGGATATTGAGGTTGATGTCCACCAAGTCGGTGGTCACCAGCTTGCCGTCAACAACGATGCCTGGGGTCACATACATCGCGTTGCCCCACTTGGTCATATTCTTGTAGCTGTAGTCGCACTCCTTCGGATTCTGGAACGATCCCCAGCATCCCAGGAGCACGCGCCTCCGTCCCACTTCCTCATAACCCGGCAGAGCGGTGTAGAAGAAATCAAAGAGATCGTCGTGAAGCGGAACGACTTTCTTCATGAACTCCACATACTTCATCAACCGCACCAGGTAATCGGTGAATAGCTGGACCGTCGGGACGGTTCCTACGCCGCCTGGATAGAGAGTCGATGGATGGACGTGCCGCCCTTCCATCAGGCAGAACATTTCCCTCGTCATACGGCTCATCTGCAGGGCTTCGCGGTAGAACTCACCCGTGAACGGATTGAGCGCGCGCATGATGTCGGCGATGGTCCGGAAACCGTGAAGTTTGGCTCCCGGCGCAGCCGTCTTTTCGGCCTTGTCCAGTACGCCTGGATTGGTTTCCTTCACCATCTGCTCGCAGAAATCCACGCCGACCAGA
>Ga0307479_10003508_pt1 | contig 14289 bp, 7 predicted proteins | sample atmos_gasesECM4C_FD_203743 | JGI IMG/M metagenome (GOLD analysis project Ga0307479, IMG submission 203743) | Hardwood forest soil microbial communities from Morgan-Monroe State Forest, Indiana, United States - atmos_gasesECM4C_515 | ecosystem: Environmental > Terrestrial > Soil > Temperate...
GCCAGCATTTCCAAAGTCAGAAACGCCGCTTCGGGCGAAAGAACTTTCTTCGGCGGCACGATCGGATCCCGAGTCGTGAATCGCAGCGGTCGCAGCTCGCCATTGTTCGCGAGCGCAGCGTAGAGTCGCACCAGATCCTGCATCGAGACTTCCGCGCCTCCGAGTGGAAGCGCGAGTCCGTAAAATGATTCCGGCTTTGGCAACTGGACGCCGGACGTTTTCAGGAATTGAAACAGTGTCGGGTGCGCGAGGTGCGATGTGAGCTCGACTGCCGGAACGTTGCGGCTTCTTGCCAGCGCATCGCACGCGCGAATCGGTCCGAGAAATTCACGATCGAAATTTTCCGGATTGTAATCGCCAAAACTACGCGGCGCGTCGGCCAGGATCGATAACGGATGAATTAAGCCTTGCTCGAGCGCGAGCGCATAAACAAACGGCTTCAATGTCGAGCCGGGCGAACGCGGACTGCGCGTTCCATCGACCTGACCGTTGATGTCGACCTTATCGAAATCGGCGGAGCCGACTTGCGCGAGCACGTCCATTGTTCGCGCATCGATTAAGAACGCGGCCGCGTTTTCAATTCCGCGATTGCGGCTCCAGGCAACGTAATCGGCGATTCTTCGCTCGACCGCTTGCTGCTTGTCGAAATCGAGCGTGGTCACGATTTCGTCGCGAGAGTGCGACTTCTCCAGGACTTGTTGAACAAAATGCGGTGCCAGAAATTTTCGATCTCGTTGGATCCGCGCCCGAAACTCGCGCCCGGAGAAATCGCCCGCGCCGGAGCGAGTTCGCTCATACCAATTCGACTGTGCCAGGTTCACCGACTGATTATCGCGCTCGGCGAAAAGCGCCCGACGGCTTGGACTTTGCGGAATCACGCAAAGTGCGACCGATTCCGGCCCGCTCAATTGCGCCGCCGGCTTATCGAAATAGATCAGGCTGGCCGCTCCGATGCCTTCGATATTCCGGCCATAAGGCGCGAGATTCAGATAAGCTTCCAGGATTTCGCGCTTGGAGTAATGCCGCTCCAACTCGAGCGCGCGGATGATCTGTTCGAGCTTTCCGGAAACGCTGCGGGTGTGAAGATGAAATCGCAGTCGCGCGAGCTGCATGGTGATTGTCGATCCACCGGCGGTCGCGCGATGATATCGCAGAAGATCAATAGCGCAGCGCGCGAGTGCGATCGGATTTACGCCGGGATGTTTTGAGTAATATTTGTCCTCGTAGCGCAATGTTGCGTTGATCAGGTTCGGAGAAATTTTCGAGAGCGGCGTCCAGATCCGGAACTTTTGATCGCTGCTAAGTGCGACGCGGAGCAGTTTGCCGTTGCGATCCCGAACGATTTGGGAAAATGAAAACCCATCGAGCAGCGACGGTTTCGGTAGCAGCAGCCACGCAAACCACACGGTCATCCCGAGCAGAGCGAGGGATCTCACCCACGAAGCGCGGAGCACACGAGATAGTTTGTGTGATCCAGCACCTTTTGCGGGGTCCCTCACTTCGTTCGGGATGACACGCGTTTTTTTCATTCAGTGGCTACTCCGTCACCGTGATCTTGCCGCCAACGCCGCGGCCTTTGACGTTGCGATCGTACATCGATTGCGCGAACACCGGCGGCACGATGAAGTTGCCGCGGTTGTCCGATTTGATCTGATAATCGATCTCGAGCGCATTCGTCGGCGCGGTCACGAAAAACAGCGCGCGGTCTTCGCGCACGTCGACGTAATCGACTCCGGGGATGCTGCCGGTTCCGGTGTGAATCGACGAATCAACGACTTCGAATCCGCCCGGCAGAAGATCGACAATCGCAACATTAGTGAGTCCCTCGCGCTGCAAACTGCGCACGTGGATCCGGACATGAAGTTGTTCGCCGAGCTTCGTTCGCGTGGCAGCCTCGTTGTTCTTGCCTAGAACTTCGCGATAAACTTCCAGCCCGTTGCTCAACGCTTGATTCGGAATTTGTTGATCGAATCCCGCTTCCACGACCTGATAGAACGCGCCCGGCCCGCTTAATCGCTGTGATGCACTGAACCGAACGCCGCGGGCATTGCCTGAAAGCTCCGAGCGCAACAGTGCTTTTATTCCATTTACCAGACGCGTTTGGCTTTTGTCTTTGTGCAGCTCGGCAATCGAAAGCTCCGGCGGATTTTGCGCGACCGCATGCGAGTACGCTTTCAACGCCCGCACCGCGTAAGCCGACGAAAGCGTATTGAATTCGCCGTCGCCGATCGGTTTCAAGATGTTTTGAAATTGGTCGGCCGAGATCTTGCGCAGCCGCGCCGGGAACTCGCGAGCGATCACGGCGATGTATTGCGAATTCATCCCGAGCGGCTGACAGAAATCCCAGCGCTCGATCATTTTGTTGTCAGCGATTTTGTAACTGTCGATCAAGCGCTCGGCGTCAGCGTCTTTGTGTAAAAGATGCAACGCGCCGGCGAGATAAATGCCCGTGATATCGTGCTGCCATTCATCTTTGTGATTCTTGTCGAGCCAATCGCGCAGATTCAAAATGTAATTCGTGGTGATGACGCCTTCGCGCGTGAGGATATAAACGGCATAGCCGAGCGTGCGCGCGTCCGCCAGATCGTCGGGTTGCTTTCCCTCCATCTTTTGCAGATAGCGCAGACCATTCGCGAACATGTCCTGTGGCGGCACAAAGCCGGCAGCTTTCGATTCGCTGAGAAAATCCATCACGTAAGCGGACACGGCGCTGATGTGGTCGCCCGTTTCCGGAACCCAGTAACCGAAGGCGCCCTGATCGTTTTGCCGGCGCGCCAGGATTCCGAACGTGTGTTCGAGCTGCTTGTTGATCTCGGCGCGGCTCAAACCGAAATCGGCTTCGTCTGCCAGCATCAACCGACAAAACGCGCCGCTGGTGATTTGTTCGCTGCAACCGTAGGGAAAATCTTTCAGGTAAGCGTCGAGCCCACGGGCGAGACCAAGTGGCAGGGCGGACACAGTCGCGTCCAGTTTGCGAAACTCCGGATGCATGTCGCGCGTGAGCGCAATGTCGATTTTGTCCTTGAAACTACCGCTGTGAACTTCGGTCAGGTAAGGTGCGGGCGGCCGGACGCTCAGCGTGGCGCGCCGTTTTGCTTCCTGGCCGTTCGCCTTCGCAATGAATGTGATCTCGCCCGAGCCGAGTTTGTCGTTCGCGCGGAATTTGAAGATCGCGGTTTGTTCGCGACCTTCGGCGATGTGCAACGTTTGGGTCGATCCGCTGATGATCGATAACTGCTCATTCGGTTGCGCGTGTAATTCGATTTCCGCGTTTTGGCCGGAGCCTTCGACATTATTCGCCACCGTCACGCCGGTTTCGAATTCATCGCCCGGCGCGGCGAGCACCGGAACGCTCGGCGTGATCACGAATGGTCCCCGAATGAGCGACTCACGCTCGCTTGATCCGACGGTGTCATTTGCAATGGCGACCGCCATGATCTTCAACGTGCCGTCGAAATAATCCGGCACGTTGTAAACAACTTCGCGCTGCGTGTTGTCGGCCTCGACGATGCCGGACCAGAACACGACCGGTTTGTCGGTGACGCGTTTGAATGGGTTTAACTTTTGAATGTCGCCGCCGCCGCCGTAAGCCGAGACCGAACGGAGGAGCGAGAATTCCGGAATGATAAGATCGACAATCTGCGCGGTCGCGACGTGCAGCATGCATTTGCGGAAGTAAAACTCGAGCGGGTCGGGAGTTTTGTAATTGGTGACCTGGAGAATTCCTTCGTCGACCGCGAAGATGACGATCTTGCTCGGCCGGTCTGTCTTGTAACTAATGTGCAACGGTTCGCCCGGTTTCGCCGTCGCAACGGCACTGACATCGACTTTTAGGCGCCGTTTTTCTTTGTTCGCGGTGAACGGGACAACGCCGTAGCTGAGCGGGCTGACGAAAATTTCTTTCGAATCGAGCGAGCGGACAAACGCGACATTGATGTAGCCGCTGCCTTCGAAATTTTCCGGGACCCGAATGTGTTGCACGCTGCTTGAGCTGTTGGCCTGGAACCATTGCTGCGCATAAACCCGGTCGCGCTCGATCGTGATCAAGCCGTTGCCCGCGTAAGGCGCAGTGATGCTGACGGCGATTTCGTCGCCGCTACTGTACTGCGCGCGATCGAGTTTTACCTGAAGCTCCGAATTCTTCTCGAGCGAACGCGAAACCGCGCCCTGGCCGATGACGGAGAATTGGACTTTGGCGAGGCGGCGGTCCTGATCATCGCGCAACTCGAAGATGTAATTGCCCGGTTCATTGGTTGGCAGCGCGTAACGCGCGCCGTTCGCGGCCACAGAAATCTTTTCCGATTTCGTGGGACGCTCTTTCAGGACCGACTCGTAGGCGAACTTGCCGCTCTCCTGTTTCGTCAAAACCGAAACGTATTCCTGCGCAATGATGTTCGCGGTCACGTTGCCGAGCGCGATGCGATTAAGCTGCGGGTCGAGCGCGACCAGATCGACAATGCGCGGCTTGTTCATGTCGATGTAACGCCAGTCGCCATCAGCTTTGCAGCCGATCACGTAAGGCAACGCCGAGATCAGCGCGGTGGTGGTGGTGGTAACGCTGCGTCCACCTTCGGCTTCGAATCCTTCGGCGATGAAACGCATCGAGTAGGTCGCGTCGCTGAATCGCTCGAGTTGCAAATCGAACTGAGTTTGGCCAGCGCCGTCCGTTTTATTTTCGCCGAGCTCGATCGTTTGTTCGGTCCGCTCTTTCTTCGGATCGTAGAATGGATCGAAAAATGTGTAGTCCTTGAATTCGGGGAACGAGAACGCGGTCGGCGTCAGCTCAATTTTCGAAACGACCCGGCGATCGATCGCGGGCGTGCCGTAGAGGTTGGCCAGCGAAACTGTCGCGCGCATTTCCTTCGGCTGGATCCATCCATGCTGTGAAGTTTGCGACAGTCGACTGTCGATTTTCATTCGATCCGGCAAAAATTCCTTCACATTTGCCGTGGTCGATCCGAGCAGAGTTGAACGCTTGCTATTCTTAACCAGATAAACGTTGAAAGTGTAAAGGCCGGTCGTCGATTCGTTCGCAGTCTGATAGATAAACTCGGTAAACGCAGAGTCCGGTAGATTGATCTTTTTCGTCTGAACGCCGTGCCCGCGCGCATCGACCACTTCAGTCTCAAGCGGTAGACCTTTGAGATTCCCCGCCCAGTTTCGTTGTTTTACGGCAAGACCGATGTGGATTTCGTCGCCCGGCCGGTAAACGCCGCGCTCAGTAAAAACGAAAGCGTCGAGATTTTCGGGGAGAACGTTGTCGACCCCGTCGATGTCGAAGCGTGAGAAGTTCAGTTGTCGATCTTCGCGCGCATAAGGAATGAACGAGACGTCGTCGCCATTGCGCGCCACGAATGCGATCGGCGTTTTTTCGCGCGTCGATTTTTCGACCGATGTGAACGTGCAATGACCGTTCGGGTCCGTTTTCGCGGTTTGGAGCGGAATCCCATTCTTGCCGAGAAGATCGACAACCACGTTCCCGAGCGGCTGGCCTTCCTTGATCGACATCAGAAAAATGTCGTGACTGCCGTCCGCGTTTTTCTTGGTCAGGATCCCAATGTCGGTGACAAGAATGAAACGCGAATCGCGGACGTTGATCGTCTTCTTTTGAAGCGGGTCGTATCCCTGGGCGGTCAGGAAAAACAAGCCGCGCTCGCTTCCGCCATCGGCCGGTTTGCGCAAATGCTGGCTAAAATCGAACGCCGAGTAATTTGCTTTCCACTTGTTTTCCATCGCGATGTTCTGTCGCTCGGTCCCGATCCGCGAAATGTTTTCCTTGTCGAAGTAATCTGAATTCTGGAAGAGCGGATTTTCGAATTCTCCGGCCGTCTGACTGACGAGGTGATTGATTTGCGTGGTCGCGACGCGGCTGATTTCGAACTCGATCGCGCTCAGCGCGCGCGAGCGGATCGACAATTTCTTTTCGCCATTAAGCGCAAGCACTCCGCCCTGTCCTTCGATCTGCACCTCCCGCGGCAACGATGGAACTTCCACAACCGCGTTGTAATCGTCGCTTAGCGGATAATCACCAGCTGCGCGCACGCCTTTCTTTATTCGAACGTAAAGCTCGCCGTCGGTTTCGACTCGGATCCGAAACGCGTGTTGTCGATCCAGCGCCCTTTCGGATGGGAGCGAGACGTAGGCAACGACTTTCGCATTATCCAAGACGTCGTCCGGAACATCGTCCGCGCTTTTCCAGAGCTCCGTTTCTTTTAGCTGCGAGCCAACCGACTCTTCGTTGGAATCACTCTCTTCATTCGGGCTGGCGGACGGTTGCGGCGTAGCATCGGCATCTTCCGAGCTGTCCACCTCCGCTTCCTTTTCTTCTTCAGAAGCTTTGCGCTTTGGTAGCAATCGAACCTCCATCGCTTTGGCCAAATCTCGGGTGCTGATATCGGCCGTGGTGGTGAGAACGATTAATTGTTCGGGCTCGCCGTTTTTGTTCCGGGCGATCGTCGTTTCGATCGAATCGATCTTAAACATCGATGCGACCGACGGGATCTGAAGTTTTTGTTCGAGATCGTTCTTGGATTGCGCGCCGCCCTGGACGGTGCGGACTCCTTTGCTCAAGATCAGCTTCGCGAAATCGTCTTGCTCTGGGAGCTTGATTGGTGAGCTCTGCACAAACGCGACCCGCTGGTGCAAGCCATAGGTGATTTTGAAATGCGGGGCGGGATCGTTCGCCGGAAAGATATCCGAGCCGGAGACCGTTTCGAACCGGAGATGTCGATCCAACTCACCGGGTTCGATTGCATGTGTCAGCTCGAGCGTTGCAGTGATCGTGCGCTGCGTCGGATTGGTCGGGTCCTGGTAAAGTTCTAATTTTTTGATCGCGATCTCGAACGCCGGCGTCTTTGTTTCATACGAATAATGCTCCATCCGCACATGGCTCGGGAAAAATTTCTTGTCGAAATTTACCCGGAATTTCTGATCGGCCGGCCAATCTTCGGTCGGGTCGAATACGAGGATGTCGTCTTTGATCCAATGCCATGTTCCGTTGAGGTGTGGTTGGAGTTCGACACCTTGGACCGAGGGCTTTTTCAAATCGTCCAGGCGCGCCGCCGATTCGCTGAAATAAACAACCAGCCGCGGAAATTTGAGATCCTTTTCCAGCTTCGTTACTTCAGGCGCCGTGATCTTGACTGTGACCCGACGCGGCTTCGGCAAATGCGAATACCAATGCCAAGTCCAGGCGCCGGCACACAGGATTGCGAAGATGGCCAGAATCGCCGGCGCCATCGCGCGCGGATAAGTGCGTTCCAGACGCTGCCAACCTTCGCCGGTGCGACTGAGCCAGACCGGCGGTCGCCAGGAGACGTTTCCGAAGATTTGCCCTGGAATGCGCCGCAAAAAGGCCCCAGCGGCAGTGAACCATTCAATCGCTTTGGAGAGAGGCGCGGGAGTTTTCATGAGGGGAATACGGCGGTTCCCCAAAAATCTTTCAGTGGTCTTTTCCTATGACGGGGAATCGGTTAGAAGGCGAGGATGAAAACGGGCGGCTTGGCTGCGACACGCCGGAGTTTGGTCGATCGGCTGGTGAATTGGGACGACCAAAAACGCTGGCAGGAATTCTTCGATACTTACTGGAAGCTGATTTATTCCACTGCGCGCAAGTCCGGTCTGACCGACGCCGAAGCACAGGAGGTCGTGCAGGAGACGGTCATCACCGTCGCGAAGAAGATCGACAAGTTAAAATACGATCCGGCGATCGGTTCCTTTAAAGGTTGGCTCTTGCAGATCACCCGCTGGCGGATCGTCGATCAATTTCGAAAACGCGAACCCGGAAACGCGAAACGTCCGCACGTTGCGGATGATCGTCTGACGTCAACGATCGAGCGCATACCGGACGCGCACGTAGTCGATCTTGACGAAGTCTGGGAAGCGGAATGGAAAGAGAATTTGTTTGAGGCGGCGATCGCCCGGGCGAAGAAAAAGGTCGATCATAAACAGTTTCAGATTTTTGACTGCTACGTGCGCAAGGAATGGCCGGCGCAAAAAGTCGCCGACCAACTAGGAGTCAGCGTCGGGCAGGTTTATCTCGCGCGGCACCGGGTCTCGGCGGTCTTGAAGAAGGAGATCAAAGCATTGGAGAAAGCCGGTCGATAAGATCGACACCTACGGCCTGGGTAATTGCCTCAGGCTCGCGGCTTGTGTAAAATCGCGACCATTCCCGACCAAGTTTCCGCTCAAGTCCCAGTCATTCCCGATCACGAACTCCTTCGCGTGATCGGGCGCGGCGCTTATGGGGAGATTTGGCTGGCCCGAACGGTCACCGGTGCGTTGCGGGCGGTAAAAATTGTTTATCGCAGCACATTTGAGAGCGAGCGCTCGTTCCTGCGTGAGTTCGAAGGAATGTCCGCCTTCGAACCGATTTCGCGCGGGCATGCCGGGTTCATGGACATCCTGCACGTCGGCCGCACGAACGAATATCTCTATTACAGCATGGAACTGGCGGACGACCATTTGGCCGGCCGCGAGATCGACGTCGTCAACTACGAGCCTCGGACCCTGAAGAGCGATCTCGCCCGCCAGAAACGGCTGTCGGCTGATGAATCGATACGCCTCGGTATTTCTTTAACCGAAGCGTTGGAGGCGTTGCATACGCGCGGGCTGACCCATCGTGATATCAAACCGTCGAACATCATTTTCATCGAAGGCGTGCCCAAACTTGCCGACATTGGATTGGTTGCGGCAAGCGGACAGCAATCGTTCGTCGGCACGGAAGGTTATGTTCCACCGGAGGGACCGGGGACTCCACAGGCCGACGTTTATAGCCTTGGCAAGCTTCTTTACGAGACCTGCACTGGAAAAGACCGGCTCGATTTCCCGGAAATCGATTCCCAATTGAGCCAGCGACCCGATCGCGAGCAATTGTTGCAACTTAACAACGTGCTGATCAAAGCGTGCGCGAACGATCCGAAGAAGCGTTACGAGTCGGCCGCGGAAATGCATCGCGATCTTCGAGCGCTTGAGCGCGGCGAGCGCCCGAAAAAATCGCGCACCAAAGTTTTGTTGGCGACGATGTCGATCGCGGCGATCGCGATTGCTGGCGCTTGGTTTTGGTTAGGCCGCGAGCAGCCCAGCAGTCTTGGGCTCCATTTGCAAACGACGATCCGGACCGAACCGCCGGCCGCCCTCGTTGTTCTGGGCGATCATGCGCAGAAAAGTCCGGTCACGTTCGCGGATCTGGAGCCGCGCAAATACAGCCTTCGGATCATGAGTCCCGGTTATGAGCCGATAGAGTCGGCAGTAGATCTTAGCGGCAAGCACTCGTTTGATCCGCCGGCGTTTCGTCTCATCCGCAGCAAGGGCGCGCTTGAAATCCAATCCGATCCGCCAGGCGCGCAATTTTCCATTCGGAGCGCAGACGGTCAGGTTTCGCGCAACGGCACAACCCCGCAAACCATTGTCGATCTTCCGACGGGAAAATATTCTGCGATCGCGCATCGGGGAGACTGGGAGATGCGCGATGAGGTCGAAGTGACGCGTGGAGAAACCGCGCACGAGTCCTTCGCATTTCTTACCGCGAAAACGAACATCACCAGCGAACCGAGTGGCGCTGAGATTTTGGTGGACGGAAAATCGCGAGGACGCACGCCGGTGCGGCTCGAATTACCGGCCCGGTCGTACGAGTTGACGGCGCATCTCGACGGCTGGCCTAACGAACAACAAAAGATCGACATCGATCCAAAACGCGAGAACGCAGCGCAATTTGTTTTTGCTAACGGCAGCGTGAAGATCACGAGCGCGCCGGGCGGCGCGAGCGTCACCGCCAACGGCAAAGAGCTCGGTCAAACACCGCTGGTGATTGAGGAAGTAAAACCGGGCGATGTGACATATGAGTTGCGACTGGCTGGTTACAAATCGACTTCGGTGAATGGCAAGGTCGAACCACAACAACAAGCCTTTCTGGCGGCGCGTCTGGAAAAAAGTGTCGGTCCGCAACCCGGACAGCCGTTCACCAATTCGTTAGGGATGAAGTTCGTTCCTATTGGCGACATTCGCGTGTCCGTTTGGGAAACAAGGGTGCAGGATTACGAATCGTTTTGCCGCGCGACCTCGCGACATTGTGAAGCGGCCGATTTTTCGCAAGCGCCTACTCATCCGGCCGTGAAAGTGAACTGGTTCGACGCGATGGCGTTCTGCAAATGGCTGACTGAAAAGGAACGTGATGAAAATCTCATCGAAGATCGACAATCCTATCGACTGCCGACTGATCGGGAATGGAGCCTGGCGGTCGGGTTGGCCAATGAAACCGGCGCAACTCCGCAAGCGCGCGATGGCAAAATTAAAAATGAGTTTCCGTGGGGGAAACAATGGCCGCCGCCCGCCGGCTCGGGAAATTATGGAACGTCCCAACGCCGTGGAACGACTGTGCCGGTGGGAAGTTTTAAGGCAAACTCGCTAGGTCTCTACGATCTCGGCGGCAACGTCTGGGAATGGTGCGCCGACACTTACAAAGGCGGCAGTAGCGGGACCGGCCGCGATTGGGGAGTTCTGCGCGGAGGGTCGTGGGCAACGACCAACCGCCTCGAGATGCAATCGTCCTATCGCAACGTGATCGATCGAAACGATCGCGACGTGATCTATGGATTTCGATGTGTGCTCGCGCCGGAAACCATCGACAATCGCTGAGATCGAATCAGCTGGCGTGAAGCGAGTCGCGTAAACGATCGAGAAACGGGATCTGCGCGGGGTTGATCTTTTGCCGCGCAATTTGCTCCGGAAAAAATTCCGCGCGGTCGATCTCAGGAAATTGCCTAAATTTTCCTGAGCGCGGTGGATATTCGATCTCGAAGAGATTCGACTTCAGTTCGAACTGCTCCGGTAAATCGCCTTCGACCGCCCAGGCGTGCACTGTCTTGCCGCCTTTTTGTTTGATTGAGCCGAGCGGGATCCAGTTTCCGGAAGGTTTAATCCCAAGCTCTTCTTCGACTTCAATTCGAGCGCGGCTTAACAAGTCCTCGTCCGGGCCGGCTTCGCCTTTTGGAATTGTCCACACTCCGTCATCTTTTCTGGCGAAGAACGGTCCGCCGGGATGCGCGAGCAGAACTTGGATAATTGTGTTCCGGCGAAAAATGAGCAGGCCAGCGCTGACGCGACTGCGTTTTTGTTTTGACGGCGAAGGCGAATCTTCCACGCCTTCTTTCAACGGCATACTCGCCGCCGTTGCAAGTCAGCGAATTATACCGAGCGATCCGAGCGTTGCCGGATCAATGCCGGAAGTGATCGGCAAAAGATGATCTCGCTGGTAACGCGCGATCGCGGCGCGGGTGAGCGGGCCCATGTTGCCGTCGATCGCCCAGGTGTAGTAACCGAGCTGTTGCAGTTGAGCTTGAACACTGGCCACGATCTGGTCCGGTGAAAGCCCGTCGTAACCATAAATCGGTTCGTTGTAATCATAATAAGAGTAGGGATCGTAACCCCAGGCCGGATACCACCAGCCGTCATACCAACCCCACCAGCCAAAGTCGAAAAAGATGATGGCGGCACAGCGGTTTCTCCACCAATTGGAGCCGTGGTGATGGTGGAAGTTGTTCGCGTGATTCAATCGCGCTTGAGCAGTGCTATCGCGGTTACCGCTCCAATTGCGAAGACGGGCGGATGTTTGCGGGTCGAGTTTGTTTCGGGTGATTGCTTTTAGGCCGGAAGGCTGATTGACACCGCCCGGCTTATTCAAATTTCCGCCGCGTTGCAGTGCATAGCCGCTATTGAGGCTGTTCGCACTCGAGTGCATCTGGTGACGTAATACGGAATTGCCGACTGGCGGATAATTCAACGTGCGAGTGCCGTTTTGAAAACTAACAGTCGGCCGGTACGGTATTGCGCCGGAGTAACGTGGTATCCCGTTGAAACGCGGCGCCACCGTCGTCGTTGCTGGCGATGATGATGAGGCATGATGCGGGGCCGGCGCGGAATTCGAAGACCCGTTTCCGGGGTTGCCTTTGGCCGCTGCGTTACCAGCCAAGCCAAGTGCCACCAGCGTCACCGCTGCAAAGGACTTTTTCATAAACACGCCTCACCAATGAAACCATTCTACGCTCTTTCGGTTGCGCTTTCCTACCCCGATTTTAAGCGTTATTTCTTGAGGGTACGAACGTAAGCGACGAGGGCTTTGATCTCCTCATCGCTCAAGGTGCCGCCAAACGCGCTCATCTTGCTCATACCGTCTTTGGTCACGCCATCTTTAATCGCCGCCGTCGCTTGGGCGTCAGTGAACGATGATTGGATCTGCGCTTTGGTGAGGTCCTTCGCATTTACCGCTTTTCCCATCGGCGTGTTCGCGCTCCCGTCCGGTCCGTGACATTGCATGCAGTTATTCATCCAGTTCGTTTTTGGATCCGCACCGTGCGCAGACAAGATCGCAAAATAACTTATTAGAATTGTGGCGATTATTTTCATGACAATCAGTGTTTCCGTTTCTGGCCAATCTCCTCGAGCAGCTCAATCTGGATCTGCTGGATTTCGAAAAGCCGGTTGTATTGCTTCCGCAGTAAGTGGTCGATTTTTTCGTGCAAATGCCGGATTTCGAGTTCCGCTTTGAGATTGATCTTGTAATCGTTTTCCGCGCGCAAGCGATCGCGCGCCTCGGCCCGGTTCTGACTCATCATAATGACCGGCGCCTGGACGGCGGCCAAACATGAGAGAATCAAATTGAGAAGAATAAACGGATACGGGTCGAAGGCGCGCGTTGCCAAGAGAATGCTATTGACCGCGATCCAAACCAGAAGAACGCCGCCAAAGCTGATCAGGAATTTCCAACTGCCGCCGAATTCGGCGATGCGATCGGAGAGGCGTTCGCCAAAAGTAAGTTTCTTTTCGAATTGCTTCTCGATATCGCTGGAAACGATTTCGTGCTGCCGCAAACTCTCGACGACTTCCTCATCGAGCGCGGAGAGCTCTCCGATCTCTTCCTGCAGCACTTCCTTGACGTATTCTTTGCGGCAATCGCCGATGTCGTCGAAGCAAACGAATCCGGTGCCATCCCATTTCGGATGGTGCTTCTTGATGCACTCGAGCAACGATGGCCGGATGACTTCCGCAACTTGGCCCTCAGTCGGAGATTTCGGCTTCTGACAGATCTGGCAAACGCACGTTTCGCTCATGTGATTCAATCTTGAATAAAGGCACCCGCCCGGCTTGTCGATTTCAGAAGATGAACATTCCGATGGCCGCTCCAAACATAAGCAGCGTTGCCACGGACACGACGATTACACTCGGGATGGAGCTCGGCTGCTGCTTCATCGCGCGGCGATCGAGCGCGACGAAAATAATACCGAGAAGAAGAAATGGCGCGAGCAGACCATTGATCACCGCCGTCCAGTAAAGCGCGCGCACCGGATTGACTTTGAGGAAGTCCATCGCGATGCCGATCAGCGTTGACACAATGATGACGAGATAAAATGGGCGGGCGCCGCGAAAACGCTGATCGAGTCCTTCGCGCCAGGCGAAAGTTTCAGCGAGCGCGTAGGCGGCCGAGCCGGTGAGCGTCGGGATCGCCAGCAAACCAACGCCCACGATACCGAGGGTGAAAAGCGTGCCGGCAAATTTTCCGGCAAGCGGAGAAAGCGCCTCCGCCGCGTCCTTCGAAGTCTCAATGTGCGTAATTCCGTGTTGATGAAGCGTGAGCGCAGTCGTCAGAATGATGAAGAACATGACCAGATTCGAAAAGAACGTGCCGACGTCGACATCGATCTTGCGCGTGATGATTTCGACCGGGGTAGCGCCGAAACGGCGATACAACATTCGGCGTCCTTTTGCTTTGTCTTCTTCGACCTCCTGCGACGCCTGCCAGAAAAACAAGTAGGGGCTGATTGTCGTGCCGAAGATCGCGACCAGCATTCCCCATTGGTCGTGACTCTTCGGCCAGCTCGGAATGAAAGCGGCGTGTGCAACCATTCGCCAATCCGGATGAACGATGAACCCGGTGATGACGTAAGCGAACAGAACGAGCGCCAGCCATTTCAAAATCGTCGCGATCTGGTGATAACGGAAAAATATTGTCGCGACTGAAATGCCCACGCCAAAGACGATGACGAAAACATGAGAGTTAACGCGAGTGAGCATTTCAGCCGCATCCGACATTCCGGAAAGATCGGCACCGACGTTGATCGAGTTTGCGGCAAAGAGGGCTACGGCCGCAACGAGGATCAGTGGCCGCGGATACTTGTGGTGCATGGCGCCGGCGAGACCGCGTCCACTGACCATGCCAATGCGAGCGCACATCATTTGGACGAAAGCCATCAGCGGCCAGGTGATCAGCGCCGTCCATAAAAGGGCGAGACCGTG
>Ga0307479_10003509_pt1 | contig 14289 bp, 10 predicted proteins | sample atmos_gasesECM4C_FD_203743 | JGI IMG/M metagenome (GOLD analysis project Ga0307479, IMG submission 203743) | Hardwood forest soil microbial communities from Morgan-Monroe State Forest, Indiana, United States - atmos_gasesECM4C_515 | ecosystem: Environmental > Terrestrial > Soil > Temperate...
CTTTCGGTTGTCGCGCTGGTGCAACCCGTTCGACGGCTCATCGAGGATGTAGAGCACACCCATCAGCTTCGAGCCGATCTGGGTGGCGAGCCGGATCCGCTGCGCTTCACCGCCGGAGAGTGAGTCGGCGGCACGGGACAGGCTGAGGTAATCGAGGCCCACGTCCACCAGGAACTGGAGCCGCTCGCGAATCTCCTTCAAGATGGCCCGGGCGATCAGCGTCTCACGCTCAGGTAGCTCGAGCTTCGCGAACCAGTCCTGCGCCGAGGTGATCGATAGCTCGGTGATATCCATGATCGAGCGATCGGCCACCGTGACCGCCAGGTATTCGGGCTTGAGCCGCTTGCCCTTACAGACCGGACACGGCCGCGGCGTCATCAGCCGCTCGATCTCCGCCCGGATGAACTCCGATTCCGTCTCTCGATGGCGTCGCTCCAGGTTGGGCACGATGCCTTCGTAGGAGGTCTCGTACCAGCGACGCTGCCCCTCACTGTTCAAGTACTTCACCCGCAAGGGATCGCCGTTGTTGCCATACAGAATGATCTGCCGTTCGCGCAGCGTCAGCTTGCCGAAGGGTTTGTCCATGGGGATCTTGTAGCGGCGGGCGACCGCCTCGACCAGGTCGTTGTAGAAATACGACGACCGGCCCAGGGTGCGGATGGCGCCGTCGCTGAGCGGCCGGCTCTTGTCAGGAATAACTAAATCCGGATCGATCTCCAGCTTGCTGCCCAGCCCGGTGCAAGAGGGACAGGCGCCGTGAGGATTATTAAATGAGAAGTTCCTCGGGGCGAGCTCTTCCATCGAGAAGCCGTCGTAGGGGCAGGCGAAGTTCTGGCTGAACAGCAGCTCTTCGCCCTTGGTTTCGGCCCGAACCACCAGGACCAGGCCGTTCGCCATCTTCGCCGCCGTCTCAACCGATTCGCGCAGCCGGCTGATGCCTTCTTTCTCGATCACCAGCCGGTCGACGACGATCTCGACGCTGTGCTTCTTGTTCTTGTCCAGCTGCACTCGCTCGGTCAACTCGTAGAGATTGCCGTCGACTCGGGCGCGCACGAAACCGGCCTTCCTGGCCTCCGACAGGACGTCCTGGTGTTCACCCTTGCGATCGCGCACGATCGGCGCCAGGATCATCACCCGCGTCCCCGCCGGCAGCTCCATCACGCGGTCGGCAATCTGTTCCGTCGTCTGGCGGGTGATCTCGTGGCCGCTGATGGGACAATGCGGGTGGCCGATGCGGGCGTACATCAGCCGCAGATAGTCGTAGATCTCCGTGACCGTCCCGACCGTCGAGCGCGGGTTGTGGCTGGCACCCTTCTGGTCGATGGAGATGGCGGGCGATAGCCCGTCGATCTGGTCCACGTCCGGCTTGTCCATCTGGCCGAGGAACTGGCGGGCGTAGGAGGAGAGCGACTCGACGTACCGCCGCTGCCCTTCCGCGTAGATGGTGTCGAAGGCGAGCGACGACTTCCCCGATCCCGACAGCCCGGTGAACACCACCAGCTTGTCGCGCGGGAAGGTGAGATCGATGTCCTTAAGGTTGTGCTCGCGCGCGCCCCTGATCACAATGCTCTCCCTCCCCTGCTCGCGAGGGAGGGTCGGGGTGGGGGTGGATTTAGCCATGCACTCTTGCTCTCATCCGACTCGTCCTCGGCTTGCGCCACATGCCCGACTCGGCCGCCGCCGCGGGCGGCAGCGACTCGCGATAGTCCATGGCGTCGCGCCGTAGGGCGACCAATCGATCGCGCAGCTCGGCGGCCCGCTCGAATTGCAGGTCACGCGCGGCCTTCTTCATCTGCCGCTCCAGGTCCTTGATCAGGCGCTCGATCTCGTCAGGCGGAAGGCCGGACGCCAACGTGGCGATGGTGTCCTCGACAGCTTTCTCCTGCTGCCGCTCGAGGTTGTAGACGGCCTTGACGATGGTCGCCGGCGTGATTCCATGCTCCTCGTTGTACGCGATCTGGATGCTGCGCCGGCGGTCGGTCTCGTCGATGGCCCGTTGCATCGAGCCGGTCATGTTGTCCGCGTACAGGATCACGTGCCCGTCGACGTTGCGGGCGGTGCGACCGATGGTCTGGATCAACGACCGCGCGTCGCGTAAATAGCTCTCCTTGTCGGCGTCGAGAATGGCGATGAAGGCGACCTCGGGAAGGTCGAGGCCTTCACGCAGCAAGTTGATGCCGACCAGCACGTCGAAGATACCCAGGCGCAGGTCGCGCAGAATCTCGACCCGCTCCAGGGTGTCGACGTCCGAGTGCAGGTAGTTCACCTTGACGCCCATCTCGCGCAAATAGTCGGTCAAATCCTCCGCCATCTTCTTGGTCAACACCGTGATCAGGGTTCGTTGCTTCTTGTCGACGCGCTTCTTGATCTCGCCAAGCAGGTCGTCGATCTGACCCGCACCTCGACGGTCGGGTCGACCAGCCCGGTCGGCCGGATGATGACCTCGATGGTCTGCTGCGAGCGTTGCTCCTCGTAGGGACCGGGGGTGGCCGAGACGTAGACCACTTGTTGTACCTTGCGCTCCCATTCCGCAAACGTGAGCGGCCGGTTGTCGAGTGCCGAGGGCAGCCGGAAGCCGTAGTCGACCAGCGGGATCTTCCGCGAGCGGTCGCCGCCGTACATGCCCCCGACCTGGGGGACGCCGACGTGCGACTCGTCGACCACCACCAGGGTGTCCTCCGGCAGGAAGTCCATCAGCGTGTAGGGTTCCTGGCCGGGGCGCCGGCCGGTCAGGTGACGGGAATAGTTCTCGATCCCAGCGCAACTCCCGGTCTCGCGCATCATCTCCATGTCGAACATGGTCCGCTGCCGCAGCCGCTGCGCCTCCAGCAGCTTGCCCTGGCTCTCGAACCAGGCCACCCGTTCCTCGAGCTCCTCATTGATGGCGTCCAGCGCGTGCAGCAGTTTCTGCCGCGGCGTGACGTAGTGGGTCGCCGGGAAGATCTGGAAGGTCTCCAGATCGCCGATCAACTCGCCAGTCAGCGGGTCGATCTGGACGATCCGCTCCACCTCGTCGCCATTGAACTGCACCCGGGTGGCGATCTGGTCGTAAGACGGCTGCACGTCCACTGTATCGCCGCGCACCCGGAATCGCGACCGGCCGAAGTCGACATCGTTCCGCTGGAACTGGAGGTTGGTGAGCTTGCGAAGGAAAATGTCCCGCCGGAAGCCCTCGCCGGCGTGGATCTCGATCGACTCGCCCAGGTAATCCTCCGGCGACCCGACGCCATAGATGCATGACACGCTGGCCACGACGATCACGTCCCGCCGGGTGAGCAGCGCTCGGGTGGCGGACTGCCGCAGCCGGTCGATCTCGTCATTGCGAGACGAGTCCTTCTCTATATAGGTATCGGTCCGAGGGATGTACGCCTCCGGCTGGTAATAGTCGTAGTAGCTGACGAAGTACTCGACGGCGTTCTGGGGGAAGAACGCCCGGAACTCGCTGCACAGCTGGGCCGCCAGGGTCTTGTTCGGCGACATCACGAGCGTCGGCCGCTGGATCTCCTGGATCATCTGCGCGACGACCATCGTCTTGCCCGAGCCGGTCACGCCGAGCAAGACCTGGTGTTTGAGGCCCTGATCGACCCCCTGGGCAAGCTTTTTGATGGCTTCCGGCTGGCCGCCCGCCGGCGAAAAGTCAGCCGTAAACTCGAATTTGGGCACGGTGTAATTGTAGGTAGCGCCGCTGACTCTCAAACCACCCCAACGGCTCCCTGCAATCCACAGGCGCTCGCCAGCAAGAGCGCTACGAAGCCTTCGTGTGGGGTGCTTAGGGTAGGGTTTCGGCTGGCGGCCGGACGCCTCAGCCGCCCGGCAGGTCAGTGAGCCCGGCAGGGTTGCTCACTGACCCTCGAACGTGAGCGACGTCAACCGCCGGAGGTGACGAGGGCCGCGGCTTCGTCTCGGGCGACGACAGCGTCAATGACGGCATACTCCGCTGAGTCGATGGCGTATGCCGCCCACGAAACCATTTCGGCCGCGTAGTCCTCAGCATCGTCGGCGTAGCGCTGGGCCCGGTCGACCTTCCGCTCGGTCTTCCGCTGGTCCATCTTTGCTCGTAGGTCAGCGCGCTGCTCCTCGAACCGCGTCGTCGTCTCCTTCCACCACGAGCCAACATCCGGCTGTGCCTTGCCAGCCGACGTCTGGATCTTCTGCGCTTCGGCGTTCATCTTTGTGTGTAGCTTCTCGCGCTGCTGCTCGAGTTTGGCTCGGTCCTCTGCCTGGGCGGCAGTGGCGGCGTCCTCGAGCTGCTTGGTCCTTTTGGCGAGATCCGTTAACTGATCAGACAGTGCCATAGCGACCTCCTATTTTGTCCGCAAAGAGGTTGACGGGGAGCCCCCCGGCCAGGGTTGACAGCGCTCCAGGCACACTAACGCTTGCCGTCCGAGCGGCCCAGTGCCAAACGACCCTCGAAGGTCCTATGACGATACGGGCCTCGGGCCGACGCGTTGGCGGCTGACCGTACCAGGCGGCCAACCTGGGCGGGGCCATGTCAACTGCTTCGGTTCCGAGCGACGACCTTCTTCGGCGGTGGTGTCACGTGGAATCGGCCGTCCGTTTGCCGATGCATGGTCCAGCCCTCCTCGTGCACTGCTCGATGATGGTGGCGGCAGAGCAGCGCCAGGTTCTCGAGGCTGGTCGGGCCGTGCTGGCTCCACCAGATGATGTGGTGCCCGTTGCACCAGGAGGGTGGCCGGTCGCATCCCGGAAAGACGCAGTGCCGATCCCTCGCCACCAACGCGCGCCTCGTGGCCGGCGGGATGCTGCGACTGGCATGCCTGATTTCGGCATCCAGCTCGCCGCGGCCGGTGATGCGACTGATCACCGAGTCGCAGGCCAATCGCTGGACGGTGGCGGCCGGGACTGTCCCGCCCCACTCGAGCTCGCCTGCCGGAGCGCCTGGCGTGCCGGCCAGGGTGTCGAGACTGGCCCGGATGATCAGCTGCGGGCGCGGGCCGGCGCCGTCGGCTCGCCGGCTGCCGCCATTTCGACACGCCTCGATCAGCGCGTCAGCGGCGCGCTGGCCGGGCGTCCGCTGATCGTCTTTCATCGGCTTCATAAAGGGATTCATCGCCGTGCGCAGCGTCGCGACCGCTTCGGTATCAAGAAGGCCATCGATCCGCGCCACCCCGTCGACCGGCTCGCCGATGTGCAGGTAGCGCCGGTCGTGGGCGCGGTTGGCTTCGGCCAGCGCTGCCGCGGCATCCACCCGGTGCTCGAGATTCTTGACCACGCCGGTGAATTGCCCCGGATCCATGGTCTCCGCCGCGCGCAGCAGGTTGCCCTCTTCTTTGCGGACAGCGGCGGCGCCCAGGTGCTCCGCGGTCCGCGCCAGGGCCGCTACATGCTGGTAGCCGAGCGCCCCGCTGGCGAAGGCCTGCTCGGTCTTCGGCAGCTGGTCAACCTGGCGCGCGATGGTGACCCGCTCGATCGCCGCACCCGCGGTGAGCCTGCACTTCCAGCGCAGCCAGCCCACCAAGCCGACTGCGCCATCCGCGGCGTACTCCCCTGATTTGTCGAAGCGCCGCAGCCCCGCCGCGAAGACCGACTCGAGTGGATCGATCCCAGCTTCTCGGAGAAGGATCAGGACCTCGCCCAGCTCCGACCCGTCAGCCTCCTCAACATGGTCTCGCGCCAGGTTCATCGCAGCGCCGAGGTGGTGAGTGATCGCGGTCAGCCGCGCGTTTTTCCTGCCACCTTCAAGGCTTGCCAGAGCCATGCTGCCATGGTGAACCACGTCTGCGACAGCTGTATGTCACGATTTGGTGCGACAAGAAAATTTAGCGTTCGAGTCGACGTCATCGCGCGGCCGGTTAACCGCGGTCGCTTAGTCGGCAAATTCGGCGTGGCCCGGATTGACCGTGCGCTTGCGCTCCAGGTAGGCGATCAGGCCGATCAGCAGCGTCAGCCCGAGCAGCGCGCCGCCCACCACGTCCGAGAACCAGTGCCAGCCAAGGTAGACCACGGCGTAGCCGACAAAAAAGATCACCAGCACCAGGATCGGGCTGAGGCGCGAGCTGTCCCTGCCGAACAGTTCCCAGCGTTCCGCCAGGTAGAGGACCAGGCCGTAGGCGATGATCGCGCGCAGCGTATGGCCGCTGGGGTAGGAAAAGCGGCCGACGTTGTGGCTGATGGACGGCAGGATGTCGGGAAATCGCTGGAATGCCTTCCCGGGAGGAACGCTCGGCACCACGAGTTTGCTCAGGATTTCCAGGCCGGACCCGAACACGATGAAGGCCACCGGCAATACGGCCAATAGGCGCAGCCCGCGAAACAGCGCCAGTCCAAGCAACGCCGCGACCACGAGCGTGACCTCGAAGCTGCCCAGATAGGCGAAGATCCCCAGCCCCAGGTCCTGGCCATAGCTGCCCCGGTTCTGCAGGTAGTGGGTGAAGCGCAGGTTCACTCGATCGAAGGCGCCGGCGGCGACGAGCACCGTGATCACCACGAACGCCGCAAAGAAGACGCCGGCCGTGATCATCAGGCGGCGACTGAGGCGGGGCCAGCGCGGTCGCGTCAGCGCTGGCACGTGCGGCAATAGACCGTGCCGCGGCCGGCCAGCCGAGTGCCCTGCAATGGCGTCCCGCATCTCAGACAGGGTTGGCCGCTGCGTCCATAGACGAGCAACTTCTCCTGGTTGGAGCCGCGCAGCCCAAAGGCGTCGACGTAATTGATGATCGACGAGCCTCGTGCCGCAATGCTGTTCTCGAGAACCTCCTGGATCGCCGAGTAGAGCGCCCGGCGTTCACGCCCGGTGAGGCGGTGCGTCCACCGGCTAGGACGGATTCCTGCCCGAAAACATGCCTCGTCGGCGTAGATATTGCCCACCCCGGCGAGAAACGATTGATCCAATAGCGCCGATTTCACCGGCCGGTGGCGCGCCCGAATCAGCCGTTCGAACTCGGCCTCGGTCAGGTCGCCATGGATCGGTTCCGGCCCCAGCCAGGCCGGGAACGCCTTGGCGGCGACCAGCTCCTCCTGGGTGCCGAGCAACAGCCGGCCGAACTGGCGCTGGTCGTCGTACCGAAGCTCGAGGCCCGTGTCCAATAGGGCCCGCAGATGGGTGTGCTTGACCGGGGCTTCTTCCGGCTCCCAGACCCGCAGATGGCCGGTCATCCCCAGATGCACGACCAGGCGCTGTCCGTCGTTGTCCAGCGGCATGACGATGTACTTGCCGCGCCGTTCGACGGTCCGGATCGTTCTGCCCTTGAGCCGCTGGACGAACTGGCGCGCCGACGGATATCGAATCAGGCGGCCGCGAATCGCCGGATCGCGCGTCAGCTGGACAGACGTAATTCGCCGGCCGCTCAGCTGCGACCGCAGGTCGCGCACGACGGTCTCGACTTCGGGAAGCTCCGGCATCGAGAACCCCTAGGCTTTGGCCGCCACCAGGCGAACCCGCTCCATATCCTGCCAGTTGGGACCCAGCTTGAGGTCGACCTGCAGCGGAACATTCAACGGATACGCCGTCGCCATCAGGTCGGGGACGACCTCGATCAGGCGATCGCGCTCGTCGGGGGGGACTTCGAAGACCAGCTCGTCGTGCACCGTCAGGATCATCCGGCTGGTGAGCCGCTCCTCCCGCAAGTAGTTCTGCAGCCGGATCATTGCCAGTTTCATGATGTCCGCCGCCGATCCCTGCACCGGCATGTTGATCGCGATCCGCTCCGCGGCCAGTCGCAACGCCCGGTTGGGCGACCGGATGTCCTGGATGTAGCGCCGCCGCTGCAGTAGGGTCTCGACGTATCCCTGCTCGCGGGCCTGGATCTTGATGCCTTCCAGGAATTCACGCACCCGGTTGTACGCCTTGAAGTAGGCATCGATGAAGACGCGCGCCTCATCGGTCGACATGCCGGTGTCGCGCGCCAGGCCGAAGTCGCTCAGTCCATAGAAGAGTCCGAAGTTCACCACCTTGGCCAGCCGTCGCTGATTGGCGGTCACCTGGGCCTGTGGGATGCCGAAAACTTCGGCTGCCGTTCGGGCGTGGATGTCCTCGCCCCGGGCAAAGGCGTCGACGAGAACCGGATCGTCCGTCATGTGCGCCAGTACCCGTAGCTCGATCTGCGAGTAGTCGGCTGACAATAAGATGTCACCGGATCGGGCCGGAATGAAGGCCCGCCGCACCTTCTGCCCGACTTCCGTCCGGATCGGGATGTTCTGCAGGTTGGGATCCGACGACGAGAGCCGGCCGGTCGCCGCGACCGTCTGATTAAAACTCGTGTGCACCCGATGCGTTCTCGCGTCCACCAGCAAGGGCAGGGCATCGACGTAGGTGCCCTTCAGCTTGCTGAGCTGGCGAAACTCGAGGATCTTCCCCACCACCGGATGCTGGTCGCGCAGCCCTTCGAGGACGTTCGCGTCCGTCGAGTAGCCGCTCTTGGTCTTTCGGCCGCCCGGCAGGTTGAGGTCTTCGAACAAGAACCTGGCCAGCTGCTGCGGCGAGTTGACATTGATCGGTCCATTGGCGACGTCCTCGATCTCCTGGTCGAGGCGCTGCAGCTGGTCGTATAGCTCGCGCGAAACTAGTTGTAAGTACTCCAGGTCGATCGACACGCCTGCCAACTCCATCTCGGCGAGCACTGGCACCAAGGGCATTTCGAGATCTCGAAACAGCGCCGCGTTCTTGAGCCGCTCGAGCTCGGATTGCAGGCGAGGCGCCAGCTCGAGCATCACCCGCATGCGCTCGCCGAAGAAGGCCGCCGCGCGTGCGACTTCCACCTGGTCACAGGTCATCGCCGTTTTGCCACTGCCGAAGAGGGATTCGCGCCCCTCGATGGTGCGGTGGAGCACGTCCGACGCGAGCGCCTCCAGGCTGGGTGAGCGGACCCCGGAGTTGAGCAAATACGCCGCCACCAGCAAGTCCCAGTCGACCCCCTGCAGCTCGGTGCCCTGGGCTCGCAACGCCAGGTAATCCCCCTTCTGGTTGAAGCCGAGCTTGGACGGTCGAGCGCTGCGCAGGCTGGGCGCGAACCGGGTGAGCACATCGCGCAGCTCCAGGCAGGGCTCCGACTCGTGACTGACCGGCACATAGAAAATCTGGTGCTCGTCGAGGCCAATGACGATGGCCGAGATCCTGCCATGTCGCGGCACGTCGTCGATAGTGACCACCTGGAGACCCGCCCGATCGGCGGCGGCGAAGGCGGCCACCAGGCGCTCGAGGTCGGCCGGCTGACGCACGATGGTGACCGCCTCGGCATGCGCGCTTTCCAGCGCCAGCGTCGGCTGCGCCGCTTTTTCCGGCTTTGCCTGGTCCGTGATCGGCGCGAAGATGGGCGGCGCCGACATCGCGCTGCCGTCGCTCCAGCTGGTGGGCACCCGCGCCGCGAGGCTGCGGAAGCCCAGGTCTGCCAGCATGGTGCGGGCGGCTTCCGGACGATAGTCCTGGGCGGAGCCGTGCGTCAGGTCCAGCGTGACATCGACGTTGCGCACGATGGTCGCCATCTTCTTGCTGAGCAGCGCCTGGTCGGCGAATTCCTCCAGCAGCTTCTTGACCTTCGGTGGGCTGACCCGCTCCCGGTTCGCCACCAGGTTCTCCACCGAGCCAAACTCCTGGATCAACTTGATGGCGGTCTTCTCGCCGATCCCGCGGATGCCCGGAATGTTGTCTGACACGTCGCCCACCAGGCCTTTCAAATCAACCGTCTGCACCGGCTCCAGCCCGTAGCGCTCGCGGACCCGGTCGGGGGTGTAGAGCACCGTCTCTGACACCCCGCGCTTGCTGGTCAGCACGTCGACGTCGTCGTTGACCAGCTGCAGCGCATCCAGATCGCCGGTGACGATGGTGCTGTGCAGACCCTGCTCGCGGGCCTGCTTGACCAGCGTGCCGATGATGTCATCGGCCTCCACCCCCGCCAGCTCGTAGATCGGGATGCCGAAGGCGCGCACGATGTCGCGGGTGAGCGGAAACTGGTGGGAGAGCTCGGGCGGGGTGGGACGGCGGGTCGCCTTGTACTGCTCCAGCTCTTCGTGCCGGAAGGTCCGGCCGCCCAGGTCGAAGGACGCGAGCACGTAGTCCGGGTACTCCTGCAAGGCCAGCAGTAGCATGGAGGTAAATCCGTAGGCCGCGTTGACCACGCGCCCGTCCCGGTCGGTCAGGGAAGGAAGCGCGAAGAACGCCCGATACACCAACGAATGCCCGTCGATCAGGACCAGCCGGGGCTTCGGTTGAGGCTCCCTCACCATCAGAGTTTAGACATGCGCAAAAGGCGTCAAACGCTGATCGATCCGTGAAAAAACCGATGGTAAGATAGGCTCGAATTCAGGATGGCTAAATTCGTCGAAATGCAGGTCGACTCCATCCGGGTGCACATGCCCAGCGGGCAGCACGTTGTGATCCTCAAAGAAAAAGAGACGGATCGCTATCTGCCGATCTGGATCGGCATCTACGAAGCTAACGCGATTGCCTTGAAGATCACCGGCATCACGCCGGAACGTCCTATCACCCATGACCTGCTGGCCAACATCCTGCAGAGCGCGGAGATGCGGCTCAAGAAAATCCAGGTGACCTCGTTGACCAACGAGGTCTTTTTTGCCCGGCTCTTCCTGGCGGTCAACGGCAAGGAGGTTGAGATCGACTCCCGGCCGAGCGATGCGATCGCGCTGGCGGTGCGCATGACCTGCCCCATCCTGGTTTCCCAGGACGTGCTCGACAAGGCGGGCGTGTTCCCCGAGAAAGAAGAGGAAGAGGAGGACAAGCTGTCGATCTTCAAAGAGCTGATCAACAGCATGGACCTGCCCGACCTCGAAGGCCCGCCCCCGCCAGAAAAGAGCTAAGGGCTCAGCTTCCGGTCAGCTGAATCGGAACCGACGCCTGCAGCACGCGTCCCGAGCCGTCGGGAATCACCCAGGTCGCCTCCAGCCGGTAGCTTCCGGCGCGCGGGTCGGCCAAGCGCAGGCCGCCCAGGTCATAGGTCCCGCCGAACACCGGGGTGCCGTTGTAACTCATGACGCCCACGGGATTGAGCGCCACCCCGGTTCCGTTCCGGACTAGCGTCAGGCTGAGCCCCTGGTCGCGGCTGTTCGTCGAGGTGGACGGTGAGCCCTGCAGTTCGATGGTGACCCGCATCCGTGCGTTACTCGGGTACGAGGCGCGGTCGGTGGAGAGGATCATTCGCCAGCCGTTGGCGGGGTCGACCGCCGTGACGATGTTGACGGCCGCGCTGCTGGCCTGACCGCTGTACTGTTGGTCGTTCATGGCTCCGGTGGGCGCCGCCAAAGGCGCGGCCGCGCCTTTCTGGGTGGCGGGCGCGTAGGCCAGCCCGCCGCTGATCCGGCTGGTAGTCCCGGTCGCGGTGGTGGAGCCCGCCGGCATCTGCAAAGCACGGAGCCCGACGCCGATCAGCAGCACGGCGACCGCGGCGCTGCCCACCCAGGCGACCGGCGCCCATCGCCATGACCGCTGGCGCTCCACCGGGATGGTGAACGTCCGCGATGGGGTCTCCATCGGCAGAGCCCGAATGGCGTGCGCGGTCTGACGCAGACCGTCGAGCCGCGCCTGGCAGTCCGCGCAGCCGGCCAGGTGCTCGGCGACGCGCGCCTGCTCCGCTGCTTCGAGCTCGTTGTCGATGAACGCCGAGAGCTCCTCGAGCGTGGGCTCAGTGGGCACCCGCGGCTCACTCGGCATGGGCGTCCTCCCGGAGAAAGAAATCCGGATGCTGCTGCAAGCGCTCCTGCACCTGGGCGCGCGCCCGGGCGATGCGCGATTTCACCGTGCCCAACGGCACGCGCAGCACAGTGGCAATCTCCTCGTAGGTCAAGCCGTTGACGTCCCGGAGGACGATGGCCAGCCGCATGTCGTGGTCGAGCGCCTCGATGCTTTCCCGCACCAGCCGGTTGCGCTCGCTGGCCTCGGCGCGCTCCTGCGGATCTGGAGTCGCGATGCCCAGGCCGATGACGTTACTCGTCTCTTCGTCGGGCATCTCGCCGTAGCGGCGGCCGCGCCGAAAGTGGTCGTAGCAGAGATTCGCCGCGATCTGGAACAACCATGACTTGAAGGGCGCGTCGCGCAGGGTGCGAATCTTCTCCCAGGCGCGCAGGAACGCTTCCTGCGCGATGTCGGCGGCGTCGTCCGGCCGGCCGACCATCCGCAGCGCCATGTTGTAGAGCGGCACCTGATACTGCACGATCAATTGGGTGAATGCCTCCCGATCGCCCCGGCGGGCCAGCCCAACCAGGTCGCGATCGTCGTTCACGCTTTTAGACGGAAACATCCCTAATAAGTTCCCAACGAGCCTACTCGGATATACTCGCCGAGTCCTAGCGCGCCGGAGTGTCGGAATGGTAGACGAGGGCGCCTCAAAAGCGCCTGGGCGTAAGTCCGTGTGGGTTCGAGTCCCTCCTCCGGCAGCTCGCTCGAGAGCGGCTGCCCGATCTCGCCACTGACGGTGGTTTTCTCCGCGGCAAGCCCCGCCTGACCGATTGACGGCCCCGGCGGGCCCGCCCATACTGCCTCACGAAGAGGCGAGAACGGAACTTTTCTGCGCGCCGGGCGTCTTACAGAGCTAGATGGGTCGCTTCCGCCTGCCCGCGCGAACGGCTCTGGCCGCCATCCTGGCATCGCTGGGATTGGCGCTGGCGACCATCGCCGCCCAGGCCGCTGGTGGCGTAGCGCTCACGGTCCATGTCGGCTACCAGGACGTTGTCAAAACAGCCGAGTGGATGCCGGTCACCATCGATGCCCGCAACGGCGGTGGCGCGGTCGACGGCACCATCGAAATCCAGGAGTCGCTCAATGCGCAGTCGGGCGTCAGCGGACTGACGATCTACCAGGAGCCCATCAGCCTGGCCGCCGGCGCCAGCAAGCGGGTCCGGGTCTTCGTGGAAGAGGACAACACGGGTGCGACCATCACGGCCCGGATCGTGCAGAGCGGCCGGGTGCTCGTCTCACAGGATTCGGCCGCCAACTCCTCGCCGACCACGCTGATCGGCGTGCTCTCCGATGGGGCGTCCTCGCTCGACGACTTCGCCGCAATCCACCCCGGCGGGGTGCATGCGCGGGTGGTGCATCTGCAGCCTGACGAGATTGCCGACTCCCCGATTCCATTGCGCGCCTTCGACATCCTCGCCATCGACGACTTTGCCACCGATACCCTGACCAGTGCGCAGCGCGCGGCGATCGCCGGCTATGTCAGCAACGGTGGCAACCTGCTGCTGGGCAGCGGCGCCGCCTGGCACAAGACGCTCGCCGGGCTGCCGGCTGAGATCCTGGCGATGCAGGTCAGTGGGACGGCGCTGGTCCAGGTGCAAAGCTTTGGTGGTGCCACCGCGGAGCTCGCCACTGGGACCATCAGCGCCGGCCACGCCTGGCTCGCCAACGGCGCGCAGCCACTCGTGCTGGAGCGAACGGTCGGGGCCGGCACCGTCACCATGGCGACCTTCGACTGGAACCAGGATCCGGTCGCCAGTTGGAGTGGAGCGCGCGATATCGAGCGTCAGATCATGGCCCGCACCCTGTTCGGCAGCAGCGGAAGCTCCCAGAGCATCAACGGTGCGTTGATGCTCGGTCCCGGGTTTGGTCCCTATGCCGGCGGCTCGTACTCGACCACGGCGCGCAGCGGCAACCTGGCGACGGTGCTGGGCAACCTGCCGGGGCTCGATCTCCCGTCGCTGCAGCTCACCGGGGCGCTGGTGCTCCTCTATGTGTTGCTGGTGGGGCCGATCAACTACCTGGTGCTGGGAGCGCTGCACCGCCGGGCGTTGGCCTGGGTGACGGTCCCGTTGATTGCGGTGGTGGCAGCCGCCGGAGCGTACGGCACCGGGGTGGTGACTAAGGGCCGATCGGTGCAGGCGAATGAGGTGGCTATCCTGCACCTCCAGCCCGGCTCCGACCAGGCCTACCAGGAGACCTATACGGGCATCATTCCCCCGGGCCGGGGTGACTACCAGGCAAACGTCGCCGGCGAGCGGCTCTTGATCAGTCCGATCGTGACCAACAACAACGGCTTCGGCTACAACCCGGCCGGCATCCGCGTCGACGTGCCAGGCAACGGCGTAGCCCTGCGTGGGATGACCGCCTTTTCCCTGGGTGGCTTTGCCGCCGAGGGGATCACCTCCGCGCCCCGATTGACGGCGCACGTCCAACTGCTCAATGGCACGCTCACCGGGACCATCGAGAATCACTCCAACTTGACCTTCACTGACGGCGTTGTGATCGCCGGCGACAACTTTCAGCTACTCGGCCCCTTGAAGCCGGACGCCATGGCCGTGATCAACGTGGCGCCGAAAACCAGCACCAACTTCGGGCCCCCACTCTTCACCCGGATTTACGGCAACGGCTCGTACTGTGGCCCG
>Ga0307479_10003510_pt1 | contig 14288 bp, 11 predicted proteins | sample atmos_gasesECM4C_FD_203743 | JGI IMG/M metagenome (GOLD analysis project Ga0307479, IMG submission 203743) | Hardwood forest soil microbial communities from Morgan-Monroe State Forest, Indiana, United States - atmos_gasesECM4C_515 | ecosystem: Environmental > Terrestrial > Soil > Temperate...
AATCGCCCCCGGCCTCTTCCTCCAAGGGATGCGTGAGCAGCGGGCTCTTGGGATTGCCAGGCAGCGCTACGAGCTTGGTGACCGCCTCGAAATTCTTGCGCGACTCCTCTTCATTCCAGGTGGTTTCCCCCGGCGAGAGCTTCTGCAACTGGAAAACAGCACCAGTGGGAGTCACATGGCAGGAGATACAGCGCGCGTGGCCGGCGCGCTTGGCCAGGAAGATCGGCTGCACTTTCGTTTTAAAGAAGTCATAGTCGAGCAAGCCGGGCTTGCCGGCCTGCGCGCGCGCGGGAATCTGGCTCAACAGGCCCAGCAGCAGAGCAAAATAGAGCGCAATTTTTGACATAGATTGATCTTCCATAGCTAGTGGAACTTGGGCCGCTATCTGACATCGGAGACTAGCACTCCCCCTATTCAACCGTCAATACTGCCCGGCGCGCGACTATGCCACTGAATACTGCCCGATTACTCGGCCCAGTCGGCGATGAAGATGTTCGTCTCGTGCTCGACGGTGCCGTTACGATTCGAGGCCCATACCAGCCGCTTGCCGTCCGAGGAAAACATCGGGAAGGCATCGAAACCGGGATAGTAGGTGATTCGTTCGAGCCCGGAGCCGTCTTCGTTCACGATATAGAGATCGAAGCCGGCTGGATCTTTTGTATTGGTCACGTTCGAGGCGAAGACGATGCGCTTGCCGTCTGGCAACCAATACGGTGCGAAATTCGCAGCTCCGTTGTGAGTGATTTGATGTTTGCCGGAGCCGTCGGCGTTCATCACCCAGATTTCCAGATTGCCGGGACGAATCAAACCGCGCGCGTAGAGGTTTTTGTAGTCGGCGATCTGCTCGGGCGTTTGCGGATGCTCCGCGCGGTAGACAATCTTTTTGCCGTCGTAAGACCAGAAGGGGCCGCCGTCGTAACCCAGTTCGTGGGTGAGTTGCTTTACGTTTGTGCCATCGGCATCCATGGTGAAGACATCGAGGTCGCCGTTACGTGTGGAGGTGAAAACGATGTGCTTGCCGTCGCGCGTGATGGTGGATTCCGCGTTATAGCCGTGCGCGGAGCTGAGCGGGCGAAGATCGCTGCCATCGGGCTTGGCCGTGTACATCGTATAGGTATCGTAAATGGGCCAGACATAGCCGAGCGAATAATCGGGCGGCGGCGGGCACGCGGGATTCGCCGCGAAGGTGGAGGAATAAAGCATGCGGTCGCCGGACGGAAAGAAATAGCTGCAGGTGGTGCGGCCTTTGCCGTTGCTGAGCAGCTTTGGAGTGGCGGGCTTACCGTCGGGAGAGTCGACGGCGATCGTGAAAATCTGGTCGCAGGGAATGTTAGGCCCGACCGGACTGTGCGTCCGGGGATCGAAAAATTGGCCCTGATGCTGGAAGGTCAGATATTTGTCATCGGCGGAGAAATAAGCCTCGGCGCTTTGTCCGCCGAAGGTAAGCTGGCGAATATTGGCGAGATGCTTTTCACCGGGGTATTGGAGGGCATGGGGGTTTGCGTCGGCAGATTTTTTGCTCTGCGTTGTCTGGCGGGCTACGCTGCGCAGCGCCAAAGCGAGAAGCAGAGCTGTTCCCAGGAACAGCGATGAGCCGATCAGCGAAAGGTTAATTTTGCGCATCGATTTCACCTCGGGGATCCATCACGATCTGACCCACCCCACACTATTTTTCTGCAAGTGTTGATTCTAAAAGTACCTAAGTCTAATGAAATCGTATGTGCTGAATCTACGGGACTTGTACTGCAAATTTTATGCAAGTACTGATTCCGCTGCTCTTAGCGGAGAATCCAATTCGGCCAGTTCGATAAATAAGGCGTCTCGTCCTTCTAGCTTAGCTCGAGTAGCCCCCCAGGTAGCAGCAACCGCCAGCAAATGCCCCCGCGCAATTCGAATAAACTCGTCTGGTTGGTTCGAGAGAAATTTCAAGCCTGCTGTATTTTACCCCACGAGTAAAGGGCTGCGGAACCCGGGTAGTGGGTCAGTTTGAATTTCGGCAAGGGGGCGGCCGCTGTGATGCGAATCATCCAAGGCGACTCCAGCGACCCGCGCGTGGTCGAGCTTCTTCACATCCATCTGACCAGTGCCAGGTCACAAACGGCTCCGGGTAGCGCACATGCCTTGGACCTCAGCGGGTTGCAATCGCCCGACATCAGCTTTTGGACGATCTGGGAGGACGAGACGCTCTTGGGGGTCGGTGCGCTGAAGCGGCTCTCTGCTGATCATGGTGAGATCAAGTCGATGCATACCGCTCGGGCCGTTCGCAGAAGGGGAGTGGGAAGGGCGATGCTGCGCCACATTATTGCGATAGCACGAGCAAGTGGCATTTCGCGCCTCAGCCTCGAAACGGGCGCGTCGGAATATTTTCGGCCTGCGCGGGCACTCTATGGAAGCCACGGGTTCGTGGACTGCCCGCCGTTTGCCGACTATGTGCTCGACCCAAATAGTGTCTTCATGTCGCTCGACTTGAGAGAATCTTGATCCGAGGGCTGCTGAGCGTCATAGCCCAGAATTCAAACCGAACCTCTCGTCTGCATAGATCGCAGCCGCAACCTGAGCTACAGCTCCACGAGTAAAGGAAAGCAGATTCCTCACTGCCTACGCTTCGTTCGGAATGACAGCTTACACGGGCGGCGCTGCTCCAGCTGAATGAGCGAATTCAAGCTTTAGTTTGCTGCAGGCGGGCGTCGCCGCCCAAGGCTGGGCTGAAGAGAAAGTCATGAAGGTCGCCCTTGATACCATTGTGGCGAAGCAGCGTGGCGATCTGTGCCCAGTGACGGATTTCATGCAGCAGCACGTGGATGATGAATTTCTTCGCAGTCGCTCGTAAAGGATGAGTGCCCATCGTGTAGTCTCTGGGCTTATCCCATTCCTGCGCGGGAAGCGTGTCGATAAATTCGCGCAGCGCTTTGCGACTTTCCTGACCGAACTTGAAGAGGACTTCGATATTCTCGGTTGGAAGCGAGGCGGTGTCGGTTAACGGCTTGTCTGAGAGCCGCTCCACGTAGCGCTTTTCCGCGGAAAAGATGTGTCTGATCAAGTCGCCCACGGTTTCGAAGCGGGCATCGCTATTCGCGCCGGTGGTGGTGAGCAAAATCCTATCGCCATGCTGGCGGAGCGATTCGCGCCACTTCTGGCGCTCCCAATCGGTGTATTCGAGGAGCAGATTCAGATCGATGAGCATTTAGCGGTCTCCCTGGATTGCGTTCGGTTTCCCAATCCTAGCAGGAAACGCGGAGGGATTGTTTGCAAGGGCATAACGCGAAAGCAGATTCTCGCTCGCGAGTCTGTACAGGATGACTCAAACCGGATTACTAGCGGCGCTGGGCGAGGGTCACGGAAGCTTTCAGGGGTTTGCCGTCGCGGAGGACGGTGACGGCGACGACATCGCCGACTTTGCTGCGCCGCAGCGCGTCTGTGAAATCGTAGAGATTGCGGATGGGCTTGCCTGCGAAATCGCTGAGGACGTCGCCGGCCTTCAGGCCCGCTTTTGCAGCGGGTGAACCCGGCTGAACATCGCTGAAGCGCACGCCTTGTTCGGATTCGCCAAAATCAGGAATGGAGCCAAACCAAGGGCCATAGCCGCCGCCCCCGCCCGTGCCCGTGACGCCGCTATGCGGATCGTCAGCGGCGACAGTGATGAATTTGGGGCGCTCGGGCGCGGTGTCAATTTGCGAAATGACGACGGCGATGAAGTCGAGCAGCCGCGCCGCGTCGGGCGCGTTGATTTTGTCCCAGGTGTCAGACGGCTTGTGATAATCGGAATGCAATCCGGAGAAAAAGAAAAGCACCGGAATTTTGCGCGCGACAAAAGAAGTGTGGTCGCTGGCTGAGTAGCCGCCCGGGGAGTACTCGAAGTGAAAAGGCGAATTCTTCTGCGTGGCAGTGAGAATGGTCTGGAACGTGGAGCCGGTGCCCACGCCGCCGACATAGACCTTTTCGCCCTTGATGCGGCCGATCATGTCCATATTGATCATGGCGACCGCTTTGTCGAGCGGGCGCGTGGGCTGCTGCGTCCAATGGGCGGAGCCGAGCAGGCCGAGCTCTTCGCCGGCGAATGACATGAAGAGAATGCCGCGCGGAAGCTGCCCCTTGAGCGGAGCGAAAAGGCGTGCCAGTTCGAGCACGCCGGAGGTGCCGGAAGCATTGTCGTCAGCGCCGGGATGAATCTGCCCGATCTGCGAAGGCGCGAGCGAATCGGCGTTGCCGTAACCCAGATGATCGTAATGTGCGCCGACGATGACGTATTCGTCGGTTTTGCCGGGAAGATAGGCGAGGACGTTGTTGACGGTGGCGTGGAGCGTGTCGATATGAACATCGACGCTCAAGTGCAGCGTGGCAGGAAATGCGAAAGAACCGGGCTTCGTGTTTAAGTTGATCTGATCCTGGACGGCGGCAAGGGATTTGCCCGCGGCGGCGAACCAATCGTCAGCGATTTTATTTTTGACCTGCACGAGCAGAACTCCGGCGTTTTCCGGGCCGCTGACGCTGCCGAAGCGCGTCAACAAGTCTTCTTCGCCATCGCTCAGCTTGCCGTTGATCACGACGACGGATTTCGCACCGTGATTGCGCGCGTTGATCGCTTTAGTGATCAAGGCGGCGTGCTGTGTGAGCCCCTGATGGCCGCCCTTGGCGGCGAAGCCGGCGGGTTCGTAGCGCAGCAGGACGACGATCTTGCCCTGCACGTCGAGGCCGGCATAGTCGTCGTAGCCAAATTCGGCGGCAGTGACGCCGTAGCCGGCGAAGACGACCGGGGCGGCGGCTTGGCCGGAGGAGGAGAAGCTGAAGGGGACGAAATCTTCGTTCAGCTTGAGAATTTTCTTTTTGCCGGCAACGTCTTCCTGCAGATCGTTGCCCGAGACTAATTTCGCGCCGGTGGTCACAGTAAACGGCTGGAAGAAGCCCTGCGTTCCGGCGGGATCGAGGCCGAGACTCTGGTAACGCTGTTCGAGCAAATGCGCGGCGCGGTCGATGCCTTTGGTACCGGCGCCGCGGCCTTCCATTTCAGGAGAGGCGAGAGTCTTATCGGTGTCGAGGTAGCGGACGGCGTCGGCTTTGCCGAGAGTCGGCGCGGGCGCCTGGGCGGGGGCGGCAGCGGCGAAGGCGAGGGCAAGGAATCCGGCAACCGCAAAATGCAGAAGCGTGCGGCGCGGCGACGGCGCGATGTTCGAGTGGCGGCGAAGCATTTGAGGCATGGCTGAATGAAGCATGTTATTTTTGGCGCGGCATGTCAAATGCTCGGAGTAGCTTCAGGGCCTAAAGGCCACTTAACGGCAGGTACTAACTCGGACCTAAAGGTCCGACCCACTAGCTATAGCTAGGCCGCCTGAAGCCCGCAGTACGAAATGGCGTCGCCCACAAAAACCGCGGATGCCGGGCTGAAGCCCGGCGCTACAAAAGCCCGACAGAAGAGTCAGGCGAGTTTCTAATTGCTGCCGGGGTGGCCAGAGTAGCTGACGCGCCAGACGGACTTGGAGCCATCGTCGCTGACCAAAAGCGAGCCATCGCTCGCAACGGTGACGCCGACCGGCCGGCCCCACACCTGGCCATCGGGCGTAGCAAAACCGGTGACGAAGTCTTCGTAGGCGCCCGTTGCCTTGCTGTGTTCCACCGGCACGCGGATCACTTCGTATCCCGTGCGCGTTGCGCGGTTCCAGGAACCGTGTTCGGCGGCGAAAATCTGGCCCTTATATTCCGGCGGAAACTGCTTGCCTTCGTAAAACGCGATTTCGAGGGATGCATTGTGCGGCGTCAGGAGGACATCCGGAACGATCACTTTGTCTTTCAGTTCGGGATGCTTGCCAGCATGGCGCGGGTCCTGATGACCGCCCGTGTAATACCACGGCCAGCCGTAAAAGCCGCCCTCTTGGACATGTGTGATGTAATCGGGGGGCAAGTTATCGCCCAGGAGGTCGCGTTCGTTGGTGGAACACCACAGGTCGCCGGTTTCCGGCTGGATGGCTTCGCCGACGCAATTGCGGATGCCGGAGGCGTAGACGCGGAGATCAGTGCCATCCGGATTGAACTCCAGCACATTGGCGCGGTGGACCTCGGCAGGGTTATTGTCCGCGTCGTCGACGTTCGAGCGAGAGCCCACGGCAACGAACATCTTTTTACCGTCGGGCGAGAAGACGACATCGCGCGTCCAGTGGCCGCCGCCATAGGAGTCGGATGCATTGCCGCTGGGCAGGCTCTTCACGATTACCTCGACGGGGCCGCGAGCCTTTAAATCTCCATTGCGATAGGGCAGGCGGACGACGGAACTGGTGTTGCCGACATAGATGTATTGCGGGTCGGATCCGGGAGGGTAAAAGGCCATGCCGAAAGGCCGATTAAAGCCGTTCGCAAAAACCGTGATGCTTTCGGCTTTGCCGTCTTTCATACCGTGCAGCACTCTGATTTCGCCCGCACCGCTATCGGCTAGAAAAATGTCGCCATTCGGAGCCGTGCGCAGCTCGCGGGGCTGATCGAAGCCGGTGGCAAAAAGCGCGATCTGGAATCCGGGCGGCACCTGAAGCGAGGCGTTCGCCGGGCGCGCAATGATGTGGCTTTGATTTGCGGCTGACGGCGTGGAAAAGGGAGCCGGCAAATCGGCGGCCGTAATCTTGCGGAAGGTGCCGGGCTTTTCCGTAGCGACAGTGGCAAACGCCGCCGAGCCAGTCAACGTATTTGGCGGCTCATCAGCCGGCTGCCAAGCGAGCGCGACGGAAATTCCAGTGCCAAGCGCCGCAACCGTAAGAAACAGGAAGAAAGCTCGTTTTCGGGATGTTCGTTTCATAGCAGGCCTTTCTTTGCGAAGTCCCTATCGTTGATACGCACTTTGGTGGGTATTGTACCCCAGTTGGATGAAGGAAAGCTCAGCCGCGAGCCACAAGACGCCCAGCAGAAGGCGGCTTGACGCAGGCGGGGAGTTGCTATAGAAGGCGTACAGGTCGAACGACGCGTTCCGGAGGTGCAACGTGAAAACGTCCTCACGCAAAGGCGGAAACGGCTCATTTTCGCGGAGGAAGCTGCTGCAGGGAGCTTCCGCAGGGGTTGCAGCTTCGCTGCTGACGCCTGCGGGTTCGAGTTGGGCGCGAGCGGCGCAAACGGAGCGCGGTTCGGGCGGAGCGCAAAAGCCGGCCGCGATTACGCCGGATTCGCTGCCCAAGGCTTGGTCAGTAGACGAGATTCATCGCCGCTGGGCGGCCGTTCGCCAAAAGATGAAGGAAGCGCAGCTCGATTGCCTGCTGGTCTGCCAGCACCATCCGGGGGAGATGATCTCCGAGCGGCAGGACGGCGACGCGGATATCGAGTACTTGACGGGAATCTCGCTGCCGTACAAGTGGGTGATTTTGCCTCTTGAAGGCAAAGTGACCGCGCTTTCCACCAACCAGATCAAAGGCGCGCGCGAGGAAAAACTGTCGCAGGAGCGCGGAATCGATGTGCACGTCGTTGATGCTTGGTCCGAGGGCATCATCGACGCGATGAAGGAAGCAAACGTGGGGCAGGGGCGCGTGGGCGTGACGGATCTGGCGGATGCTTCGCGTCAACCAGAAGGCGAAGTGACCTATACGACGTATGACCGCGTGCTAAAGGCGTTTCCGCAGGCGAAATTCCAGCCGGCCAGCTATCTGATCGATGGCGTCGCGGCGCTGCACAGTGCGGAGGAGATCGCCGTTCTAGAGAAAACGACGCAAATCGGCGAGCTAGGTTTGCAGGCGATGTTCGAGACGGCACGTCCGGGCGTGCCGCAGCGGGTCGTGTGGCTGGCGATGTTCAACGCCATGGTGAATGCTTCCGGCGAGCGGCCCTTCCGAGTTTCAGTGCGCGCTGATGGGCCAGGCAATAGCGCGCTGAACCGGCCTCTCGAGGAAGTGATGCGCGCGAGCCAGGTGCTAAGCCAGGAGTGCTCGGGATGCGTGCTTGGGTATGGTTCGCAGGTAAATCACTCCGTCGTGGTTGGTTCTCCGGCTCCGGCGGATTGGGATGCCGCGGCAAAAGATAGCCTGGACACGTTCGTAGAGATGGTTGCGGCCATTGCTCCGGGGAAAATGGTGAAAGAGATCTGCGCGCCTTACGACAAACGGCTCGTAGCGCGAGGCGATAAACCGGGCGCACTGGTGATCCACTCCGGCGGACTGGGCACGCTGCCGCGCGGCGGTTCGGCCGGCGCGGTCGGGCAGATGGTGCTGCAGGCGGGCATGGTCTTCGACGTGAAGCCGGCGTTCCGGTTGAAGACCGGCGGCACGGCGCAATTCGGCGATTCCATCGTGGTTACCGAGAATGGCGCGAGACGCCTTGGCAAGCGGGAGATGAGGGTCGTCAAGCTGAGTTGACGTGAATTGACGAAAGGTTGAGGAAGTTTGCGGGCTATATGCTTAGCTTTTTTGCTTCTCCTACCGACAACTAACAGTTTATTCGCGCAACCGCAAACCGCTGTGACGGCCGCGCTTCCCTCGGACCCATCGCGTTCAAAGCCAAGCATCGACTCGAGACCGAGTTCCGCTGTGGCCACGGAGAACGGCCGTCAGGAAGCAAAGAAAGCACCCGACGACGACCCTCCAAAGCGATCCTCATTGAATGTATTTGGGAACTGGCGCTTCCGAGCGGAGGCGTGGGATTGGTTTCAGCCAAGTTCCGGCAGAAACAACTATGTTTTCGCGCATTCGCTTTTACGAGCAGGGATCGGGCAAAAACGCGAGAGCTTTGACTGGCTGATCGAGGCGGCACAAGACGCTATTCTCGGTCTGCCTGGCAACGCGATTGCGCCAGGTAACCAAGGGCAACTGGGGCTGGGCGGGACGTATTACGTTGCGAATGGCAACAAACAAAATGTAGCCAGCGGATTTCTGAAGCAGGGCTATCTGGGCATCCATTTTCCGCGGAACGGAATACTCACGCTGGGCCGGTTTGGTTTTTCTGACGGAGTGGAAGTGACACCGGCCGACCCGATGCTCGCCGAGATAGTGAATACGCGCATAGCCCAACGGCTGATCGGCGAATTTAACTATTCAGCTGTGATGCGCAGTTTCGATGGCGTCCACTTGAGCGTCGATGCGGGCAAGAGCAATTTCACGTTCGTTGCCGTGAGACCCACGGAGGGCGCGTTTCAGGTGGGCGCGATGGGCGAGCTCAATGTGAATCTTTTCTATGGCGCGTACACGCTGCCGACCGCAGTTCACAGCGGATCGGGCGAACTGCGCATTTTCGCCCTTGGTTACATCGACCAAAGAGCCGGGGTGGTCAAGACGGACAATCGGCCGTTCGCCGAGCGTGTGGCCGATACGAATCAAATTCGTCTCGGCACCTATGGTGCCGACTATGCCCAAGTTTTACACACCAGCGGTCGCGGCCAGTTCGATTTTCTCGTGTGGGGAGCCTGGCAAAATGGCAGCTGGGGATTGCTGACACAGCGTGCGGGAGCCTTTGTCGGCGAATTCGGCTGGCAGCCGCCCATCCAAACCGGGGAGCCATGGTTCAGCGCCGGCTGTTCTTTCGGCAGCGGCGATTCGAATCCGGCGGATGGCCGCCACGGGACGTTCTTTCAACTTTTGCCGACGCCTCGGCTCTATGCGCGCTTACCGTTCTACAACATGGAGAATAACCAGGACTTCTATGGCACGGCGGAGTTTCGCTTTCCGCGTTCTGTGATTGCGCGCAGCGAACTGCATGCCTTGCGCCTGGCCGAGGCGCAGGACCAGTGGTATTCGGGCGGAGGCGCTTTTCAGCCTTCCAGCTTCGGCTACTCAGGCCGGAGCAGCGGAGGCGCCCGCAGTCTCGCGAACGTCTGGGATATGAGCTTGGATTTTCCGCTGCGGTACGGCTTCAGCGTGACGCTTTACTATGCGCACGCCTGGGGCAAGAGTGTGATCGCCAGCATTTATCCCGCAGGCACGAGCGCTCAACTCGGTTACGTCGAGACGAACTTCCGCTTTTGAATCTACCATTCTTTCTGGCCTGTGGGGGAGGGGCGAGGCCATCACCGACTTGAAGGCTTCGCCAGGAGGGTTTATCCTGGCGTTACACGCGCGCAAAATCGGCTGCGCGGACGCAAATTTTGTGAATTACAATTCCTCGTCGTGTTACGGTCCGGATTAATTCGTCTGCTATTCATCACCTTGCTTTTCGTGATGGCCGCGCTCTTATTTGCGCATCCAGCTTTGCTGGTTTCTTCCGTAACTAGAAAAATCCAGGAAGGCACTCTGCCATCGAATGTGGCGCTTAGGGCTGCCGCAAAGGCCCTCGGTGCAGAGGACATTTATGCGGCGGACCGGCCGAATGAACTGAGTCCCGTAGTGAAGGATTTTCCTTCCCGGGTTTACGTGCCCAATAGCGACAGCGCAAGCGTAGACGTGATCGATCCAGCGACGTACACGGTGGTGGATCACTTCAAGGTCGGCCTGCTGCCGCAGCACATCGTGCCATCTTATGATCTGAAAACGCTGTGGGTGCTGGACGATCAAGGCTACGCGCTTACCAAGATCGATCCCGCGACCGCCAAGGTGGAGAAAACTGTTTCGGTGGACGATCCCTACAATCTTTATTTCACGCCGGACGGCAGTGACGCCATCGTGGTAGCCGAGGCTCTGCACCGGCTGGACTTTCGCGATCCGCAGACGATGAAGCTTAAGTTTTCACTGGAAGTGCCCTGCACGGGCGTCAATCATCTCGATTTTTCGGCCGATGGCAGCTATTTCATCGCGAGTTGCGAATTCGATGGCAAATTGCTCAAGGTGGAGACGGTTTCGCGAAAGATTCTAGCCACCATCGAACTGGGGCCGCATGACATGCCGCAAGACGTGCGGACATCCCCGGACGCGAGGACGTTCTATGTGGCTGATATGGCCGCGGACGGCGTCCACGTGATTGATCCCGAACGCTTCGCGCAAATCGGGTTTGTAAAGACGGGAAAAGGCACGCACGGAATTCTGGTAAGCCGCGATTCCAAGCTCCTCTACATCTCCAATCGCGGCGAAGGAAGTATCTCGGTAATGGAGCTTACCAGCGGGAAGATTATCGCCAAGTGGCGCATCCCGCATGGCGGCAGCCCGGATATGGGCGGAATCTCAGCGGACGGGAACGTGTTGTGGATTTCCGGACGATACAACGCCGAAGTCTACGCATTTGATACGACTACAGGAAAATTGCTCGCGCGAATTCCGGTGGGCAAGGGTCCCCACGGATTGTGCGTTTATCCCCAACCCGGCCGCTACTCGCTAGGCCACACCGGCCTCTTTCGTTAGAAAGAATTTCCGCGATGCTCAACGCCGAGGGACGTTGCCGCGTGGCTTTGCGTTGAGAAAATCAGTCGGGTTCGGAGTAGAAGTGCGCGACGGCGTCGGCGATCCAGCCAGGATTATCCCAATTCGGATATTTCATCTTGAATTCCGCGGTTAGTAATTGCGCGGCCTCTTTAGAGGATTTTCCCTGGGCTTTAAGTTCCGCGGTGCGCGATCGCAGCGCCTTCAAATAAGATTCTTGCGCGGTGATGAGCGCCGCATCGCCCACTTCCCCGTGCCCAGGCACAACAGTGCGCGGCTGAAGGGCTTCGAATCGGCCCAAGATCGCCAGCCAGTTTTTCCCGCTAGCGTCCTGGTCGGGAAAGATCGGGAAAAAGCGATTGACCACCACATCCCCAGTGAAAAGGACTTTGTCCTCTTCGACGTAAATCGCGGTGTCGCCGCGAGTGTGCCCAGGACCGACCAAAAACACACGCGCCGTGACACCGCCCAGATCGAGCTTTAGCTGGCGGTCGAAGAGAATGTCGGGCGGACGAGGCTTGACGTCCTGAAGCAGGGCTTTGATTTCTGGGGTCCGCTTACTGAAATTGCTGATGAACTCGGGTTGTTTTTGCTTTAGCTCTTCTTCTTGCGCCTCGGAGCGAATGATCCTGGTATTCGCCGGGAATGCCTGAACGCCGGTGACGTGCTCCGGATGAAAGTGAGTGGTGGTGAAATACAGGTCGGCATTTTTGCTCACCTTGGCGAGTTCACGGAGCACGGTTTGTCCATTCCTCGGACCCATGCCCGCATCCACCAGCAGCGTCGCTCGAGTTCCCACGATGATGCCGATGTTAGGAACCAGGTTCACACGCCCGTCCGGAATCGCATAGACGTGGTCGGACACTTTCATAGTCTTGTTCGCCTGCACGAAAGGCGGAGGCTGGGTCTGATTGTGACCGAGTGGTGCGGTCTCCTGCGCATGCCCGACGGCGGACGCCAACACGAGTCCGAATACGGAAAGCATGAAGGTAGCTGGTGACCGACGACGTTGGAGAAGTGAAATCATGATTTTCTCTCCGGCAGCTGCAGTGATTTTCTGGATTGACCCCGGATTCAACGCGGAGTATACACCCTCGCTGACTTTCCCCCGTAACTGACGGGTGGCTTGGAGAGAGGTCTCTCGCTCACGTTGTTCGCTCGGGATGAACATCGTAGTCGGATGGTCACTTGACAGCAATGAGAGAGTGCAATAGGGTCGCGGCGCTGTGGAACTGGACCACTCCCTTCCGTGGCTGGCGCTGCGACTCACGCCTGGGCTGGGTGCGCGGCTCGCGGGAAAGCTGCTGCGGCACTTCGGTTCGCCTGAGGAAATTTTCCGCGCATCGCTTACGGAACTGGAGGCTTGCCAATTGCCCGTGGCAGCGGCGCAGGCCACTTTTTCGAAGGGGGCCTTCCGCGACGCGGAGAAAGAGTTGGCGCAGGTGCGCAAGGGCGGCTGCCGCCTGATACACTGGGAGGAGAGCGACTATCCGAAGCGCCTGCTGGAAATTTACGATCCTCCGCCGTTGCTGTATATCCGGGGGAATGAGCAAGTTCTGAACCGTCACATAATTTCTATCGTGGGGACGCGACGCCCGACCCCTTATGGTAATCAAATAGCGGAAAGGCTGGCGCGGGACTTGGCCGAGCATGGCCTCATCGTCGCCAGCGGACTCGCGCGAGGAATCGACAGCTCAGCCCACCGCGGCGCCTGCGCCGCTTCGCGCGGAGGTACGATCGGCGTCCTCGGCTCCGGTATCGACGTCGTATATATCCGAAAGAGAACCGGAAGCTCTTCGAGGAGGTCGAGAGGCGCGGCGCGATCATTACGGAATTTCCGATGGGGACCTACCCTGCGCCGGAGAATTTTCCGGTGCGCAACCGCATGGTCGCGGGCATGGCTCTGGGAGTGATTGTGGTGCAAGGGGCGCAGTATTCGGGTTCGCTGATCACTTCGCGGCTGGCTATGGAGTTTGGCCGCGAAGTCTATGGCGTGCCGGGAAATGTCACCGAGCCTATGAGCTTTGCGCCGAACCAACTCATCAAACAGGGTGCAAAGCTTGTGGCGGGCTGGGAAGACGTAGTGGAGGAATTGCCGACAGAAATTCGCGCGGAGCTTTTTCCGGTGGAAGCAACCACACAGGAGGAGCGCGCGTCACTGTTTGAGGCGAACCTGTCGCCCATAGAGAAGCGACTTTTCGATCTGATCCGTATCGAACAGCCCATTCACGTGGACGAACTGGTGGAAACGACGGGGTTGAGTTCTTCGGAAACGCTGGCCGCCCTGTGTGAAATGGAAATGCGCGGGATCATCGGGCAGATGCGGGGGAAGCAGTTTGTTCGGGTATTACCGTAAGGAGCACGCGGACGAAGAGAGATTCTTCGACTTCGCATCCGATCGGAAATCAAGAAAACCGATTTCAAAAAAGGACATATCGGATGCTCCACTCAGAATGACATGTCGAGTAGGCTCAGAATGACAACGAGCGTCAAAGTAAGCGTGTATTGGTTTAGTAACGAGTTTGGCTTTAGGTAGCGGAGAGGACAATATTCGCCCACAGAAGGGCGTTTCGGTTTACAAACAGAGCTTATGTCACGTTCACTAGTCATCGTCGAGTCGCCGGCCAAGGCCAAGACGATCAACAAATATCTCGGCCGTAACTACACGGTTAAGGCTTCCTACGGCCACGTCATGGACCTGCCCAAGAAAGAATTGGGCATCAATATCAAGCGCAACTTCGAGCCAACCTACGAGGTCAGTCCCGACAAAGCCCACGTAGTGGAGGGCCTCCAAAAGGCAGCGGAGAAATCCGATGCCGTCTATCTGGCGGCCGACCCGGACCGCGAAGGCGAAGCGATCTGCGCGCACCTCGCGGAAGTTCTGAAGGCTACCATGGCCGCGAAGAACGGGAAGAACGGGAAGAACGGGAAGAACGGCTCGAATGGCGCGGGCAAGAAGAAGAAAAAGCCGCGCAAGGGGCAAGAGGAAGCGGAGCTGCGCAAAAATCATATTTTCCGGGTGATGTTCAACGAGATCACGCCGCG
>Ga0307479_10003511_pt1 | contig 14288 bp, 20 predicted proteins | sample atmos_gasesECM4C_FD_203743 | JGI IMG/M metagenome (GOLD analysis project Ga0307479, IMG submission 203743) | Hardwood forest soil microbial communities from Morgan-Monroe State Forest, Indiana, United States - atmos_gasesECM4C_515 | ecosystem: Environmental > Terrestrial > Soil > Temperate...
AATGAGTCGAGCGAAAACGGCTTTGAAAAATAGCTGAACGCACGTTCCCTCATCGAATCAATCACGTACGAGGGCGCGCTCTCATCCGTCAAAATGATCAACCGTGTATGAGGCCGCACCCGCCGGATTTTGCGCAGAAGATCTATATCTTCCCGTCCCGAAGTTTTGTCGCTCGTGACGATCAGGTCGAAATGCGAGGCTCCGGCCAGCGTCAAAGCGGTAGCATTATTGGGCGCATGGCGTACCGTCCAGGCAACCGGATCGAGAACTGCTTGCAGCATCGCGTGGATTTCCGGATCCACGTCAATCACCAGAGCAGTCCTGGTAGCCGAGAGGCTACTTGCGAGAGGGGGAGGGGCGCTCATCATTTCCGCCTGAACGGCCAAATCGCTTCGTCCGATGAGTTGCGTGCCAAGTATACCCGAAATTCGAGGTCGCCATGGGAGATGGCCTCCTCTCCCGGCTTTGCACCGATCGCCACTCGCTCGGCGCCCCGGCGACTCTCCCAATGATTTTGAATTGTTCCAATTCGTTCTTCCGATTTGACTCCCGAAATTTCAGCCTTACACTGCCTCGCATTGCACGATCCATTTCCAAGTTTCAAAAAGGTGACCCATGAAAAAACTCTTCCTTCTTTCCTTCGCGGCCGTGATTTTGTTTCCTACCATCGCCACCGCCCAATCTTCCACCAAGTCCGGCGATTCAAAGATGTCCTCAAAAACCACCACTATCTCAGGCAAGGTGAGCGACGACGCGGCCACCATAACCGATGACAAAGACGTTCGCTGGACCATCACCAACCCCGCAGTCCTCGAGCCCTTCGCAGGCCAGGCAGCTACCGTAAAGGGTCACCCGTACAAAGGTGAAAACAAGATTCAGGTCACTTCCGCCGTCGGAATCGCCCCGAATGCGACGGTGGTCGGCAACAGGGACACCTCGGCGTTCCGTCGCTGAGCTCGATTGGAATTGTCCGCGGCGCCCACTTTTGCCTGAGCCATGCAACCGCAGGTGGCCGGGCGCACAAGCGAGGTTTCGTGATGCCGAGTTTCAGTCTGACGGGCCTTAACTCGGCAGCCTACGACTTCTTTCTCTCGGTCGTCCGCCCCAATAGCCCTCGCTGATCTCGAAAAGCAACTTCCGCATTGCTCGAAAACTCCTATACTAAAAGTAGCCCAGCTCAGGAAGCGGACAGAGTGCGCCACACCTCCCAGTCTTCTGAAATATTTGCCGCTCTGATCCCCAGAGCTGCGCTCGTGTTTTCTTTGTCTCTGTTCCTTCTTTCTCCGCTTGCCGCGCAAGATTCCCCTCCAAAAGCGACGCCGTCCGACCAATCCTCCTCCACCATGTCCACCGAGGCGCCTTCCGTTCCTGTCGAACAGATCGTCCAGCACTTCGCCGAACGCGAAGCAGAATTCAAGCGCGAACGCGACAATTACGCCTACACGCAGAGTTTCATCGTACAAACAATCGACTCGGCCGGCCAACCCGACGGCGAATACCGGATGACCAGCGACATCGTGTTCAGCACGTCTGGAAAGCGCTACGACAAGGTCACCTACGCTCCTCCCTCCACCCTGCAGCGGATCTCACTTTCGGAACAAGACTTCGCCGACTTACAAAACGTGCAGCCCTTCGTTCTCACCACCAATGAACTACCCAAGTACGACATCACCTACGTGGGCCGCCAGCGGGTGGACGAGCTAACCACTTACGTCTTCGAAGTGAAGCCGAAGAAAATCGAAAAGAATCAGCGCTATTTTCAGGGACGCATCTGGGTGGACGACAAGGATCTGGAAATTGTAAAGACCTACGGCAAAGCCGTTCCCGATATTCAGAAACGCGACAACGAGAATTTCTTTCCGCGCTTCGAAACATATCGCGAAAATATCGAAGGCCACTACTGGTTTCCTACCTACACGCACGCCGACGACGTTTTGCATTTCAGCACGGGCGATATCCGCATTCGGATGACGGTCCGCTACAAGGATTACAAACGCTTCCGTGTCACGAGCCGCATCCTGTTACCGGGCGAAGCGGAAGAGGAAGAAAAACACTAGCGCGAGGCTCTTCCCCGGATTGGAGCGCGGCCTGGCGCATTGAATATCCCTGTTTGACTGCTGCTTCGCTTCGGTTATACCCTCGCGCAAGCGAAGTATGTGACCGGCTCGCCTACTCTGCAACGAGGAGACTACGGATGGAAAAACACATCATGCGTCTGAGCTACGGATTGTGTTTGCTGAGCGCGGCGCTGGCTCTTATCACACGCATCCTTTCCGCGTTAAACGTCCCTTCTGTAATATTTCCCGGCAGCGGCATGAGCGCGGTCAGCTATCATTCGTTCATGGACGGAGTGATTCTATTCTTCATGACGAGCGTGACCACAGCCGCCTACGTGTGGGTCAAGAAGCAATTCGAATAGCGGGATCGGAATGGATCTTGCTGTTGGACTCTACGCGGTGACGGCGATCCTGCCGATCTGCTCGCCGGCTTCGATATAGGAGAGCTTCCACTATCTGCGGTGCTTGAGGACTTCCCGAACTTCTCAGAGCGCGGCAATTCTAATAGACGGTTCCGCGATTAGAAATTTTTGTAAGCTATTGAAAACAAAGCGTCGGGGCTAGACTTAATCTACGGCAAAAGGGCATCCTGGGAATCTGCTAAACTCTCCTTCACTCGATGTCAACGCGCGGAAAACTCATCGTCCTCGAAGGAATTGACGGCTCCGGAAAAAGGACGCAGCTCGACATGCTCGCTCGCTCCTTTTCCGAGCGCAACGTCCCGCTCAGCCAGATCAGTTTCCCGCGCTATGAAGGATTTTTTGGCAAGCTCGTTGCCCGCTTCCTGAATGGCGATTTCGGCCCGCTCGACGCAGTGGACGCTCACTTCTCCGCGTTGCTCTACGCCAGCGACCGCTACGAAGCAAAACCCAGGATTGAATCCGAACTCGCTGCCGGGCGCACGGTGCTCGCCGACCGCTACATCGGCTCAAATCTCGCGCACCAGGGCGCTCGCGTTCAACGCGAGGATCGCGGCGACTTCATTCAATGGCTCAAGAAGCTTGAATACGAGATCTACTCGCTGCCTGCGGAAGATCTTGTGATTTACCTGCGCGTTCCGGTAGCGGAGGCGCATCGCCTGGTAGGCCAGAAAGGCGCGCGCGACTACACGAAGCTTCGGCGCGATATTCTTGAATCGGACATCGCTCACCTTGAGGCCGCGGCGGAAGTTTACGATCAGCTTGCGGAACAGCCCAACTGGGTGAAAGTCGAGTGCTTCGATGCAAAAGCAGGCGCTCTTCGCTCCCCTGACGCAATCCACGCCGAAATTCTCGGCGCGATCGAAACTCGCTTCCTGAGGCCGCAAGGAACGACGCGATGAGCGCATCTTACTTGGTGAGACCGTAGATGGGATTTAACAACTTTCTCGGCAACGAACGAATCGTCAGCGCCCTGCGCGGAATGCTGAAGCGCGAACGAGTTCCGAGTGCCCTGCTCTTCACGGGGCCGCGAGGAATCGGCAAATACACGCTCGCCCGAATGTTCGCGCAAGCAGCAAACTGCGAACGCCTGAAGGACGACTTCTGCGGTGAATGCGATCCATGCCGCCGCATGGCAGCTCTCGCTGATCCTGCGCCCCTGATTCAAGCCGGCCTCGCGGAACGCGGAGAAAGTGCCGACGCCGCAGCGGTGGAACGCATGCCGCTGATTATCGAGCCGAATCCAGATGTCTGGCTGATCGTTCCCGATCCCGTCCGCCGACTCACTCCCGTCGCGCGTCCGATGATCCGCATCGGCCAGTTGCGCGCCGTGCAACGCGCCGCCTACTTCAAGCCGCAGGGACGCCGGCGCGTTTTCATTCTCGACGGCGCTGATACGATGCGCTGGACGGATGCGGATGTGTTTCTAAAAATCCTCGAAGAACCGCCCGAGAGCGCGACTCTTATCCTCCTCGCTCCGTCTCCCGATTCCCTTCTCCAGACAATTCGCTCTCGATGCCTGCAATTCCATTTCGCGCCGGTGCCCGCTGAGACGATTCAATCCTTCCTGAAAGCGCGCACCACCGCAAAACCGGCCGAACGCAAGCTGGCCGCCCAGCTCTCGGATGGCAGTCCAGGAATCGCGCTGGAACTCGATCTCCAGGAATCAGCGCGCCTTCGCAGAAGCGCGTTGAGCCTGCTTTCCGAAGCAGTGAATGCCGGAAACTACAGCGAAATCTTCGCGACTACAGCGCAGCTCGCCAAGCAGGAGAAGGAATCGTTTGAAAATATTCTGGCCCTGTTCTATAGTTTGCTTACCGACCTACTCGAATATTCGCAAGGCCCCGAGAGTAGTCTCCCTAGAAATCCGGATTTGCAACCGGAATTGGAGACCCTTAGTAAAAGGATCAATCTGGACTGGGTCGTGCGGGCTACCGAAGGCCTCGACAGCCTCGAAAGTCGTCTCAAGCGGAACGTCGGCAGGCAGTTAGGTCTCGACGCTTACGTCGCTTCGCTTACCGCACGCTAACATCATTTCCGCCAATTTAAATTTTTAGGGTTTGCCAACTTTATTTGCAACCGATTGAGCGCTCGCATAGTCATAACAGGTAGCACATACCCAGAAGGAGCTTTATGGTGAACCGCAAGCTTTTCCGTCCTACGTTGACAGACGTGAAGGAACAGCAATTCGCGCCGCGACCGGTTCCGGCCGCGCCCCAGCAACCACAACCGCGTAAGAAACCAGCCCCGCCGGAGCAGACGCACGCGGAAAACTTCTATTACGTCAAACAGATGCAGTCTCACTCACCGGTCGCCGTAGTTCTAACCGACGGCGAAGTGCTCCATGGCACCGTCGAATGGTACGACCGGGATTGCATCAAACTTACTCGTAACGGCAGCCCGAACCTTCTCGTCTATAAGCACAGCATCAAGTACTTGTTTAAGGACGGAGAAGAGGCAGCGCACGGCGGATCGAACGGCCAGAACGGGCACGGCGAATAGATGAACCACCAATAGCCAACCAATAGACGAACAGCGGGATATCGCAGCTACGGGTTTTCATCGGACTGCACAGTGTGCGCGGTCAGCGCTTGCGTGCTTTCGCGTGCCTCGGCTTTCGATTGGCTTGAAACGGCCCCACGAAAAATGTCATCAACGCCTTTCCGACCAGGCGGCCATTTTCGTCGCGTACGTCGCAGTCAACCACTGAGATGTGGCGTCCCAGCCGCACAACTTCCGCCTCGGCTATCACTGTTCCGCCTTCGACGGCTTCGAGATAATTGATTTTCATCTCGATTGTCGCAACGCGCGTCCCCCGCGGACATGCCATGTATGTGGCGAGCCCGCCCGCCGTATCCGCCAGCGCGGCAAGAATCCCGCCATGCACCACTCCGTGAACCTGAAGGTGCCGCTCATCCACCCGCATGCTCATCTTCACGCGGCCATGTCCCGCATCCGCGAGCACGAATCCAAACTGAGTCGCGGTATTGGTCTGGCTCAAGCGTGCGCGCATTTCGTTCGTTGCCATTTCAATCGCTTTGGCTGATGGTTTCATATCAGTAGGCCGTCAAACCTCCATCGAGCGGCAACGCCGCGCCCGTGACCCAGGCTGATTCATCCGACGCGAGATACAGCACCATCTGCGCTACATCCTCCGGGAGACCCAGCCGGCCCAGCGGAATTCCCTCGGTGCGCCGTTTTCGCTCTGCCTCGGGATCAGGCGCCTCTCGAATTGACTTAAGCCCCAACTCAGTTTCGACAATCGAAGGGCAGACGCAGTTCACGCGAATCTTCTCATGCGCGTGATCAAGCGCCATCGCTTTCGTAAGGCCCGTGACGCCGGCTTTCGCCGCGCAGTAAGCAGCGCGCTGCGTTCTGGCGACAATGCCGAGAATAGACGCGATATTCACGATCGCGCCGCCACCCGCTGCGCGAAGATGCGGTAAAGCCGCGCGAGAAACCTTAAATGTGCCAGTCAGGTTCGTTGCGACGACGTTGTCCCAATCTTCGTCCGACGTTCCGTCAGCCGCCGCCACGACAACAGCGCCTGCGTTATTGACGACAATGTGCAAGGCGCCAAAATGTTTCACCGTAGACGCCAGCGCAGATTCCACCGATTTGCGATCCACCACATCGCAGGTGAGCGCCACTGCCTTGCCTCCGGCGGATTCAATCTCTCGAACCGCCGCTTCCAGCGGGCCTTTTCTGCGTCCTGCAATCGCCATGGCCGCTCCTTCCCGGGCGAAAAGGAGGGCGCAGGCTCGGCCGATGCCGGTCCCGCCGCCGGTAATAAAGGCTACCTTCCCCGAAAGTCGCTGCACCGTCAGAACGCCTCGCTCGTCTAATCAGGAGCAGGAAGGCTAGCATTCGGCATCGTGCTGGCGCAAGCGAGCGCACTCAATTCAATTTGATAGCAGGCATCTGGTTAAACAGCCGGTTGCCGGGTTCAAAAGCGGCGTCTATCATCGAGGGCCCATGAAAATCGGGATCACATGTTATCCAACGTACGGCGGCTCGGGTGTAGTGGCCACCGAACTCGGAATCGAACTCGCCGCGCGCGGCCACGAAATTCACTTTATCAGTTACGCGATGCCGATCCGCCTGAACGCGCTGCATGAGAATATTTATTTTCATGAAGTTGAAGTCACGTCATATCCGCTCTTCGATCACCCGCCATACACCCTGGCGCTTTCCACGAAAATGTACGAAGTCGCTGAATCCGCTTCGCTCGATTTGCTGCACGTTCATTACGCGATTCCGCATTCGGTGAGCGCGCTACTCGCCAGGATGATGGCGGCTCCGCGCAAGCTACCATTCATTACAACCCTGCATGGAACCGATATCACACTCGTCGGGCACGACCGCAGTTATCTGCCGATTACGAAATTCTCGATCGAGCAGAGCGACGGCGTTACCGCGATTTCGAATTACCTGCGCGATCTGACCGTGAAGGACTTCGAGATCAAGCGGCCCATCGAAGTAGTTCCGAACTTCGTGAACTGCGACCTCTACAAGCGCTGTGACGATGCAGCCGCGCGAGCCCGATGGGCACCAAATGGCGAACCAATCCTGATGCACCTCTCGAACTTCCGCCCGGTGAAACGAGTAACGGACGTGGTGGAAATATTCGCGCTCGTGCGCGAGAAAATCCCGGCAAAGCTCGTGTTGATGGGTGACGGCCCAGATCGCGGCGCGGCAGAATTCATCGTCCGAAAGAAGCGGCTCACGAGGGACGTCTTTTTCCTCGGCAAGCAGGATGTGGTCCAGGAAAAGCTCGGAATGGCCGACCTTTTTCTCCTCCCCAGCGATTCGGAATCGTTCGGTCTGGCCGCGCTCGAGGCGATGGCATGCGAAGTTCCCGTAATCGCGTCAGACGTGGGAGGAATACCCGAAGTCGTGACGAATGGCGTTGATGGCTATCTGATTGAGCCGCGCGACGTGACAGCCGGAGCCAAGTACGCGCTCCAGATTTTGACCATGCCCGATCGCGGACGCGCCATGGGCCAGCAAGCCCGAATCAATGCCCGGCGAAAATACTGCTCGAACGACGTAATTCCCCAATACGAGGCTTACTACCAGAAGGTGCTGAACGCATCTGGCGCGGCCGCGCGCGCCTAGATTATTCTGCTTTTGCGGTCTCTACCGCTCGAGGATTGGAACCGGTTTGAACGATGCGATGATGCCGGCGATGTCGTTCTGCGTGATCTTACCGCTCGCATTCGGCGACACGACGAAGATGAAACGGAATTGCTGGTCGCGATCGCTGAAAACGCGCAGAGCGACCGGCCCTTTGGCAGGATCGCCAAACTGGAAGCCTCGATTCGGCCCCCACGTAAACGACGATAGGCCGCCCCGCAGATCGATCCCGAACCCGAGCTTCCAAATGAGGAGCTCGTTCATCCGCAGCGCGTCACGGCTCATCATGATCGGCGACAACTGCGACGGCGCGACGCCATATACCGCCTCATACAAACCATGGTTCGATTCAATCGGGTGATCGACGAATAAACTCACAAATTTCTGATACTGCAACGGGCTCGCCGATTTCATCTGGCGAAGCGAATCGAGCAGCGTTTCGGGATCGTAGAAGAAAATTGCCTGGCCGGAATCGAAACGAATCACGACGCCCGTCAGCGAAGGACTCTGCGTAGTTTTGCCCGTCCACGGCGCAGTGAATTCGTAGTTAAAAGCCTTAACCAGATTTCCTTTGCCGACAGAAGGCGGCGCGGCTGCTAGCGGCTGCGGGACGTCCGCGAGCCACGGATTTTCTTTCACCCAGTGATGCCCCTCGTACCAGGCCAGCGTCTGCAGGCCATATGCAGCGCAATAAATCGCAACGCCAATCACGATGATGGCGAGCACGATAGCCGAAGACGCACTACTTTTTTCTGTGTCGTCGTTCATTCGATGAATAACCCCGGAATTTTCGCCGACCGGCTGAATGACGGACCCGGCAGATGCAGCGCATTCTACGCTGTTACGATGCCGGCAAGCGAGAAAATCGATGCTCCGCCATTGGCAGCTTTTGGATTCGCGGTGGACGGCGCGCCAGGAAGCTCATACAATAATGGGAGAGCCAAATCGAACGCCCGGGTGCCATGCGCCCGGGCGTTTTTTATTTGGGAGGCAAAATGTCCGACGCGCTGCACTATCGCACGGACGAAGAAATCGAGGATGTGGTCCACCGCTTCGAAAGCTGCTCGTATACGCCTGAAGAATTCGTTCACGCCCGGCACCTGACGGTGGCTGCGTGGTGCTTCGCGATAATGGAACCCGTAGCGGCGCGGCAAAAGATGCGCGCGGGCCTGCGGCGATTTATCGCGCACCACGGCAAGAACGGCTACCACGTGACGATCACAGAATTCTGGCTCAAGAGAGTCGAGAAACTCGTGGCTGGGCTGCGGGAGCGGCAGGAGGGTCTGGTGCCGCTGGTTAATTCAGTGGTCGAGCGCTGTAGCGACAAGAATCTAGTCTACGAATTCTACTCGCGCGAACGAATCGCCTCGCCCGAGGCTAAAGCGAGGTGGATCGAGCCCGACATCAAATCAATCAATTGGCACCAGGAGGTACCAATCGATTAGCCCAAGACGTGTTCCGTAGTCACCAACTCGGGAATCTCGATGTGAATTTGTGTCCCCTGGCCTTCTTCGCTGCGAATATCCATCTTGAACTGATCGCCATACAACAAACGCATGCGCTCATGCACGTTGCTGATGCCGATGCCGCCGCCATACACCTCAGCAAGCCGCTCGGGCGAAATGCCGACGCCGTTGTCCTCGATTTCAATATAGAGCCGGCCGTCATTGCGCCGGGTGCGAATATGGATCTGGCCGCCTTCGAGGCGCGGATCGAGTCCGTGCTTCAGGGAATTTTCGATCATAGGCTGCAGCAGCATGCTGGGAACAAAAGAATCGAGCGCTTCAGGCTCAATTTCCTTGAAGATTTGCAACTTGTCGCGACCGAAGCGGATCACTTCGATGTCGAGATAATCGTCGATAAACTCGAGCTCCTCGCGCAATGGCACGAACGTTTCGTGCTTGCGCAGCAGGCGCCGCAGAATGTTGGAAAGCTTTAACACCACGCCGCGCGCCATATCCGGGTCAAAGCGAATCAGCGACGATACGGTATTCAGCGTGTTGAAAAGGAAGTGCGGATTGATCTGGCTCGAAAGCGCGTCCATGCGCGCCTTCAAAAGCAGTTGCTGATTCTGCTCGAGATTCATCTCGATGCGCGTGTTGTTCCAGATCTTGATCGCCATCGCGACGCTCATCACCGAGGACAACACGATCAGCAGCATGTAACCCCAATTGCTCGGGTGGAACGCGAAGAGCCAGTTCTCAGGAACCACGGAGGCAAGCTCAACCTGCGCAACCTCGAGCCCGGCACAGGCAAACAACGGGAGCATCGCCCAATTTCTTTTTCCAAATCGCATGAGCTTCCACAACCATTCCGGGATGCTCAAGAAAAGAAACGGCCCGAAATGCCAGATGTCTTCTTTTTCCGGCATCACTTCGCGAATCATTCCGGCAAGCAGGCCCACGCTCGCAGCCATTGGGCTCGAAAGCCATTCGTGGTTACCAAATGCCGGGAGGCTGATCAGTGAGCCGCCGAGAAGACCGACGATTCGTCCGCCGATAAGGCCCATAAGAAATGAGCCCTCGAGCGTCAGATCGAAGAATCGGTAGCCGACGAGACGAAGCAAGACTCCGATGGCAAGGGGAGGCGTCAGAAACAAGAGCAGCATTACTTTCTGGTCGGAATCGCGATTTTCAGTGAAGACCAGCCGCCGAAAGGACCGGAATCGCACGAGCAGCGCCGCGAGAGCTGCCGCCCAACACACCTTCAGAATCAGAATAAAGAGAAGGTCTCGGCCGCCACTCAGTGCTTCCATTTCGTTTGTTCGCCGCGAACGGGGTTCTGCGATTACGTTAGCCAAACCCGGTGGCGAAGTAAAGAGATGCGGGACGAAAGGTTCGATTCGATGCGTGCAGGCCGGCCCTTTTGCCAAGCCTGCTATAATTGCCGTTTGCGATGAAGCCCAAAAAACAATCCGGAAAACGATCGGGAAAAGCGCGCGTTGTCGCCAAGGCGGATCTGCCGACCAGATTCGGCCGATTTCGAATTTTGGGCATCGAGGGTTCGAGGAAAGGCGAAGAAGCAATCGCGATTCAGCACGGAGCTTTGCAATCTACTCGGTGGCGCAATGGAAAAGCGCCGCTCGTGCGTCTGCATTCGCAGTGCCTCACCGGCGACGTGTTCACCTCCGAGCGTTGCGATTGCCGTGCGCAACTCGAGTTTTCGCTGCGAAAGATTGCAGCCGCGCCATCAGGAGTGCTGCTCTACCTGCCGCAGGAAGGGCGCGGAATCGGGTTGATCAATAAGCTGAAGGCCTACGAACTGCAGGATGCCGGGCTCGACACCGTGGAAGCGAATCGCCGCCTCGGATTTGCGGATGATGCGCGCGATTACGCGTTTGCTGCCGAAGCCCTGAAGGCGCTCGGCTTGCGCGATGTTCGTTTGCTGTCGAACAATCCCGACAAAGTGACGCAGCTCGAGCGATCGGGCATTCGCATCGTCAAACGAGTTCCCTGCCGTCCGCGAACCAGCAAACATTCCCGCGCCTACCTTCGCACCAAGAAAGACAAATTAGGCCACTTGCTCGCCTCTCTCTAATTCCAGCGATTTTGGCTTGACAAAAATCTGCCCCGGCGCAATAGTAAACCATATGGTTTACTATCAATCATCCGCTCTGGATAATACTTTCGCCGCGCTTTCCGACGCCACCCGTCGCGGCATCCTCGCTCGTCTGGCTCAAGGCGAAGCGTCCATCAGCGATCTCGCCGCACCGTATGAAATGTCCCTTCCTGCCGTGTCGAAACACCTGCGCGTGCTCGAGCACGCCAGGCTTGTCGAGCGGCGAAAAGATGGCCGCGTCCATCGCTGCCGTCTCGCCCCCGCGCCGATGAAAAGCGCGGCCGAATGGATTGAAAAATACCGGCAATTCTGGGAAAGGCAATTCGATTCGTTGGCTCAATATCTCGAAGGCTCACAAAAAGAGGAGAACGCAAAATGGCAACCCCAGGTACCTCGTCGGAAACCCGTCTCGAAATCCGTCGCACCTTCAAGGCGCCGCGTGAAAAAGTCTTTGCGGCGTGGACCAAGCGCGAAGAATTAGAGAAGTGGATGTGCAAGGACGTTCCCGAGCACAATCCGAAATATACCGAACTCGATGTGCGTCCTGGCGGCCGCTATGTAATCGAAATTCCCGTCCCAAAAGAAGGTTTCATCTATCGCGGATACGGAACGTTTCGCGAGGTGAAGCCACCCGAAAAGCTTGTATTCACCTGGGCCTGGGAGCGAATCCCTCCGCCTAAAAAGAAGTCCGAAGACATGGAGGACACCGAATCGCTGGTAACTGTCCAGCTGATCGACCGCGGCAACTCGACGGAAATGATCTTCACGCACGAGAATTTCGCCACAGCCAAAGTTCGCGACAGCCACCAGAAGGGCTGGGACGGCTGCTTCGACGCGCTGGAAAAGGCGTTGGCAGCATAGGTGGAAAGCAGAGTGTGAAATGTCGCCTTGGAAGCGCGGAAGCGACGCCGCTAACCGCCGCCGACAAGGTGAACGATCTCGAAGCGATCGTCAGGCTGAACCGCGGTCTCCTGCCACTTCGCGCGCGGCAGAATATCGAGATTACGCTCGATAGCCACCCGCTCGGCAGTCATTTCCAAATGCTGCAATAGCGCCTCAACACTGAGACCGTCAGGAATTTCACGAAGCTCGCCGTTGATCGTAATTTTCATTGCAGCAGAATCCGAAGCCTAATTCGCGGGTTTCTCATTCGCTGGCTGGCCTGAAGAGTTCTTCGTCCGCGAGCGCATCGCAAACCGCAGCTCGTCATTCCCGCCGGGCGTTGCCGCGCGAATCACTAGCGTCAGGTCGCCCTTCCCCAGCGGCGGCAGCGAAAACCGCAACCGCGCGCGTCCCAGGCTGTCCGTCATTTCTGAATACCGACGCTTCTCGATCGCGCCGTCAATGAACGCCTCCACCTCAACTCCAGCCTGCGGCCCACGATCCGCCCGCCGCACAAGCTCAACGTCCAGAAATATGTGTCCACCTGTAAGCCACGACCCCGGGTTCATAAGCTGCATCTGAATCCCGCTGGGCCGCCCATCCTGAGTTGCAGCTGCGGCAACCTGCGGCTCGAGCACTCCTGAGCGCAGGTCCTCAATCACAGAACGGTGCTGCTCCTCCACCCGATCCCGCAACCCCTCGTGATTGAATTCGTCAGATTCAACAAAATGCCGATAATTCGAAGAGCGCCGATGTAGCACACGCCCATTTTGGTACACCACAGTATCAATCACTGGGTGCGCTGGGCCGCGATCCTCCGTTTGAACGTGAAACACCTGTCCGCCGATTTGCACGTCGGTATTGAATCCAGAGCTCATGCGAAAGCCGGCTCCGGACACACAGCGCGCGCTTGAAAACGCGGCGAATTGAAGAACTGGGAGTTCATTTGACCGTGCGCTCTCGGGTCGTTATTATACCAGTGCGACCAACATGAACAGCAATTACCTCGACAACTATGGCTCGTTGTTGCTGATGTTTATACTCGCCGCCGGATTGTCCGGCGCGTTGATTGTGGTGTCCGCAATCGTCGGAAAACACAAGCGTACGCGGGAAAAAGACCAGCCATATGAGTGCGGGATTCGCCCAACGGGCGACGCTCGCGAACCCATCTCCGTGCAGTTCTATATGGTTGCGCTGCTTTTTATCCTGTTCGACATCGAGGCTATCTTTTTGTATCCGTGGGCTTTGGTGTACCACGATCTGAAGCTCTTCGGCTTTGTCGAGATGCTTGTCTACATTATAATCCTGCTCGCAGGATACATCTTCCTCTGGAAGAAGGGCGCGCTCGACTGGAATCGTTGACGCCCATCGGGATCCAACCGTGGAATCAAAGGACGCTGACAAAACGCTCGTAGTCCATCAACTGAAGGCCTGGGACGCGCAAGCCGTCACCGAGGTGATCGAATTTCGGGGCGAAACGACGGTCGTGGTACCCCGCGAACACCTTATGCGCGCTGCCGCTTATCTGGCCTCCGAACCTTCGCTTCATTTTTCCTTTCTTTCGGACATCACCACGGTGGACCGCTTTCCTCTCGAGCCCCGCTTCGAGGTGAACTACCATCTGCTGTCGCTCGATCGCAACGAGCGCCTGCGCCTGAAGGTTCGGCTGGGCGGAAGCGATCCGTCGGTGCATTCCGTCACCGAAATCTGGCCCACCGCGAACTGGCACGAACGCGAGAATTACGACTTAATGGGCATCCGTTTCGAAGGTCACCCCGAGCTTTCGCGCATTCTCATGCCCGACGATTGGGAAGGCCATCCCCAGCGGAAGGACTATCCGGTCGAGGGTTTTAGATAAGAGCTATCGCTAATGCCAACAACGATCGAAACCGTAGCCGGCTCAGCGAACACGATGGTCCTCAATATGGGACCGCAGCACCCGTCCACCCACGGCGTGCTCCGCGTGGTTCTCGAGCTCGACGGTGAAATCGTGCTGAAAGCCCGGCCCGTGATCGGCTATCTCCATACCGGCATCGAGAAAAACATGGAAGCGAAAACCTATTCGCAAGCCATCACGATGACCGACCGCATCGATTACCTTGCACCGCTCTCGAACAATCTCTGCTATTGCCTGGCGGTAGAAAAGATCCTCGGAATCGAAATACCGAAGCGCGCGCAATACATTCGCGTCCTGCTCACTGAAATGACGCGCATCGCTTCGCACCTCGTCTGGCTG
>Ga0307479_10003512_pt1 | contig 14283 bp, 10 predicted proteins | sample atmos_gasesECM4C_FD_203743 | JGI IMG/M metagenome (GOLD analysis project Ga0307479, IMG submission 203743) | Hardwood forest soil microbial communities from Morgan-Monroe State Forest, Indiana, United States - atmos_gasesECM4C_515 | ecosystem: Environmental > Terrestrial > Soil > Temperate...
TCCAGCGCAGTGGTATGGGGGCGAAGATGGTCGGCAATTTCATCTGCAACCTCGTGGCCGCAACGATCATGAGCCGCCTAATCAGCCGGACAGGAATTTCCGAGCTCGGCTACGGCCTCAAACTCGGCGCCGGTGTCGGCCTGGGCTTTTCCGCCACAGCTCTCACCATTCAATATTTGTGGGAGTCAAAGCCGTTCAAGGTCTGGCTAATCGACGCGAGCTATCATTTCTTCGGATGCATCGCGCTCGGTGGAATACTCGCCGTCTGGCGATAGCGTCATTTCTTTGGCAACGCGCGCAGGATCAGATTGCCCAGCCAGTCCGGATTCGCGACGCCGTCGCGGTAGGCTTGCAACGATTCCACCGACGAGTTCACGCGCAGATTGCTGTAACTTTGATCGGCATTCTGCCAGCGTTCGTGCCAATATACGGCCGCCCTCACCCGCGGGTATCGAGTTCGAAAAAGTTCCAGCGCTTGTTTGATCCACTCCGGCTTATGGATTCCGGGTTCTGTCGGGTCGGTGGGAAATTCGCCGGTCGCCCATTCCGCGATCATGACCGGCTTGTTTGGATCGAGTCCGCAAAGTTCCTGATATGGCCAATCGACCAGTGACTGGATGCCAGGATTTGGCTCGTCTTTGAATTGCTGGCCGTAAACGCTTAAACCCAACCAATCGACGTAGTCCGAACCAGGGTAATAAGACGGCGCAAAATTCCAGACCTCGAGCGGGTAGGAATAGTTGTTGGTGTGAAACATCCATTTGATGTTCGTCGCGCCCCGCGCGCGGACGCGATCGACCACGTAACGGTAAGCGCGTCGAAAATTTTCAGGTCCTTTCCAGTTATGCACGTTCGGGTCCCACTCGTCGCCCCCATAATATTTCCCGGACCAAGGAAACCATTCGCCGTTCATCTCGTTACCGAAAACGACGATCATTGGATGCCCAAACCCGCGGGCAGCGTCCGCCCATTTGTCGATGTAGGCGTCCCATTTGCCGGCGAGAATTTCGAAAAGGCTGAATCGATCAGGACCGCGATTTTGCTCGTACGGTCTGTCCCACGGCGACCAAAAAACCAGCGGCAACGAACCGTGCTGCCAAATCACATTCAGATTCGCAGTGGGAAATCGTTGTTCGCCCCAGTAACTCGAGGACGCGATGATCGCCTGATGTTTGCCGACCAGCTGGTCGAAATCCTCGATTGTCTCCAGAGTCACGGTGTCTTCCTCGTCTCCGAAATCCATGAACGCGCCGGTGTAAGCGCCGCGCTCCGGGACGACGACTTCCACCTGGCCGCTTGCGTCGAGGGCATTACTAACGGCCGTCGTTTTGTGACACGCCGCGACAAATATCGACATCGTCACAAGACCAACGCCCACCCCCAAACGCCCAATATTCAGCATCGGATTGTAATTAAGCCCGCACCGGCACGCTGGCAGTGCGCTCGAGTTTGCCCCAACTGACCCAGGCGCCTTTGATCGCACGCAAGATTGCTTTCAAAATACAGTAACTCAACATCGGGCGATAGATCAGGCGCATCGGCAGGATTCGCCACGCGCGGGTGATCGGTTCCTTCTCCAAAATGCAAGCCAGCGTCGCGAGGATCACATCCATCGAAAGAAACGTGATCACAAACGGCAGCACCGCGCGCCATGCGCCAAACGGAAGCGAAGCGAGCAAGAACAAGTCAACCACCGGTGTGACCGCTACCAGGATGATTTGGAAGAACCAGACGCTAGGCAAACTAAACCAGCCAAGCGCGCGGTAATTCCAGTTGAAGACCATGTCGCGATGTTTCCAAAGACATTGCAGCGTGCCGTAAGCCCAGCGAAAACGCTGGCGCGCGAGCGTGCGCACTGACTCCGGCGCTTCCGTCCAACCGATTGCCTGCGGCACATAGACGATGCGTTGTCGATCTTTGTGCAGGGCAAGCGTCAGGTCGGTATCCTCGGCGAGCGTTTGCAAACTCAAACCTCCCGCCTGATCGATCGCACTCTTGCGAATCGCACTGATTGCGCCGGGCACAACCGTGATACAGTTCCAGCGCGTGTAAGCGCGGCGATCGAGATTGAATCCGCAGGTGTATTCGAGCGACTGGCAGCGAGCGATAAACGTCCGCAAGTTGCCAACTTTGGCGTGTCCGGAAACAGCGCCGATTTTCTTGTCGGCGAACGGCTCCACTAACAACCTAAGCGTGTCACGTTGGAAATGCGTATCCGCATCGACAAATACAACGATGCCGTAATGCACTGCCGACAGTGCGCGCTGCAATGCCCGCGCTTTACCGCGGTTTTCCTGGCGAACTAAACGCACTCGAGGATCGGCATCCGCTACCTGCTTCACTTCGTCGCTGGTTTGATCGGCCGAGCCATCATCGACCACCAGGATCTCCAATTCGCCCGTGTAATCGGTGGAAACCAACGAACGTAGAGTGCCGGCGATCACTTTTTCTTCGTTGTAAGCCGCCATCACAATACTTACGGGCTCGGCGAAATTACCTTTCGGCAAACTCCGGAAACGATAAGCGAGCCAAATGACGATCAACGTGCGCGCGACCACTAATGCGGTAGCAACGATCATGAACGCCCACAGAAATTCTTCAAGCGCGTGGTAAATATGAAACCCGGTACTGCTGACCATTCGCGTAAACGTCGGATTCGTCGTTTGCAGCAGGGGCATCACCGCGTCGCGCGAAATTCCGAGCAACGTGCTCAGCGGAACGATCGTGTCGCCCCGTGCGCGCAACCAATCGAGAATCCGCGGAAGCGCCGCCACCGTTTGGGAGCGGTCACCGCCGGCGTCGTGCAACAAAATGATGCTGCCGTCACGGCGCTGCTGTTTGATGCGTTGAAGAATGATGTCCGCCCCCGGCTTGGCCCAATCCTGGGGATCGATGTTCTCGAGAACGACGAGATAGTTCAGGTCCTGCGCAATTTGCAACGGCATCAACTCGCTGATCTGCGACGGCTGCGTGTCCGCGGCGTACGGCGGACGAAACAGTGTCGTGGCGCGGCCGGTGATTGTTTCAAGCAAAAGCTGGGTCGCGTTTAGTTCGAGGCGGACATGCTCCGGCCAGGCCAACGCCAGGTTCGGGTGATAGTAAGTGTGGTTCCCAATCTCGTGGCCCTCGTTCACGATCCGCCTCACAAGGCCTGGATATTTTTCCGCGTTTACTCCGACCACAAAGAACGCCGCCTTCACGTTCGCCGCTTTCAAAATATCGAGGATCTTCGGCGTCCATTCCGGGTCAGGGCCGTCGTCGAAAGTAATCGCGACCTGATGTTCGCCGCCCGCGCCTTGGTGATACAAAGTCGGAAACTCTGGGAAATTCGTGTACTTGGCTGTGAGATAACCGTCCGCGTCGACCGCGAGTTTGCGGAGTCCGTCGGCCCGACTTTGGTCCACCGTCACAATTTCCCCTTCACCGACGTCGGTAATCGTGTCGGTGCCCTTTAGAATTTCGAGCGCATCCCGTGTCTGTTTGTCGATTTTGAAATCACGGGGCACTGCGAGCGCATCCCAAATTGCCGGGTCTTCCGTGCCGAGTCGATAGAGCGCGAACCCGCCCGCCTTTTGATCGCGCACTTCGCGCAACTCATTCAAAAACGTGACGACGTCGAGAAACCAAACTGCGTGTTCCTTGTCGTCTTCCTCGAAATAAAAAAACGGATTGTAGTTTGGCCCGGTGACTTCGGCGCTTTCGATTTCGGCGTTGTTCGCCCGACTCATCGCTTCGGGGAAACTGATGAGCTCGGCCTTTTTCCCGCCGATCGTCCAATCGTAGCCATAACTGCCGACCGTGATGATCCATTGTTTGCTGTCGCTGCCTTCCAACAAAACGTGGAGCCAACCTTCAAACCAGGAACGCGTAGCAAGCGGACCCGGCAGATCGACATCCGATGTTTCGTCGAACAGAGATGCAACAAATCGGTCGACGTTGTCCGACAGTTCGTCGAAATCGATGTAATCGAGCTCCTGGCCCGGCTGCACGCTGAGCCAGAGTTCCTTGTCGTCGTTGTGGAGCGCATCGCAAAACCTGTCAATGAATGCTGTAATGTCCTTCTTGTAGGCGGGATCAATCTGCTCCCAATCAATCACCACGCCTTTGGCCTTCGCATCGCGCAATGCCGCGACCACTTTCGCGAAGAATCTTTCCTGTCTATCCGCCGGACCGTGCGCGAGATTTTCGATTGCCTCAGGCTGCCAGGTGTCGCCAACGAGATTGGTCAGCAACGGCATGAGAGCGATTCCCTTGGTCGCGCAAAATTTTGGTAACCGACTGTCGGCATCGATCTGAACGTCACCGAAACCGTTCACCACGGTCATCCATTCCGGACACAAATGCGTGATCAACGCCGCGTGCTCTTCCAGCGATGTGTAACTGTAAGGATCGCCATTCGTGTAGAAGGCCAGACGAACTTCGTTTGGCGGCGCTTTTTTGCGCGGCTTTGCCGGAGGCACGGGCGTCGGCGTCGAGCCGGCCAATTTCTTGGCGGCTTGCTTCGCCGCCCCAAATTTCTGCCAAAGCAAGGAAGCCGGCGCCTGACCGGCCGGGTTGGCTTTTTGCAACGCCTTCAGTTGCCCCTTCAATTGCCGCAACGAAAACGGCACTCGCATCTGCGGCGCGACAAACAACGTTTGCACGAAAAGCACTGTGCCGATAAAGGCCAAAACGCCAAAAATCAGCAAAGTCAGTCGCAATCGTGGCCAGCGTTTACCGGCCGGATCCGAGAAGACGAAGGGAGTGAGTGCGCTTGGAGGGATTTCCTGCATGAGCCGGCTATTTTCGCTCAGTTACTTGAGAATAAAAGTGTCGTTTCAGAGAATTCTGCCTCTCTGTCAGAGATCGACCGTTCGACGTTACGACCCACCGGATTTGTTCAAATCTTTCGCCAATTGCCGGGCGTTGTCCCGCAAGAATTCGGCCGCGCGCTTCATGTTTGCCTCGTCACTCATTCCAACGCGCGAATTCGTATAAATCCCGTCGAAAAGTTTGCGAACTTGCTGGTCGTCCGTAGCGCGACCAACGAACGCGAATACCCGCTTCCCGAGTTTGCGCGCAAGTTGCGCGACACCCCCCGGCGTTTTCCCTTCCAAGGTTTGCCGATCCAAACTTCCCTCCCCTGTGATCACAACATCGGCAACTTTCATTTTGAGTTCGAGACCGACTGATCGGGCAACAACGTCGAACCCCGGTCGAATCTTTGCGCCGCCAAAACTCATCAATCCAAATCCAAGTCCGCCCGCCGCACCGGCGCCGTGTTCATTTCGATAATCAAAACCGAACTGATCCGCGACGATGTCAGCAAGCTTTGTTAACGCGCGTTCGAACTTTTCAATCTTGTCCGGCGTTACGCCTTTCTGCGGGCCAAACACCCGCGTCGCGCCATTTTCGCCAAGCAACGGATTTCGTACGTCGACCGCGGCGGTGATGACGTTGGATAACTGCGACTTCTTCGGCGCTTCTATTCTCTGCAGGTCTGCAAGATCGACAACGTTCTTAATTTCGCTGTCATTGTTTGTGACAAATCGAAATCCAAGCGCACGCGCCATACCAAATCCGCCGTCATTCGTTGCGCTGCCGCCCAGCCCGATGACGATTGCGTCGGCTCCGTGATTAGCTGCATCGACAATCATTTCACCGACTCCGAATGTCGTCGCGGGTTCCGGATCGAGTTCGTTCGGCTTCAACCGCCGCATTCCAGCCGCTTCGCTCATTTCCATCACCGCGAGTTTCTCGTTCTCAATCCAGCCGTATCGAGCTTCGATCTCGCGACCGAGCGGATCGTGCGCCTTGCATTTTATCCACGAAGCCAAGAGCGCTTGCGAAATGACTTCGGCCGTTCCCTCGCCGCCGTCGGCCATCGGCACGATGTCGATCTTGGCGTCCGGCAAAACGTCACCCAGACCTGCCGCGATTGTTTCAGCAACTTCGCTCGCATTGAGCGCGCCTTTAAATTTGTCCGGCGCAATTAGAATCCGCACGGAGTTACGATTTTAACTTCTTCTCCAGAACTTCGCCGGCCAGTTGCGGATTCGCTTTGCCTTTCGATAATTTCATGACCTGGCCTTTGAGAAAATTAAGAGATGCGGCGTTGCCGGCTTTGAAATCCGCCACCGGTTTCGGATTGGCCGCGATCACTTCATCGCAGAGTTTTTCGATCGCGCTCGTGTCGCTCAATTGCTCGATCCGCTTTTCTTTCACGATTGCAGTCGGACCTTTGCCGCTGGAAAACATTTCCGCGAAAACTTCCTTACCCTGTTTGCCGCTGATTTTTCCGCTGTCGATCAGATTTACCAGCTCGTCCAATGCTTCCGGTGGAATCGGACAATCGTTGATCGTCTTACCCGCAGTGCTGAGCGCGCTTTGCAAATCGTTCAAAATCCAGTTCGCAACGTTCTTTGGTCTCTTTGAATCTTTGGCCGCCGTTTCAAAATAACGCGAAAGATCGACATCGTCCGCCAAGACGCCCGCGTCGTAGGCCGTTACTTGATACTGCTCGACAAATCGTGCGCGTTTTGCTCTTGGCAACTCGGGAATGCGCGCGCGCGCCTCCGGCAGCAACACTTCCGTTTTCACCGGCACGAGGTCGGGGTCCGGAAAATAACGATAATCGTGCGCTGATTCTTTCGTTCGCATCAGAAACGTCTCGCCGGCGGCATCGTCCCAGCCGCGGGTTTCCTGCTCAAGTTTTTCGCCGCGTTCGAGCGCTTCGACCTGGCGTTGAATTTCGAAGGCCAGCGCGCGTCGCACGCCGCTGATGGAATTCATGTTCTTAATCTCGATCTTGGCGCCGAGCTCCGCCTGTTTTTCCGGACGCACCGAAACGTTGCAGTCGCAGCGGAGTTGTCCTTTCTCCATGTCGGCGTCGCTGACAGCGCCGTAAATCAGGATTTGTTTGAGCGAAGTCAGAAACGCGAATGCTTCTTCCGGAGAATTAATCTCGGGCTGGGTCACGATCTCCATCAACGGAGTACCGGCGCGGTTGAAATCGATTCCAGTGCTCGTTTCGAAATGGAAACTTTTCGCGACGTCTTCCTCGAGATGAATTCGCACCAGATGAACTTCCTTGTCCGGCGTCGCGATATTTTTCTGCGCGTCCTTTGGGTAAGCGAGATCGTGCAGCGGCACGGCGCCGTTCTCGCACAGCGGCATGTCATACTGCGAAATCTGATAATTCTTCGGCATGTCCGGATAGAAATAATTTTTGCGATCGAACTTACAGATCGGCGCGATATCGCAATCAAGCATGAGTCCGGTGAGAACAGTCATTCGAAGGGCTTCATGATTCATCGCCGGCAATGACCCCGGCAGACCGAGGCAAATCGGACAGGTATGCGTATTCGGCGCAGCCCCAAACTGCACCGCGCACGCGCAAAACATTTTCGAACGCGTTTTTAGTTGGACGTGTACTTCCAACCCAATGGTAACGACGTATTTCATTCAATTCTGGGATTCACTGGATTAACGCCGATTCAAAGAAGTTCTAATCCTACAAATCCTGTTAATCCTGTCGATTTCCGGGGCTATTTTTGCGTCGCGTAACCTAAGGCCGCGTTCAAATCGAACTTTTTCAAGCGCGCTTGCAAGTCGGGATCGTTCGCCGCATCAATGATGCGCGGATCCTGGACCAACTCGAGCAAGCGACCTTGCGCAAGCATCTGGGCGATTTCTTGATCGTTGCGCAACGCGATGATCTTTGGGTGCTCGCTCAACTCGCGCGCGCCCGGATATTCCAAAAAGCGCTCGGCGTATTGTGGGTTTGCCGCTATCGCGCCGACTTTCTCGATGAAGTCGTAGGTTTTTTGCGGAATGATGTCGACTTTCTTCACCGCGTCGCCGATCAGGCCCATCTCGAGTGAATTCTTTAGACGCGCCAGCGACGTCGTCAGCGGAGCCTCGTCTTCACTCGCCTCTCCCAAAAACCGACGCCGCACATCCACCGCGTGCAGCACGCTGGAGTCATTCGCTTGCTCGCGAACCTCCGCGTTTGCGACCGAGCCAATCGACCGGACCGCGACGATGACCAGCCAAACGAAGAATAATCCGAAAAATGCGCCAAGTACCGCGCCGCCGGACCCGTAAAAGATCCGGACAATGATCGAGTCGTGCTGGTTCGTGCGCCGAAAAAGCGCCGAGCCGATTCCGCTGATTACCGCGTAAATGACCAGCGCAAACAGCGCGCCCGCGACGATCGAGAGCAACGCGTCCGGCATTTTGAAAAACATACCGATGAGCGGCCCGAAGAATTTGCTCGCAAACCAGCCCGCGAAGTAAGCGGCGATCAGAGCGCCCAGCCGCGCGACTTGTCGTGGCAAGCCACGCCGCCAGCCGCGGAAAATCTCAAATAAAATCAGGACAATCGCGAACGAAACGAACACGATCTGCCAGAGCGGCGAGCCGGCTGCGGCTTGAACTTGCAGCATCATTTTTCCGAGAAGCTGATTGCCCGCTGACGAAGCGCATGATCGCACAACACGAGCGCGGTCATGGCTTCCACCATTGGCACGGCCCGTGGCAGCACGCATGGGTCATGGCGGCCTCGTGCGGCAAGTTTTGTTGATTCTCGCGACGCAGTCACCGTTTTTTGCTCGCGCGCGATCGTCGCGGTGGGCTTGAACGCCACCCGAAAATAAATCTCTTCTCCGTTGGAAATTCCACCCTGGATGCCGCCGGAATAATTTGTCGATGTTCGAACTTTGCCACCGCGCACTTCAAAAGCGTCGTTGTGTTCCGAGCCACGCAAAAGCGTCGCGGAAAATCCTGAACCAATCTCGAAACCTTTCGTCGCCGGCAAACTAAGCATCGCTTTCGCCAAGTCGGCCTCGAGCTTGTCGAACACAGGTTCGCCCAATCCAACCGGCGCGTTTCGCACGACGCATTCGATCACTCCACCTAACGAATCGCCATTGGCGCGTGTTTTCTCAATCAACGAAATCATTTTCTTCGCTGTCGCTTTGTGCGGACAACGGACAATGTTTGCATCGACATCGGAAATTTTCACCTTCGACCTGTCGATCTTCGCCGCCAGCTCATGGATCTGAGCGACGTAGCCAACGATGTCGATCTTCGCATCAAACGTTCGTAAAACTTTTCTGGCGACTGCGCCGGCCGCGACGCGACCGATGGTCTCGCGAGCTGAAGCGCGCCCTCCACCCTGCCAATTTCGGATTCCGTACTTCGCCTCATAGGTGAAATCGGCGTGCGACGGTCGAAATGTTTTTGCGATCGCGGCGTAATCTTCCGGACGAGCGTCTTTATTGCGGACAAGGATGCCGATCGGTGTGCCGAGAGTTTTGCCTTCGAACACGCCAGAGAGAATTTCGCACCGATCTTCTTCTTTTCGCTGTGTCGCAATTTTGCTTTGGCCCGGGCGCCGGCGATCCAATTCGCACTGAATCTCCGCTTCCGAAATGTCGATCTTCGCCGGGCAACCGTCGATCACGACGCCAATGCCACCGCCGTGCGACTCGCCAAACGTCGTTATACGAAAAAGTTGTCCGAAAGTATTTCCCATTTGAACGGCAACGGTCAGATCGCTTCGAAGGCGAATTGGAGATCGTCGATGAGATCGCGCAAATCTTCCACGCCGACCGAGAGTCGGACGAGCGAATCGCCCACGCCAAGTTCCTCCCGTTTTTCTTTTGGCACTGAGGCGTGAGTCATCAGCGCGGGATGATTGATCAGACTCTCGACGCCGCCCAGACTTTCCGCGAGCGCGAACAGATGCGTGTTTTCGAGAAACCGTTTAGTCCCCGCGAGATCGGTTTTCAAAACGATTGAAACCATTCCGCCGAATCCGCGCATCTGAGTCCGGGCGAGATCGTGTTGGGGATGCGATTTGAGTCCGGGATACATCACCTTCTCGACCTGCGGTTGTTCTTCGAGCCAGCGCGCAATTTCGAGCGCGTTGGCACAATGACGCTCCATCCGAAGCGCGAGCGTTTTCAAACTTCGCAAAACGAGAAAACTGTCGAACGCGCCGGCAATCGCGCCGACTGAATTTTGCAGGAACCACATCCGGTCGCCGAGTTCCTTATTGTCGCCAACCACCGCGACGCCGCTCACGAGATCGGAATGTCCATTCAAATATTTGGTCGCCGAATGCACCACAATGTCGAAACCGGATTCGATCGGCCGCTGGATCCAAGGCGTGGCGAACGTGTTATCGGAGACCGAGAGAATTTTATGCTCGCGCGCGATCTTCGCGATCGCTTCGAGGTCGATGATTTTTAAAAGCGGATTGCTCGGCGTTTCGATCCAAACCATTCGCGTGTTCTTTTTGATTGCGGATTCGAAACGTGAAGCGTCGGTAAGATCGACATAGGCGAATTCGAGATTTGCCGACTGGCGGCGCACTTTGTCGAACAAACGAAACGTGCCGCCGTAAAGATCATCGCTGACGACGATGTGCGAACCGCTCTCGAGCAGCTCGAGAACCGTCGACATTGCGGCGAGACCCGATGCGAACGCGAACCCGCGCGTACCGCCTTCCAGATCGGCAATGCACTTTTCGTAGGCGAGCCGGGTTGGGTTGATTGAGCGCGCGTAATCGAATCCTTTGTGTTTGCCGGGGCTTTCCTGGACGTACGTCGACGTGGCGTAAATCGGCGTCACTACCGCGCCGGTGGTGGGATCGGGCTCCTGGCCGGCGTGGATCGCGCGGGTGGCAAATTCGTGTTGTCGTTTCATCGGCCGGCTAATCTAACCGCGGATTGCACGGATCAAAACGGATTGGTCCGACGCGAGAGGCGGACTACTTCGGCATCTTTAACCGCAAGTAGGACAATAAATCGGTGCGCGTGATCAGACCGAGAAATTTGTCGGCATCCATTACAATGGCCACGCGGCCGCGGTCGAACACTTCGAGCAAATCGTTGAGCTTCGCCGTGGGCGGAAGAGTTTCGAGCCTGTCGGTCATCGCATTTTTCACCGGATCGTTGAAGTGGCTGGAGTCGCGATGAACTTTCACAAGAATATCGGATTCATCGACGATTCCGATGGCGCGCCGGTTTTGATCGACCACCGGCAATTGAGAGACGTCCGCGCCGCGCATTCGTTTGAAGGCGGTCAGTAGCGTGTCTGTCGGCCCGACGGTGATGACTTCGCCGGCTTCGTAGCGATGCGAGATCAAGTCGCTGAGATCGCCGTGTGGCGCGCGGTGAAGGAACCCCTGCTCGGCCATCCAAAAATCGTTGTACATCTTCGAGAGATACTTATTGCCGGTGTCCGGAACAAAACTGACAACTCGCTTCGGTCTTTCCTGTTCGCGACAATAACGCAACGCTCCGGCAACGAGAGTTCCGGTGGAGGAGCCGCCGAAAATTCCTTCTTTTCGCAAGAGCTCGCGCGCGACGCAGAAACTTTCTTCATCATCGATCTCGTAGGCGTCGGTCACGAGCGACATGTCGGCGATTTCGGGAATAAAATCTTCACCGATACCCTCGACGGCCCAACTTCCGGCCTCCGTCACCTTGCCGGTCTTGATGTATTCATAAAGCACTGAGCCTTTCGGATCGGCGAGGACCATTTCAATTCCGCGTCGGGGCTTAACTCGATTAAAAAATCGGCCAAGCCCGGTCAAGGTTCCGCCCGACCCAACGCCAACGACGATCGCATCCACGTCGTGCCGCATTTGTTCCCAGATTTCCGGCCCGGTGGTGCGCTCGTGCGCAAGAGGATTCGCGGGATTGCCGAACTGATTCACATAAAACGCGCCGGGAATCTCCTCGGACAGTCGCGCGGCGACATCTTGATAATATTCCGGGTGACCACGCGTAACGTCCGAGCGCGTCAAAACAACTTCGGCGCCGAGCGCTTTGACGTGCGAAATTTTTTCCTGCGACATCTTGTCCGGAATCACAAGCATTACGCGGTAACCTTTAGCTGCCGCCACCAGCGCGAGTCCGAGACCGGTGTTGCCCGCCGTCGCTTCGATCACCGTTCCCCCCGGTTCAAGTTTCCCATCCTCTTCGGCGGCGTTGATCATCGACAGCGCGATGCGGTCCTTGATCGATCCGGTTGGATTTTGATTTTCCAGTTTCAAATAGAGCTGGCATGGACCGGTGTCGAACTGCGTGATGTCGACCAGCGGCGTCTCACCGATCATCGAGAGAATCGCGGGTGGCTTCCTGGTGGAACTGAGAGCCGTTGGAACTTCGAGCATTTCTAAAATAATGTGAGCGTTTCGCCTGGATAGTCGATCACGACCTTGTAATTGCGGAGAAAATTGTAACCGACAATGCCATCCAGGTTCGCGCCCACTGCGGCATTCAGCATGGTGAAGAAATCAGCGACCACGATGGCCATGTTATCGATTTTAGCACCGCCGAGTTGAAATGGCCGCAATGATCCACCGGAAAAATCGACGGCAGCGCCGCCAGTCGTGCCCGCGCCGACTGGGGAAGTTTCGACGCCAAGTTGCTTTGCGAGATCGGGCGTGATCACAGTCGTCGAAGTGCCGGTATCGATCGCGAATTGAAAAGGTCCTCGGCCATTCGCGTGCGCGTCCACTAGAATGAGAGGCTTGGCCGGGTTCGCCAGGCGAAATGGGATTTCCGCCTGGGCGCCGCGCCCAAACGCTTCGACGCGCTTTGGATCGTCCAACCGAACTTGGCAATCGCGGTAGTCAATGGTGACTCGAAAATGTTTCAAGAAATTGTAGCCGAGATCGCCATCGATTTTCGCACCAACGGTTTTCGCAATTTGTGAAAGATCGACAATACCGACATCGACAGCGAGGAACTTGGTTTCGCCAACCGCGAGCGAATCGACTTTGGCCAGCGACACTGAAACTTTGCCTCCGGCACTATGACCTTGCTTTGAGCCGATAATCTTCACGTCGAGTTGTTTCGCGAGTTCCAAAGAGAGCAGCGAAGTTCCCGCGCCGGTATCGAGAATAAAATCAAAGGGGCCCTGCTCGTTTACATGAACGGGCAAGAGAATGAGCGGTTGCGCGCCCCCGGCGAGACGAAACCGAACTTTGGCGCTACTAGGTGAGATCGTCGCGGTGGTCATTCAGGCAACTTAGGTTCGCCCTTGTGGGACCACTCCGATTTGCTGTCTTCGAGAAATTGCTGGAGCACGTCGAAGCGCACCTCGCCGTAATTGAGCGCGTAATGAAGATCGCCGCTTTTATAAACCCATGTCGTTGGAATCCACGAAACCGGCATCCGGGCAAATTGCTTGATCTTATTGTCGCCGTGACGCGGGCCGGGATCGGCCAGAATGGTCACGTTTGGCTGATCGGAGATTTGAAATTTTTGCAGCATCGATTTTCCATCGCCACCGTCGTTCCAAATCGAAACGAAATAGAATTTAGCCTGCGGATTGTCTCTCACCATTTTCAGCCAACCGCCACTCTTCAGCTCGGCCTGACAATTTGAGCACCAGGGCGCCCAAAGATGGATGACGGTGAGCTCGGGCGATTTGATCGCGTCGACAACTGCTTGCTCAGCGGTGTGCTTAACAAGTCGTTTGTCCAATTCGTCTTGCGCGCGGGCTGGCAGCCAAGCGAGCACGACGATGCCCAGGATGAATATTCGCAAGATCGACATCGTTTTAGGATAAGAGAAAAGTGCCGGGCGCTCAACGTTCAATAAGTTGACCAAATGCTGGAAAACGCCTAGTGTGGCGCTCCGTTTCCAGTGCTTTAGCTGCACGGAAATTTCCCCGAACGGATTCGGGATACAGGGCCCAAGGAACCTTTTTTATTATGGTGCAAATGCAGGATGTGATGTCGAAGCCGATGCCGGATTTCCGGGAAGGTTCGATCGTTAAAGGACGAATTTTGGAAGTGCGGCCGCGCGAAGTGCTGGTCGACATCGGTTACAAATCAGAAGGCGTTATTCCGTTGTCGGAATTTGAGGACGTCGAGAACCTCGAAGTCGGCGACGAAGTCGACGTATTGCTCGAGCGGCTCGAAAACGACGAAGGCATGGTCGTCCTTTCGAAAGAGAAAGCGGCCTATCGCCAAAACTGGAACAAGATCGCGAGCGTTTTTCAAGAGGACGGCCTGATCAAAGGCAAAGTAAAATCGGTCGTCAAAGGCGGGCTTATGGTGAATATCGGCGTGGAAGCTTTCTTGCCCGCGTCGCAGATCGACATCGTGCCGCCGAAAGATTTGCAGCAGTTCGTCGGCAACACTTACGATTTCAAGATCGTCAAGATCAACGATGATCGGCGCAACGTCGTGCTTAGCCGTCGTGAATTGATCGAGCAGGAGCGCAGCGAGAAGCGCCAGCAATTCATGGACAGCGTGAAAGTCGGCGATCGCGTCAACGG
>Ga0307479_10003513_pt1 | contig 14282 bp, 14 predicted proteins | sample atmos_gasesECM4C_FD_203743 | JGI IMG/M metagenome (GOLD analysis project Ga0307479, IMG submission 203743) | Hardwood forest soil microbial communities from Morgan-Monroe State Forest, Indiana, United States - atmos_gasesECM4C_515 | ecosystem: Environmental > Terrestrial > Soil > Temperate...
CGAGCTATAAGGTAATTTTTGGTCAAGGATGTATTCCAGCTCCGGATTGCCGCGCGAAATGGAGTTGCCGATTACGGCAAGGTCGGGAGGGGGCTTCAGATTTTCCTCGCGGAAGCCTTCGCTCCAGCGGATGTCGAGCGAATCGAGGAGCGTGGAGGCGGGTGGATAGACGCCCGTATCGGAGCCGGAGACATCGAAGCCGCGATCCTTTAGCATGCCGGCAAGAGGAGCCATGGCGGAGCCGGCGATGCCAAGCAAATGAACACGGCGAAGCGGCTGACTGCGCAAGAGAGATGTCATGTGGAGCACGCGGGTTCGAGGATTTCGAGTCGCGAACCGCCTTCGGCTGCCGAAAGGCGCGCGGGAATGCCGAGAGGGAGAGTCAACATGGCGCGCGCCGTGTGGCCCACGGGCGCGCCCCAAACAACGGGAATTCCAAGCGGCTGCAAAATACGGCGGGCGACGTCCTTTACGGTTTCGCTGTCGGGCGGCGGATCGCACTCGGGGAATTCGCCAAGCACGATGCCGGCGATATCGCGGAACGCGCCAGCCTGCATCAAGTGCATAAGGGCCCGATCCACCTGGTAAGGCTTCATGAGGAGATCCTCGAGAATGAGAATTGCGCCACGCGTGTCGAGCTGCCAGGGGGTTCCGAGCGCCGTCTCCACAAGGGTGAGGCAGCCGCCAAGGAGAACGCCCTCCGCTTGACCCGGGAAAAGCGACTCGGCCTGTAAATCGAGCGACCAGCCATGCTCGGATTGCGTGAGAGCCAGGGCAAGGCTTTCCGGATCATAGCCATGGGGCGCGCCGGGGCCACGGTCAAAATTCATGGCGACCATCGGGCCGTAAAAAGTGACGCACTGATATTTTTGCCAGAGGAAAATTTGGAGCGAGGTGATGTCACTCGCGCCGAGAAAAATCTTAGCCGGCTTGGGTGCGCTCAGTGCGTATAAAAGATAATTCGAGCCATAGCCCCCACGGGCGCAAAAGACGGCGCGGGCCGCGGCTTCGGCGAACGCCTCGCGAAGCGCGGAAGACCGATCCCCAGCTGATCCGGCGAAGAAGCCGTCGCGAGCAAGGGCCTGGGCGCGATCGAATCTCGGCGCGTAGCCGAGGCGCGCAAGTTCCTCGCAGCCTTTGACGAGGTGGGATTCCTCCACGGGACTCCCCAGCGAGAGTACTCGGATGGAATCGCCCGGTCGCAAGGGAGGCGGTTTGATGGGCTGCGGCATGTGGCGGAATTGAGAATAAGGAATTTTGCGAAGGGAGTCCAGAAGAGCGGCTCAGCAGTGTAGCCATTGGTGAACGGCACTACTGAATTTTGAAGACGGCAAACGACGAGGTGCCGCCGCCCGGCCCGGGATTAAAGACTGTGATGTCGACGTTGGCGGTGGACGTAATAAGCGACGCCGGTACCCATGCCACGAACTGGCCGCTGTTGATGAACGACGTCGCGAGCGGTGTGGAGCTCCACATCACAGCCGAGGTGGGAACAAAAAGGGAGCCATTTACGGTCAACTCGAACGCCGGGCCTCCCGGGCTCGTGGTTGTGGGAGAAATGGAAGTGAGACCTGGAACGAGATTGTTCGGCCCGACGATCGTGAAATCCACGGAGGCCGATGACGCGCCGGAAGTGGGCATCACGGCCACCGTGGCAAAGCCGGGAAACTCAACATCCACGGAGTTAATCTGCGCGGTGAGTTGGTTTGCGGTGACGAAAGTGGTTGTCCGGGGCTGATTATTCCACGTGACGGTGTCGGCGGACACAAAACCCGTTCCATCCACTGTGAGCGTGAATGAAGTACTCCCCGCGAATGCGTTGGGCGGAAGAAGAGAGGTAATCACAGGGCCGCCGGCCTGGAGCGCGGAGATGGTGAAGGGCGATGGAGCAGAAGCGCCGCCGCCCGGGCCTGGATTTGCCACCGTTATCTGAGCAATGCCGGCTGTGGCAACGTCGGAAGCGAGAATGAGCACGCTTAATTGCTGGGTGACGAGATTAAAGGTTGTGTTTCGCGGGGAGCCGTTCCAAAACGCGAAAGTAACACCGTTGGCGCCGGAAATGAAATTCGTACCTGTGATGGTCAGGAAAAAGCTCTGGCTGCCGGCCGTGATGCTCGTAGGAGAAAGGGCCGATATTGTAGGGATCAAATTCTTGATCGGGTATTGCGCGCTGGAGGTCCCGCCACCGGGCGCCGGATTCGTCACGGCGATGGTTGCCATGCCACCTGTGGCGATATCCGCGGCGGAAACCCAGGCGTCCAGCTCCGTAGAGCTGAGAATGTCGACCGCCAGAGGTACTCCATTAAATGTTGCGCTGATGCCAGAGACGAAATTCGAGCCGCCGATGACAAGCTCGAAGCCCGGTCCACCGGCAACTGCGGAGGAGGGAGAAAAAGCCAGTGGGCCCGGAGCGGGATTATTCCCCCCTGTAATTGTGAAGGTAACCGTGGGAGCGGAAAGGATGCCAGAAACGGTGTCCAAGACCGACACTGCAGCGGTTCCCACGGCCCCGACATCAACGTTGGAAATTTGTGCGGTGAGCTTAGCTGCAGAGACAAAGGTGGTGGTGCGGAATTCGCCATTCCATGTGACTACATCGTTGGTTGTAAACCCCGAGCCGTTTACCATGAGCGTGAAGGCCGGACTACCCGCGCCGGTCGCCGATGGGGAAATCGAGGAAATCATCGGAGTGGCGGCCTGGACCGGCTCGATAGTGAAAGTCACCGCATTGGATTGGCCGCCGACCAGCCCGGGATTCATTACCGTGATTTGAGCGACGCCTGGACTCACGACAAACGACGCCGGAACCGTAGCCTGCAATTGCGTCGTGACGGGATTAAAGATAGTCGAAAGCGCCGTGCCATTCCAAAAAACAAAAGATGAGCTGCCCGTCCCCGATTGGAAATTGGTTCCGGAGAGAAACACGGTGAAGGTCTGGCTGCCTGCGGTTACGACGGCCGGAAAAACGGAAGATAGGACGGGTGTAGCGTTGATAGTGACGCTATTGTGACCGCCGCAGCTGGGGAGAGCAATAAGGGTCGCCGCCAGTAAGGCGAGCACAGACCACCGCGAACGGTTCAATCGAACGCTCCTATGAAGTTCCGCCGGGGACCCCGAAGCCGCCCGTGGCTCACGGACAGGAATCGAGAACGAAGGAAACCGACGACAGCCTGCAAATTTCCCCACAAGGCAGACAAATTGATAGCACCCCCGCGCGCAGCCCGTCAACATCGGATTCCAGGCCAGGACGATTGGTTGGCCCGAGGACGCAGCGAGAGTTAGTTTCGGCCGGCCTGTTGCCCAAGCGGGTGGGCCTCGCAATGAACACCCAAGGCGCTCAATTTAGCGAGGAGATCTCGCTCCTGCAAAGGGGTCACGTCGGTTTCGAATTCTACGGTGAAACCATTGTCCGTCTTGCGGCTTTGCCAGCGGTGGACGTCGACGGCAACCCCCGCGGCAATCTCGTGGACACTTTCAACAATCTTTCCGGCTTCGGGCGCCGTGATGCGAAATCTCACCAGGTGTGCATCGAGGCCGAAAGTTTCCTCTGCCCTGCCAAGCAAGACGAGCGAACCCAGGAGAAGCACCGTGGCGAATACCGCCGTGACCGGCATCGCCGCGCCACACGCCATCCCAATGCTCGCCATCACGAAGATGGTCGCAGCGCTGGTGATGCCGGTGACTCCGCCGCGGTCGCGAATCACGACGCCCGCACCGATAAAGCCGATGCCGGGAATAATCTGTGCGGCGATGCGCGTATGGTCGCCGCCGACTGTGCCAGCCATTTCGTACGAGATGATGGTAAATAGGGCCGCGCCCGATGAAATCAACATGTTGGTGCGCAGGCCCGCCGGCTTGTGCCGGAGCTGCCGCTCGAGACCGATAACTCCGCCAAGAGCCGCCGCGAGAAGGAGCCGGCCGACGATGTAGATGTTCAGGTCATGCAGCATGGCGCTCCCAACCTCCGAAGTGGCTGCGATTTTACTACAGGGAGCGGCAGAGGGGCAGAAATCAAGGACGCGGGAAACAGGGACGACCCCCTCCGCCTGTAGCTCATCAGAGCTTGAAATAGGTGAGCTTGGAAAAGTGGCGGGCGCGGGACTCGATTTCGCGGCGCGTGAGCGTGGCAAGCCGCTTGACTCCAAAGTGCTCCACCGCAAAGCTCCCGAGGACCGAACCGTAGACCATCGCCGACCGGAGCGTTTGCCGATTGACGCGGCCAGCCTTCGCCAGGTAGCCCATGAAGCCTCCGGCAAAACTATCGCCTGCGCCAGTAGGGTCGCGCACAACCTCGAGAGGATAGGCTGGAACGGAAAAGACAAATTCTTTCGTGACCATCAGGGCGCCGTGCTCCCCGCGCTTGATCACCAATGCGCGCGGTCCCATGCGGAAGACATGCTTCGCGGCGCGGAGGAGGTTGTGCTCGCCGGTAAGCTGCCGCGTTTCCTCATCATTGATCATGAGGATGTGTACGTGCTTCAGGGTCCTGCGAAGCTCGGCGGGAGTCCGCTCGATCCAATAGTTCATCGTGTCCAAGCCGGCGACACGGGGCTTGGGGCGAATCTGGCGCAGGACAGAACGCTGGAGCGTAGGGTCAATGTTGCCGAGAAAGACGGCGGATGAATTGAGATAAGCCTTTGGAAGAGAGGGATTGAATCCCGCAAAAACGTTGAGCTCGGTCGCGAGCGTGGTGCGCTCGTTCATATTAATGCCGTAGCGGCCGGACCAGAAAAAAGTTTTTCCCGGGGCGTGTTCGAGGCCCGCGAGGTCAATGGGGCGGCCGCGAAAGACGGATTTGTGCTTTTCGGTGAAATCCTCGCCGACCACGGCGACCACGCGTACGGGCGTGAAATGGGCCGCCGCGAGGGCAAAATAACTTCCCGCGCCGCCGAGCGTGCGGTCCACCTTGCCGTGGGGAGTTTCGATGGCGTCGAAAGCAACCGAGCCGACTACGAGAAGCGACATGGATTCTCCTAGGAAATGTATTTGCCGATGATGGGCGCCAGCCGCTTTTTCGTGGCCGCGGGAATCACTTTGCGGTCCGTGAGAATAGCGTGCGCGAGCGCCGAGCCGCATTCGCAATCGCGGCTCTCGCTCAAGCCGCGAACGGTCTCGCGGATCGCGCGCTGGACGTTTTCAGCGTTCTTGCCAAGGTTGCGGATAATTTCATCGAGCGTTACCGCATCATGCTGCGGATGCCAGCAATCGTAATCGGTAATCATGGCGAAGGCAGCGTAGCAGAGCTCCGCTTCGCGCGCGAGCTTGGCCTCGGTGAGATTGGTCATGCCTATTACGTCGAAGCGAAGCTGGCGGTAGGTGTGGGATTCGGCCATCGTGGAAAATTGCGGGCCTTCCATGCACACGTACACGCCGCCGCGATGGACGTTCACTCCCGTGCGGTCACAAGCGGCCGCAAGATGCTCGGAGAGGCGCGTGCACGTGGGCTTGTCGAATCCGACGTGAGCCACAATGCCGCCCCCGAAAAACGTCGCGACGCGCAGGCGCGTGCGATCGAAAAACTGGCTGGGGATGAGAAAATCGAGCGGCCGAAGATCCTCGCGCAGCGAACCCACGGCGCTTGCGGAGATAATTTGCGTGGCGCCGAGCATCTTCATGGCGCATATGTTGGCACGATAATTGATTTCGCTCGGGGAGAACCGATGGCCGCGCCCGTGGCGGGCGAGGAATGCCACGCGCCGCCCTTCCAGTGTGCCGATAACGAAGGCATCGGAGGGGTCGCCAAAGGGCGTCTTTACGCGAACCTCGCGGGCATCCGTGAGTCCCGGCATGGAGTAGAGGCCACTACCCCCGATAATTCCGATGGCGGCCGCTTCGCCTTTCGTGGCGCGCTTTTTTTTCTTCGGCATTCTCCCTCCTCGCGTTAGTCCACATTTGGCGTGGGTCTTATGGTCAAGGCGCGCCTCACCCTCACGCCGTATTCCGCCGCGCGCTCAGTCTACTGTCGCCGGCTCGGCTTCCCAACGGCCATCGCGCTCGCGCAAATATGCGGCGGGGATTTCTGGATCATGCCCGAAAAGCGCAAGCCAGCCCTCGCGGCCGACCGTGGGGATCCATTTTCTTTTATTTTCGAGCGTGGTCAAGGGATAGAGATCGTAACCCATAATCCACGGAAGGGGCAGATGGGCCGTCGTCGGAACAAGGTCCGCGAAAAAGAAAGCTGTTTGGCCCCCGCCCGTCAGTTTCACGCACTGCATATCGGCCGTGTGGCCGGGCACGCGGATGACCTCCACGCCGGGAACAATTGTGCGATCGCCTTCGAGCAGCGTAAGACGGCCTGCCTCCGCTAGCGGCGCGAAATTTTCCTGCAAAAAGCTGGCGCGGTCGCGCTCGGTGGGATGCATGGCGTGGTCGAATTCCCCCTTTTGGACAATATATTGCGCCTCGGGGAACGTAGGAACGAATTTGTCGCGCCCAAGAAAGGTGTTTCCGCCGCAATGGTCAAAATGAAGGTGCGTGTTAATGACGATATCCACGTCGCCGGGCTCGAGGCCATAGTCGCGCAGGCGCTCGGCAAGGCGCGGCTCGCCCAGGCCATAAATGTCTCGAAGCTTGGCGTTCATTTTTCCGCCGGCGCCTGTCTCGACGAGAATGTGCTTCCCGCCCGCGCGAATTAGAAGGCAGTTCATTGCCAGGCGAACGCGGTTGCGGCCGTCGGGCGGTAGCTTCTTTTCCCACAGCGGGCGTGGAATCACGCCGAACATCGCGCCGCCGTCGAGGTGGACGTAGCCGTCGGTGAGCACATGAAATTCCAGGCTGCCGAACTTCATTTCTGGCGCATCTCCCAAACTGGCCTGCTCAAGGTTTCGTCCGCCGTGCTGATTTTGCGGCATGTATTTATACCATGCGCTTCGTAAGATGCATGCGAGCGGCGTGCGGACGGAGGAAAGCTACGAAGCAAGCAAGGCGACGCCTGCGCGCATCCCGACCGAACGGAGGACGAGGTCGGCGAGCGCCCGTATCAGCAGCGGTGAATCGTTGAGTGCCGGCATCATGTGGAATTCCGAAACACCCAGGGACTCGGCGTGACGGCGCGCTTCGATATCAATCTCGTGAAGCGTCTCGACGTGCTCTGTGACAAAGGAAACGGGAATCACGAGCATGCGCTTCACCCCCTCGCGCGCCAATTTCTCGATTGTGCCCAGGAGCGAAGGCTGCAGCCACTTCTGCGGGCCCACCTTACACTGGAAACAAAGAATGCTGGGATTCGGCCAGGCGCCGAGCTCGCAGACCATCTGCATAGTCGCTTCGACCTGCTGCGGATAGGGATCGCCCTTTTCGACAAGCGCCATGGGAAGCCCATGCGCGCTGAAAACCAAATGCACGCCCTCCGGATTGGCCAGGCGGCTGAGAGTGCTTTGCACGCGCTCGACGATTGCAGCGATGTAATCCGGATGATCGAAAAAGTGACGAATCAGCTGCACCGGAACACTCGGCCTATAGAGACGATTCCATTCCTTCAGGCTGCTGCCCGTGGTGGCGAAGGAATATTGGGGGTAGAGGGGAAGAAGGACGAGCTCATCGAATGGCGCGCTCGCGAGCGCGGCGGTGGCCTCTTGCGTATCCGGGTGCCAATAGCGCATCGCTACGATTGCGCGTGCGGCTATGTGCGGGGCGAGCGCAGCTTCGAGCGCCCGGGCCTGCTGCTCCGTCAGGCGGCGAATGGGCGAACCTCCGCCAATTTCAGCATAGCGCTGGCGGGCGCTCTTCGCGCGCGTGGTGGAAATCAGCTTGGCCAGCGGCTTGCGCGCCAGAAACGAACCTCGGAAATTAATGATGTCGGGATCGCGGAAGAGATTGTAGAGGAAAGGCTCGACGGCGGCTTGTGTGTCCGGCCCGCCAAGCTGAAAGAGGACCACGGCAATTTTCTTCGGCGCGCTCATCATGACTCTGTCAAAATCCGGGAATGAAATATTTCGCTAACCCTCGCGAAGCTGCCGCTTGAGAGCCTCGATTTCGCCTCGCAAGCGGGCGACTCGATTGGCGACGGACACCTCGTACAGAAAAAAAACCGCCCATACAACCATCCACGCGGCAAAGAGATATTCGAAGTTTTTCATCTTGCGCCTCTCGAAGCGATAGATTCGCGGTCTGCGCGGCGCGTTTCCACCGCCTCGCGCAATTCGGCGGCTTCGTACCGAAGGCGCTCGAGCCGATAGCGGTCCACAAGCGCCAGAATCATCACGCCCATTAGCGCCATCGCACAGATAAGCAGCACCCGGCTCATCGTGGGGTCCACTCCCGACCCATTTCCGCCAAAAAACACGGGCTGGGGATGCTGCGTCCGCCACAGGCGATTCGACAAATAAACCAGCGGAACATCGAGAAAAGCGAAAACGCCGAAGACGGCGGAAAGCGTTGCGCGGCGGGAGACGTCGTCGAGCAGGCCTCGAAGAAGAAGATACGAAATGTAAAGCAGCCAGAGGACGAACGTGGTCGTCAAACGGGCATCCCATGTCCACCAGATGCCCCACACCGGGCGCGCCCAGAGCGGCCCCGTAATCAGGCCAATCGTGCAGCAGGCCACGCCCACCTCAGCGGCGGAGACGCCCAGAAAATCCCACTCGATGCGGCGCGTACCGAGATACGCGACGTTGGCGACAAACACGACGAAAAATGCCGTGAACGATGCCATCCACGCCGCGACATGAAAATAAAAGATGCGCTGCACGGCGTGCATCGTCCGCTCGTCCGGCGCAATGAATAGCGCCGCGTAACCCGCGAAGAAGACCAGGCCGGCAACGAACAGCGTGGCAATCATGCGGCTTTTCATGCGCCCAATCCCTTCACTCCTCTATCAAGAAATCGCACAGAAGCCAGGAAGCCGTCAGAAAGACGATATCAAATCCCCCCAGAAATGCGAGCCACGCGCGGTCGAGTGCCGGCTCGACCGCGAAAAGCGAGGCGGTAGCTTCCACGGCGGCGATGAGCAGCGGCGCAAGAATCGGGAAGAGCAGCAGCGGCAGCAACAGTTCGCGCATCCGCGCATGCGCTGAAATCGCGGAAAAAACGGTCCCGGTGACCACTAGGCCGACGGTGCCGAGCGTCAGGACCACGGCCAGACGGCCCGCTATACCCGCGAGAGAGACGTTGTAAAGAACGGCGAACACTGGAACGATGAGCGCCTCCGCGACCGAAAGGAACACAAAGTTCGCGAGCATTTTTCCGAGCAGGATGGCAAAGCCCGAAATGGGCGCCATGCGGAGGGCGCCGAGCGTGTCGTTCGATTGCTCCCGCGCGAAGGATGGTTGCAGCATCAGTGAACCCGCGAAGAGAAATGCAATCCACAAAAGCCCCGGGCCATAGCGACGCGACTCGGCGGCCGTAGGCTCGAAGGCGAAGCTGAAGAGCACCACAACCACCAGCGCGAATAGGACCGTGGAATACAGAAGCTCGCGCGTGCGAAATTCCAAGCGCAGTTCCTTGGCGAGAAGAATGGCGGCGGCGCGGGCGGTCGTCATTCAAGCCTCGGCGTGGCGCAGGTCGGCAAGCAGCGGCCGCGGATCGCCTTGCGGCCCGGTATCGCAGGCGATGCGTCCCTCGACGAGCGAAACGGCGCGCGTGGCAAGGTCGAGCGAATCGTCCCGCGCGTGCGTGCTTTCGATTACCGTGCAGCCTTTGTCGCGAAATCCCGCGAGTGTCTCGGCCAGCCATGCAACGCCATTGGCGTCGAGACTGGCCGCGGGTTCGTCGAGCAGCAATAGGCTCGGGCCGTGCAGGAGCGCGCGGGCAATGGCGAGCCGCTGCCGCATGCCTCGTGAAAATGTGCGCACCAGGCTCGCGGCCCGCGAGGCGAGGCCGCACGCCTCGAGCGAAGCGGCGACGTTCGCGGAAATGTCGTCGAGATCATAGAGCTGTGCGAAAAGCGTGAGGTTTTCTTCGGCCGTCAATTCGTCGTATACGAGCGTGGTGTGCGCAACCATGCCGATAACGTGCTTGGGAAATTTCTTGTCCGCAGGGTCTCGCGTCGACGTGAAGCGAACGCTGCCCCGCGTGGGGACGGCCAGCAAAGCCGCGATCCGAAGAAGCGTGGTCTTCCCTGCCCCGTTCGGCCCGAGGAGCACAACAAATTCACCCGGCTGAATCTCGAGGGAAATTCCGCGCAAGGCTAAAAAGGAGCCAAAGCGCTTCTCGACACGGTCGAAGCTCACGCCAATCTTATGAACCGTTGGTGTGGGGATCGTTCGAGAAGGAGGCAAGGGAATTTTCCTAGCCTCTCACTAGAGTGCGCAGGATGTGCTCGATGCGCTCGCGCTCGCGGGTGTATTCTTCGTCGCCAATCGTGCCGGCCTGGTGGCGGAGTTCGAGGCGAAACAGCGTGTCCTTCAAATCGTCCAGGCTGCCGCGGACCTGGCGTTCGACGTCGGCGGAGATCGCTCCTTCTTCCCCTTTTCGCGGCGAAGATTCTGACGCCGTGGGACCAAGCGGGCCGGCCATGAATTCGCCGGCAGGCGTCGCGTGCGGCTGGCGCCAGAGATACGCCAAGCCGAGAAGAAAGATAGCCGCGAAGCCGGCCACCAGAATCCATTTCAGGCTATCGAGGCGAGCAGGCAGCGCCGTAGCGGTCGCTGAAGTGGCTTGCTCGCCGGAGTCCGCGCGAGAGTTGATCGAGGGATTCTGAGAGTCGCCAATGCCGCCTGCGGGGCCTGGATTTCCGGAAGTACTGCTTTCCTGCGCGGCCATTGGCGCGGTGCCCGAAATGGATATCGTCAGAGGAACATTCGCGGCCACACTTTCGCGCATATAGACATTGAATCCCTGGTCCTGGCCTGCGGGAGAGAAGCCTTCGCTCGAAATCTGAACCGAGGGCGGAACAAAGACGGCGACGCGTTCCGCCGCATAAGGCGAAACCAGTCGCAGGCTGGCGTGGCCCGCAGAGTAGGGCAATTTGTAAGCGACGCGCACACCGCTTTCACCGGGACGAAACGGGAAATCAATCGCTTCCTGATCCTTGCCTTTGTCGATGGGAGATTGCATCACAGGCATGCCGGATGCACCCACGGCCGATACCTGATCGAGCTGCGCCCCGGCGGGAAGAGAGAAAAGGAATGAGCCGCCCGCATGATAATAGGCCTCGGGGGGCTTGGTATTGTTCTGAACGTTGTATTCCTCCCCGACGGTCAGCCCGGAATCGGCGGGCTGCAAAATAATGGCGCGCGCCGTGACAGAGAACGAGCCAGCCTTGTCCGTGGGCTCGAATACTTCCACATCCGCGGTGGTGGTCCCCGGAGGGACGGGTTGATGATAATTCACGCCGCGATACACTGCGCGAACCAGCATGGGAGCCGCGCCGAGTGAGGCATTGTCAAAACGATAGCGCCCCTCGGAATCGGTGGTGGTATTCGCCACAGGCTGCATGGTCCCTTGAAGCGAAATCAGGATTACGTTCACGCCCGCGGCGGGCGCGCCTGTGGTGCCATTGCGGATGGTGCCCGCGACCGTGCCGGCAAATGAAACCGAAGCCAAGAGGTATCCGAGCAAGGAAGCGGCGAGCCATCTCCAACCAGCGCCGCGGATCATCGCTGGCGTCCTCTCTCGGATGCGGTCTGGCGCGTGGCCGGAGTGGGTGCGCCGCCCGTGAGCCGGTCCATTTCCGCGAGCACGCGCGCCGCTTCGATTTCGAGCGAGCGTTTTATTTCTTCGTAGTCCGCTTCCGAATATTTTCCAGCGCGAAATTCAAAGCGCAGGTCGCGGAGGTTGTCGTAAATGGCGTCGCGGCGCTCCATAAGCTGGTCGAGTTTCGTGCGATGCGGCGTGAAATCGGAGGCATCAAGCCGGACGTTGAATACGAAAACGATGGTAGCCGCGGCGAGCAGCACACAGGCGATAACGATGTCCAGGCTACTCATGAGCCTCCTCGCCTGACTCCTGCCGTGCGCGCGCGAGCAGCTCAGGAGAAATCGCCGGGCCTTCGGGCATTGCCACAGCGTGCACGCGCCAGCGTCGCACAACCTCCGTAACAAGAATGATCGCGAGAATCGGCAAGACAACTGGAGCAATCCACATGAGCCAATTGAAACCCCGGGCGGAGGGAGTGACGAGGACCGCGGCCCCGTATTCCTGCACGAAATCCTGAAGGATAAGGTCGTCCGATTCCCCGCGAACGATTCGCTGGTCAATTTCCTTGCGCATGGCTTTGGCGGTATCGCAAGGACCTGAAAAAGACCCACCCGTGTGGTTGCATGTGCCCACGGTATCGTTGCAGCCGCCGCACATGCAGCGAAGTTTCAAGCTGAGCGCATTCGACCGCGCCATTTGCGCGGTCGTCAAAGCGGGAGCCGGCTCGGAATTCTCCTGCGCGAGAATACCCGGTACGAGGACGAGCGCGCCCACAAGAAGCGCGAGCACGATCAAAAAAGGGGCGGCGCGCATCGCTCGACTAATCATGTCCATCCGCCCGGCGCGCCACGGCGCCCACGGGTGATGCATGATCGGTGGCAACGCCTGCCTCCCAGGATTTTTCGGCCACGGGGCGCAAAACAAGCGCCGCACGGCGGCTGGGAAGCAGCGCGAGGCCCGTACCCAGCGCGACGATCAATCCACCAAACCAAATGCACTTTACGAGTGGATTGAGATAGGCGTGAATCACGGGCTTGCCCGTTTCCGGTCTGCGGCCCGCGTACACCACATAGAGGTCGCGCAGAGGCGAAGTCTCAATCGCAACCATCGTTTCCGTCACCTGGCTGGCCAAGAAGAAGCGGCGCTCGGGATAGAGCATCATCACCGAGCGGCCATTGCGAAAAACTTCCAGCGTGGCGCGATCCGATTGATAGTTGTTGTTGGCCACCTGATCGAAATTCTGGCAGAGGATGCTGTAGGGGCCGATGGCAATGGTTTGCCCCACGGCCATTTCCTTTTCCACATCGCGATTGAACGCGGCTCCCGCGATGCCGATGAAAATGAGCACCATGCCGAAGTGGACCACGTAGCCGCCATAGCGGCGAGTATTGCGCATGGTGAGCTCGCCCACCGCGCTGAGCACGTTCACATGGTCGCGCGAAGCGATCACCCGCGCGCCGCGATAAAATTCCGTGAAAATCGTCATGACGACAAAAACGGAAAGTATCAGGCACACCACGGCGTAAAAGTTCCGAAATCCAATAATAACCGCCGTAGCGCCCCCCAACAATCCGGCCGCAAGAGGCCACGTGAAATTTCGTCGCAGCGTGTCGAATGATGTCTTGCGCCATGCCAGAATCGGCCCTACACCCGTAAGAAAAAGGAGAAAAAGCGCTATGGGAATATTCACCTTATTGAAGAATGGCGGGCCCACGCTTATCTTGCTGCCGGTGAACCATTCCGAGAACACCGGAAACAGCGTTCCCCAAAGAACCGCAAAACACGCCGCAAGCAGAATGAGGTTGTTGAAGAGGAATCCGGACTCGCGCGAGACGAGCGAATCGAGCTGATTATCGCTGCGAAGATAATCGCGATTCTTATACCAGGCCGCCAGGCAGACGGCGAGAACGATGGCGAGAAAACCGACGAACCACCCGCCAATCGAGGATTCTGCGAATGCATGCACCGAACTGACCACCCCCGAGCGCGTCAGCATGGTTCCCAGGATGCACAGCAGAAATGTGATGAACACGAGCCACACGTTCCACACCTTCATCATGCCGCGCTTTTCCTGCATCATCACCGAGTGCAAAAATGCCGTGCCCGTAATCCACGGCAGCAGCGAAGCATTTTCCACCGGGTCCCACGCCCAGTAGCCGCCCCACCCGAGAACAGCGTAAGCCCAGTGCGCGCCCAAAATAATTCCCACTCCTTGAAAGCCCCAGGCGACCATGGTCCAGCGGCGGGTAATGTGAATCCATTTCTCCCCTGGATAACGGCCCAGCAGCGCCGCCAGCGCAAACGCGAATGGCACGGTGAAGCCCGTATAACCGAGATAAAGCATCGGCGGATGGATCACCATCTCGGGATATTGCAGCAGCGGGTTCAGGCCGTTCCCTTCCGAAAGCCTGGCCAGGTGAAACGCTCCGGACGAATCCGCAGCGCCCAGCACATGAAACGGGCTGGCGATGAAATTATTCAGCAGAAGAAAAAACATCTGCACGCCGGCAAGGACCACTCCCACATAGGGCATCAGCTCGGGATGCTTCTTTCGATTGAGGAATAGCGTCGAAAACGCGTAAATGGAAAGCAGCCAGCTCCAAAACAGCAGCGATCCTTCCTGCCCGGCCCAAAGCGCGGCGAACTTATAAAACGCGGGCAGCGCGCGATTGCTGTGCGCCGCCACGTAAGCCATCGAAAAATTA
>Ga0307479_10003515_pt1 | contig 14280 bp, 12 predicted proteins | sample atmos_gasesECM4C_FD_203743 | JGI IMG/M metagenome (GOLD analysis project Ga0307479, IMG submission 203743) | Hardwood forest soil microbial communities from Morgan-Monroe State Forest, Indiana, United States - atmos_gasesECM4C_515 | ecosystem: Environmental > Terrestrial > Soil > Temperate...
AGATACACACATTCAGGAAGCTGCCGAATGCCAGCCCCAGCTCGAAGATCATCGATGCCAAAACAGGATCCACCGTGCCCTTTACGAAAACACAAGTAGGAAGTCCGCCGATCGTAGAGATTATACGGTGGCCTCGACCACTGAACCCAGGTACCAAAGGTACTGTCCATGCGGACGATCGGTTCTAAGTCCTTATCCCATCAGGCTTTGGTTGGAGGTTGTTGGCAAATCGGGTGCTCGACGACTCGCGTAACCAATTACTTTTGCTCCAAGAAGTCTGTCGCTACCGTAAGTGGAACCGACTAAAATGTGTTCTTTCCAAATTTGGCTGGTCTCGCCATCCCGAAGCTGAGGTCGGCAATCCATCGACCATTTGACTATGAATGTTCCGCTACTCGATCTGAAGGCGCAGTACGCTGCCATCAAGCATGACGTTGACGCGGCCATCGCGGAGGTGCTCGAGTCCCAGCACTTTATTCTTGGACCGAAGGTCGAGCAGTGCGAAAAAGCTATCGCTGCGTACTCAGCATGCTCGCACGCGATTGGAGTCTCATCGGGCAGCGATGCCTTGCTTGCCTGCCTTATGGCGGAGAATATCGGTCCGGGCGATGAAGTCATCACCACGCCTTATACGTTCTTCGCGACTGTGGGCGCGATTTCTCGTCTGGGTGCCGCTGCTGTTTTCGTTGACATTGATCCGGCCACCTATAACATCGATGCCTCGCAGATTGCGTCGAAGGTCACGGACAAGACACGTGCCATCATCCCAGTTCACCTGTACGGGCAAATGGCCGACATGGATGTCGTGATGCGCGTAGCCAACGACCGCGCCTTGGTGGTCATTGAGGACGCTGCTCAGGCGATCGGCTCCGAATACAAGGGGCGTCGCGCCGGTTCGATCGGACATTACGGGTGCCTGTCTTTTTTTCCCTCAAAGAATCTCGGAGCTGCGGGTGACGCAGGCATGGTGGTCACCAACGATGCTCACCGTGCGGTTAAGCTGCGCTGTCTGCGTGCTCATGGAGCCAAGCCGAAGTACCATCACCGGATCGTTGGAGGCAATTTCCGCCTCGATGCGATTCAAGCGGCCGTGATCTCCGCGAAACTACGGTACCTCGACGACTGGACGGCCGCTCGGCAGCGTAATGCCAAACGCTACGATCGGCTTTTTGCCGAGGCGGGCTTGCCCATCGGTCTTCCCACCGTGGTTGCCAATCGACACATCTTCAATCAATACGTAATTCGTACTTCAGGACGCGATGAACTGCAGGCTTTTCTTCAGAAAAAAGGCGTCGGAACCGAGGTGTACTACCCGGTGCCGATGCACGTGCAGGACTGCTTTGCCTACCTCGGATATAAAGCTGGAGAATTTCCCGCGAGTGAGCGAGCAGCGCAGGAATCGCTCGCGTTGCCGGTGTACCCGGAACTCACGGACGCGCAAGCGCGCTATGTGGTCGCTTGCATCCGAGACTTTCTCGACAATGACGCTTCATCCCTTGTCGGCGCTCGAGCGGGCACGCCCGAGAAACCGGCACGATAAATCTTTCGGCTAGCGGAACGAATTCAAATGATCAGTGGAGCGAAGATATTAACTTAATGCAATCAATAGGTTCGCTACGAGGTTGCAGACGTTTGCAACTGGCATTGCAAGAATTATCAGTCTTGACAAGGTGGGGCTATGTCGTAAACTGGAGCCCGCATTGACCTGCATCGGGACGGATTATGCGTGTCTGGGAGGATGTATGAAGATGTCAACGAGCAGGTTTGCAGGGTTGCTCCTATTTGTCGCCCTGTTGGTGGGCACTCCGCTGTTGTCCGCAAAAGACCGGAAGGACTGGGACGACGATGACAACGGCTGTAAGGACAGGGATGACAAGACCAGTTGCTCGGTTTCAGTCCCAGACTCTCATGGTGCCCCGCTTCTGCTGTTGACTGGCGGAGTCCTCGGAGTAGCACTGCTAGTTCAGCGGCGGCGAAAAGTTACTTCGTAAGCAGTTTCCGCTGATTGCTTGCGAACAATTTCTCCTCAAGCACCGAACTCTATCCGATTCTGCGTTGAGCCTTTCTTCCTGATAAGCGTTTCCAGTCCACGTAAAGCGTAAAGCCCTGGATACGTTTCAAACAGTTCCTTACCCCTCAACTGAGCGGATCGGCGCCCATAGCCGTTGCGATTCCCAGAGGCCGCTTCTCACTTTGCTGTTCTCTTCGTACGCTGCTGGGCTGGTTTGCCGCATTCACCCCTATGTTAACGCCAGGACCCTCAACTGGTCTGGTTCCGACTGGTGATTTCGCGCTCGTACCAGACACGCTGCTGGCGAGCCTGGTTCGATTACTCCTCGATCGCAGCGCTTCGGGACTGCGGTGATTTCCGTTGTTGGAGCTTTCAAAAGCCGGGCCCGCGAGTTGCGGAACGATGGGTTGCGCCAACGTCATGAATAAGAGTTCAAGACGGCTGGACACCCCCAACTTATCAAACACCCGGAACAGATAATTCTTTATGGTGTGTTGACTCAGACCGAGGCGATCCGCAATTTCACGATTGGTTAGTCCCTCCGCCAGGCAGCGGACCACTTCCAACTCACGCTTCGAGAGAAGATTCAGACCGTTGGCGTCAACCGCGCGAACGGTTGGGGACGAAGCCAGCGCTTCTACCGCGAACGACACTTGTTGGCTGTTGGCCCAGACTTGGCCCTGGTGTACCGTGCGAACGCACTTACACAGAGTCTCGACTGAATCATGGCGGCTGAAGATTCCTCTTGCACCGGAACGGAAAGCTTGCAAAATCGACTCCCGTTTGGAGGAGTCCAACAACATGATGGCCCGTAGATCGGCACGCGTCGCCCGCAGTTCCCGCAGCACTTCAAAGCCACGAACAGGCTCTTCGTCCAGATTCGAACTGATCACTAACACATCGAAGTGATGCAGGCTGGCGGCTTCAATCAGATCGCGCGAATGAGAAGGTGAGCTGATCACCTCCAAATATAGGTCGCGTCTTAGCGCGTCCGCGAGTAGTTGCGTGTGAATTCGGGTATCGTCCGCGACGAGTACACGAATCGTTTCCTCCCCCGACCCTTCAGCGTACTGCATAACCCCTCCAAGCGGCGCTTCGAGTTAATGCATCCGTAAAGCCAAATACGATCCAGTTCAGAAAGCGGTCCAGGAACAAGTCGCCTTGTCCCACGGACAACTGGGGAGGGAATTGGTCTGCTTTTCGGGGGGAGGCCTTAAGTGCGATCGATACCAAAGAAATCGGACGGCACTGAAGGTAACAACTTGGAGAGTGTACGAAACTAGCGCGAAATATGCAATCGGTTAGTTGAAGCGCTTTGCACACTTTACGTGATGTTTACAATTGCGGTCCCAATATGCGAAGCGTGCCCCAGCTCGAATTTGCGACCATGTGCGCGGAACTGGTCGCCGGGCTCCACCTGCAGAAAAGTAATGAGCCATAACCTATGTAGAATCAGCTATTTATAATTATGGGAGAGACGTAACTAACCCGCTTGGTTACTCCTGGTGCAAGCAGTAACCACGCACCATTACGACCTTCTGTAGAGTAGCTATTCTCTGGTTACTTTCTCTCTGTCCCACAGTAATGCCGCCCCTCTTACTCCTGAGACATCCTTCACCGGGTGTGTGTACCTCTTGCAGCGACTTGCATGTACCCATAGGATGCAATTGTCAACACGGGCACCCGACGACGCATTTCCCCCCTTCTGCCCGGTAATCCGAAATCTTGCAGTTAACCAGGGCCAAAGTCATGCATGGGACTCAGAGGGCGAAGCTGTGAGCAGCGGCAGCGAAGTGTGGCCAGTCGCGTCTCCAGTGCCAGTGGCGAAAGCCGACGGTAATTGGTATGCGCTGCAAACTCGGGCTCGCCACGAGAAGACCATTGCGGAGCGACTTCGCGAACAGGGCGTCACTTCGTTTCTTCCCCTGATCAGCGAAGTTCATCGCTGGAGCGACCGGCGCAAGACTGTGGAACTGCCATTGTTCAGCTGCTACGTCTTCGTGAGGCTGCTGCCCACTAACGAAGAACGTTTGCGGGCGTGTCGAATTAGCGGTGTGTTCGGAATTGTGGGCGTGCGCGGAGAGGGCCTTCCGATTCCCGACGAACAAATCGAAGCAGTCCGGACCCTCGTGACCCAGCGACTTCCGTGGTTGGTGCATCCTTTTCTGAAAATTGGCCAGCGAGTACGAATCCGCGGCGGGTCGATGGATGGAGTGGAAGGCATTCTGTCCGGTCGCAACGGAGATCGGACGCTGATCATATCGGTCGACGCTATCCAGAGGTCGCTAGCGGTGCGCATCGAAGGATACGACGTCGAACCCATCTAAGACTTCGACTTCCAGAAGCAGATTTATAAGAGTCTCACCTGCAATTTCCCCGTTCACTCAGCCTAAAGGAGACCCATTGGCGGATCATCCCGCGGAATCACGAATGCTGGTAGTGAGCAGGGAGCGCTCCGCCCTGCACACGCTTTGGGCGATTGGCGAAGCCAACTGCTGGCAGATGGAGACTGCCACCAGCGGCTGGGAGGCTCTGGACCGCGTGCAGTCCGGAACCGGGCCGGACGTGATTCTACTCGATCTGGCGCAGGGCGACGGTGAAGGCCTGCATACTCTGCGCTGGCTCCGCAGGGTCCGTCCTGATCTTCCAGTTCTCGTGCTATCGCATGCCGATGACGCTGATCAGCGGCTGGAAGCTATTCGCCTGGGCGCGCAAGATTATCTGGTCAGACCGCTCGACGAGCAGCAGGTCGAAACGGCGATCAAACGCTGTCTCAAGGCCGTCGGTGACAATCCTGAGAGTGAGACTGGGATCGACGATATCGAACCAATCGGTGAGGACATGTTCTTTGTTGCGGCCAGCCCCACCATGCGCAAGCTCCGAGCCCAAGCTGAGTTGCTCGCACAGGTCAACGCGCCGTTGCTCATCGTCGGCGAGAGCGGAAGCGGTAAACAACTGGCGGCTCGCCTAATTCATAAGCTGTCAGTTCGCTCCGGATTCCGCTTCATCAAACTCAATTGCGCAGCGCTCCCCGCGGATCTTCTGGAGAGCGAACTGTTTGGACATGAGGGCGCTTTAACGGGGAACGGACGCACCAAACCCAGCAAGTTCGAATTGTGTGAAAAGGGCACCTTGTTTCTGGATAAAATTACGGAAATGCCCGTGGGCCTTCAGGCTAAGCTGTTGCATGTCATGCAGGAAGGCTACTTCGTCAGGCTGGGAGGCGAGAGCCGGGTCGCGATGGATGTTCGCATCCTCGCCTCTACTGACGTCAACATTGAACAGGCAATTGCGGACCGCAAGTTGAGGGAAGACCTGTACTATCGGCTGAGCGCCTTTACCGTTCATGTACCCGCGCTGCGGCAGCGTAGAGACGAAATTCCTTTGCTCCTTGGACACTTCATGAACCAGTTAGCCAGGCGCTATGGCTTGCCGCCACGAAGTTTTTCGCCCGCCGTCCTGGAAGCCTGTCAGGCGTATAACTGGCCGGGAAATCTGAGGGAAGTGGAGCAATTTGTGAAGCGCTATCTGGTTGCGGGCGACGAGGGCTCAACCTCAGGCACGCCGCGCCGAAGCGACGATAGCTTGCACCTAGCGCACTCCCATGAGAATGGCGACGAACCAGCCGTCGAGCACACGGAAGTGGAACAGAGCACCTCCGGTTTGAAGTTGCTAGTGCAGAATGTCAAGGGAGAAGCGGAGAGAAACGCTATTAGCACGGCGCTCGAGCAGACTCGTTGGAACCGCAAGGCGGCGGCCCGGTTGCTCAAGGTGAGTTACCGTACCTTGCTGTATAAGATTCAGCAATATCACATGAGTCCTCCTGAATATCTTTCAGCCCCAATCGGGGGTAACGGATTAAGAGGTAATGGACACGAACGCTGATTGGAATATCATGGCAGGGAGCACTAGCGCGACAATCGAAAGCTGGGGACGTGCGATGACCATCGAACCCGCGAACCGTTACCTCGGGCTGATCATCCTGCTGACCTTGGTTGTGCTTTTTCCCGGGCCGAGGGCAGAAGCTGCCGATAGCGCCCGCCAGGCTGGCAAGAGCGGTGCTGCTGCGGCAGCGAACGATCCCGGGAGGGCAGCACAGGTTAAAGCACACGACGACAGCTTTGTGATTGGGTCGGACGATGTATTGTCCATCAGCGTTTGGAAAGAGCCCGAGGTCTCCCGCGTGGTTCCGGTCCGTTCCGACGGGAAAATTTCATTGCCGCTGGCGGGCGAAATACAAGCCGGCGGAACAACGCCACGACAGTTAGAGAAGGCAATCGCGGCAAAACTGCAGAGTTACATTTCAGAGCCCGAAGTCACAGTGATCGTTCAGCAGATCAATAGCCAGAAATTCAACATTTTGGGACTAGTGGCGAAGCCGGGTGCATACCCGCTTACCAACGGAGCGACGGTCTTGGACGCGATCGCCCTAGCCGGCGGCTTCCGTGATTTTGCCAAACAAAAATCAATCTATGTTCTCCGACAGAGTCCGGATGGCAGCCAGACACGGATTCCGTTTAACTATAAGGACGTGATCAAGGGTAAGAACGTTGAGCAGAACATAAAGCTCCAGCCCCGCGACACGGTTGTGGTCCCGTAAAAATCCGTCAATGTCAACCTATTCGTGTCTGTGTATCGCTGTGCTCGCGGTTGCGCCGCTCTGGTCGCAAGAGGCCCCAGGCGTTGAGCCGGCCGTGACCGGACTGTCCGAGAGCGACCAGCACATGGTCACTCCGCCTCCGGTGAGCGGGGAAGGATATTCTCTGGCATTCACTTCGGAAGAGCGCGCAAACTATCTGCGTGGCGGACTGAACTTTATGAGTGCCTATAACGACAACCTCTTCACGGGGGCGAACGGCCGTCCGGTAAGTGATGTCAGCTATTCAATAGCACCCACGATTGCGGTAGAGCTGTATCGATCCCGACTGGACTGGGATTTTTCATACAGCCCCGGATTCACTTTTTATCAGAAGACGACTTCCCGTAATCAGGCCGACCAGAATTTCGCGGTGGACTTCAAGTACCGCCTGAGTCCACATGTCACGTTGAGTCTGCTAGACTCGCTCCAGAAAACATCCAACGGATTCAGCCAGTCAAACTTGGTTTCCCCAACTGTTTCCGGCACAGCTCAAGCACCGAACGACTCTGTGATTGCGCCGCTTGCCAGCATACTCAGAAACACCGGAAGCGCGCAAATCACTTACCAGTTCGCCCCCAATGCCATGGTCGGAGCCGGCGGAATCTTTTCTAACCTGCACTATCCCAACCCGACGGAGGTTCCGGGACTCTCTGATTCAAGCTCAAGAGGGGGATCAGCCTTTTACACTCACCGTCTCTCAGCAATGCACTACATCGGTGTGACCTATCAATATTCGATGTTTCTGGCCACTCCAAACCAGTTGCAGAATGAAACCCAGACTCACAGTATTCTCTTTTTCTACACACTTTACCTGCAGCGTACACTATCGATGTCGTTCTTTGGGGGGCCGCAGCACTCAGATGCTGAACAAAACGGGCTTTTGCCATTTCGGACGTGGTCGCCCTCGACCGGCGTCAGCTTAGGCTGGCAGGGACCACGCTCCGGTCTGGCAGCCACGTATTCGCGAACTATTACCGACGGAGGTGGCCTGGGAGAAGCAGTTCACTCGAGCAGCGCCTCAGTCTCGCTACGCCAGCAATTCACGCGTAGCTTGAGCGGCGGCTTAGGAGCAAACTACTCCATCAACACGGTTCTAGACCCGGTGATTTCGTCGAATAGTGGAGGCCACACGATTTCAGGAAATGCGGCTTTGCAGCGTTCTATCGGACAACACTTCAACATGGCTATCGGATATACGCGATTGCACCAGAGCTACGGCAACATTCCGGCAATCTCCAGTGTTCCCGATCGAAATCAGGTTTCAGTATCTCTCTCTTATCAATTTCAGAGACCGCTAGGAAGGTAAGCATGGTCGAAGATTTCGAAGACAAACCAGCAGAAAGCTTGTATCTGGAGCAGTACTGGAGCCTGGCTCGCCGCCGCTACTGGTATTTCCTGGGACCCCTGCTCGCGGGGTGGCTGGTGGTCTGGGGAGCGAGTTGGTTCCTGCCATCGGTCTACAAATCGGAAACACTGATTTTGGTCGAGCAGCCAAGCATGCCTAAAGATTATGTCGTGCCGAATGTGGCCGACGACCTGCAAGAAAGGGTGCAGAGTATCACCCAACAGATTCTCAGCCGTACCCGGCTACTGCATATTATTGACAAACTGAATCTCTACGCCAATGAGCGTGGCCGGACGGAACCCGATAACCTCGTTGAGCGTATGCGGAAAGACATTCATGTCGCGCTGGTGCATGACGAAAACAACCGCCAAGTCACCGCGTTCACTGTGTCGTACTTATCCCAGGATCCGCACATTGCCCAACGGGTTACTAGTGAGCTAAGCAACTTATTCATCAGTGAGAACCTCGAGGTGCGGCAACGGGCATCTGAAGACACCACCCAGTTTCTCCAGAGCCAGCTAGAAGAAGCGAGAAAGGTTTTAGCTGAGCAGGAAGAAAAGGTCCGAGAGTTCAAGGAGCGCCACCCAGAAGATCTGCCCGCACAACTACAAAGCAATTTGCAAATTCTGAGAGGCTTACAAGATCAGCTCCAGACCGAAGGGGGAGCTCTCAATGCGGCCAAACAACAGAATGTTTACTTGCAGTCATTGCTGAACCAATATCGCTCGCTCCAAAAAACGCCGAGGACCGGGGGGAGAGCGCCGGTGGGATTGCCCGCCATCAACGATGAGCTTGACAAGCTCAGAGCCCAACTCGCTGATCTTAGCTCCCACTATACCGAGCGCCATCCAGATGTTCGAAAGTTGAAGGACCAGATTGCCAAAACCGAAAAGATGAGAGATGAAATCGTCGCCGATCTGAAAGCCGGGGCGACCAAGGCTCAGACGGAAGACAATGCTGACACGCCGTCGCAAAGTGATGGGCAAATCGGAGATTCATCTCCGATGCTTCAACTCCAGAGCCAGTTGCGGGCGAACCAGATCGAGATCACGAACCGCGAACAATCAATTGCTGCTCTTCAAGCCAAAATTAACGGTTACCAGGCCCACCTCGGTCAGGAACCTCTGGTCGAACAGCAGCTCACTGACCTGAGCCGCGGCTACGAACAATCCAAGGCCAACTACGACGAACTTTTGAGGAAGAAGAATGGGTCGGAAATGGCGACCAGCATGGAACTACGTCAACAAGGCGAACATTTTCGCGTGATCGACCCACCTAGCCTGCCCATGAAACCCGATTTTCCGAATCGTCTCAAGTTTTGCGCAATTGGATTGGCGGTCGGAATTGCTCTCGGCGTCACCCTCGCGGGTGGAACAGAGTACTTGGACGATCGTCTACACAACGAGAAAGCCTTGAAGGATCTTCTACCAGTGGCCGTCATTTCAGAGCTCCCATCCTTCACGACTGCGGAGGAAGAAAGGACGGAACAACGGAAGGTCTGGGCGATATGGGCGACGGCCGCCCTCGCGCTGTTTACGATTCTGGGAGGATTGGCTTACAGCTTCCTGCGGGGATAACATTCGATCCAAATGTACAAAGCCTTTTACAATTTGAAACGTAATCCTTTCGAGATTACGCCCGACCCTTCGTTCCTATTTCCTACGAAAAGACACAACGAAGCTCTGGCTGCCCTCTACTACGGTGTTCGCCGCCACAAGGGCTTCGTCGTAATGACCGGAGAGGTGGGCACGGGTAAGACTCTGCTGGTTCGCTGTCTTCTGCAATTGTTGAAGGGCAGCAATGTAGCTTATGCTTATGTCTTTAACAGTCGCCTCTCCCCGCTGGAATTCCTGCAGTATATTGCCGGTGACTTCGGACTGCCGGCATCCGGCAAAGGTAAGAGCGACCTGCTCCTGGACCTGAGCAATTTTCTGATTGCCCGTCATCAAAAGAAGCTCACCACCGTCCTGGTGGTTGACGAAGCTCACCATCTTACCGCCGAGGTGCTGGAGGAAGTTCGCCTTTTGACCAACCTGGAAACCGCGCAGGAGAAACTGCTTCAGATACTGCTGGTAGGACAGCCCGAACTGGACGAAAAATTGGATTCGGTCGAATTGCGGCAGCTAAAACAGCGTGTCGCTTTGCGTTCCCAGTTGGAACCGCTCGATGCGGACGAGACCAAGGGCTATGTGCAGCGCCGCTTGCAGCTAGCCAGTGCGGACTCCCGGGTTGCGGAGATCTTTCCCACAGAAGCCATTGCCCGGGTCTACCGCCATTCTCGTGGCATACCCAGGCTGATCAACACGATTTGCGAAAATACCTTGATCAGCGCATATGCCCGCCATATGCGCACCGCAACTCCTGCCATTATCGATGAAGTGGCCGCTGATTTTCGCCTGGATGTGATGCATCCGAGCCGGAACGAGCGACCGACCAACGGGGATAATCTGAATGTGCAGCAAGCGGTGAAGACATTGCTTCAGTTGCATGAGGCCCTGCAGAACCTGAGATCTAAGGAAAATGAGTCGCCGGTAGAGGTCGCCCCCGGAGCCATCAAACAATGAGCCGTATTTTTGACGCTTTACAGAGGTCGGAGACGGAACGGTTGGGCGTTCTCCCGGAGAATGCACTAACGCTGGCCACGGAACTCTTGCAGTCGGCCGAGCGCGAAGTTGCAAAACCGGACGTAACACCCGCGAACTCTGTCAACCCTGACTTCGGCGATTTTCGGTCGCTCACGATTTCGCCGTCGCCCGACTCCCGCTTGATTTGCCTTACCGCCAAAGACAGTTTGGGAGCGGAAAAGTTCCGTTTCCTCGGAGTTCGATTAAGACAGATGCAGCAAAACCGCGCGCTGAAGAAAATCCTGGTCACAAGTACTATCCCAGAGGAAGGCAAGAGCACAATTTCGGGAAATCTTGCGGCCACTTTGGCCCGCAAGCAAAAACAGAAAATCCTGCTCCTGGAAGGCGACCTCCGCCGGCCCTCTTTGTGTCACCAGTTTGGTTTGAGCAAACTGCCTGGCCTCAGCGAATGGCTGCAGGGGCCTCTCGGTCCAATGGCGAACATTTATTATCTCGAAGGCCCGGGATTCTGGTTCCTGCCCGCCGGACATCCTCCGGAAAATCCTCTGGAACTGATGCAGTCGGGTCGACTCTCCGAACTGATGGACCGGTTAACGGCATGGTTCGACTGGATCGTGGTCGATTCTCCTCCGGTACTGCCGCTAGCGGACACCACCGTCTGGACACGATTGGTGGATGGCATTCTCCTGGTAACTCGCGAAGGCACGACCCAGAAGCGGCAATTGATCCGGGGCTTGCAAGTGCTCGAACAATCGAAATTGCTGGGCGTGGTGCTGAATAGCTCGAAGAACACTGACCACGCGAATTACTATCAGCGCTACGGCCCGGCGACGGTGTCCCCAGCAAGCGACGTGAAGCAATCGTAGTTGTTTGCAATCCATCGTAGACTTCCGTAATTAATTCCCCCCTCCCCCAACGCCACGCAAACTAAATGAAACAAATCATCTGCAGCTCATTTGTTCCTGCGCCAAACAAAAAGTAGCAGGAAGAGGAGAGGGAGTCGTGACTTTACGACGCTCAGGTAACTTTGGAAGTCTTGGTCCGGTCCGGTCACAAACCGCAACCCAGGCGGATGGCAGCGTTCTGGACGCGGAAGCCTTTCAGCGAATGATTTCGCTCGAGAGGAAACGGACAGAGCGCTCTAGAAAACCATTCGTGCTCATGCTTTTAGATATGAGGAACTCTCTGCCTTCGGACAAGAACGGAAAAGTTCTAGGCAAAGTTCTGTCCGCACTCTCGCTAGCCACCAGGGAAACCGATGTGACCGGATGGTACGAGAACAACTCCATTGTCGGAGTCATGTTTACCGAAATTAATATCGACGACCGTGGTTCTATCCTGAGCACCATGATGGCGCGGGTCAGCGAGACCCTGCGCAGCAACTTGAGCCTGGAGCAATTCGGCCAGATCAGTATTTCCTTCCACTTGTTCCCGGAAGACTGGGACCACGAAGTCCCAAAAGGTCCCAGCAGCACCACACTATATCCAGACCTCACGCGTCGGGATGAATCCAGAAAAGTCTTCCGGGTCGTAAAGCGAGTTATGGACATCGTGGGCAGTTTGATAATGATCATTGGCTTGTCTCCGTTATTCCTGGTCATCGCGGTTGCGATCAAAATGACTTCCGAGGGCCCGGTGCTCTTCCGGCAACGACGGGTCGGACAACATGGTTCCACGTTCGTGTTTCTGAAATTCCGCTCTATGTACGTGGGCAATGACTTCAAGGTTCACCGCGAGTACGTCACCAAGTTGATTGCAGGCCAGGCTGAGCGCAAACCGTCAAATGGCAATGGTAACGGCAACGGGGTCTATAAGCTGACCGATGATCCGAGGATTACAAAAGTGGGGGCGTTCTTGCGGAGAACCAGCCTGGATGAGCTTCCGCAGTTTTTCAATGTTCTCAAAGGCGAGATGTCCCTGGTAGGACCGCGGCCACCGATTGCCTACGAAGTTGAGGCTTATGACATCTGGCATCGGCGGCGGGTGTTGGAAGCCAAGCCGGGAATTACCGGGCTGTGGCAGGTGTATGGGCGCAGCCGCGTCAACTTTGATGATATGGTTCGTCTCGACCTACGGTATGCCAGGACATGGTCACCCTGGATGGATGTAAAAATCCTGCTGCGCACCCCCGGCGCCATGTTTGGTGAAGGCGCCTACTAAGAGATGCCCCTCTTCGGTTCCTAATTTAATTCTTGCGGCACCTGACTCCCTCCCGGCAAGTCTGACGTAGATCACAACCAAAGGCTGATGCACAGGCAGGGAGCGGTAAATTTATGGTTAAGTTTGGAGTAATTGGATACGGCTACTGGGGCCCGAACGTAGTTCGGAACCTCGACCATCTGGACGGGTCTCAGGTGATAGCGGTCTGTGACAAGAGCCCCACCTCGCGAAAGCGAATTCAAAAGGCTCACCCGCACGTAAAGGTCGTCACAGACAGCGCCGATCTATTGTCATCAACCGAGATTGACGCGATTGCTGTCGTTACCCCAGTTTGGACCCACTACGAACTCACTAAGGCCGCGCTGGAACAAGGCAAGCACGTGTTCGTCGAGAAACCCTTTACCAGCGATTCCAATCAGGCCGAAGAACTGATTAATCTTGCGGCGAAAAAGAATCTGAAAATCATGGTGGATCACACTTTCCTCTTCACTGGGGCGGTGAAGAAAATCGGCCAACTCCTCGAGGAAGGAACCCTGGGGAGGGTCTACTACTATGACTCGACACGAGTGAACCTGGGCCTTTTCCAACACGATGTGAATGTAATCTGGGACCTTGCCCCACACGACTTGTCCATCATCGACCACCTGATCAAGGAGACCCCGGAGGCAGTCTCCGCAACGGGCCAGACCCATCTCAACGGCCATGAGGACGTCGCATTCATTACGGTTTATTTTCCTAACAAGATCATCGCCCACATTAACGTCAACTGGTTGTCTCCGGTGAAGGTCCGCACCACGTTGATCGGAGGAGAGAAGAAGATGCTGGTGTGGAACGATCTGGAAGCCGATGAAAAAATCAAGATCTACGACAAGGGCGTGCACATCACCAGCCGCGAAGGCCTCTACAACCTATTGGTGAACTACCGCTCGGGCGACATGTGGGCGCCGCAGGTGGAGCAGGTCGAGGCGCTGAAGCAGGAACTCGCTTACTTTGTGGATTGCCTTTCGAACGATCAGACCCCATTCAACGATGGCGCAGCGGGTCTCCGCGTAGTCAAGCTGCTGGAAGCGGCCAACGCGTCGGTGAGAAAAAGAGGCGCGTTGGTGTACTTATAGCCGCTTACGAGGGCAGCCTTAAGTTATGGACCCCTATATTTGCATAACACCGGATGTCAAGCTGGGGCGCGATGTAAAGCTCTCCAAATTCATCAATCTCTACGGATGCGAGATTGGTGACGAAACCAAGATTGGAGCGTTTGTCGAGATTCAAAAGAATGCAACCGTTGGCAAACGCTGCAAGATTTCAAGCCACACCTTTGTGTGTGAAGGAGTAACCATCGAGGACAACGTCTTCATTGGTCATGGCGTCACTTTCATCAATGATACGTATCCCCGAGCCACTGCCGGTACAGGGCATCTGCAGACCGAGGCGGACTGGAAAGTGGAGAGGACCGTGGTGAAAAAAGGGGCCTCGATCGGATCTGGAGCTACGATTCTTTCCCATACCAGTATTGGCGAGAATGCCATCGTGGGCGCGGGTA
>Ga0307479_10003516_pt1 | contig 14280 bp, 13 predicted proteins | sample atmos_gasesECM4C_FD_203743 | JGI IMG/M metagenome (GOLD analysis project Ga0307479, IMG submission 203743) | Hardwood forest soil microbial communities from Morgan-Monroe State Forest, Indiana, United States - atmos_gasesECM4C_515 | ecosystem: Environmental > Terrestrial > Soil > Temperate...
GGACGCGCCCAACGAAGCGGGCCGGCGCGGCGGGAGCTGGCTCAAGATCAAGCCCGCCCACACCCTCGACCTCGTCGTCCTCGCCGCCGAGTGGGGCCATGGCCGGCGCCGCGGCTGGCTGTCGAACCTCCACCTCGGCGCCCGCGACCCGCGCGACGGCGGCTTCGTGATGCTGGGCAAGACCTTCAAGGGGCTGACCGACGAGATGCTGGCCTGGCAGACCGAGAGGTTCCAGCAGCTGGCGCTCGGCGTTGGCGCGACGGACCCGCAGGACCCGGCGGACGCGGCAAGCCCGGCGGACCCGGCGCACTCGGCGGACCCGGCGAGCCCGGCGGACCCGGAGGACTCCTGGGTGGTCCACCTGCGGCCCGAGGTGGTGGTCGAGGTCGCCTTCAGCGACGTCCAGGAGAGCCCCCACTACCCGGGCGGCATGGCCCTGCGCTTCGCCCGCGTCAAGCGCTACCGCCCGGACAAGAGCGCCGCGGAGGCCGACACCATCGACGCGGTGCGCGCGATCTTCGCCGCCGGCCGCGGCTGACCGGTTGGCCATCGCCCGCCAGCCGGTGGCCGCATGGCCATCACCGGTCATGCGGCCTTCTTTCTAGCGGTCGGGGGTGGCGAGCGGCCCGCGCCCGGGCGCCGCCGCCGCCTCGCGGAGCAGGCCGCCCAGGTCGAGCGGCTCGGTCTTCATGGCGATGGCGCCGTCCGCGGCGCGCGGCCACTGCTCGCGGGGCCGGTCCCAGTAGAGCTCGACGCCGTTGCCGTCCGGGTCCTCGAGATAGATCGCCTCGCTGACGCCGTGGTCCGAGGCGCCGTCCAGGCGGACCCCGGCGTCGAGCACCCGGCGCAGCGCCGCGGCGAGCGCGCGCCGCGTCGGGTAGCGGATGGCGACGTGATAGAGGCCGGTGTGCCCCGGCGGCGGCGGCGTGCCGCCGCGGCTCTCCCACGTATTGAGGCCGATGTGGTGGTGGTAGCCGCCGGCCGACACGAACGCGGCCTGCGCGCCGTAGCGCGTCGTCAGCTCGAAGCCGAGGACGCCGCGGTAGAAGGCGAGCGCCCGCTCGAGGTCGGCCACCTTGAGGTGGACGTGTCCGATGTCGGCGCCGGCCGGGATCGTATAGGGCTCGCCGGCCGCGGTGTCCGTCCTTGCTTCCGTCGCCATGACCATGACGCTCCTCGCCTGGCGCAACGGCGCCCGCCCGCCGCGAATTCCTCTGCCAGCGAGAGGCCCGCTCGCTGGAGGGCCTGTTCAGGGTATTCTTGAGGGGCCATGAACATCGACCTGACGCTCGTCTTTCGCAAGGTCCCTGAAGGCTACATCGGCTTCGTCGAGGAGCTCCCCGGCGCCAACAGCCAGGGCGAGACCCTCGGTGAGGTGCGCGCGAACCTGGAAGAAGCTGTGATGCTCGTCCTTCAGGCCAACCGCACCCTCGCCGAGCAGGAGATTGGCGGCGCGGAGGTGATCCGCGAAACCATCACCACCCGCACGTGAAGCACAGCGATCTCGTCCGGCACCTCCACGCCTGCGGTTGCGAGCTGCTGCGCGAGGGGCCAATCACTCCATCTACGTCAACCGCGCGGGCCGGAAGATCTCATCGGTGCCGAGACACCGCGAGATCGACGACTTCTTGGCGCGTAAGATTTGCCGCGACCTGGGCGTCAGCGAACCCTGAGATCTGATCGGTGTCTACGGCGAGACCAGCCAGCTAGCCTGCTCCCGGGTCTCCTCGCTGCCGCCGCACGAGCTGACCGCTACCGCAGCCGGCGGAGGGCCGGCGTCGCCAGCCAGAGAGTGGACAGCAGCAGCCCGGCGGCGGCCGCCGCCAGCGTGGTGAGCACCCCGACGCGCGCGCCGAGCCAGCCGCCGAGGAGCGCCCCGAGCGGGTAGACGCCGCGCGCCAGCAGCTGCATGCCGGCGTTCACCCGGCCGAGCACCGCCGGCGGGGCCAGGCGCTGGCGGAGGCTGACCTCGTTGATGGAGAAGACCGCGAGGGCCATGTCGCCGACCAGCTGAGTGGTGGCGAGCAAGGCGACCGCGGCCGCCGGCACCGCTCCGGCCAGCGGGATCAGGAACGCGGTCAAGCCGTAGATCGTCGAGGTGGCGACAAAGGTCCTGCCGGTGGGGAGCGCGCGCGCCAGGCGGGGCGCCAGGACCGCGCCGATCATGGCGCCGGCGCCGCCGGTGGCGATGACCACGCCCAGCACCGCGGGCCGCAGGCCGAGCACGCCGATGGCGCACAGCATGTAGAGCGCCCCCAGGATGCCGTGGAACACCCAGGCGGTCGCCGCCCGCAGCCCGAGCGCGCGCAGCGCCGGGTGGGCGAAGATCCAGCGCAGGCCGGCGAGCGCCTCGGCCGCCAGCCGCTCCGCGGGCTGCGGCGCCGGCGGCGGCTCGCGCCGGCGGATGGTGGCGACCAGCGCCGCCGAGGCGAGGAAGGAGAGGGCGTCGAACAAGATGGCGATCGGCGCGGTGATCAGCTGCACCAGGAAGCCGGTGAGGCCGGGCCCGGCGATCTCGGCCGTCGAGCTGCTGAGCGCGAGCTTGCTGTTGCCGTCGAGGATCTCCTCGGGCTCGACCAGCGCCGGCAGATAGGACTGATAGGCGACGTCGAAGAAGACGGTCAGCACGCCGGCGAGCGCGGCCACGGCATAGAGCTGCCCCATCCCCAGCGTGCCGGCCCACGCCGCCGCCGGGATCGACGCCAGCACCGCGGCGCGCCCGAGGTCCGCGCCGACGAGGATCGGGCGGCGGCGCAGGCGGTCGATCCAGACGCCGGCGGCCAGGCCGAAGGCGAGCACCGCGGCGCCGCCCAGCGCCGAGAGCAGCCCCATCTGCCAGGCGCCGGCGTGCAGCACCAGCAGAGCGGTGAGCGGGATGCCCTCGCGGGTGATGCGCGAGCCCAGCTCCGAGATGGTCTGCCCGGTCCACAGCCGCATGAATTCGGCGTTCGCCCAGAGCGTGCGACGCCGAGGGACGGCAGCAAGCGGATCGTGCATGGGACCGAGCGGCGGGCGAGGTGGGTCTGGAGCCGGGGCCGGGGCGGGTAGGTGGCGACGAGGGTACCATTGGGGCGGCGGGGATGCGAGGCCGCCGGCCCGGACGCGCCGGACGCGCCGTGAACAGCCGGAGCTTCCGTCGTCGAGTTCGGCGCCGGGCCGGACGCGCCGGACGCTCCCGGTGCGCCGGGTGGCGGTGGTCGCCGGAGCACCCACCGTGGCCCGCTCCGGGCCCGGCCGGTCCTCGTCCCCCGAAGGAGGCGCCGTCATGCTCGTCGAACACCAGGGGCAAAGGCCCGCCATCGACCCCTCGGCCTGGGTCGCCCCGACGGCTGTCGTCTGCGGCGACGTCACCGTCGGGCCGGGCTGCCAGATCGGCTTCGGCGCCGTGCTGGTCGCCGAGGGCTGCGCGATCGTCCTCGGACGGCAGGTGATCGTCCGCGACCACGCCATGCTGCGCGCCTCGGGCCGCCATCCGGTCGCGATCGGCGATCACGTCCTGGTGGGCCCCGGGGCCTGCCTCTTCGGCTGCACCATCGAGGACGAGGTCTTCCTGGCGACGCGCGCCACCGTCTTCTACGGCGCCCGCGTGCGGCGGCGTGCCGAGGTCCGTGTCAACGCCGTGGTCCACGTCCGCTCGGTCGTGGCCGAGGGCGCGACCGTGCCCATCGCCTGGATCGCCGTCGGCGATCCCGCGACCTTCCTGCCGCCGGCGGAGCACGAGCGGATCTGGGCCATCCAGCAGCCGCTCGACTTCCCGCGCACCGCCTACGCCATGGAGCGCCTGCCGGACGGCGGCATCGACATGGTGGAGCTCACCGGCCGGCTGGCCGCGGCTGCGGCCGCCCACCGCTCCGACCGGGTCTTGGACTGAGCCACAGCCCGTCCGGCACGACCGCGGCGGGCGCGGACGATCCGTGATCGACGCCCTGCCTACAGTCGCCGTCGCGCGCGGCAAGCGCCACGTGACGGTCGCTAAGAGCGCCAGGCGGCGGCGAGCGCCACCAGGCCGAAGCCGCCGACCAGCAGCCCCGAGAAACGATTCACCCACACCAGGCCGGTAGGAGAGAAGCGGCCGCGGAGCAGGCTGGTGGCGCCGGCGAGCACTAGCCACCAGGCGGCCGAGCCGAGGAACACCCCGGCGACCAGCGAGCCGGCAGCGAGGCCCGTGGCAAGCCCCAGCGCGCCGAACGCGGCGGTGAACGAGACGATCGTCGCCGGATTCGTGAGAGTCAGCGCCAGCGTCGAAGCGTAGTCCCGCAGCAGCCCGCGCGCCGGCGCGGCCGCCGCCGCCGGCCGCGGTGCCTCGCCCTCAACCGCGGTCAGGCGCATCTCCCTGTCCGCGGCGGGCAGGCGCGTCTCTCCGTCAGCCGCGGGCGAGCGCGCCTCGCCGTCCGCCCCGGACGGATGCGCCTCGCCAGCCGGCGCCGCCGGCGACGCGAAGAACGTCCGCGCGCCGAGAGCGAGCAACAGCACGCCGCCGGCCAGGCGCAACCAGCCGCGGGCCGCCAGCAGCCCGCCCGCTACCGCGGTCAGTCCCAGCCCCGCAACCGACCCGTACAAGGCATCCGCAGTCGCCGCGCCGAGCCCCGACACGAACCCCGCGGCGAACCCCGCGCCGAGACTGCGGCGGATGCACAGCACCCCGATCGCACCGACCGGCGCCGCGATCGAGAAGCCGAGCAGCGCTCCCTTCCACAATACGGAGAAGTCCATGCCCAGAGCCCGCCGGTCCGGCGCCTCGTATCCCCATGCCCCGCTGAGCTGGATTCACACGCCGAACTGCTGGAGATGGTGCTCCAGGTGCTTGCAGCACAGCGCCCCCCACTCCCGGCCCGACAGCCTGCCGAACGCCGGGTGCTGGGCCCATTTCTCGGCGGGCCTGCGCGTCGCGAAGCGGTCGATGAGCGCGTCGACCGCGGCGACGTCCCCCTCCCAGCCACACGGCGCGCTCGACTGCATCTCCGGCGACGTGGGCACCTTGCCCTTCGGCCAGGGCAGCCAGTACACGAACATCTGCCGCAACGGCCGGAAGCGCAGGAAGTTGGGCGCCTCGCGAGTCGGCAGGTCACCCAGCGCCACCCGCAGCTGATCGCCCACATGGCAAACCATCTGCGGCGCACTCATCCGCCCCCACCGCGCCCGCGCCCCGGGCGTCAGCCGCCCCAGCCGCTCCTTGAGCTCCGCCCGCGTCCCATCCTCGAACAAGGACCGCATGACCGCGCAGTCTGAGCCAACCTCCATCTAGGGTCAAGCCGCCCCGCCAAGGGCCGGGAGGGCCTAAACCCGCCCGCCGGACCTTGCGCCAACCCCCTCCATCCCCTACACTTTCCCCGCTTCCGGGCCCCGACCCGAGGGGTAAGTGCCCCACCCTAGCCGACGTAGCTCAGCGGTAGAGCAGCTGATTCGTAATCAGCAGGTCATCGGTTCAATCCCGATCGTCGGCTCCATAGAATCAATGACTTGTGAGATCTACCCTTGGCTCATGCACCGCTTGTGGCGCACTTGTGGCATTTTCTGCACGAGCTGGAAGAGTTGAAGGCCTGATCCTGGGTGAAGATCGAGCTGGCAGCGCGTGCGGCTGCGGAGCGGCTCACCTCCGAGCTGAAGGCGGCGGGCATCCAGCCACTGGCGGCAGGGAGACGATGACCGCGCCAAACCAACGCGGTAGGCCCCAGTAGTGGGCGGGAAGCGGTCTCGATCAGTCGGCACCCCTGGTGAAATCCACCACAGAGCTGCCGGACAGCTCGGCGCTTTCGGGGCCGAGCGGCGTGCGTGACGATATCTTGTCTCGAGACCCGCACAGGTCCCTGTCTGACCGCTGCTTCATCGAGATCGTCAAGGTATGCGTCGCCCTGGGGCGCAACAAGGAGGACTTGGGCGCGTCGGCCTGTAATGCGGCGGCGCTTGAGCCTGGATGATGTCAGCCCTACGCCCGAATTCTCTCTGGACGCAAGGGTCTTCGAGGTCAAGGATCACGAGGCGCGTATCCGGAGTCCTGACCAAGCACGAGGCATCGTTTCCCCAGGACCGAGCAGGCGCCTTCTCGTTTTGGAGGACCAATCGCTTGTGCAGCTATGGGACTGGCCCGCTACACCGGACTATAATAGGTGGAACGGTAACCCCTATGGCTGACCAGTCCAACCAGAGAGAACTGCCCCAACTTGAGGCCGAGATGAAAGCTCGGCGACTCCGCACCTTGATCACGAGATCGCTACGTAGACAAGGCTTCCTGATTCGATCTGGTCAGGTGGCTCTCCCGCCGGATCTGACCAAGGACAAGGTCCGCAGTCTTCATGCCGAGGCCGTGCGGCATCGGATTGATATGTCACGCGCGCGTCTCAGGCAACGCGAGACCGCACTGCTCGCACAACTGGCCTCCGGTGCAGAGGTCGTCCCTGAGAGAATTACGCCGCGCCTCATAGAGGTGAAACGCGGCTCGTTCGAGGAGCTCCTTTTTCGCTATAGTTGCCTCCATTGGAGCATCCCGTTATCTTCGGGATACGGCCGACGCCTGCGATTCCTTGTGATGGACGACTACACTGGCAAGCTCCTGGGTCTGATTGGTCTCGGCGATCCAGTGTTCAGTCTCGGGCCTCGCGACGAGTGGATCGGCTGGACCAGGAACGCTCGGCGGCGAAGACTACAGAACGTTCTGGACGCCTTTGTTCTTGGCGCTGTTCCCCCGTACTCCTTCTTGCTCGGCGGCAAGCTCGTGGCCATGTTGGCTGCAAGTAACGAGGTGCGCGCCGCCTTTCGCAGAAAATATGGCGGTCGCCGGTCTCTTATTCGTGGAGCCACCACAGATGGGCGACTTGCAATGATCACGACGTCATCAGCGCTGGGACCTTCTTCCATATATAACCGACTGCAGTACAACTCCACGCTCCTTTACCAGAGAGTAGGCTTCACCAGTGGTTCTGGAGACTTCCATTTTTCGAACGGCCTTTACAGTACACTCTCAGCGTTCGCCCATCGCAACTGCACACCAACTGCCAAGAGAGCCCAATGGGGCTCTGGCTTCAGGAACAGGCGTGAGGTGATCAAGAAATGCCTCTCCGCGGTCGGGCTTAGCAGCGAGTGGATATATCACGGCGTCCAGCGCGAGCTCTTCGTCATTCCCCTAGCTAAAAACACGCGACCGTTCTTGCAGGGTCGCCAATCGCGGCTTTTTTGGCTCAACTACTCCCAGGAAGACCTCTTCACCTTCTTTCGGAGTAGGTGGCTTATGCCTCGAAGCGAAAGGGATCGAAGGTTCAGGGATTGGCACCCAGTTGAATGGCGCCTATGGCCGTGAGTGTACCGAGCAAGGTCGCTCAGAACATGACGGAGTTCATGGTGACTGGAAGACTAAGCAATGTTCGAGAAGGAGTCCCGGCGCACGTCGTTGTCTCGTTAGGGTGAATCTGTGCCTAAGCGTATTGAACTCACAGACTCGCTTCGGCGGCAACTGCTTGATCCGCAGTCATTGCCGGAATCTGTTACCGTAAACAATAAGCAATACACTCCCGAAGCAGCGGAGGCGGCAGGCTTCAAGAGCGCGGTTTGGCGTGTCCGCGACGAGTTAGGCCGACACCGAGCATTGAAGCTCTGTATCGTCGAAGACTACCTAGACCGTTCCTATCTGCATGAGCTTAGTCTAGCCTCTGGGCTTGAGCGGTATCAGCACTTCGCGCATTTCGTCGATGCCGCTCTTGCTGAGGTTACTCTGGGCTCCTCACCTCCAACGAAGTTTGTATGCTTCGTCGAGGAATGGATAGACGGTCTGACACTTGAGCGGTTCATAGCGCAGCAGAATGAACTGGTCACCACATCCTTCCTGCTGGCATATGTGAAGGGGCTGGCGGGGGCATTGAATGCGTTGAACACGGTTGGCCTAAGACACGATGACCTCCATCCTCGCAACGTAATGTTAGCGCGGCCTGTTCCTGGCGACCTTTTCCAGGAATGGTCCATCAAGGTGATCGACACTGGAAGTCTGAAGCCCGCCGCCGCACATACGACGAAGGGCAAGGATGACCATCACCGGTTCGTGGACCATCTCGTCCTGATATGGAACACGATACATCGACGTAGGATCATGTCTGTACGAGATAGGCGCTTTCTCGCGGAAACCGTACTTCTTTTCCAGTCCATGCTTGACGACGACCCCAGCATTGCGCTTCGGGAACCCTCACAGATTGTTCAGCAGTTTGACCTGGCCTTCACCCGTGCTGCATCGCCTAGGCAGGAGCAGGTCGTAACGCCAACCTCTCCCTTTGAGTTCATTTCCGCGGAACATATTGCCGACGACCGACTTCTCGTTAAATTGTTTGCCCGCTCCTGCCCGTTCCTGGAAAAGGTCGATGGGCCGGACCCGTGTCTGGTAACGGGACCACGCGGCTGTGGTAAGTCCACGATCTTTCGCTGGCTGAGCCTAAGAGCGCATCTCCACAAGCCGACTGCCGAAGTCGATTCTTTCCGGATCGCGGGGTTCTATGTCTCTTGCAGTAGCGATTTGCAGAATAGGCTTGGGTGGATACGGACCCCGGCCTTGGCGGAGCGATTTAGGCGCGAGATTGTTCATTACTTCAACCTTCTCTTGACTCGCGAGGTGTTTCAGACGCTGTCTCTCATTGCTGTCCGGAGTGATCGCCAGGTGTTCTGGGGATTCGGACTAGCTGAGGAGGAGGAACTATGCCGCTTCGTCCTTGGTTCCCTCGGACCGCCGTCGCGCCCGCGCGTACAAGGAGTCTCGCGGCTGGTTCATGTGGCAGAGGCGATTGAGGCAGAGATGTTCGCAACCCACGCGCAGATGTTGAGAGGGCTTAATCTGGCGTCCTTCACTGGGGATGCTTTTCTCGGAGACCTTAGCAGTCTGCTCGCGAAGCGCATCTCCTTTTTCAGTAGAAAACGCATCACATTCTTAGTCGATGACTTTTCGTCTCATCGACTACCTGATCCAGTGCAGGTTGTTCTAAACCAGGTAATCTGGGAGAGGCGACCGTCGCACGTTTTCAAACTGTCGTCTGAGAAATACGGTGCTGTCTTGACGGACGCCTTAGGCGCCACTGTAGATGTAAGTCGAGAGATGATTGAGATCGATTGCGGACGCGAATACATTGCTCTTGACGACGCTGACCAAGTCGACCGTGCGAAGGATTTTGCCATTGAGCTTCTCAACAATCGCTTGAAGACAGCCGAGTATGAAGGGACAGCTGAAGCGCTCCTGGGTCCATCGGAGTGGCCGGAGGGATCCCTTGGGCGTGCATTAGCGGAAAAACAAGAGGGGAGGGTCCTCGACCAGTACCACGGGCTGGATTGCATCTCGCAGGTGTGCTCGGGTGACGTGTCGACACTCCTCTTGGTATATAGGCGGATTTTTGAAAGAGGGGGCGTGACGAGGGGGTCCACCTTGCGCGTTGCGAAGACAATCCAGCACGAGGCTATAGTTAGCACCTCTCGCGAACTGTTTGAGGCAATCAAACGGCATTTCCCTTATGGCCAAGAGATGTACGCCGTAGTGGCCGCGGCAGGGGCACTAGTTCGGAATATCCTTCAACATGGGAGATGGGTGAAGAAGGGATCTGGCACCACACCGGGTCAGTGTCCAAGAATCGAGCTTGATCAAAGAGAAGGTGCGGCTGAGGAGACCCTCAGTCGAGAGCAACGCCAAATTGCGCAAGAGTTAATTCGCAGGGCGATCTTCATTGAGATGGAGCCTGGGCTCTCGCGGCACGGAAACGTGACTACCTTGCGCTGGCACCTTCGGCGCGTGTTTCTACCGGCCTTTGGTGCGGCACTTTCGAAGAACAATGCTATTAAGAAGTCTGCAGACTGGTTCAAGTTTCTTCTTACGAACCCACGGCTGGCCTGCGAGCACATCTGGCAGGCATGGCCTAAGGCATCAGCGGCAGATCAGCGCTCTCTGTTTGACGACACGGGGTGAGTAGAGCGTTAGGCTTCGGACTTCGGAAGGGAAACTTCTGTACGAGGCGCGGTCGGAGAAAGAAGGCGGTGACGAAAATTGCTAGGTGTCAGTTGGCCGATATCGTACCGGGCCTACCTGCTGCGGCGGGCTTGGATTTAAGGGACTTTCAGAAGGGCGAAACGGACAGCCTGTTCCTTTGCGCTCTTGGCTTCGAGCCGCGGTGCCTAACTCTTCCTTGTCGGCTCGATGAGGCAGAATACAGAGCCGGCCGCGCAGTGTATTTCAAATACGCAACTAATGCTGATGACAACGCTGCGAATCTGCCAGAGCTAGAGCGTCATCTGCATAGGCTTTCAGGCAAGGTTGAAGCAATCGAGGCAGACGCCCCTGAGTTTCCGAGCAGGCTGAGAGGGCTTCTTGAATTGGTTATGAGTGAGTCATCGGCGCAGCCGCCGTGCGTGACATTCGATATCAGCGTGGCCGCGAATAGGCTGTTGTTGCGGTGTGTAAAGGTGCTCCTCGAGTTCGATATTTGCGTGCGCGTCATTTACGCGGAGGCAGCAGTCTACCACCCCACCAAGGACGAGTATGGGCAAGACCCAGCGAAGTGGCAGGCAGATGATCTGCTTGGCCTTGAACGAGGTGTTAGTGACGTTGGCACTAGTATTGATCATCCAGGATTATCTCTTGACCCTCTCCCCGATGCTCTGATCCTATTTCCTAGCTTCAAGGCGGAGCGGAGCAGGGCAGTTGTGAGCTTTGTTGATCCATCGCTACTTGCTGATCCGGGCAAGAAGGTAGTCTGGCTGTTGGGAGTGCCTCATCTTGAGGAGGATCAATGGCGACTCGAAGCGATGAGAAACATAAATGGTATTGCAGAATGGGCGCCACAGCATGAGGTTAGCACGTTCGATTACAGAGACACGCTGCGGGTTCTCGAACATTGTCATGCAGAGATGTGGGAGAGATACAAGGTGACTATTTCGCCGTTAGGGTCGAAAATGCAAGCTCTAGGAACTGCCTTATTTTGTTACATGTGTCCGGACGTTAGGATCATCTTTTGTACACCAAAAGAATACAACGCAACTCAATACTCAGAGGGATGCAAGGAAGTCTGGAGGTTAGAGTTTGGTGCTTTAAGGGAGCTTCGGTCGAAGTTGGACATGGCAGGTACGCTGCGTCTGGAAGAGTGAACTCTAGTCTCCCGGGCGGCGAGGTCGTCGCGCAGCAAGTTGCGGGTCGCAGCGGGCTCAACCTCGACCGGGCGCGCGCGAATACCCCTTGAGTGCATGCCCCAGATCGCGACACGATTGCCGATCGCGAGCCTGCTTGTGCCGGTCAGCCACAGGGCCTACTCCTGGTTGTGAATCGCGTCGAGGATGATGCGGTAGTTCCTGGGGTTGATCTGAAGTGGGCAGTATCTCACGGGTATCTCATACTAAAGCTCGTTCCGAGCCCGATCGAAGAACATCCAGTCACGATCGCTGAGCTTCGCGCCATGGCGGCGGCAAAGCTGTGCGAACGCGGTCGGCAGTTCGTTGCGAATCAAATCGTAGACCAGTGCTCGCAGCACCGGTTGCACAGTGGCCGGTGCCTGCAACTGGTGCCTGTCAAGATAGTCGTAGCTCGGACGGAAGACGCTTGCCAGCCTCAAATGGCGCTGAACGAGGCTGGCGGGCAGGTCGCCGGTGTCCACGCGACGGCGCCATTCACCGTCGAGGCAGACCTCGATACGGGGGTCCTTATCGCGGACGATGCGGGTCTCGACGAAGCGCCGCTCGCGGAAGACGAAGCGATCCTTGGCGGCGCCGGCATCGGGCACGCAGAGAAACAGGGTCACGTACCACCACCCAGGGTCGGCGTGGTGGACATCGACCTGGCCTATTCCGAACAGCGGCTGTTGGGCGATGCTGAAGAAGTCGCCCGCCATCGAGGGGAAGTTGTGTGCGACCAGCCGCCGAAACGTTCTGAACGCGAGAGGCAAGAGCCGCTCCACAAAGCCGACCATCTCTTCCATCGTGGCCCCGTGCTGCCACGTCCGACTCGACAAGTCCGCCGCATCTTGGAACTGCAAGTCAGCGATCTCAGCGATGGCGTGCGCCTCTAGAGTTTCCAGCGCGGCCGGCAGATGTTGGTCGATGGATCTGAACCCGATGTCGAGAGCGGCTGGCGGCGGAGCGAAGCTCCTCATGCAGCATGGCGAGGTGGCCGGCGACGGGGTCTCGCGGTCGGCGCCGGCAATCGACAGGTCAAGGTCTCGAGTGGTCCGCGCGCGGGGGCGGTAGCGCAGCTCCATGGCAAAGCAGCCAGGGCGGGTGGGGCTGTTTGAAGAGGCGCGCGAGAAGTCGCTCCATCACGAGCTTGAGCACCAGGGTGCCAGCGTCGGCGCCGCAGAGCTCGGAATCGGGTCGAGGAGGTCGAGATGGCGCGCTGACTAAGTGATCGGAAGCTCGCGGACCATGATTTTTAGATCCTCGATTGTCACGGCGCACGGCTGATGCAGGACCTCAGCGAGGGCGACAGCGGCTGCGTTCAGTCTGCGTGCCACTTCAACTGGATCGCCGCTCGCGAGCCGGAGGGTGATCAGGCTAGGCTGGCTAAGGCCCTTCAAGGCAAGGAGCGCCGAAAAGTCGAGGTCTTGGGTGACGATCGTGCGCCTTTCGTACCTGGCAAGGACGAGCAGCTCCTCATCCGAGGCGGTCGCGGGCACGAATGCAGACGCGCGAACGATTTCCCAACCTTGCTGCTGAAGAATGGCGACGGTGACGGGAGAAATGTTGAAGTCAGCAAGGAAGCGGTGTGGTGCTAGCCCCACCATGGAGTGACCTCTTCCGCGGCAAGGCCAAGGCTATGAGAGGCGATGGGGATACACGGCAAGCGAGTCTGGGGCAGGAGACGCGGACACTTGGGCGCCTCCGGCCTAAGCAGATTCGACGAGATGCAGCTGATCGGAGGCCAGCCAGGCGGCATATTGCATCGCCTGCCGTACATCCTCCTCTTCCAACTCGGGGTAGGCTGCCAGGACCTCGGCCACGGAGCGACCCGCCGCCAGCGTCTTGAGAATCACGCTGACGGTAATCCGCATGCCGCGGATGGTGGGCTGTCCAAGACAAATGCGGGGATCGATCGTGATGCGGTCCAGCTGGCTCATGCCGTGATGCTAGCACGCGCCGCGGCCGGTTGGCGCGAGCGGCCGGTGGTCAAGCGTGCGGACGGTGGGCCGCTGCGGTGTCGCCGAGTGGCCTCCTGCGGGAGCCGCCTTGCGAGCAGCCTCTTGCACAAGGTCATTGAGCCGCGCCGCCAGGTCGTACGCGCGCCGCAGGAGGCTTGCCACGCCCGGGGCTCCTGGCGGAGGCACGGGCGGGCAGGTGGCTTCACATACAGGCCCACCACATCCACGACCTTCTCGGCGAAGTGGGGGTCCTTGCTGATCTTGAAACTCCGCAGCCGGGTGGGGGGTGCAAATCCCGAGGCCGGCGGCGCCGGCCCAGAGCAGAGGCGCCGGCCGCGCAGGGGGGGTCGTGCGGACTGCGGAGAAAGGCGAAGCGCTGAGCGCCGTCAGCCCACCGGTGCCGTGCGGCTGGGCCTCGGCGCGGCCGCGAGCTCAGTGCTTGGGATCGACGGGGGTCGGGAGCTCGTACCAGATCTCGATCTCGTAGCCGTCGAGATCCCGGCAGAAGAGATACGGCTCGCCCGGGCAGAATTCGCCGCGGCTGAGGATCGCCCCGCCAGCGGCCTCGACCGATTGGGCGGCGGCTTCGAGGTCGTCGGGACTCACCAGCCGGAAGCCGAAGTGAGCGATACCGGCCGACTTGCCGATCGCGCCGCGCTCGACGGCCGTTCGGGCGCGCTCGAAGACCAGGGCGTCACGGCTACCCGGGGTCTGCACTTGCACGAAGTCGCCCTGGTCGAAGACGACGACCGCTCCGAAGACCTCGCCGTAGAAGCGTGCCGCGCGCTGCGGGTCGGCTACCCGGAGCGCGATGTGGGTGAGACCGTGGGTGCGGATCACGCTTCGCGCAGATAGCCGCCGTCGTGCAGCCGGTCGCGGCGGTCATCGTCAAGTTTCGCTTCCGGGTGAGAACCTTGGTGACGGCTCGTCGTAGCTACCTCCCGGACTCCAGCGGGCTAGAGTCGTGTACTCGTCGCATTGTAGCTTGACCTCGGGCCTCTGTCCGCAGTCCCACCGACGCCTGCCCCGTCAGGAAGGGGCCACCGCGGAGCCTGGACCTCGGCGCCTGCTGGGGTGGGGTTTGGCAAGCCGACGCCCGGGGCGCTGCGAAGGATAGAATCCACGGCGCCATGGGCTCGCCCTCGCCACGTTCCGGAGCCTCGGCGCCCGGTGTCGCAGTAGCCCTCGTGCTGCTCGTCGC
>Ga0307479_10003517_pt1 | contig 14279 bp, 15 predicted proteins | sample atmos_gasesECM4C_FD_203743 | JGI IMG/M metagenome (GOLD analysis project Ga0307479, IMG submission 203743) | Hardwood forest soil microbial communities from Morgan-Monroe State Forest, Indiana, United States - atmos_gasesECM4C_515 | ecosystem: Environmental > Terrestrial > Soil > Temperate...
TATCTGATCCGAGCTTTGGTCCGGGCCAAATCTGCGGTTGCGTCGTAGGTACATCGCAGTGAGCCGTACTTCATCGAGTCAAGCGGAGGCGATATGAGCGCAACGTACAGAGCAATTGAAATCAGCAAGCCCGGGGTCTTCACTGAGGTTAGCCGGCCGCTGCACGAGCCCGGTCCTAATCAGGTTCGCATTCGGGTTGAGGCCTGCGGCGTTTGCCATACCGACAGCCTGCTGGTAGACCGAGCATTGCCTAACCTTATTTATCCACGCATACCTGGTCACGAAGTCATCGGGCGCATCGACGCCATCGGCTCGAATGTTACGACCCGTTCCGTGGGTCAGCGGGTGGGTGTTGGGATCTGTGGTGGATGGGACGACACTTGCCTCTCATGCCTTCGAGGAGACTTTGTCAACTGCATTAACGCTGTGCTCACCGGCATCATGATCGACGGCGGGTACGCAGAAGTCATGATCATTGAAGCGCGTACCACGGTAACGATTCCGGACGGTCTGGAATCTGTGAAGGCAGCACCCCTCCTGTGTGCAGGTGTGACGACGTACAACGCCCTGCGAAATTCCGCCTTACGTGCCGGTGCCGTCGTCGCAATCCAAGGGGTCGGCGGACTGGGACACCTCGGGATTCAGTACGCAAGAAGGATGGGGTTCAGGACTATCGCCATTGGTCTCGGTCCGGAGTCGGGGAAGCTAGCAAAAGAACTCGGCGCGCACCAATACGTCGACAGCGGAGCGGAAGATGTGGGAGCCAGGCTACGAGCGCTTGGCGGAGCCGATGCCATCCTCGCTACTGCTCCAAGTGGCAAAGCAATGTCCGGTCTCGTGAACGGACTCGCCGTGAGGGGAAAACTGTTGGTGATTGGGATCGCCCCGGACCCCCTGGAAGTGAGTACCGGCTCCCTCGTTTTTGGCATGCACTCCATCTCCGGGTCGACCACCGGTAGCGTGCAGGACGAACAGGAAACGGTGGAGTTTTCTTTGCTCGAAAATGTAGAGCCAATGATCGAAGTCATGCCTCTATCCAAGGCGCGCGAAGCGTATGACCGGATGATGGCCGCAAAGGCCCGCTTTCGTATGGTGCTGGTCACAAAGAATGGCGCTGCTCCGAGTGCGCGCTAAGGCAAAGCAAAGTCGGGACCAATAGAAATAGAACGAAGAGGAGAGGAAATGTCTACGCCATCAGAAGCCAAGACGAGCACATCTCAAGCAGACTCCATCCAGTTTACCCCATGGGGCGCGGCCGAAGAACTCTTTCGCAAACAGAAGGCATACTTCGACACAGATGCGACGAAGACCTATGAGTGGAGAGTCGATCAACTGGATCGCCTTGTCCGCATGTTGAAGGAAAATTATCAGCGTTTTGCCGACGCCTCGTGCAGGGACTTCAAAACGGCCTCTCAGGAGAACGCGTTTGAAGTGTCCGCATCGATTGCAACGAGCGAATTTGCGAAATCGCAGTTGAAGGAGTGGATGAAACCGGTCGAAGCTCCTCTTCCAAAATTTCTCGCAAAATCCGGTCACAAGGGCATGGTGTACCGCGAGCCGTACGGCATCGCGCTGATTATTTGTCCTTTTAATGGACCGATCCTTCTGTCGTTGCGCCCTGCGGTTGCCGCTCTGTCGGCCGGCAATCCCTGCATGTTGAAGCTATCCGAAGCGTTGCTGGCGACGGACGAGTTACTCCTGGAATTGATTCCCAAGTATTTCGAGCCGGAAGCGTTTAGCGCTCTAGTCGGGGCCCGCGAGACAGTAACGAATCTCCTGAAGCTTCCGTTCGATTTCCTGTTTCTTACGGGAAGCGTAGGCGTGGGAAAGGTAGTGATGCGAGCGGCGGCTGAGCATCTAACTCCCGTGTTGCTTGAGCTCGGAGGACAGAACCCCGCCATCGTTGACGAGACAGCGAATCTGCCGGATGCCGCCAAGAAAGTTGTTTGGGGTGCCATGACATGGGGAGGGCAGTGGTGCACTTCGCCGGGCTATGCTGTTGTTCACGAGTCCGTAGCGGAAGATTTTGTGAGGGAATGCAAAAAAGCCGTTGTCGAACTTTACGGCACAGATCCCAAGAGTAATCCGAATTACTCACGCGTCATCAGCCCCTCCGCTGTCGAAAGGCTTGCGTCCCTGATCGATCCCAAGAAGGTTGTTTATGGCGGGAAGTCTGACGCTCTGGCTCGCTATCTCGCCCCGACCATTCTCTACCCGATTTCCTGGTCCGACAAAATCATGGAAGACGAAATCTTCGGACCGCTTTTGCCCATTCTCACTTATTCCGACCTTGGTGCGCTGGTCGCGAAGATCAAGTCGATGCCAAAGCCACTGGCCGGCTACGTTTTCAGCCGGAACCAGAAAGCAATTGACCGAGTCTTGCAGTCCATTTCCTTCGGAGGAGGCGCGGTAAATCAGACCAATGTTTTCCTGTTCATTGAGTCCATGCCATACGGAGGAGTGGGAACGTCCGGCATCGGAAACTACTACGGACGGTATGGCTATGATTCTCTCACGCACGCCAAATCGATCCTGATATCTCCACCGGATGTCGCGATCGACCACTTGTTTCCACCTTACACCAAAGAGAAAGTTCAAGCACTAAATCAATGGTTCGACTACTGAGCGGGCCTCAGCTCCTCCACTATGGCACTGATACGATTGAAATCGGTCGTCGGCGTTGGTATTCCAGATACGGAACTGTGCAATGCCGCTGTTGACCTCTTGCAGGCCAGTTCGCCCGAGTTTCTCTGCACCCATTGTCTTCGCACGTATATCTTCGGCAGCCTTGCTGTGAGGAGCATCGGTCGTTCAATTGTTGACGAAGAAGCGGCGTTTTGCGGGGCAGCTCTGCACGATCTCGGACTGGTTCCTGCTTATCTTGGCGAGAATCGCTTCGAAGTAGACGGCGCGGATGCTGCTCGCGAGTTTTGCTCCAAGCATCAAGTGTCGCCGGAACGCGCTGATCTGGTCTGGGAGGCGATCGCCTTGCACACCTCTTCGGGCATCGCATCTCGGATGGCAGCCGAGATCGCATTGGTCCATCTCGGCGCTGGGCTCGAGCTGCTGGGTCTTGGCCTTGATCAAGTGCCTGCGCAGGTAGTTGAGGAAGTGCTAGAAAAATATCCACGACTGAACTTCAAGGCAGAATTCCACCAATTGTTAGTGAAGCACTGTCGACGTAATCCGGCGGCCCAAATCCTGAACTGGACGGACGATATTGCGCGCCCCGCCGGCTGCACATTACATGGTCAGCCGATTCCGACCGTGTCGCAATTAATGGAAGCCGCTCCGTATAGCGAGTGATGTTGACAGTCTTGATCGCTGTCCGGAAATCATAAACACCCTTTCAAGGAGCTCATCATGGCTACGACAGCCGCTTCGCTGATTAAGACGCAAACACGTACGATCGACGGCTTATCAATTCGTTATGCGGAAAGTGCTCCTCGTGAGGTGTCGGCGATTCTATTGAGCCCTTGGCCGGAGAGCCTTTACACATTTGAGCAGATGTGGTCCCGTCTGGCCGAGCATGCGCATCTCGTAGCGATCGATCTGCCGGGCTTCGGACACTCAGAGCGACGCGACGACTTGCTCCAACCTTCGGCTATGGCCGAATTCGTCGTTCGCGCCATCAAGGAGTTCGGACTCAAACGTCCGCACGCAGTCGGCCCCGACATCGGCACGTCGACACTGCTGTTTGCCGCCGCGAAGCACCCCGACCTTCTGCGGAGCATCGTCCTCGGCAACGGCACCGCCGCAGTGCCAATTCAAGTCGGCGGTGTTCTCAACGACGTTTTGGGAGCGCATGACCTCGAACCATTTCGCAAGATCGATCCACGACAAGGGGTCGATTCGGTTCTTGCATTCGTCGAGCGCTACAAGCTTCCCGAGCATGTACGGGAGGATTTCCTAAGCTCCTACGAAGGAGATCGCTTCGCCGAATCCTTGCGCTTCCTTCGTGCGTACACAACAGAGCTGCCCAAGCTCGCCACGTTGCTGGCGACGATCAAGACGCCTGTACAGATTATTACGGGCGACCACGATCCGGGTGTGCTCCCGGTGAACGGCGATTATCTACATGACCGGCTCCCTCACAACAAGTACGACAAAGTCAACGCCGGCCACTTCCCATGGGCGGACATTGCCGAGGAATACGCGAACTTGATTATCCAATGGTGGAACGGTGGGTACGAACGAGCGTCCGGGGGCGGCAAAAAGGGCGTGAGTCTTGACGAATAAACAAAACACAGCCATGGCCCGGGCGAATCGCGTTCGCAACGATGCGGGTTTCGCAGCCGGACTGCAAATCACCAGGAGTGGTGATCGATGAGGCTGCTACTTCTTGGAGCGACAGGCTTAATGGGGAGCAGCACCCTAAAGTTGGCTCTTGCCAACCCAGCGATCTCCGAGGTAGCCGCGATTACCCGTAGGCCTCTGCCACCTCAGAACAAACTCGTAAATCCAGTCTGCGAACGAATCGAGGAACTGGCGCAGTTGGCAAGAATCTGGGTTGTGGATGCTGTCGTATGTGCACGAGGGACGACGAAAGCCAAGGCAGGATCAAAGCGCGCCATGCGCCATGTGGACTATGACCTCCCACTTCTGTTCGCGAAGGAGTGCCACGCAGCGGGCGTAGAGACATACGCCCTCGTTTCCGCTATCGGGGCGTCCACCAACTCGATGTTCTTCTATGCCAGGACGAAAGGCGAGCTAGAGCGAGATATTCAGCAAATTGGTTTTCGTTCTCTCACGATCTGCAGGCCAAGTATTATCGCTGGGCCGAGAAGCGAGGTAAGAAACGCTGAGAGAGTCGCGCGCGCGCTGTCCCACTTATTGCCGCCCGTCCTGCCGAAAAAGTTTCACGTCAACCCGGCACCTGTCATTGCGGCGTCCTTATTGAATTCGGTTCTCGCCGCGAGACCAGGCGCCCAGTGGATGTTTGCCGAAGCGATGAACTGAGTAGCTAGATGTATCGCCGTGCAGAGACATCACTCGTTTGGGCTTCGGCGTTAACACAGTAGGCCCTGCCCGAGAGTTGTAAGAGGGAGTATAGCGATGATACGCAAAGTCGACCTCGAACGATTCAGCCTGACCTCTTCTAAACCATTCGATAAGGTACTTGCAGCTATCAACGATGAGATAGGCATCCGGACATGGCTGAATTCTGGGGAGCAACTCAAGAGACTCGGGGTGTCGCGGAAATGGAAAGCACAATTCAAAAGGTTATAGGCAGGACGGGGCTGATGTCGTTTGTCCAGTTTGATCACGGCGCGATTCTGCGCAAAGGAATGGGCCGCGAGACCCGAGAATGATTCGCCTCGTCATCGGGAACCCTCTCATCATGAAGGAAATGGCTAAGCACGTTCCGGACGCGGGCTCTTATGCGCCGCTCACGGTCCTCGTGGACGAACGCACCGATGGGGTGCATTTGTCATATGACAGGATGGCCAGCCTCTTAACCCCTTATGCGAAGCCCGACGCCTTACAGGTTGCTCGAATGCTGGACGCCAAGGTCGAAGATCTCCTGCGCCGAGCTTCAGGTTGATTAGCCGTCAATGCGATCCATCCCTTGGCGTTTGCAGAGGAAAGACGCGCGTGCTTGTAGGATGTGCAAGGAATATGAAGAGAGAACTCTCATGAAGACGAAAACGGAAGAGAACAAAAGACTCGTGTTGGAGGCTTTCGATACGTTGTTCAACAAACGTGACTACGCTGCGGCCGAGAGGTTTTGGTCTCCAAACTACATCCAGCACAGTGCTCATATCGCGCCGGGGCGCGAAGGATTGTTCAACCTCGTCAAGAGCCTCCCGCCGACGCTGAAATACGAGCCCGGGACGGTCGTGGCGGAGGGCGAGTTCGTGATCATCCATGGACGATTTTCGGGGTTTCAGCCGACGAACTGGATTGCAGCCGACATTCTTCGCATCAAGGACGCCATTTTTCTTGAGCATTGGGACGTAATCCAGGACGAGCCGCCAAGGCGGGCTCCCCATGCCATGAGCAATCTGTACAATTGCACGGGGACGATTCTGGGTTTCCCCAGCGATCATATGCGATGCGCTGTCCATCGCGACTGGTAAAAGAAACTCGTTCGTTTGCATTGGAACGGCAACCATCCTGGCCTCCTGGCGTTCGCTGATGTGAATCTTTTTTTTCTTGCCCTGACTAATGTCCTGAATCACTCATTTGCATCCGCCCGATGGCTTCGTTCAACTCGTCCTGTGCCTGTGAGACTCAAGTTGCGATTGCAGGAGCGTCTGAGCCTCCAAATTCTTATGCAACCGCCACACTTCGTCCTGAGACCGCAGATATGTGCCCCGTTCCAGCCCTTGCGCTGAAACGCGGAAACGCGCACCCCGTTTATTCTCCTCCATGTATTCGCCAATACTCGCTTTCCGGTTCGTCTGTGTCGCGTTTGCGTGTCAGCAACCAGAAGACAACTTTTAATGAGGCAATGCGTAACGCGAATGCAAATACAATCATCACTCCCAACGCGAGCCACTCACCCGCATGAGAACCGAAAGCATAGCTTAAGAACCACATCATAAAAACCAGCCTCTCTCGACAGAGACAATGACGAACAAGTAGACCGCCAGCGCGGGGTCCAGGGCTAAGAGATAAGCGCAGAGTACCTAACGCGATCTCCAGCTATCACACCTAACTCCATGCAAGTGGTAGAAGGCGCCAATAAGGTCTGCTAGGCGAAGCGCGGAGAAAGCGAGCAGAAAAACGAGAAATGGATGGGTCGACGACATTGTTCATGTGGAATCGCCGTTGGCATCTTCCCCACCAATGTCTTTCGGAGCGTTCTGGTAGTACTTATCGGCAGAATCGTGGGTTCTCGTTCCGTGAAAGGCGCTCCACTTCGCAAAACAAATCTGTCATTCTACTACCGGGGTCCATGTAGCATCGGGATCGAACTCGCTCATTGCAGCTGCACTTTCGATCGTGGTCTTGCCCAAATCCTTTTGCAACAGAACACCACCCTGATTAATGACGAAAGTCATTATGCCCGAATTACCATATTCAGCTGGGTAGGCGACGAAAGCGAATCCCCCGACCATCCTCCCGTTGACCATGTAGTCCTTTGCGCCGCCTGGCGCGTGATCACCTTGCCTGGTCAGCATATGGAAGTAGTAACCATGGAAGGGTATATGCGAATTTGGCTTTGCGCTATAACCTTCGTCGCTTGCGAACGCCGCAAGCGGCCCAAGCGGACTTCTGGGTTGGCCTTCTGCCGGCTCCCAGTACAATCCGTTTTGCTTGCCAGGGTCACTGATAAAGTTCAGAGCATACTGATGCGTGCTGCCATCAGCGTGGCGCTGGGAAAAAAACTCGCCTTGAGCGTCGGCCAGCGCTCCACAGATGCCGACGACCGCCAGTTCATTTCGGCCAATACGTCGCGCCAGAATCTCATCCTTACCTGCAACCGTATCAAAGAACCAGTGTCCCCTGTTGTTCTCCTTTAACGGGATCGGGAAGGGAAAATTGTCAGCTCCGACCATTAAGACTTGGGTTTTATCCGGCATCTTACGCCAGCGGTGCATCTGACTGTAGGCCGCAACGAACACGTCCATCATGGTCGTGTCCTGCACTGCATCGCCAGAGTAGATAAGCTCTTTCGACTCAGGACCGAAGATTGCCGCTAATGCGTCCTGCTTTTTTGACTGTGCCGCTTGCAGTAGCGAATTACCCGCATCATCAGGGGACGCAAACACTCTTGGAAAGGATTGGTCAGCTTTATTGCAGGAAGTAATGCAAACGATTAGAGCAAGTAGAAACATCTGAATCGTTAGTGCGATACTGCGGGCTGTGAACAACATAAACATCCTCCACAATCAAAAAACTAAACAGTGCCTTACGCGGTTCAACGCGACCTTAAGTGACTACACCTCGGCTCACCTGCGGCCCCGCCAGCCACCACCCCCGCCCCTGCTCGACCAACCACGAGAGCTCTCCGATTTGGCGCTCCATCCTCCACTGCTCCTTCCAAAGGCCGATGATCCTCCGCTTTTCCTCTGATCTCCCCAGCCCTTCGAAGCAGCAGAATTGGAATTTGAGCCGTTATATTTGCTTGAGCTCCCACTAGTGTTCTGCGAGCCACTCCCGGTGCTGTTGTAGGTATTGCCGTTCGCTGTGGCATACTTGTTTCCATTCGCCGTTTGGCCGACCGCAGCATTGCTGCCGTACTTGCCCGACGCACCATAGGCTGAGCCGCCGTTGGAAGTTTGTATCGATGCTGTCGTTCCTTGAGGCGTCGTTTGGTGCTGGCTATAGGCAGTGTTGCCGTTTTGCGAAACCGTCGAGCTCCCCCAACTCCCGTTGGCATTTGACCCTTGTTCCGTGGCCCCGTATGCTCCTGTTCTTGGGTTGTACGCTTGCGCTGCGCTTTGGCTGCCATTCGGAGTTGAAACCGATGCACCACGCGCATAGGTGCCAGTAGATGGGTTGTATGCCGCGCCAGCGCTCACGCCACCATTCGGAGTTGAGACCGATGCACCATGCGCATAGGTACCGGTAGATGGGTTGTATGCCGCGCCAGCGCTCACGCTACCATTCGGAGTTGAGACCGATGCACCATGCGCATAGGTACCAGTAGATGGGTTGTATGCCGTGCCGGCGCTTACGCTACTGTAGCCGTTGGAGACTGTGCCACCGCGCGCGTAGGTCCCAGTGGAAGGGTTGTAACTCGTGCCGTAATGCGCGCCTCCCCCATATCCGGCTGTACCGTAGTAGCCGCCGTGCCAGGCGCTGTTACCATAATAGGCTCCACCGCGGTAAACCACCGCCGTTGTGCCATGCCAACCACAGTTCCAACTGCTATATCCCCATCCGCAGCACCCGCCGGTCATCATCGCACCCACCGCAACACCGGCACCGAATGAAATTACCGCGGCTGCGGCTAGGGTCGAAGCGCTGTATCCGGGAGTTACATAAGGGTATCCGTAAACCACCGTTGGGTTATACACCGGTACGTACACTACCTGCGGGTTCGCCGATTGAATTACGATGACCTGCGGCGACTGCTGCACTACCGTAAGCTGCGGAATGGATTTCAGATTGCCGGCGGCTAGTGCTTTTGCGCGCAAGAACTGCACAGCACCCATGACGTCGGCGGCCTGCGTGTGATACGCCTCTCCCAGTGTGGATGTCCAACTGAGGTTCGTCGCCAAGTTGGCGAGCACCGAGGGAAATTGTGTGAGCGCCTTTACGCTTGGATCCCAGCTTTGTGCATCAACAGCCTGCATTAGAGTCTTGCCGGTGAGGCTACTGTTCTGCTGCAGCCAGCTGGCGGCGAAAGCCACCTGGTCTGGAAATGTCGCAGCCCCCAGAACCTCCGCTACGAGGGCATCTGGGTATAGCGCAATGGGCGCAACCAGTTGGTGCAACTCTTCCGCAGATAGTGGCGCACCTTGGCCGGAATAACCGCTGGATGCCGATGGTGCCGATGCCTGTTCCTGAGCTCCAACGTCAGACGGCACGGTCGTAATGACCAGGAAAAGAGATAGCATCATTGACAAAAGCTGTTTAGCGAAGGTTCTGATCATCTTTGCCTCCAGAACAAACCACCTACTGCAGATGCCGGGCCTTCTGATCGCGATGAATCGGATGCGAAGGGACGACCGAGTTCAGGAGTGCTCGAAACAGCTGCCTCCTGCACAACCATTGGCCCAGCTAAGAATGCGTTGCGACCTCCTTTGATGGCTTCGGCAAAGGCGCTCGCCATTTTCACTGGGTCAAGGGAACGCGAAACAGCTGTGTTCAGCAGCACGCCGTCAAAGCCCCACTCCATGACTTGACAGGCGTGAGAGGGAAGACCTATCCCCGCATCCACGATCAATGGAATCTGGGGAGCACGTTCGCGCAGTTCGCGTAAACCGCGAGGATTGCGTGGTCCCTGGCCGGTTCCGATGGGAGCCGCCCAGGGCATGAGCACCTCACACCCAGCATCCATCAGACGCCTACAAAGAACCAAGTCTTCTGTGCAGTACGGCAAGACTTGGAAGCCGAGTTTTACGAGTTCTCTGGCGGCATCAACCAGACCAAAGGGGTCTGGCTGCAGATTCACTTCATCTCCGATGACTTCGAGTTTTATAAAATTCGTCTGGAATAACTCGCGGGCCATGGAGGCCGTATTCACTGCCTCGCGCGCAGTATGACAGCTTGCGGTGTTGGGCAGGATGTTACGACCGGTGTCGCGCAGCAGATGCCAGAAAGACTGACCTGCATTGTGCGAACCTAGGCATCCACCAGGAAGCTGCCGCCGAACCGATACGGTAAGCAGCGCGGGATCGGCTGCGCGTATAGCAGCTGCCAATTGCACAGGAGATTCGTACCGCGATGTGCCGAGTAGAAGGCGACTCCCGAAGCTCTGTCCATACAGAGTGAGTGTGTCTTCTGTTTTATTATCGTTCACACTAACCTCCCGCCGCGGGATGCACGATGTCGATACGGTCACCCGGCTGGATTTCGCATCCGGCATAGTTTGCGCGCGGAATAAATTCGCCATTGCAGGCTACGGCGAATGGAGATGGCGGAGCGAGCGCCAGTAACAATGTCGCCAAAGTTGGCGGCTCTGGCAGGTTGTGCATACGGCCATTCACAAGGACGGACATGCTTGTTCCTCCTCGACCTCGTGGGCACACATACGTAGGCAGGACCATCGCCCCGTGTACGGTTCTTTCCATTGCCCGGACAGCAAGGGCAATGCCTCCTCAACGATTGCGGGGGACAGCAGAAAACCGTGACGATACAGGCCGTTGATTCTCAGCACGCGCCGTCCGAGATGATAGAAAAACGCAGGCCGGTTGTCGGGAAGGGTGGGTCGCACCTGCGTGGCGAACTCAAGGATGCGCGCCTCGGCTAGGGCCGGCAGTATGGAGTATGCACAGGTGAGTAACTCCAATGCGCCACGCACTGACATTGGAGAACGCTCGTCACTCTCGACGCTGGTGGCGCCAACAACCAACTTACCCGCGGCGCGTGGTACCACATAGACGGAAAACCGCGGGTGCAGCAGGCGCAGCATGTGGCACAATTCCACATCCGGCGCATCGAGGCGCACAATTTCGCCGCGAACGCCACGCAGTTGCGATAAATCTTGGCGTGCGCCCATGCCGCGGCAGTCTACAACGATGCCCGCGGCGGGCAGCGCATCCCCTGTTACAAACGTTTGCCAGTGACACTGGACACCGGCTTCTTCGAGCGCGACGGCGAGAGTCTTCAGCAGAGCCCGATTGTCAATCTGCGCCTCGCCGGGAAGATACAAGGACTGCTGAAACCTTGAATCAAGTGCGGGTTCCAACTCACTGAGTCGAGCTGCATCGACGTGAACCAGATGCGCCTGCGCGACGCGCGTGGCGAGCAGCCTCTCGAAGCGATGTGCCTCGCCTGCATCCTCACGGTGCCAAAGCAGAAGTGTTCCGTCGTCACGATAGAAGACCGACTCGGGCAATTCGGCGAGCCACTGCGGCCAGAGGCTAAGGCTACGCCGCCCCATCTCTGCGATTTCTGGATCGGCATCAACGGCCTCAGCCGAAGGAGTAATCATCCCAGCCGCCACCCAGGCAGCTGAACCTTCTCCGCGACTGCTGGCTGCATCGTAGAGAGCGACCCGCGCACCTGCTTTCGAGGCGCGCCAAGCCAGAAGCCGGCCTAGCAAGCCGCCGCCAACGATAGCAATATCGGGTTGCGTCACCGATAAACCTCACCGCCAGTAGCGACAAATTCGCGAGCCTTTTCCGCCATTCCCTTCTGCTCGTCTGACCCGTAAGTGGCGCGAATCTCTTCCGTGATCTTCATCGAACAGAATTTTGGTCCGCACATGGAGCAGAAATGCGCTGTCTTTGCCCCTTCGTGAGGTAAGGTTTCATCGTGATACTCGCGCGCTCGCTCGGGATCGAGGCTCAAGTTAAATTGATCGTCCCAACGAAATTCGAAGCGCGCCTTCGACAACGCGTTGTCCCTAAGCTGCGCCCCAGGCCAACCCTTGGCCAAATCGGCCGCATGCGCTGCGATTTTGTAAGTGATGATGCCAGTCCGAACATCCTCTTTATTCGGAAGACCAAGGTGCTCTTTGGGAGTTACATAGCAAAGCATGGCTGTCCCGTACCATCCAATCTGTGCAGCACCGATCGCGCTCGTGATGTGATCGTAGCCCGGAGCGATGTCGGTGACGAGCGGCCCCAGGGTGTAGAAGGGAGCCTCAAAACAGTGCCGAAACTCTTCGTCCGTATTCTCCTGGATGCGCTGCATCGGTATGTGACCCGGACCTTCGATCATCACTTGTACGTCATGCTTCCAAGCGCGTTCTGTCAACTCCCCGAGCGTGCGCAATTCGGCGAACTGGGCTTCATCATTGGCGTCGTAAATCGAGCCGGGGCGAAGTCCATCGCCCAAACTGAACGAAACGTCATAAGCCTTCATGATTTCGCAGATTTCATCGAAATTCGTGCATAGGAAATTCTCCTCGTGGTGAGCAAGACACCACTTGGCCATAATCGAACCGCCGCGGGAGACGATTCCCGTTAGTCGGTTTACCGTGAGTGGAATCCAGGGCAACCGAACACCGGCGTGCAGAGTGAAATAGTCGACACCTTGCTCAGCCTGTTCAATGAGCGTATCGCGCATCAATTCCCAGGTAAGTTCTTCTGCACGTCCGCCCACTTTTTCAAGAGCTTGATAGATGGGGACGGTGCCAATCGGCACCGGCGAGTTGCGAAGGATCCACTCCCGAATCTCGTGAATGTGTTCTCCAGTTGAGAGATCCATGATCGTATCCGCGCCCCAATAAGTTGCCCAAATCATCTTGTCCACTTCTTCCGCTGGCGAAGACGTGACCGCGGAGTTGCCGATGTTGGCATTGATCTTCACTTTGAAATTGCGCCCGATGATCATCGGTTCCAATTCAGGATGGTTTACGTTCGCCGGAATAATCGCGCGGCCGGCGGCCACTTCAGAGCGCACAAACTCAGGAGTGACTTGTTTGGGAAGCTGCGCGCCTAAAGGTTGGCCGGGATGTTGACGCAAGCGCAATGCGTAGAACGGATCCTCCAACAATTGCTCCAGCAACATCGATTCGCGCAAGGCCACAAATTCCATTTCCGGCGTGATAATCCCTTTGCGCGCGTAGTGCATCTGGCTGAGGTTTTCACCGCTTCGCGCTCGCCGAGAAATAGGCGCAGAGGGAAAGCGCAAGTGGAACGTCAGGAGATCTTTCTCGCGTCCACGAGCATACTCGGAACTACGCCCCGTGAGAGTCTCGGTATCCTCGCGCTCCTTAATCCAATCACTCCGCAGGGCAGGCAGACCCCGAGTCAAGCGAATGCCGATCTCGGGGTCTGTGTAGGGGCCAGAGGTGTCGTAAACGGGCAACGGAGGGTTAGCTTCGGCGTGATCGCCATGGCGCGTATCTGAGAGAGTGATCTCTCGATACGGCACGCGAACGTCCAAACGGCTGCCTTGCAGATAACGCTTGAGCGACGCTGGGTAGGAGGAAGGTGTCCGAATTGTCGAAAAAGTTGTAGATTCTTTCAGCATATGATCCTCCTTTTGGGAATCGCAGCCTTTTAAGGCCGACAGCGCATTCATCCATTGCTGCAGTTACAGGACGCCTCCCTCGTGGACGTCTTTAAACAGCTTGACATTGTCTCGATAGTCGACGTGTACTCCAACGAGCACCGGGCCGGGCGTATCGAAAGCCTTGCGCAGGGTTGGTGCAATTTCATCGGGCTGCTGAATTCGCAGGCCGGTGGCGCCGAAGGCTTCGGCGTACTTGACGTAATCCACCGGACCAAAATCGACTCCCGACGTGCGGTTGTACTTAATTCGTTCTTGCGTGCCCACCATGTCGTAGTGGCCATCGATCCAGATCATGTGAACCAGATGGGAATTCAGACGAACTGCTGTCTCCAGCTCATTTGCGGAGAATAAGAACCCACCATCGCCGGAGATGGAGAGCGCCTTCTCGTGCGGACGGACGATGGTGGCAGCGATGGCCCAGGGCAGGGCCACACCGAGCGTCTGTTGACCGTTGGTGATTAGAAACTGGCGTGCGCGAAAGCTAAAGAGGTAGCGGCACAAATACATGCTGAAGCTTCCCATGTCCGAGCACACAGTTACATCCGGCGTCAGTATTTTCTGCAGCTCGCTGATCAGTCGTAAAGGATGAATCGGGACGCCAGACTTTGCCGCCGCCTCAGCCATCAGCCGTTTCCGATCCTGAGCGATCAACTGCAGCAATTCGGCAGATTCGGCAGCAAGTCGTGGACGATGGAGGA
>Ga0307479_10003518_pt1 | contig 14277 bp, 35 predicted proteins | sample atmos_gasesECM4C_FD_203743 | JGI IMG/M metagenome (GOLD analysis project Ga0307479, IMG submission 203743) | Hardwood forest soil microbial communities from Morgan-Monroe State Forest, Indiana, United States - atmos_gasesECM4C_515 | ecosystem: Environmental > Terrestrial > Soil > Temperate...
ACGAGCTCGCGATCGTACTTCGGCAAGCTCTGGACGTGCGGCTCGACGTCGAGCGGCTCCGGCGGGAGCTTGCACGCTAAATCCGGGCCGTGCTCGAGCAGCGGCGTCAAGGGCCGATCGGTTTTCGTGATTGTCACCGAGGGCGCGCGCTTTCCTTTTTGCTGTTCGATTGGTGGACGCTTACCCCCTCGCCGCGCTCCGAAGCTCACCGAGGCGGGGTCGAGCTTGCGCCGGAGGACCTCGATCGACGTCTCGATCCCTTCGATGCGTCCGAGCCGGTGGGCGTCGGTAAACGCGTCGAGCGCTTGGTCGACGTGCTTCGCCGCGGCGAGGATCGTTCGAAGGCCGGCGATCGCGTCGGCCGGCTCGCTCGCCTCGAGCGGTTCGGCCTGCGCTTCTACCTGCAACCCTTCGAGGGTGCCGAGATCCTTTTTGCAATGCGCGCACCGGATCTTCATCGGGGGTCCCAAACGCGAAGCTTGATTGTGTAGGACTCGCGGCGCGTACTGTCACGGTCTACCCGCTCGATCTTGATCTCGCTCGCCACCGTCGGAATGATGAAAACGTTATCTGTATCGTCAGCGACCAAGCTCGCGACGTACAGAATGGCTCTTCGCCTCTGCTCGGGGCTCATCAACGGCGGCCCTGATTCGGCGTGGGCTTCGCGCCTTCGGTCTTCGGGGGCTCCTTCTTCTTCGCTTCTTCGGCGGCCGCCGCTTCCCGCTCGAGGCGCTTCTTTGCGAGCTCGGCGGCCAATCCCTTACCGCGAGCTGTCTTCGGGGCCTCGGCCTCGGGCTTGCCCTTCTCCCCCACGAGATCGGCCCATGACGCCTCGCCTTGCTTGATCACCTCGTAGAAGCCTCGGAGCAGGCCGAGCTCGGCCGGAGAACACTGCTCAATCGGATGGCCGAGGTAATCGGCGAGCGCCGAGGGGAGCACACCGAGGTCCGCGAAACCGTCCGCGATCGCCTTCTCCTCGGCGTGCGGGTCGGCTTGGATGCCCTTGTCGCGGACGGCGCGCGCCTTCGATAGGCACTCGTCTTTGAGGTCCGGAGGCATGAGCGAGAGGATCAGATTTCGCCGCGCCTTGCTGGCCGCATTGTTCGCCTTCAGCGTGATCTCGTCCTCGGTCGCCGCGCAAATGATCGTTGTCTCGCCCTTGGTGTTTCGGCGCCGCCGGAGCTCTGTCCGGTATTCCGCGCCCTTCTCGGATCGTTCGACCGTCTTCTCGATTACGATCGTGTCCTCTGCGATCGCGTTCGTCTCGAGGTCGACGGCCAACACTCGATAGATCCGCTTCTCTTCGTCATCGAATTCGATCCGCTTGCCGCACATGATGTTTCCCGCGATCGACATGGCCGACTCGGCGAATCGGATCGAGAGGCCTTCGACGATGTTCGGCACCCAGCGCCCGCTCCCTGGGGGATCCTCTTTGTTTCCCTGCTGACGCGCGAAGACGCACGCCCTGGAGTACTCGAGGCGATCGAGCTCACCGACTAGACGCGTGCGCACGTCGAGCCACGAGCGCGGGAAACTCCTGGCGATCGTGTAGGGCGCCTCGACCTCAGCGCGCGCGCGAGCTACGGCGGCATTGACCCCAACCTCGCGATCGGCTCGCGCAAGATCCTTCGATGCTTCTTCCCTTACGAGCTCGGCTCGTGCCTCAGTCTTGCTTGTCGCCATGGGTCTCTCCTTCGGATCATCGTGGCAGCATCTTGAACAGTCGCTTTTCTTCGACGTCGTATCCCGCCTTGGGCCCGACGTGGAAGGCCTTGCGCGTCTTGTAAGTGAAGGCCCAGCCGTCGCCCTTCACCTTCTCGGCATCGCCGGCGAGCACCATCAAGGCTTGCCGCGCCTTCTCGAGCTCGAACGTCGCGCGCTCGACGTCGCGCTCAGCGGTGAAGTATCGCCCGGCGAACATTTCGGCGCGCTTGTCGGCCGCCTTCGTCATCGGCCGAGACTTCGGATAGAGGGCGCGGACGATGGCCTCGCTCGCCGGCGAGCCGTCCACCTTGGGAGGCTTCTTCGTGAGAACGTGGTCGGTCCAGAAACGATCGGCGACCTCGCAAAGCTCGCCCTCGAGATCGGGCTCGAGCGGGATCGCGTAGCGGCGGAGCTCGGTCCCCAGGAGCGCCCCCACATGCACGAGCGGGATCCCTGAACAGTGGGCTTCCCATGTCGCCTGAATCCGCGTGCCCTCGGGGATCTCGCCTTGCCCGGTCTCCCCCCAATCGAAGCGCATGTGGAAGCCGACCACCTTCACTTCGGCAAGCGCGACCGGCGCATGCCACACCGTGCCCCCTTGGGTCGAAAGCCACGCGTCGGGCGTCGCGACATGGTGCGCGATCTTTGGATGCCGCACGGTCATGTCATCGGGGAGCCGCGTCACGATGCGAAGACCCAGATCGGCCGCAAGGTGCCGAAGGACGATCGGCTCAATCTCCGCTCCTAGCTCCTTCTCGAGCGTCCAATCGTTCGCGGCCTTCGCGTTCATTTTGTCGAGAAAGACGTCGTGCGGGCCGCGGCCGTACGAGTCTTTCCCGGTGAGCGCGCGAAGGTCCGAGGACGTGATCCCCGTGCGGCGGATCTCGAGCTGTTTCGCAGTGAGGCTCATCGGTCGACCGGTTTTGTGGGAAAGCCGAGCACTTCGCGGATCGCGTTCGCTGCAACGCGGATGGATCTCGCATCGTGCGGCGAACCCATTGCGGCGCCGGCGGCGTATACTTCGAAGAGATCGATTACATAGGCGGACGCCTCATCGACGCTCACGCGCCATGCCTCCCGCTCGATCTCGGTGATCTGCTCCCACGGGTCCGGCTCGCCCTCTCCCGCGAGGAGCTTGGACCAGAAGACCACATAGGCGCGCTTCGCCTGGGCGCTCATCGCGTCGACTCCTCCCAATGGCTCGGCAGCGCTGATGGATCGGAAAGCTCGGGGGGCGCCTTCGCGGCTCGGTCAGAGAGCGAATACCAAAGGCAGAGAAAGCCGAGCAGGACGGCAAGCCAGATCGTCGACGCGCGGTTCATCGGCCCACCAAGTGCTCGCGGATCTCCTCGAGTAGCTTCGCGGAGCTAGCGAGGACTTCAATCGAAGGCCGTCGAGGAGTAACAGCGCGAGCCGATCGAAAGGCCAGATCATAGATCTCGTCGCGAAGTAGTGTGATCCGCGCGACGAGATCGGTGCGCTCCTCGGCGCGGACCTGCTCGCGTGCCCGCTCTCGCGTGCTGCGCAACTGGTCGGGGCCGCGGCTCATACGCTTCCCGGCGTTCATTCGCCCACCTTAGACACAGCGATGAGATCGTGAGCCCGAGCGTGTACATCCTCGAGGGCGCGAGTCAATCTCCGAGCGGCATCCTCTATGCTCTCCTCTGGCCGCGCTCGGAGAATTCTTCGGACCGCCGCACGTTCGTTATATGGCGCGCCCATGACCGAGGTTACCTCGGGCACTTCGGAAGAGAGGCATAAGCCCAGGGCGCGAAGTGCTGGGGGAACCCGATCGGCGATCTCTTGGACGATAATCGATCGAACGGTCTCGCTCGTCTCGCCGATCGCCCGCGACCGCACAAGCCGATCGATCTGTTGAGCGACGTCCGTTGACGCCGCGTGATTGCCCGTGGCCCGAGCGATCGCCTGGGCGAGATTCCCGATCGCTGATTCGATCTCCGTCGTCATTGCGGCTTCCCCTTCTTCTTCGGTTTGGGTCCGGGCTTCGCCGTGGGGAAACCGAGCGCCCGCATGCGCCGGCGCAGCGTGCGCACGTTGGCCCCGAGCAGGATCGCAGCGGTCCCGACGTTTCCCCCGGTCGTCTTCAGAGCCGCGGCGATGCGCCGACGGACGACGTCATCGGAGACCGGCTCGGGCACGATCGCGAGATTCTTCGCCATGGCGGTAATGCTTGACACGGGCGGCCCTCATCGGTCAAGTTGTTTCGGACACCGTGACCGCAACGTTTTTTCGATGCCCGATTTGCGGGCAGCGGCCAGCCACTTGCCGAACCGTCGATCCGAAAGCCGGGCCGCCCGGCCTCCCCTCTTGTCTTCGTTGCCACGATCAGGCGCGGGACGCGTGGGGGTGCGCATGCAACGATTGCCAACCGAAGGAGACTCCAAGCCCATGGCCGCAAAGAAGACCGCCGCAAAGACGAATCGAGGATCGAAGAGCAAAAGCGCGCCTCGCGTGAAACCGGACAAGGCCCCGAAGGGCGAGAGCCGTATCCCGCGCGGCCGCGTCTACGAGGAGAAGCTACCCTGCGAGGTTCCCGCGGCTGAGCGCATCGAAGCAGGCAAGAAACTAGCGCACGCGACCCGCGCTTATGCCGAATGGCGGGAGAAGCGAAAGCTAATCAATATCAAAGGCCGCGAAGAGCGTGTGCACTTCGAGGAGACGATCGAGGAGCTCTCGACCGCCGTCGAGGCGGGGGAGATCGAGCGCCGCGTCGACTGCCAAGATTTCTTGGTGACGAAGGGCGGCGACAAGTGGATCGAGGTCGTCCGACTCGACACGAAAGAGGTTGTCCTCAAACGCGAGCCGACGCCCGACGAGCTTCAAGAGGGATTGCCCTTCGAGGGGAGCGAGGCCCCGAGGCCGAAGAAGGGTAAGGCCCCACCGAAAGAGCAAGGCGGGCTAGACTTCCCGAAGGCGCCCGCCGTCGGGGAATTTCCAGGCGACGATCCGCCGGCCGAAACCAGCGCCGGATTTGAAGCTCCCGATCTAGGCGACTAAGGTGACCGGCGTCCCCAAGAATGACGATCGCGCGGGGATCCATCGGTCTCCGATGCATCGTCCCGAATGGGGACGCTTCTCGGTGCTCTTTCGGACGGACGGGAAGTTCATCGTGTGCGATCCGCTTCGACCTCTCGGATCTCAGACGGTCGGCCAGCCGTGGGCGACGGAGGACCTCGCCGCGGCCGCCGCGATGATCGAGAGCACCCGAGCCGACTCGAAGGGCGAACCGAACGAAAGGCCGCGCCAAGGTTTCAAGCTCGATTGGGGAGATCCGAAGACATGGGACAAGCACGCCGATCCGGACCCGAGCACGTGGTGGCCCCAACCGAGATCCGAGTCGTCGATCGCACCGGTCAAACCCTCGGAGAGAAAGTCGCCCTCCTTCGCGCTGAGTGGCGACTCTGCCGACGCGAAATGCTCACCGAAGGGATCACCGTCGATCCCGACGGCTCGCGCGCGGGGTACGTCGAGATCCGGTCGCGGTTCCTCACGGTGATCCGCGACGTGATCGTGAACTTCGAGGGGCGCAGAGTTGCGGTGAAGTGGCCCGCGAATCTGCCCCCGGCGAAACCCAGCACATGACCGAAGTGAAAGGAGACTCGAGAATATGACCACATCGTTGCCTTGGGACATCGACAATCTCACGATCAAGCACGGCAATCACCCGGCCCCGAACGGCAAGGTGTGGGCCTGCGCCATGGAGGCGGCCTACCTCCGTTACGCCGCGCGTAAAGGCTGGGACAAGAGGACGACGGTCGCCGGCTGGACGGACTCGCTCGCGTGCGTGTGCCCTGCCATTGGCGCGTTCGTGCGTCGGTGGAACGACAGCATCTCGAACGACGAGGTGCGCACGCGCATCTTCACGCCCGCGGTGCTCGACCTGCTACCGGATACCAAGGGTAACGACGCGCTCATGCTGCGCCGCATGTGGATGGCGATCGATTGGGACATCCGCGCGCGCACACCCGCGTTCCTTCGCCTCGTCAGACTCGAGACGTGTGCGGTCGCGCTAGAGTCATTACCGGAGATCTGCTCGCAAGAAGACCTAGCGAACGCCCGCGCGGCCTGCGAAGAGGCGCGGAGGCAAGGGGCCGCCGCTGGGGCCGCCGCTGGGGACGCCGCTGGGGACGCCGCTGGGGACGCCGCTGGGGACGCCGCTGGGGACGCCGCTGGGGACGCCGCTGGGGACGCCGCTCGGGACGCCTTGAAGCCAACCGTCGAAGCCGTGCAGGCTTCCGCGGTCGATCTGCTCAAGCGGATGTGTGCGGCAAAGTAATGCGTTGCGTGCCCCCGGCGAAACAGTGCCCCCCGGCGATGACCACCGAAACCCTCATCGCGTGCGCCGTCGCATTCTTCGGCGGAGCCGTATACGAGGCCGGATGTGTCGGGTGGGTGCACTACTCGGAGCGCGGTCGACCCGGAATGACGGCGCTCTTTTCGATGGCGTGCGCGACGGCGCAGGTCGCGGGCATAGGCGAGTCGGTTCACTCACTGGTCGCTGCCCCGTTTTTCGTGGCCGGGTTCGGCACTGGTACCTACCTGGCCGTCCGAATCAAGATGGGGAAAGCACTCGATTGCGTGCCCCCGAGCAAGGGGCTTGAACCGGAAAGGAAAGGCGATGACCGTTGAAGACTGGCAGGTCCCCCTATGGGACGCGATCAACCGCTACGTCGTCGCGTGTGGCGGCGACCCATCGAAGCGCGTCTACGGTAACACGCCTCGGCAGACCGCCGTCGCTGAAGTGAACGGTGTGGTGCGGACCGAGAGTCGGCCCAGGTGTCCTTGTGGTAGGCGCGTGGAAGAGGGGCGGGAATGTTTCGCGACACCGATGTGCCACGCTTGTCTGCCTCCACCAGCCGCACTCCCAGTCGCTGGGCATTGCTACCGATTCGCTTTTGGGTGCGGCCTACGTCAATTCGATGGCGAATGCGCGTGCGCGTGCGCCGCGTGCCTGCGCGTCAAGTCGAGGTCTCTCCCTAAGCGAGTGCCCCCGAGCACGGGCAAGGAGAACGAGCGATGAGCCGAACGAGTCAAGCGTGCGCGGGAGGACGAAGGCACCGACGTTGCCCGGTGTGTCGCGTCTCGTGCACGTGCACCATTCCTCGGCTCACGTTCTACGCCTGTTGCGGGTACTGGTGTGACGACTGCGGCGGCAACGCGAACGCGAGACGAGTGCCCCCGAGCACGAAGGAGGGACGGTAGATGGGACCTGTTCAGCAGAAGGTGCTGCGCCTCTGCGAGCTGTCGGTAGGCTCCGAGGTGCTGCTCAACCGCCGTGAAGCCGCGGCGGCTAGGCGACTTGAAAGGCAAGGTCGCGTGACGACCTACCGTGATGGGTGCGGCGTGTGGGCGAAGCTGGTGCCCCCCGAGCACGAAGGAGGGGCGGTAGATGAAACCGAACTGGCGCGGTCGTAAGCAGGTCGAGGCTTGCCTGTCGCGTGGTGGCTTCATGCTTGGCACGGACGAGGCGCCCACCGCAAAACCGTGATCGAGATCATCTGAATTGATGATCCGATCAGGTGATCAGGTGTGCGCAAAAATAGCTCGATCCTGTGTCGGAAATGTTGACGGCCTCGGCCCATCCGTGCGATCGGTCGTCTACCTTGGCAGCCGTTGAAGTACTGGCCCCTCGCGGGGGGGTCTCGAATGTCGCGGCCGGCAACTGCCAAGGCGCCGGCTTGCTTCGGGGCTCCCGCCGCGGGGACTCAGTTCCACCGATTGCGCTCCTCGGCGGCCCGCTCGAGGCGCTCGAGGACGGGGATCGGTCGAGGGTGGGCATTGTCGACCAGATCGAGGCCGACGAGGCGATTAGGGGCGACGGCGAAGACGTAGGGGAGCTCAGTGGGCTCCCCCGCGACATTCCCGCCGAGGGCGGTTTGTTCGAACATGGATCACTCTCCGAAAGTGACCATATACCGGATGGCATTGGATGGCCATGACCGGAACAGAGCGATCCCGTAGGTCTCGAGAGGCTCGCCTGAGGCGCCTCGAATCTAGCCCCGCGCCTTCCGTCGAGCTTGCCGAGTGGAAGAGCGTCGCCCGGTCCCTCGGGTCCGTGGCTCTCGAGCTCGGGGCTGCTCTCCGGACTGCCGTCGAGGCCCTGTCGATCGTTGCGCAACGATCGGCAACGATCGGCAACGATCGTGCAACGATCCCCGCTTCGGACGCCTGGCGCCTCGCGCGCGGAGACTCAGATCTCCCCGTTTCTTCTCAGAAAGAAGAGAAAAGGGGATCTCCTCAGGATCCGCCCGTGCCCGATGCAACGATCGGCAACGATCGTGCAACGATCGGCAACGATCGGACGGTTACCCCGTCGTCGGACGGAGCTTTCGGCATGACGGGGCCCGCCTGGGCGGATGGGATCCGGAAAGCAACGGGGAAGCCATGCACTCCACCTCGAGGCCAAGCCCAGGTCGGGCTATTGCTCGAGGCTCTCAAGACACACAAGGCCCCCGAGCTCGACCCGGTCGCTTGGATCACCGATAGCGCCGAACGATTCGCCCGCGCCAATGTGGGCAAAGTCCTTTCGATCTTCAAATGGGTCGACTGGCTCAATTCGTCCGAGTCGAGAACGTCGGGCCGCTCGCCTTTCGATAGCCCCGGCCTTATTTCCGCGAGGCGGGCTAGAGAAGAAGCGGACGAGCAATACCAGCGGGCAGCGGTACCCCCGCCCGCCGGCGCTCTCCTGGGGGCGATAAAGGCGAAAGCGAGAGCAGGCTAGTCCGATGGGAGTCGAGCGGGCGCTTTGCACTTCGAAGAGCGGCGGATCGCTCACATGGTGCGGCCGCGTGCGCGCTTTCGGCGAGGTGATCGCCCGCGATCTGAAGCACGCTCGCGCGATCGAGGCGACAGGGCGAAAGCTTTGCGCCCCATGCCTTTCTCAGCAGGGCGTCGATAAGGCTCGACGCGAGGGCGTCCGGTGACTCGGGAACAGCGCGACCTCGAGCGCCAAGGGCGAAGCGTAACGCTCAGCGACCACGCTCGAGCCTTCGCCAAGGCAATACAGCCCGAGCTCGACCGGATTAGTCGATCCATGGGCAAACCGGCCGGCTCGGTCCGGATCTCTTTCGAGGGTGTCGAAGCGATGCACGCCGCCGCGCTCATCGATGGCCGGTCGACCGCTCGCCTCGAGGATCTGATCGTGCGTACGGTCGCCGGACCCCATTGCCGCGTTTGTGGATGCACCGAGGATCAGGCTTGCCCCGGGGGCTGCGCGTGGGTCACCGAAGGCCTTTGCACGGCATGCGGGATCCGCTTCGTGATCCCGATGCGCGTGTCCAATCCCCTCAATCAATCGAGCGGCAACACCAAGTGGGCGGCGATTCAAAAAACGAAGCTTCACCGCGATCAGCGCGACACGGGGCGAGCTCATACGCTCGGGGCGATCGGGCAGGCCCGCGCGCACTACGGCCGCGCGCCGAAGCTTGTCCCGGCCTTGGTGCGCTTCACCAGGATCAGCACGGGGCGCCTCGACGATGACAACTTGGGCGCTGCGCTCAAGCATATTCGAGACGGGATCGCCCAAGCCCTCAAAGTCGACGACGGCGGCCCGTTCGTTCGGTTCGAGTACGCACAGAGGCGAGGAACGCGCGGATATCACGCCCTATTGGTGGAGATCGAGCGCGTCCCGTGAAGAAACGGGCTAAGCGCGACAGCGTTCACCAGTGCGAGTCTCCGGGGTGCGGTCTTTTCGCCTACGTGCGCTACGTGATCGATGAGAGTAGAAAGTGGCTCTGCCCATCGTGCGCCGTTGAATACAGGGACTATGGGCTCGACGTCCGTCCAGTGCCCGGAAGGCAATGAGGACAGGATGTCCGAATTAGCTTAACTCCCGACCTGGATCGTGCGTATCCTGATGGTGAAGGAGAGACACCATGTCAAACGAGGGAGCACGCGAGGCGTTGAGGCAGGCCATTGAGTCGGCGGACCGAGCGAGTGAGCGAAGCCTGCGGATCGTCGGTGAGGTTTCGGATCAGGGCCCGACGCTCGCCAGCATTGCCCATGCGACCGAATCGGCCTATCGGCTCGCCAAGGCGGCCGCGGTCTCGCCGAAGTTGGCCACTTCGCGCCTGTATCAGAGCTTGCGCGGGGATCGGCGATGAGCGCGCCGAAGCCCGCCGCTTGGCGCTCGAATCTTCCCGCCGGAACCGACTCGAAGGGAGAGATCGCCTTTCTCAAGATCGAGACCGAGCGTGCACACCGGAAGCTTATCGAAGCGCGCGACGACTACCGCTCCGCCCTCGAGCTCGCGTCGCTCTCACGCGGCCAGGATCGAGGGGAACAGACGACGCCCGGGATCAACGCGGCGACGAAGATCGCGATCAAAGAGGCGAATGGCGCCGGCGAGCTGTTTCTAGGCGCCTTCGAGAGACACGAAAAGCTCTTGGGAGAGCTTTGCGAGCTCGAGGACGAGAAGCGGGGCCAGTCATGACGTGCCGGGACTTTTCGCGCGCCGTAGAGTCGTGGGCGCTCGAGATCGGAGTCTCGCCAGACGATTTACTTCATCTGCCGCTAGCTCACGTTGGAGTCCTTCTCATGGTCGCTCGTCGCCGCGCCGAGGCTTCGGCTCTGCTAGGTGAAGTGAAGATCGTAACTCTCGAGCGCGACGTCGACTGTCCGGGAGCGCCATGATCACGCGCGAGGACCTATCGAGGCTCGAGCGCCACGAGGCTGCTGCCCTCGACTTGTGGAAGGCATGCGCGCGCGAATGGCATCGAGTCATCCGGAATACGATCGATGCGTGGGTTGAGGAAGTGGGCATGCCGGATCGGACCAACATCCTCATGGTTCAAGCAAACATGAAGCGCGCGGGCGGGGCATGGGCGGCCGTGGACGAGGACCTCGTGCGGGCTCGAGCGATCTTCGCCAAGCAAGAGGCCGACGCCGGGAGCCCGATCAACGTCGAGGGCCAGTCGGTCGCCGTCTCGCGCGATCCCTCGAGCCGTTGTCGCTGCTACTCGATGCGCACGAGCTCGGGCGAGCTAGAGGGCGTCCTCGACCCTGAGTGTGGAATCCACGGCGCGAATCGGGCGATCGCATGAGAGGGCTCGATCCGATCGAGCGCGCGCTCACTGTCCCTCCGGGCGTCCCCAAGTCCACTCCGGGCGCGCGCGAAGCGGTCTTTCGGTTGGTCGAGCGGGGTGTATTCACGCTCGAGCCTACGGTTTGCGAATGCGGCGGGTGCACGATAATGCGCAAGGGACCGCAATACCGCCTTGCGGTCCTATGCGACAAGCTTGCGCGCGAAACGGTGCACGTATGACGCCCTTCCGAGTGATCGTCGCCGATCCTCCGTGGCGCTTCGACGACAACCTGCCGGGCGACGGCCGAGGGGCGGCGAAGCACTACAAAACGATCGGCAATGCCGATATGCCTCACTTTCTCGAGGACCAGGCGATCGAGGTCGCCGAGAACGCCATTCTATTCATGTGGCGCGTTGCCGCGCTCGTGCCCGAGGCCTATCGCGTCGTCGAGGGGTGGGGATTCGTCGCGAAGAGCGAAATCACGTGGATCAAGACCGACGCGCGCGGCCGGAAGCTCTCTTTCGGCATGGGGCGCTATGTGCGGCACTGTCACGAGACGGCGATCATTGCGACGCGCGGCGGAGCCTTCGCCGCCGCGAGTCACTCGATCCGCTCGTGCTTCGAGGCGCCGATCGGGCGACACTCCGAGAAGCCCGAACGCTTCTACGAGCTCGTCGAGCAGCTCGCCGGCGGGGGCCCCTATCTCGAGCTCTTCGCGCGACGACGGCGCGAGGGCTGGACTTGCCTTGGAGACGAGCTCAGGTAAACAACCGAAGGAGAAAGCCATGAAGAAGACAATCGGAACGATTCTCGCGATTCTAGTGCTATCAGCCTGTAACCGAGCCGGGCGCGGCTCGGTCTTCGTCGGCTGGTGTCCGTGCTCGACGACGTCGTGCCCTCCGTGCACGCAAGCGAACGCGCGCCATTGAAGCCCGCACGGACGGTCCCTCCCGTAGCTCAGATCCAAGAGGACGGGACCTATCGGTGCTTCATGCGGTGCCGGGGGTGTCAGCAATGGATCTCTCCTCCGGTCGAAGCAAAGGACGTCGACGCGGCGCTCGCACACATGGCCGGAATTCTACGAGATCACGTCATCGATCGGCATGGCGGAGCGTTGAAGAGAGGCGACAAGATCGATCGCCTCGGAAAGATCGATCCATGAGTCGCGAGTGGTGCCTGGTCGACGATGACCGCAAAGTGTATTTCCTTCTTGGGAAGGGAAACTGGGATTTTCTCTGGTGGCAGATCGAATACGGGGATCTCGACGGCCTCCAGTGGGCATGCCGGTGTATGTGGGCGCAGTGCGCTAATAGCGAAGATCCGGCCACCATGGCATACGCCGACTACGTAGCGCGAAGAATCGAGGCGTTCAGGTTCCGGAGGCGAGGCCTTCGCCTAATCCACGATGAGGGCGAGGACCGCATGAGAATCGTCGAGCAGGGCTACCGGATGCTCGACTCACGGTATGAAGAGGACGAAAAACGCTTGCTAGCGGGAGAGGTGATCGAATGAAGTTTCTAACGTTCAAGCTCGAAGACGGCGCGACACTCATCATTCCGGAGTGCATTTGGGCGGCCGTCCCCTCGGCGGGCAGTGCGCGCACGAGAGCGGCCGACCTCAACTCGACGATCGCCGAGCTCGAGGCGCATGTGGCTGGGCTTAAGCATTTTCGCGAGGCTCTAGGAAAGGAATACGACAAGATGGCAGCGCCGAAGGTGGGGCCGGTCGTGCGGGCAGTTCTCGAGAATACTTCGAACGCAAAGGAGGCCGAAGCGACCATTAAGGAGCCAAAGCCGTGCGAACCGTGATCATCGAGAGCCCGCTCGCCGGTGACGTACAGCGCAATGAGCGGTATGCGCGCGCCGCGCTGCTCGACTCCCTGAAACGGGGGGAAGCGCCGTTCGCTTCGCATTTGCTCTACACACAAGTGCTAGACGATCGAAACGGCTTCGAGCGCGGGATCGGAATCGAAGCGGGGCTGGCCTGGGGTGACAAGGCCGACGCTACGGTGGTTTACGAGGATCTCGGGATCTCGCGCGGGATGCAGCTCGGGATCGAGCGGGCTCTCCTCGCCTGGCGGCCGATCGAATTTCGAAGCCTTGCCGATTGGGCGCCTATAAAAGAGCGAGCTGCCCCGCCCGATGAGCCTCGAGGCTGACGTCGGCCGCGCAAGCCTCGAGCCGCTCTCGTCCGATCGCATAGTTCGATTCAGTGATCTCGCAGCCTATGAACCGGCGACCCTCGAGAAGAGCCGCGACGCCGGTCGTCGCCGATCCCGAGAAGGGATCGAGTACTACCCCTTCGCGTGGACAGATATTCACGATCTCTTGCATGAGCGCCGTAGGCTTGCCGACCATGTGGTGCTTATCATCGTTTCTGGACCGCTCCGAGAATAGACCGGGCAAACAGCCGATGCTCTCCAGGTCCGGGGATGCGCCCGACGTGCCCCATACGACATACTCGCATTGGCTCTTGAAGCGGCCCATTTGCGGCCGAGCGCTCGGTCCTTTGTCCCATGGGACGATCCCACGCCACACCCAGCCCCCGGCTTGAAGGGCGTCGATCGTCGTCGGTAGCTGTCTCCAATCGGTGAAGAGACAAATGGGCGATCCCGCCTTCGCGACTCGAAGACACTCGGAGAGCCAAAGCGCGCACCAATAGGCGAATGCGCGCTGGTCGCGATTGTCGCCCGCGAATTCGTGCCGCTGCACGATCGTCCCGGTGTGGACGTACTTGAGCGACGTCGCATTCATGCGATCGCCACGAGTCGCGCCGCCGCTTGAGTAGGGCGGATCGGTGATGACTCCGTCGATACTCGAGCTCGGGAGCGAGCGAAGAAAAGCGAGCGCCTCGGCGCACTCGAAGCGCCATCGGTCGCCGGCGGCTAAAGGTAAGTCGCGCTCGTCCACTGGCGAACCGGCCCCCAAGCGCCGAGCGGCCTACCTTGGGCGTCCCGCTCTTTGGGAGCTTCCCCATACCTAAACGCGTAGCAGCTAGAGCGCTTAACTCCGCAGCGACATTCGTCGAACACGCGAATCCGATCGAGGTTCATGTCCACAAGCTTTCGCGTCCACGAGTGCTGAACATAAAGGCAAGGCGCATGATCGACGAAAGGCTGGTCGACCGCGGGGAGAAACGTTCCGGCGAGAGCGTCCGGAGGTCCTTCGCTCATCGCGGCACCAAGTCGTGCACTCCCTTGGCGCCCTGCTCGTGCATCTCTCGATGATTCTTGCAAAGGCTCGACTTGATCGCCGCTTCGCCCTGGCGAGTCGTGATCGTGATCATCGCTCCAAGTGCACCGTCGATAGGCATCGTGCCTTTCGTGATCGCGTAGGTGAATACACAAATGATGCACGAGGTCCTCGTGCTCGCGTCGCCTCGAGCGTTGAGCTTTCGGACGGCTTCTCCCATTGACTTCTTCTCCTTCGGTGCCTCGAGCGTGGACGATTTGGGTTGACGCGTCAATGGCGCGGGGTGTGATCTCCGTCGCTGCTTAGGCCCACCTCGGACAGTAAAGGGGGCTTCCGAG
>Ga0307479_10003519_pt1 | contig 14276 bp, 7 predicted proteins | sample atmos_gasesECM4C_FD_203743 | JGI IMG/M metagenome (GOLD analysis project Ga0307479, IMG submission 203743) | Hardwood forest soil microbial communities from Morgan-Monroe State Forest, Indiana, United States - atmos_gasesECM4C_515 | ecosystem: Environmental > Terrestrial > Soil > Temperate...
CGAGAGCCTCTCGGGAGTTCAAGCGAGTCCAGGGAATCAGTGTCCTTGCATCTCGGGCGTGGCTTTCGATGCATGCCCTTGCGGCCTCGGCCCAGGCTTGCACCTCGGAACTGGGAGCGTCGGCACGCTCCTGTGCAAACGTTTGCGCCATGTCGGCCAGTATCCTGGCGCGGTCCGTCAAGTCAGCGAAGTGAACGGCCCAATCCACCGCAATGTCCGGTGCATATTCAAGGCGGGCCATGAGCGCGTCCGCGGCGTTGCTGAGCTGCTTTCGCGTGATGGCGTGCGTGCGCCGCGCATCGGTGATGCCCGTAAGGGCTTCGCGCAAGAGCCGAATCGCGTCCTGCGCTCCGGGGAGTGCGCGCGTATCGAACGATGGTTTCTGAAGCAGATCGCGGCAGCCATTCGCAACCGCCAGCAGATGACCCGCTATGTTCCCGCTATCGACGGAGGAAATGTATTTCGGGTCGAGGGGACGAAGATCGCGCGTGTCGTACCAGTTGTAGAAATGACCGCGAAACTTCTCAAGGTGTCCCATTGTATCGAGTGTAGCTTCCAGGCGCTCGACTGTTTCCCAAGTTCCGATCCACCCCAGATCGTGCGCGGTAATCGCGGATAACAGGTACAGTCCAATATTCGAGGGGGAAGTTCGATGCGCAACCACCGGATGCGGATCCTCTTGAAAGTTATCTGGAGGCAGCGAGTGTTCTTCCGGCGTGACGAAAGTATCGAAGAAACGCCATATCCGCCGCGAAGCCGACCGAAACGCCAGTGCGTCGGTTGAAGACACCAACTTCACGCTGGGTAGCGGCGGCGGCTCGCTAATCCAACGCGATATGATCGGTGACACCGTCCAAACAAGAGTGAACATTATCGCCACTGGAAGCGAACGAGGATGTACCGGTATCGCCGCCAGCAATGCAGCGATGGCGAGCACAACGCCACCGAGCATCCTTTTGAAAATGGTGGTGATCTCCAGATCCACCACGTCCTTTGCACCTGCCGCGGTCACCCATTGCAGAAGGTTCTTGCGCGTAATGAACAATCGAATCAGGGTGCGGAAGATTGCGTCGGACATCAACCAGGCCTGGTACGCCAGAAAAGTAACCGTCAGGCCGGCCTGCGATGCGCCGAGCGAAAGATCCGAAAGCAATCCACGGACGTAGCTTCGCTTGGAAATTCCTCCGAGGCGTGGGATCAATCCGGCAAGAAACGGGATTAGCGCGGGAATTGCGATCGTCGCGAGAATGAACCGTGTCCACATCCAGGGCGACTCGCGCCCCACGAGCCAGCCGGCAACCATCGTAAGAAACATGCAGGGGGCGGAAAGACTGCGGCGAAGATTGTCAACCATCTTCCAACGCCCCACCATCGGAATGCGGTACGACTGTCTCTTGGCCCGCGAAAGCTTGGCAAACCCGAAAATCCACGGTAAGAGTTGCCAGTCTCCGCGTACCCAGCGGTGCTGGCGGGCAGCTGCTACCTCGTAATGCGATGGAAATTCCTCGAATAGCTCGACGTCCGTAGCCAGCGCGCACCGCGCGAAGATTCCCTCCAACAGATCGTGGCTCAACAGGGTGTTTTCTTGCACTTTCCCGGCCAGCGCGGCATTGAAGGCTTCGACATCGTAGATACCCTTCCCAGTGAACGAACCTTCCCGAAATAGGTCTTGATAGACATCGGACACCGCGGAGGCATACGGATCCATGCCGCTCGGGCCAGAAAAGATCCTCTGGAAAATCGAGCCTTCCCCATCGTTCGGCAATGAATGTGTGACGCGGGGCTGGACCACTGCGTAACCATCGACCACACGGCCCTCTCGAAGGCTGAACGATGGACGGTTGAGCGGATGCGCCATGGTGCCAACCAAGCGCGCTACTCCTCCACGCGGAATGCGTGTATCGGCGTCGAGGGTGATCACATAGCGCACTCCGGGAACCACTTGGGGAGGCTGGCCGGCGACTGGTATGAACGTTGTATTTGTCGAGCCGAGCAGAAGGTGATTCAATTCTTCCAGTTTTCCGCGCTTGCGTTCCCACCCCATCCACTTCTGTTGCGACTCATTCCAAACGCGCCTTCGATGAAGCAAAAGAAAGCGTTCACCGCTCCCCGGAGCAGGGCCGTGGCGCTGATTCAGCGTCGCGATGCCGTCCACAGCGAAGGCCAGGAGATCATCGTCGCCCTTCAACGTTTCGCTCGGTGCGTCCGCCCAATCCGAGAGCAGGGCAAAGCGAAGATCGCCATCCGGGTTCCCTAGATAGTGAACCTCCAGGCGCGCGACTTGTTCCTCAATGTCTTCCCGCGAAGACAAAAGTGTGGGGATCACGACGATCGTGCGCAGATGTTCTGGAATGCCGCCCTTCAATTCCAATCGCGGCAACGTTCGTGGACCGAACAGATCGGTGACGACACGATTGATCAGCGCAATAGCCAAATCCGAAGCGGGAATCGCAGCGAGCACGCCGAATAAAATGAGCAGGCCCCGAGCTACGCCGAATTCCCGGGCACGCATCAGCGGGAAGGCCAGAATGATCGCCGTCAGTATCGCGATTGTTCCCAGATAACCCGGAACCGCGGCGCGAACATAGAGGCGGAGGAGCTGGCGCCGCCAGGGAACGCGAAATCCAACCTCGCGCTCGAAAGCAACGCGTCCTTGTGAGAGGAGATAGTAACCGGGGTCGCCCAGCCGGTCTGCTTCTACCTGCCTCTGTCCGTTGTTCGATTGTTCCATCCGCGCGCGCCTGGCGCGCTCCACGGCGCGCCTGGCTACTTCCACTTCGGATTGCCGCGAGCCGCGCGAAAGATCCTCGACGGCATGGCGGTACGAATCGCGCGTAGTAAAATCCATTTCGTCAAAATCGCTGTCTTGCCGCAGGACCTCGTCAACCAGGCTGGTACTCTCAAAAAATCGGTTCCAGTCAAAGGCGGATGTCAGGCGCATGCTCGTGATGATGTTGCGCACTGTCACGCTTGTGGCCGCCTGCTCCTGATGCTCAGCACGTACGATCTCGTCGGCGTTCGTCCCCTGAGCCGCTAACCGCTCATCGAGCCACCGCAGCACCGGCGCAACCTTCGGATCGAGATCGCGCAAGCGCTGAACAAGCTGCACGGCAAACGCTCTCTCCAACGGTCTTTTCTCGAAAGAGCTGAGGGCTGCAATGGAAGGGACCGGAGGAAGCGTGTCCGTGCCAAGCAAACTGTCGGCTAGGGCGTCAGCTTTTTCTCGTGCCGCGCGTGCGCGTACGATAATCTCGCCCACCCTGCGCAGGTTCTCGACAAGCACCACACGCAACGTGATGGGCACGGCCCATAGCTCGCCGATGGTCAGCTCCTGCACGTGCTGGTAGGCTGCGACGAAGCGCTGTAGCATTTCAGGGTCAAATCGGCTGTCCGTATGCGCCACGAATGCCCAGGCGATTCCGTACACTCGCGGATAACCTTCCAGATGGCCAGCCGCAAGCTTGGGCAGCTTGCGATAGTATCCGGCGGGGAGGTCGTCCCGAATTTCCCGGAGCTGTTCCTCTACGATGAAGAAATTATCTACCAGCCATTCCGCCGCAGGCGTGATGGTTCGTTCCCGTTGAACTTCGTGGGCGATTGTCCGGTAATACTCCAACAACAGCCGGCCATTTTCTGCAACGCGGGAAATGAGGGGGCGTCCGCCACCCGAATCGGTCGCCACCACTTGAGCAGCCGCGAGCGTCTCGCCATGCTGCTCCAGGCGCTCGGCGCTGAAAAGCTCGGCGCGAATGGGTTCCTCAAGTTGCCGGAAGACGCCCTGAGAGGGTTTGCCTGGACTCATTGCATCCCGAAATTCTGTAAGGACGGGCATCTCATTCTACCGTATGGATTGTCCTGTCTAAGCAGTGTCGAAAAAGCAGGTCTGCGGGGCTCTTGCGAGTTAAGAATCACTCTGGCGCCGCTGGACGGGTGCCGCTCGTTCTTGATCTTACTGTGCAACCGCTTCGCTCGGCGAAGGACTTATCCTACTCGCGTTTTGCGAATTGAGCTATCCGCAACACCCTGTAGCTGACTGAAGGAACTTGATGTAGGTGACCGAAAACAATTTTGTCCCAATGCGCAGCGTCTATAGAGCCCAATGCTCAAAGGGATTGCCTAGCAAGCCGCTGAAAAGCGGCTTCCCATCTTGTCCCCACCGCTTGAACCCGCAGGACGAACTGTCCGCGATTGCATTGAGCCTGTGAAAGCGCGCTGGAACGCATGGATTCTCCGTGGCTTCCGATGGTTGTGTGCAGCAGCATATGATAAACATAGCATCAGATTGCATATTACGATGACTCACCTCCATGGATGGCTCAGCGGCCTGGCGGCCTTCGCGGTTTGCATGGTCATCCTTCCTCTCGTTAGGCGCCTCGCAATGCGCTCGGGTCTTACCGACGCACCCGGGGCCCTGAAGATTCATGCGGTTCCGATTCCTCGTTTAGGCGGCGTGGCATTGGGCTGCTCGCTGTTGACTGGAATTTCCATCGGAGGAGCGGCTCTTTTCTCGCCGGCTTTGGGTTTCTATTTGGCCCTCGTGCTGATCTGGACGTTCGGGCTGATTGACGACCTCCGCAGTCTGCCTCCGGAGCTCAAGCTTGTTGTGCAATTCGGAGCAGGGCTTCTCCTAGCACGAACCCAGTGGGAGCTGATCATTTCGGGGAGTTCCATTTTGAATGCAGCCACAACTTGCCTCTTCGTAGCCGTTTTTGTTAACGCCTTCAACTTCTTTGATGGAGCGGATGGGATTGCCGGAGGCGTGGCGGGCATCGTTGGTCTTGGTTATGTCTTGCTGTACGCGAATCAAGAGGCGTCTGTGGGTCGAGCGGTAGCCTGGAGCCTCTTGGGAAGTTGTGCGGCTTTTCTTCTGTTCAATTTCCCGCCGGCGAAGATTTTCATGGGAGATTCCGGCAGCACGGTCTTGGGCCTGGTTGTTGCATTTCTGGGTCTGGATTTTTATCGAGCTCACCGCGGAAGCGGAGCGCATTTGCTTCTTCCCTTGGCTTTTGCCGGATTGCCATTGCTGGATTTCTTTCTCGCCGTCTTTCGCCGCATACGCAAGGGGAGCTCTCCCTTCGCAGGAGACCGCCGGCATTTCTATGATTTGCTTTTTCAGCGGGGCTGGTCAGCGCGTCCGGTGGCGCTTGGCGCCTATGGAGTGACGAGTATTCTTGTGGTGGGAGGATGGCTCTGCATCCAACCGGACTCGTGGTTTGCCATCCCAGTCCTATCCGCCACATTCGCCTTTATGCTGATCGCAGCGATCCGTCTGGGATCCCTCCAATGAAAAGAATGGTTGGTTTTATTGCGGAAAGTAAAGTATTTGAAGGGCTTAGGTCCCTCCACAAAGCTCCCGATTGACAGCCCCCGCGCATCTAAGCGATAGTGACACGGGGTCATCTCTCTTGATGGTAGGAACGGTCCGTAGCGTTTCGGACTACGTGCCAAGGCTTGTTATGTTGCTCGCTGTTTTCTTTCTGGCGGCGGCACAGACGGTCTATGGCCAGCAAATCGAAACGCCGCAGCAGACGAACGCAAAGATTCAGCAGCTCGCCACTCTGGCGCGCGGCCGCCCCGTCGATACTCCCATCGGCGCTGGCGATCTTCTGCATATTGACGTCTTCGACGTCCCTGAGCTCACGCGTGAGGTTCGAGTAAGCGAGTCTGGGGACATCGGCTATCCACTGGTTCCGGGCAAAATTCCCGCGGCGGGCCTCACTCCCTTCCAACTTCAAGCCAAACTCGAGCAGCTCCTGATCGAGAACGGACTGGTGTCGCATCCCCAGGTTTCTATCTTCGTGAAGGAACAAGTGAGCCAGCCTGTTTCACTTGTGGGGGCCGTTGGTCATCCAATGGTTTATCAGATTATCCGCCCGACGACGCTCCTCGAGCTGCTCGCCCAGGCTGGTGGTATCGCCGACGACGCAGGCAACGTTGTTATGATTACGCGCCACACAAATCCGGGCATGGTGCCGGTGGCGGCCAAGGACAATGCAGACGTCTCGATTGACCAAACATCTCCGGATTCGGAGACGATTACCATTCGACTGCGGGACCTGCTCGAATCCGGCAATGCGGCATTCGATATTCCCGTGTACGGCGGCGATGTAATCAGCGTGCCCCGAGCCGGCATCGTGTATGTGACGGGCGCGGGAATTGCGCAACCGGGCGGATACGTCGTGCAGAGCCGTGGGGAACAGGTGACGGTATTGAAGGCCGTGGCCCTGGCGCACGGGCTGACATGGTTTGCGAAAGCGGACGCCGCAGTAATTCTGAGAAGCGATCCGGTGACCGGAAAAAAGGATACGATTCCGGTTCACATCAAGAAAATTGAGAATCGCAAGGCAGACGATGTGCCGATGAACTCGAACGACATTCTGTACGTACCCGACAGTGCGGGAAAGAAAGCGCTCGCAAGGGGCACGGAAGTGGCCATCGGTGTAACCACGGGGCTTTTGATCTACCGCGGAATCTAATCTGGTCGATGCGCCAGTTTAGCTCGTGATTCGCTCCAGGGAAGGAACGGAATGGAAGAAGCGTCGAGACTAGCGCCCCGGGACCGGAGAGCGATGGATTCGCTCGCCGTACTCCCGGCGCCCTCCGTGCTTCCCTGGGATCAGATGCCCCGGGAAACGCACCTCCTCGACTACCTTATCGTTCTCCGAAAGCATCAATGGCTGATCCTGACATTCCTTCTCACCGTGGTGACGGTCGTAACCATCGCCACTTTTAAGATGAAACCCGAATATGAAGCGGCTGCGAGCGTTGAAGTGGATAAAGAATCGCAGAACATGCTCCCGTTCCAACAGGTGGGTTCGTACGACGAATACATGGACATGGAGAACTACATCGAGACGCAGACGAAGATTCTGCAAAGTGAGACGCTGGCGCTGCAGACGATCAAGTCCCTCGATCTGGGCAGCTACCCCGAATTCGGCGGAACTTCCAGTGTAATCCCCTGGCCGCATGGGAGCGGAGTGTCCAAGCGTCCCGCGATTCTCGGTGCATTCCAGGGGCGGCTAAGCGTCAAGCGCGTGACCAACAGTCGCTTGATCCAAGTGCAATTCGAGGCCGAGAATCCGCAACTCGCGGCGCAGGTTGTGAATACGCACCTGCAGAATTACATCGAGCAAAACTTTCGAAGCAAGTACGACGCAACAACACAAGCTTCCAATTGGCTATCCAGCGAGCTCGAGGAACTGCGCATCAAGGTGCAAAAGTCCGAAGACGCACGAATCACCTACGAAAGGCAAAACCAGATCTGGCAAGTGGATGAGAAGCAAAATATAACCACTCAGAAGCTTGTAGACCTGAGCAAGGCCGTTACGGACGCACAGACAGGGCTCGCGGAAAAGCAAGCCCTCTACCGCATGGCGGTCTCGGGAAACGTGGACTCCCTGCCGACGGCTCACGATAACGGCGTGATCCCCGATTTGCTGAAACGCAGGTCCGAACTCGACGAGCAGTACGCCGACGCGGTGAACCTTTACGGCCCGAACTATCCCAAGGTTCAGCGTCTGGCTGCGCAACAAAAAGAAATAGAAGACGATCTGGCGAAAGCGCGCAAGACGGCGGTCGAAAGCGTCGAGCAGGAATACACCACGGCGCGCAGCCGTGTGGAGCTGCTCCAGCAAGCCCTCGACAAGCAAAAGTCGGAGGCCAACGAACTGGCCGAGAAACTCGTGCAGTACCACATCCTCCAGCACGACGCGGAGTCCAACAAGCAACTTTACGATGGCCTGCAGCAAAAACTTAAGGAAGCAGGAATTACCGCGGGGCTACGCTCCAGCAATATTCGTGTGGTTGATCCGGCAATGGCTCCTACAAGTCCCGCACGTCCGCAGAGGGCGCGCAACATTCTTCTGGGGATTCTTGTGGGCCTCGTAGGGGGAATTGGCCTGGCCATTTTCCGGGAGTATCTGGACAACACCGTAAAATCACCGGACGACATCGAGGCGCTCACCGGTCTGCCGTCACTTGCAGTTATTCCATCGCTGCCGGGCCTGAATGCTGCGCACGACCGGTTGTCGCGCTTGGCGGGCGAAGCGCCACAACAGGGTGGGTCCGGTGGGCGCGTGGAGCTACTTTCCTATGTTCAGCCGAAATCGCAAATTTCAGAGGCTTTTCGCGCTCTGCGGACTTCCTTGCTGCTCTCCCAGGCCGACCATCCGCCGCAGGTGATTCTTGTGACCAGCGCGTTGCCACGGGAAGGCAAGACGACAGCCGCCGTGAACCTGGCAGTTACGCTGGCGCAATTGGGCGATCGCACCTTGCTGATGGACTCCGACCTGCGCAAGCCGGGCATTCGCCGCGCGCTGAATATGACGCTGGGCAAGGACGCAGGATTGAGCTCGTATCTCGCGGGCGTTGCAAGCCTCGATGAGGTTACGATCCCGCATCCCACGATCACGAACCTGTCAGCGCTCACAACCGGGCCCATTCCCCCCAGCCCCGCGGACCTGCTATCGTCACACCGCATGCGCGAAGGGATCGCGGAATTGCGCCGCCGTTTCAAATTCATTGTGATCGACTCGCCACCCATCATGGCGGCGACGGATGCGGTGATCCTTTCCGCGCAGACAGACGGAGTGCTGCTGGTAGTTCGCAGCGGCGAAACCCCGAAAGAGGCGTTCACGCGGACGCGCGACCTTCTTGCGGCGGTCAAGTGCCGGCTATTGGGTGTTGTTTTGAACGCGGTGGATTCAAGCGCGCCTGATTACTACTACTCATACCGCTACTACCCATACGCGTACGGTTATGGATATGGCGAAGACACCGGCAAAACGTCGCGATTCCCGTCCGGATCGCGCGACACAGACGAATCTTCCGGATCTTAGGAGGTAATTTGCGCTATCTGATCACCGGCGGTGCCGGCTTTATAGGATCACATCTGGCAGAGGCTCTTCTGGCGCGGGGCGACGACGTATTCATACTTGATGACCTCTCGACAGGAAGCATACAGAACGTGCGTCATCTGAAGGTGCATGGACGCTTTCACTACTTTTTCGATTCGATCACGAATAAACACTTGCTGGCTGAACTCGTGGATGAAGCCGATGTGGTCTTTCATCTGGCGGCGGCCGTGGGCGTGCGCTTGATAGTGGAAAGCCCCGTGCGCACGCTCGAAACGAATGTATACGGGACGCAGCTTGTTCTGGACGCTGCGTCGAAGAAGAAAAAACTCGTGTTTACGGCCTCCACATCGGAAGTCTATGGCAAGAGCGACAAAGTGCCCTTCCATGAGGATGCGGATCTCGTCCTGGGCCCCACGACCAAAGGACGCTGGAGCTACGCCGCATCGAAGGCGCTCGATGAATTCCTCGCGCTCTCGTACTGGAAAGAAAAAAAACAGCCAGTAATCATTGTGCGGCTCTTCAATACCGTAGGTCCGAGACAGACCGGCCGGTATGGCATGGTATTGCCGAACTTTGTGCGCCAGGCGCTTGAAGGATCGCCGATTACAGTATTCGGAACCGGCCGGCAGTCGCGCTGTTTCTGCGACGTTGGCGACTCCGTGGAAGCCATTCTGCGGTTGATCGCCACGGACAAAGCCGTCGGCGAGGTGGTGAACGTAGGGAGCAATCAGGAAATTTCCATGGAAGGGCTCGCGCATGTTGTGAAGCAGCGAACAAACAGCGAATCTCCCGTTACGTTTATCCCTTACGACCAAGCTTATGAACCGGGCTTCGAAGATATGCAACGCCGCGTGCCGGCGCTCGAGAAACTCGAACAGCTCACCGGGTTTCGCCCGGCGACTCCTCTAACGGAAATCGTGGACCGTGTGACGGACTACTTCCGAAAAAGAAAAGAAGAGGAATATCGCAGCGCGAGCGAACGCGTGGCTATTACGGACGCGACAGCGCGAACGGCAGGCTCGACTGTACCTTGAGCCAAGCTGCTCTTGATGATTGGAAATGCCCGGGCTCCGCAAGAGACATGACAAAAGACAATCGTACTGCGCGATGCAGGCCTCATGGGCTTCTCGAACTACTGGCGTAACCGGTCTCGCTATGAAAAGTGTATTCTCTGCCTATTCCTTCTCACGCTGCCCCTGTTGAATCCCTGGGTGCGAGGAGACGGCGTGGGCTATTACGCATACGGGCGAGCGCTTCTAATCGAAGGTCGGCTCGACTTCGAAGAGGATTGGCTCGAAGGGAATTCCACCTTTCGCATGGGCAGGGTAGACCCCCAGAACCGGATTCTGCCAGACCAGTACACGCGCACGGGACATCTCGACAATCATTTCACGGTGGGTCCAGCGATCCTGTGGTTTCCGTTTCTGGCCGCGGCGCATGTGGGCGTGAAAATAGGTGATGCCCTCGGAGTCCACGTGCCTGCCGACGGCTTCTCGTGGCCTTACTTGACCGCCATGGCGATGGGCACGGCCATGTACGGCTTCCTCGGACTCTGGCTTTCATTCCAGATCGCAAGGAAATTCGTCGCTGAGCGCTGGGCGTTTCTTGCGGCGCTGGGAATCTGGTTCGCGAGTTCCCTGGCGGTGTATTTGTACTTCAATCCGTCGTGGTCGCATGCGCATTCGGCTTTTGCGGTTGCGCTTTTCGTTTGGTACTGGGAACGCACGCGGAGCGGGCGAACTTTCCTCGAATGGGCGGTGCTTGGTTTGATCGCGGGGTTGATGATCGACGTGTACTACCCGAATGCGCTCCTACTGATTCTGCCTCTCGCGGAAGCACTTCGCGCGTATTGGAATAGCTTTCAAGGCACTGGACTCGAAAAAAGCGGCTGGCGCCGCCTGCTCGGAGCGCACGCCTTGTTTGTAGTTATTACGTTCTTCGCGCTTTTGCCGATGTTACTTTCCCGCTGGATCATTTATGGCAGCGTGCTCGCGTCCGGATATGTGAAAGTCAGCGATTGGAACTGGGACTCGCCGGTACTCGGTGCACTCCTTTTTTCCTCCGATCACGGACTTTTTTCGTGGACGCCGATTCTTGCGCTTGCATTTATTGGATTGGTCCTGTTCTGCCGGCGCGAGCCGTGGCTGGGAAGCGCGCTACTTCTCGTGCTGGCCGCGTTCTATTATTTCATCGCGAGCTACCCGGACTGGGACGGGATATCATCGTTTGGCAATCGCTTCTTTGTTTCTTTGACTGCCTTGTTTGTTCTGGGACTGGCGGCTTTGTTTGATTGGCTCGAGCGCGTTTGGGAAGGGCGCGGGGCGGCGATTGTGGCCTGCGGCGCGACGGCTCTCTTGATACTGTGGAACTTGGGCCTCATCTTTCAGTGGGGGACGCACTTGATCCCCGCGCGCGGACCGATCTCCTGGCGCGAAGCGGCTTATAACCAGGTGGCCGTAGTTCCTGCACAGGCGACTCGAACTTTGAAGGGCTATCTGACCGGGCGACACCAGATGATGCGCATTATCGAGCAGGAAGACTTGAAGCAGCTCAAATCCGCAGAGCCGGAGGGGAACCAGTGAGCAGCACGACTGCCACCGCGCGGCCGGCCGCTCTTGCAAGGCCTTCCGTGCTTCGCATCGCGCCTCTCATCCACTGGTGGGTGCTGCCTGTGGGCGAGCTCTGGGACTATCGCGAACTCCTTTATTTTTTCGTGTGGCGCGACATCAAGATCCGTTACAAACAAACGGCGATTGGAGCGGCATGGGCGGTCCTGCAGCCGTTCCTGACCATGCTGATCTTCAGCCTGTTTTTCGGCAAACTCGCGCACATTCCGTCCGAGGGGCTTCCCTACCCGATTTTTTATTACAGCGCGCTGCTCCCCTGGATGTATTTCGCGGCATCGCTGCAGAATGCCACGAGCACGATCGTCGAAAACCAGCGGCTGATTACGAAGGTCTACTTTCCGCGGCTCCATTTGCCGCTTTCCGCCGTGCTCTCGGGGCTGGTGGATTTCGGGGTGTCGTTTCTGATGCTCATCGCGATCATGATCTACTACGGCATCCGCCCGACCGCGGCGGCGTTGTGGCTCCCGGCGTTTCTCGTGCTGGCTGTTGCGACGGCGCTCGGCGTGGGGCTTTGGCTTTCGGCGCTGAACGCCATCTACCGCGATGTGCGCTACGTGGTGCCGTTTCTGGTGCAGTTTTGGATGTTTGCTTCGCCGGTGGCCTATCCCGCTTCGCTGGTCCCGGAGAAGTGGCGCTGGCTGTATGGGTTGAATCCGATGGCGGGGGTCATCGAGGGGTTCCGGTGGTCCCTGACCGGACACGGAGATCCGCCGGGACGCCTGGTGCTGATCTCCGCGGCCGTGGTGCTGGCGGTACTGCTGGCGGGCATTGCATATTTTCAGAAGGTGGAGACGGTAGTTTCCGACGTGGTGTAAAACCGTGTAAACGGACAATGCGTTCTTGTTGCGATTAGGAAAATTGAAGTATTTGATTTAACGGGAGTTAGGAGAGCTTCTAATCCTGGTATGTTGCGATTAAAAAAACTGGAGATGGGTAATGGAAAACGGGATTGAAGTTCCAATTTGGAACTGGTTGGCATCCAGTCTCCCAAACCATCAGTCCTAAGTTTTTTCGGGAGCTTTTGCGGCCGGAAGCCGCCGCGTCAGGCGAAAGACTGTTGCACGAACTGAGAGGCTACAAGAGCATTAGATGCGAACGGGGCGAGGCAGGTTGGCCGGAGGTTAGATGTTAGAGTTTCGAAGGACCCGGGGACAATGAGCGAAGCGGTAGCTCACGTCAGCAGGCTGGGCAAGCACTATCGGGTCGGCGAGCGCGAGCGGTACTTCGCGCTGCGCGACATGCTGGCGCGCGATGACGGCGGGGAACCAGTGAGGGAGCATGGCGCGAGATGGGGAACATATAGGGCAGGTTTCTACCGCCGCGCTGGCAGAGGACTGCGCGAACTTGGAACTCGTCTCCTGAACCGCCAGGGGATCAACGGGGTCTGGATTGATGTGGGAGCTCATCAGGGCGAGGCAACATTTATACAGGCTCAAAACAACCCATCGCTGACGGTGTTTGCGTTTGAACCGAACTGGGGGCTCGCGAGACAATTGATGGGGAGGTTGCCGAATTTCATCGTTCTGCCGATGGCAGTCTCAGAGAATGATGGTGTGGCCGATTTTTTCCTAAACGCAGCGGACGTGGCAAGTTCTCTGTTGCCCTTCAGCACAGAAGGGCTTCGGACGTGGAAGGGTGGCGAAGCCTTGCGGGTTGAATCAAGGGTAAGCGTACCTACCATTCGGCTGGACACCTTCATGCAATGCATCGGCGCGCGAGCCGTGGATTACCTGAAGGTCGACGCGCAAGGGGCGGACTTCTCGGTAATTCAGTCGGCTGGGCTGAGAATCAGGGATATCCAGAAGATTACACTGGAGGTAGACGTCACGTCCGTTAGGCTCTATCAAGGATCGGCTGGGCGGGAACAGATCACGGCGTTTTTGGAGAAGCAGGGTTTTGTTCTTAGCGAGGTGTGCCGGCAAAGCCTCGATCAAGAGGAAAATCTCACTTTTGTTCGGGGCGGGGTGCGATAGGGAGAAGTCAAGAATCCTACCCACGAAGATTAGAAGGTTGGGGATGACACCTGAGAACGATGCTGTCATTCGAGTCAGCGGGCTGGGCAAGCGCTATCGTGTCGGTGAGCGCGAGCGGTATTTCGCGCTGCGCGACGTGCTGACGCGCGCCTTCACCACTACCTTCCGCAGCAATGGGCAGCGCAAGACGCCGGACTATCTGTGGGCGCTGCGCGACGTCTCGCTCGATATCGAGCGCGGCGAAGTGGTGGGGCTGATCGGGAGAAACGGGGCGGGGAAGACCACGCTGCTCAAGATCCTTTCACGCATTACGCGACCCACAGAGGGATTTGCGGAAATCCACGGACGGGTGGGAAGCCTGCTGGAAGTGGGGACGGGATTTCATCCGGAGCTGACGGGACGCGAAAACATCTACTTGAGCGGCGCAATTCTGGGGATGAGCAAACGCGAGATCGATCAAAAACACAATGCGATCGTGGCGTTCGCGGAAGTGGAACGCTTTCTCGACACGCCGCTAAAGCATTACAGCACGGGGATGCAGATGCGGCTGGCGTTCGCGGTCGCGGCGCATCTGGAACCGGAAATCCTTTTTATCGATGAGGTTCTCGCGGTGGGCGACCTCGCGTTTCAAAAAAAGTGCCTAGGAAAAATGCAGGAAGTTTCCGAGAGCGGCCGCACGATTGTTTTCGTCAGCCACCAAATGAACCAGATTCGCCGCCTTTGCCAGCGCGTTTACTGGCTCGAGAACGGCGGGATTCATAAGACGGGCCCCGCAAACCAGGTTGTCGGTATGTATGAAGCGGAGATGTTGTCCGGTTTCG
>Ga0307479_10003521_pt1 | contig 14272 bp, 7 predicted proteins | sample atmos_gasesECM4C_FD_203743 | JGI IMG/M metagenome (GOLD analysis project Ga0307479, IMG submission 203743) | Hardwood forest soil microbial communities from Morgan-Monroe State Forest, Indiana, United States - atmos_gasesECM4C_515 | ecosystem: Environmental > Terrestrial > Soil > Temperate...
ACATGCTGCGGGTGGCAGTGGAGCGCGCCACGAGCCTTTCGGACGTCCTCAGCAATAAGATGCTCGCGAGCATCGTGGGCTCGGTGAAGGATCTGCCGGTGCTGCCGCGCACCTTCATGGCTCTTCACGAAAAGCTGGCCGACCCGAACGCGTCGGTGAAAGAAGTGGTAAAGCTGGTCGAGCAGGATATTTCGATTGCCGCGAAAAATTCTTCAGCTGGTGAATTCAGCGTTTTTCGGATTGCCGCGCGAAATTTCCACGATGAATACCGCGGTGAGCTATCTGGGAATCGACATGCTCCAGAACCTCGTCTTATCGGCCGAGGTGTTTCGCGTTTTTGAAAACGCCGCTAAGCTGCCGGGATTTTCCTTTGAAGAGCTGCACGAACACTCTCAACTCACCGCAAAGATCGCGTCGCACATTCCCGTGCCTGCTGCGGTGCACAGCGCGGCGGTGGTTGCGGGTTTACTGCACGACGTGGGCAAGCTGGTTCTCGCCACGCGATCGCCGAAGCATTTTGCTCGCGCCCTCGAGGGCGCCGCGGAGGAGAAGCGGCCGCTGTTCGCCGTGGAACAAGACTTGATGGGCGTGTCGCACGCGGAGGTGGGCGCGTATCTGTTAGGCATCTGGGGATTGCCATGCCCGGTGGTGGAAGCGGTGGCGCACCATCACCATCCGGAGCGGGTGCCGCAAGATACTCTGGACGCGGTGGCCGTGGTGCACGTGGCGAATTATCTGGCGCACGAGAATCCCGTGCGCCCGCCCACTCAAGAAAATTCCGGGGCGTACTTGAAGCCCGACTCGGAGTATCTCGAGAATCTGAGGCTCACGGATCAGATTTCGGTGTGGAACGAATTCGCGGGAAGCGCCGCGATTGAAATGCGAGGCGGCCCGAATCGCGAAACTCACTCGCCAATGGAAACCAGCAAGAAATAGCCTGCCTCGAAGCTAGCCGCAATGAGGCGGCGCGCGGCGATTTATTTCTTATTGCACGTTGATCGAAATCGGCACCGCGTGCGTTGCGTTTCCAATTGTGAACGAGACGCTTGCGTTGGGATCCAACCCAACGGGTGTTCCCGGATCATGAACGCCGCCACCGCCCCCGCCGCACGCCGCAAATGTCAACAGAGCGGCGAACGTGACTACAGTGAAAGCGACCTGAATTCTGCGAGGGCCGCGCCGCAGACCAAGCAACGACACGAGCGCAAGGAGTCCAATTACGAATATTGTTCCCGGCCGACTGTTCGTCGGCTTGACGCCTCGGCTAGCCGGAACGCTCGAGGCAGCGGTCGTCGAAACCGTCAGCATGACGCTGGCGGTCGTCATTGTTGAACTGAAGGTCACACTTGCAGGTGACACCGCGCAGGTGCTTTCTGACGGCAAGTTGACGCACAGAGGAACCAGGTTAAACGTGCCACTTAAACCGTTCATCGCCGACAGCATCAGCGATGTGCTGCCCGTTTGCCCAGGCTTAGCAATGGTGATCGAAGTGGGACTCGCTGCGATGGAGAAATCCGGCCCGGGAGTTACAGTTATATTCGTCGTGCGTTGTGTTGGGACGTAGTTAGGATCTCCCATAAAGCTTGCTGAAATTGTCTGAGAGCCAGCCGGAAGTGCGGTCGTCGTACATTGCGCCTGGCCTCCGGTGACAGTAACGGTGCAGAGGGGGTTTGTCATCAGGTTCGAACTGAACTGGACAGAACCGGCGACAGTGGGACCCGCTTGCTGGGGCGTCAGTGTTGCGGTAAACGTGGCACTTTGAAATTGGACGATCGTCGTCGCGGAGGTTCCCAGGACAAGCTGAATCGGTATTGCCACGTCGGTGGTGACGGGCGAAGAGACAGAGGACGAGTAATTATTGTCACCGTTGTATTTCGCTGTGATCGAGTTATTTCCGAGCGGCAAGGTGGAGCTGTTTGCTATTGCTCCGCCGGTGAGTATGCACGTATTCGGATCCACGACGGTCTGTACCGGGCCGGTCGCGATCTGCGTAGCTCCTGAAAAGAACGTAACAGTGCCTGTGGCCGGGTTTCCGCAGCTTGTCCCGCTGACTGTCGCGGAGAGCGCGGCGGACGTGCCGAAAAGATTTATGGTTGGCAAGGGTGGCATGGTGACGGTCGTGGGTGCCTGGGTAATCGTGAAGGTTGTCGAAACGGCGGGGCCCGCCGTGAAGCTCGAATCTCCGCTGTAGGTGGCCGTGATGGTGTGCTGGCCGCCGCTAAAGGTGAAGACTCCGCTTGGCGTGGCGGTATTGCCCTGCGAGTTCAGAGCGAAGGGGCTGCCGGTGATTGGAGTGCCGTTGTCTTTGATCGTTACTGTCCCGGTGGCGGTGCCGTTGCCAGATTGGCCGACTACATCCGCGCGGATATAAACAAAGCCGCCGTAAGGTCCGGAGGTAAAGGGAATCGGATTGCCGTTTGCATCCGCCGTCAGGGCTTTCACGGTGGTGGTGCTAGGCTCAGGAGAAACCACAACAGAAATTGGGGGAGTGGAGTCGCTGGCAGAGAATGTGGCGTCTCCCGGGTAGTGCGCGGTTACTGTGTAGGAGCCGCCGGGAAGATTGCCCGTCGTGCCCGCGACGGTGCCGTTCGTGAGCAGGAAGCTGGCGACGCCGAAGCCCGTACTCGCGATCAGCGCCACCTCGCCGGTGGGTGTGCCCGTGCCGCTGGGTGCGGGAGCGACTGTTACGTTCAAGTTCGCCGTCGCGCCATGGGTAATGGTCAGAGGCGTTGGCGTCATTGAGAGTGTCGTAGTGCTCCCCTTGGACCCGGCGGCCGTAGTCGTCCAGGCATTCACGAGATTGGCCGCGTTGACTGTGCCAAGGCCGGTGGCGAGGTCGTAGCCGGTCGTCGTTGGATATCCGTTGAGGATACCGAACTGATCGGACTTCACACTCGTCTGGCAATCGGGAGTACTGCCCGTCAAGCACGGCATGGCAATCGTGCCAGACGTGACGTCGTTAAATACGCATGTGCTCACCGGTGGCGTGCTCGAGTTGCACCCGGTCGCAGGTTGCTGTGCGAAGAGGCGGTAAAGCGTGTAATTGGCGTTGCCCTGCCGCGAGTTGGTCTTCTGATTGATCATGGCCATGATGCCGGCGAATGCAGGGGTGGACGCCGAGGTGCCTCCGATGCCGACAACTGTGTTGTTCGGATCGTTGGGGTCGCAATAAGAGCCAGTAACATTCTTTGAGCAGATTATATAAAAGTGGCCGTTGAACCCATTGCTGGCGAAGAGCGACACGTCCGGAATATCGCGCTTGCCGTCGTTCGGCACGCCGGTTCCGGCTTGCCAGGAAGGCTTGGGGTAGCCTCCGGTGCAGCTGATGATGTCCACGCCGCTCCCGGTGGTGCACGAACTTTTCCCGCCGCTGCCGCCGGTAGCGACCACGGCGGCAAAAAGGCGGCCATTATTACAGTTGGTTTCTGCGTTCGTGCTGCCAGTGACGGTCGACCACTCCGCGTTTGTACAGGAATCATTCCAAGTCATTTCCGGAATGTAAGACTTTGCTGACGCTTCGTGAGCGTCATTCGTCAGATTCCAATAAGGAGTAAAATTGTTGAGGTCGTTGAAATCAGTGCCTCCCACCGCCGTCGTGTAGGGCGTGGATGCGAAACCGCTGACCTGCAATCCGAATTGAGCGGGACTATCGCGATCGCATCCGGCCGAGCCGCTATCGCCGCTAGAGAGAAAAACAGACATTCCCTGCGCGGCTGCCTGCTGCCACAACTGATTGAAGAACTGATTTCCAGCGGTGCCGAGTGCCGCCTCACAGATTCCGTAGCTCTCGCTGACGATCGGGGCGACGTTGTGGTCAACAATGTACTGCGCGGCCAGATCCACCCCCAGAGTCGTGTCGGTCGTGGCGGCGACGACGAATTTTATTGCGGCGCCGGGGGCCACTGCGCTGGACCATTGCAGGTCGAGATCCGACTCGATCTCGTCAGGCTGCAAGCCTGGATCAGGGCCGTCCACAATCATGGTCGGGTCGTTCGAAGTGATGCCAAACAGAGCGCGGAACTTTTGTAGGTCTACAAAGTCAACGTCGGTCTCGCCGACGATTGCGATTGTTTGTCCGGTTCCGTTGATCGCGGGCGTCGCGTTCCAAAGCGGAGACACATTGTAAATGGTCGCGAAATCATAAGGCCCGACGCCGTAGAAGGTTATATTTTGGATAAAATTCGGGAGCGTGAAGAGAGCGCCTACCGGTGTAAGCGCGTTCGTGCCCTTGGTGTGTTTGAACGTGCCGACGACTTCGTTCATAGGATGTCGAGGGAAATTGTGAAGGGTCAGAACGCCGGCAACCGCGGGGACTAATGCGGTTGGAATCTGGGGGTCGCTCGCGTTGGCCCAGTGGTCGGCTCCATTGACCGAATACTTGTGGATATCGGTGTGAAACGCGCTGTGTACTTGCGCGGCGGTGCCGGAGAACTCGATCACAGTGCGGCCGTTCGAAACTTTTGCTACCTGGAAGCCTTGGAGCTGGAGCCACGACGTAATGGCTTGAATATCCGCGTCGGCGGGGCCGAATTGCTGGCCGAATTGTTCAGGAGTCAGCCAGGCGTGGTAATTCGGCGAGGATTTGTCCTGCTGCTGGTCGAGAAGCGTTCCGAGCGAGGCTTCGAGTTCCGGGCTGCGTTTCAGGACGAGCAGCATGCGCTGCATCGGCAGGCTCGCCGGCGCGGCGCCGCGATCATACTTCGCGAGCGCGAGCGGATAGGTGTTGCCGCGCAGGATGGTGAGCTTCGATTCTTCGATGGGTTGCGTGATGAGCGCGGGCCTGGGCGGGGCGGTCTGCGCGCGGCTAAAGGCGGGGAACGTCACAGCGAACAGCAGCACTAAGGCACATTGCGAGAAGCGAACGTGAAAACTGCGGAAGACACTTCGGGTGACGCTGACTGGGGCTGGGAGCCTCATCGTTTCACCTGTCCTGAACCGGGAGAAGCGAGACTCTGTTTATAACAAGTTTATAGTTAGAATCAAGTATTAATTCGGTGATGAGATGAGCACATCGCGCTTCGCTTCACTTTCGCGGGTGCGAAGTTAGAAAGACTCTAAAGCATTTGGCGAAGGACGTACTGCAGAATTCCGCCGTGCTGGTAGTAAGCCACTTCGAACGGCGTGTCGATGCGCGCTATCGCGGTGAAATGCTTCTCCTTGCCTGAGGAATCGCGGACGCGCACTTTCATTTTTTTGCGGGGCTCGAAATTACTGGCAAGGCCTTCGATTTCGAAGATTTCATGGCCGGTGAGGCCGAGTGTTTTGGGAGTTTCACCTGGTAGGAATTCGAGGGGTAGGACGCCCATACCGACGAGGTTCGAGCGGTGGATGCGCTCGAAGCTTTCGGCGAGGACGGCGCGAACGCCGAGGAGGATCGTTCCTTTGGCGGCCCAATCGCGGGATGAACCTGAGCCGTATTCCTTTCCTGCGATCACGATCAGCGGGACCTGTTCGTCGCGATATTTCATGGCGGCGTCGTAGATGCTCATTTTTTCGCCGCTGGGCTGATGGATCGTCCAGCCGCCTTCGGTGCCGAGGGCGAGCATGTTTTTCAGGCGGATGTTTGCGAATGTGCCGCGCATCATCACTTCGTGATTGCCACGACGCGCGCCATAGGAGTTGAAGTCTTTTGGCTGAACGCCGTGCGCGATCAGATGCTTTCCGGCTGGCGTATCGTGGGGAATCGAGCCGGCGGGAGAAATGTGATCGGTAGTGACGCTATCGCCGAGAACTGCGAGCGCGCGCAAGCCGTGCAGATCGGTAAGCGATCCTGGTTTCTTGGGCATTCCTTCGAAGTAAGGCGGGTTCTTGATGTATGTGGATTTTTCGTCCCAGGCGTAGAGATCGCCTTCGGGAAGCGGCAGCGCGCGCCAGTGTTCGTCACCTGTGAAAACATCCGCATATTCTTTGCGGAACATTTCGGTGGTGACGGAATCGCGCATCGTGGTTTCGACTTCTTGTGGCGTAGGCCAGATGTCGCGGAGGTAGACCGGCTTTCCGGATTTGTCGGTGCCGAGCGAATCGTTGACGATGTCGATGTCCATGCGGCCGGCGAGCGCGTAGGCGACGACGAGCGGCGGCGAGGCCAGATAATTGGCGCGGCAGAGAGCATTGATGCGGCCTTCAAAATTGCGATTGCCGCTGAGAACGGAAACGGCGACGAGATTATTGTCCTTAATGGCTTTGCCAATCGCCTCGGGGAGCGGGCCGCTATTGCCGATGCAGGTGGTGCAGCCGTAGCCGACGAGATGGAAGCGCAATTTTTCGAGATAGGGCCAGAGACCGGCTTTTTCGATGTAATCGGTGACGACTTTCGAGCCCGGAGCAAAACTGGTTTTGACCCAGGGCTTCGAGCTGAGTCCGCGCTCGACGGCTTTTTTCGCGAGCAGGCCTGCGCCGAGCATCAGCGATGGATTTGAGGTGTTGGTGCAGCTGGTGATGGCGGCGATTACCACGGAACCATCGGCGAGATCAAAATTGTCGCCGTTGTTTTTCACGTGGACGTGCTTTGGTGGTGCGCCAGCCAGAGATTTTTCGAACGACGTTTTTGCCTGCGTCAGCGGAACGCTGTCTTGCGGGCGCTTTGGGCCGGCCATCGTGGGAACGACTTTTGCGAGATCGAGTTCCAGGCGGTCCGAGAAAACGGGATCGGGGGTCTGGTCAGTGCGGAAGAGGCCTTGTTCTTTCGTGTAGGCTTCCACGAGCCGGACTTGTTCTTCGCTGCGGCTGGTGAAGCGGAGATAGGCGAGCGTTTCCGCATCGACAGGGAAGAAGCCCATCGTCGCGCCATATTCCGGAGCCATATTTGCGATTGTGGCGCGATCGGGAAGAGTGAGGCTCGAGAGGCCAGTGCCATAGAACTCGACGAATTTTCCGACCACGCCTTTTTTGCGCAGAATTTCTGTGACGGTGAGGACGAGGTCGGTGGCCGTGGCGCCTTCGGGCAAACGTCCGTGAAGTTTGAATCCGACGACAGCGGGAATCAGCATCGAGAGCGGCTGGCCAAGCATTGCGGCTTCCGCTTCAATACCGCCGACGCCCCAGCCGAAGACGCCGAGGCCATTGACCATCGTGGTGTGCGAATCCGTGCCGACGAGCGAATCGGGGAAAGCGAGCCATGCGCCGTTTTCCTGTTTTTTGAAAACTACGCGGGCAAGATATTCGAGATTCACCTGGTGGCAGATGCCGGTGTCTGGTGGGACGACTTTGAAATTCTGAAAACCTTTTTGGCCCCAGCGCAGGAAGGCGTAGCGCTCGATGTTGCGCTTCATTTCCATGTCGGCGTTGAAGAGGAATGCGCCGGCTGCGCCGAATTGGTCCACTTGCACGGAATGATCAATGACGAGTTCGGCGGGTAGCAGCGGGTTGATTTTCTTTGGATCGCCGCCGAGTTGGCGCATCGCGTCGCGCATGGCGGCGAGATCGACGACAGCAGGTACGCCCGTGAAATCCTGAAGCAGGACGCGGGCGGGCATGAAGGAGATTTCTTTTTCGCTGGCGCCTTCGGCGCTGGTGGGATCCCAGGTGGCGAGGGCGCGAATGTCTTCGGCGTGAACGAACCGACCGTCTTCGTGGCGCAGGAGATTTTCGAGAAGAACTTTCAGAGAGAAGGGAAGGCGCGAGGGCTTGCCGACGCCGGAACGCTCGAGCGCATCGAGGCGGCAAATTTCGAAGGATTCGCTGCCTACTTTGAGAGCGGCGCGGGTGGCAAAAGAGTTTTTGTGCGATGGGTTCATGCCGGGTTGGAATCTCCTGTGTGAATAACAGGGTATTGTATCGCACGCGCAGGCGGAAGGTAACAGCGACGGCGGGATGGTGTCAGGAGAACATTCGGGAGAAAGGGGAAACGAATTGAGAAAAAGTGCGTTTTGTGACGATTAGAAAATTCGAAGTTGTTGAAAGTGGGAGGGTTATTAGGATTTCTAGTCGCGGTGTAACGATTAGAATTTTTGATGCTTTCCGGGCTTAAACCTCTTTGGGATAGTCGCGAGCGAACCGAGCTTTGTCGAACTAACACAACTGATGTTAACATATGGGTTACCAGTTGTAAAGTAACAAAATGTCACGCTTGGTTCGACGGCCAGCCTCACGGGACGTTAAGTTGATGTGAGATGTGGGCTGCGCGGGCGGGTCTTAGACCCGCCCCTACTGCGGGTGGCTTGCGGCGCGCGGATTTTGCTTCGTGTAGTTCTTCCAATATCGTCCCCGGCTACAAGCGTGGGATAATTTCACATCGATGAGAGCTGTGCTGATTTCGACGTATGAGTTGGGGCGGCAGCCGTTTGGTCTGGCGTCGCCAGCGGCTTGGTTGCGGGCCGCGGGGGCGAGCGTGACTTGCGTCGACTTGTCACGGGAAACTCTGCCTGAGGATGCGGTGAGGGCGGCGGACCTGGTGGCGTTTTATGTGCCGATGCATACGGCGACTCGATTAGCGGTAGCGGCACTGCCGGCGGTTCGCGCGTTGAATGCAAAGGCGTATCTGTGTTTTTACGGCTTGTATGCTCCGGTGAACGAGACCTATCTGCGCGGGTTGGGTGTGGAGACGATTCTTGGCGGGGAATTCGAGGAGGGATTGCGTTCACTCGCGGAGAGGCTTGGCCCGGGGAACGCAGCGGCGGCGAAAAATGGACAGCGCGAACCCTTCCGCGAGCGATCCGCGCCTCAGGGTGAACCTGTGATTTCGGTTGCGCGGCAGAAGTTCATTATGCCTGATCGCACCGGGATGGTGACGCTCGATAAGTATGCGCGGCTGATGATGCCTTCGGGCGAGGCGCGCGCGGTGGGATATACGGAGGCGAGTCGCGGGTGCAAGCATTTGTGCCGGCATTGCCCGATTGTGCCGGTGTACAACGGGGTGTTTCGGATTGTTGATGGCGAAGTGGTGATGGCGGATATTCGGCAGCAGGTGTCGGCGGGGGCGCGGCACATTACTTTCGGGGATCCGGATTTCTTCAACGGCGTGGGACACGCGATTCCGCTCGTCGAGGAGCTGCATCGGGAGTTTCCGGACGTCACGTATGACGCGACGATCAAAGTCGAGCACTTGTTGAAGCACTCGGATTGCATTGGCAAGCTGCGTGATACGGGATGCTTGTTTGTGACGAGCGCTGTGGAAAGCGTCGATGACGCTGTGCTGGAGCGTCTCGAGAAGAATCACACGCGGGTGGATTTTTTGCGTGTGGTCGAAATGTTCCGGGAGATTGGTTTGGCGCTGCAGCCGACGTTTGTGCCGTTTACGCCTTGGACAACGCTCGAAGGCTATTGCGATTTGCTGGAAGTGTTGCGCGAGCGGGAGTTGGTCGAGAGCGTGGCGCCGATTCAGCTGGCGATTCGATTGTTGATTCCGGCGGGTTCGCGGCTGATGGAGCTGGATGAGATTCGGCGAGGCGTGGGCGATTTTGTTGAAGCGGCCCTCGTATATCCGTGGAAGCACGCCGATCCGCGGGTCGATCGCTTGTGCGAACAGATTCAGGGAATCGTTCATTCGGGCGAGCAGATGAAGCGGAGCCGCGCGAAAATTTTCGAGCGAATTGAGGATGCGGCGTTCGCGGTTGCCGGCGGCGGCATAACGCGGAGCGCTTTGCCTGTGCTGGCATCGCGGGCGGCGGTGCCGTACTTGAATGAGCCTTGGTATTGTTGAGCGGAGCCTACCGGGGACCAGTTGGTTCCCATCGTCGAAGTGAAAAAGAAGACGCGGCAGGCGGATACGTTTGTGTGATTTCGTTGTGATGAGAAACGGCTGTGTTGGCATCGGTCCGAAGATGCAATCTGGGCCGTGCGTGCCAAGCGACACTTTCGGTGGGTCCAAGGCGCCCTGGCAAGCCAGGGCTTATGAAAGCGGCGGCAAGCCGCCGCACTCCACATGACCCGAGCCGAATCAGGATGTGAACAGAGTTATAAGAAAAAAATACGGCTGAATGCTGAATGACTACCTTGACGGACGCAAATAACACGGGACGTGGCAATGGGAAACGTTCGAAACGGGTCCTGATACTGGCGAGCAAGCTTGGTTATCAGACTCGCGGGTTTGTGGAAGCGGCGGAGAAGTTGGGAGTCGAAGTGCGGTTTGGCACCGACCGCTGCCATCAACTTGAAAACCCATGGGGAGATGATGCACTCGCACTGCATTTCGAGAATCCGCAAGAGGCGGCGCACGAGATCGTGACGGCTTTCAGCGGTGGCGTGGCGAGCGAAAAAACGATTGATGCCGTGATCGCGCTTGGGGACCGGCCTACGGTGACTGCCTCGTACGCGGCCGAGGCGCTGGGGATTACGGGAAATTCGCCCGTAGCGGCGGAAATTTGCCGGAGCAAATTGCGGCAGCGCGAAACGCTTCGAGCGGCGGGGGTTCGCGTGCCGGACTTTTTTTCGTTTGTGGCTTCGGACCGGTTGGCTGATGTGGTGGCGCGGGCGAAATTTCCTTGCGTGGTGAAACCGTTCTCGCTTTCGGCGAGCCAAGGCGTGATACGTGCGAACAATGCGGATGAATTTTCGGAGGTGGTGCGACGGATTCGGTTGCTGATGGAGTCTCCTGAGATTCAAGTGCTGCGCGAGCCGGGAACCGACCGGCTTCTGGTCGAATCATACGTCGCGGGAAGGGAAGTGGCGGTGGAAGGGTTGATCGCGGGCGGACGGCTGCGGGTGCTCGCGATTTTCGACAAGCCTGATCCGCTGGAGGGGCCGTATTTCGAAGAAACGATTTACGTGACGCCATCGCGATTGTCGGCAGAGATGCAGAAATCGATCGAGGGGTGCGCGGGGAACGCGATTCGGGCGCTCGGATTGACAACGGGGCCGGTGCATGCGGAGTTTCGAGTGAATGAAAGCGGGCCTTGGGTGCTGGAGATTGCGCCGCGGCCGATTGGCGGGTTGTGCTCGCGCGCGCTTCGATTTGGCGCGGATGGGATTTCACTCGAAGAATTGTTGCTGCGTGATGCGTTGGGAATGCCGGGCAGCGATTTGGAGCGAGAGAGTCAGGCTAGTGGCGTGATGATGATTCCGGTGCCGCGGAGTGGAATTTTTGATGGGGTGGAGGGAATTGAAGCGGCCGAGAGCGCGCCGGGGGTGACGGAGATTCAGATTACGGCGCGCTTGCACGATTACGTGGCGGCTTGGCCGGAGGGATCGAGTTATTTGGGATTTATTTTTGCGCGGGCGGATTCTGCGGCGGAAGTGGAAGCGGCGCTGCGTGAGGCGCATCGGCGGATGAACTTTCGGTTATCGCCTCGGTTGCCGGTGGAACATCCGGCTACCGGTAAAATTGCTACCTAAGTTGAAAGCGGTGGGAAAAAGTTAAAAGAGCCGGCGGGACGCCGGCGGTACGGAATGGCAGCTGCGCTGCTACTTGCTGTTCGGTCTCTTTGAAGTGTTGCCTTCTGCTCAGCAAGTAGGACTTGCGCCCTAACCTTTACCTCTTTGCGGGACGTAGCCTTCGGGGAGTTTGGCGCCTTCGCCGAAGAAAAACTGTTCCATTTGCTCTTCCATGATTTTCTGTGAATTGGGATCGAGCGGATTCAGGCGGTACTCGTTCATGACCATTTTTGAGTGCTCGAGCCACATTTTCCAGGCGTCTTTGGAGACATTTTCGTAGACGCGCTTGCCAATTTCGCCTTTCCAGGGGATGCGGTCGAGCCCGGGAAGGTCGCGTCCGAATTTCACGCAGTGCACGATGCGTTCGTTGTGACCCGCGGATTGCTGCGGAGCTGGCGCTGGAACGTTGTCCGCGCATTTATCGTCGGCCACGAATCCTCCTGAGCCTAATAGCGAAGAGTTACAGCTTCAAAGATACTGCATTCACCTGCGGAATTCCAGCCGATGGCGGATATGAAGCCGCTGAGCGATCGGAAACATCCAATCAGATTGTGACGGCCGCATGCGTCCCTGCGGTCTGGACACGCTGTGGAGAGAAAGATAGACTCACTTCTCCACGCAACCTCGGCTTCCGGAGATCAATTATGAATACCCGCGCGACAGTGACGGCAGATGCGCCGCAAACCGATGCTTACTACTGCGAAGTTCCCAATGATCCTTGCGCGATCGTGATGTTTGGCGCGTCGGGCGATTTAGCGAGGCGAAAACTGCTGCCTGCGCTTTACGACCTGGCGGTGCATGCATGCTTAGCGCCGCGGTTCCGTCTGCTGGGGTATGCGCGGACAGAGATGAGCGATGACGATTTCCGGAAAAGGGCTGGAGAATTTTTGCCCAAGGCTGCTGGAGGCGACGGCGGAGGCAGTGCCGGGGGACAGGGCAAGATCGACGAATTTCTGAAGCACTTGCAATATTTCAGCGGGGATTATGACGATCCCGCTGCGTTTCAAAAGCTGTCTCAGCGTCTGGAAGAAATCGATCGCGAGGCGGATTTGCATGGGAACCGGCTTTTTTATCTGGCGACGCCGCCGGACGTCTATCTGAAGATCATCGAGCAGATTGGTAAAGCCGGGCTGGCGAAACCGAAAAGCGACAAATCGTGGACGCGCGTGATTATCGAGAAGCCGTTTGGGCACAACAAGGCGTCGGCGGAGGATTTGAACGCGAAGGTGTTGGGCGTATTCAGCGAAAATCAGGTTTATCGGATCGATCACTACCTGGGCAAAGAGACCGTGCAGAACATGCTGGTCTTTCGATTCGGCAACGGGATTTTCGAGCCGCTTTGGAACCGCAACTACATCGATCACATTCAGATTACAGCGGCGGAATCGTTGGGAGTCGAGCGGCGCGGGGGATTTTACGAGAACACGGGCGCGTTGCGGGACATGATTCAAAGTCACGTGCTGCAATTGACGTCGCTGGTGGCGATGGAAGCGCCGGCGACGTTTGACGCGACTGCGGTGCGAAACGAGAAGATCAAAGTGCTGCAATCGATTCGGCCATTTTCCGCGGAAACGATATGGAAGACGGTGATACGCGGGCAGTACGGGCCGGGAACCGTGGGCGGAAAACAGGTGCCGGGTTACCGACAGGAGCCGGGCGTAAATCCAAATTCGGCGACGGAGACGTTTGTTGCGTTGAAACTGTTTGTGGACAACTGGCGATGGAGCGGGGTGCCTTTCTATTTGCGAACAGGAAAGCGGCTCGGGCGGCCGACCACCGAAGTGGCGATCGGATTCAAGAAGGCACCGCATATGGTTTTTCAGGGCGAAAACGTGGAGTCGAATTCGCTGGTGCTGAATATTCAGCCGGATGAGGGAATTTCGCTCTCGTTTGGGGCAAAGGCTCCGGGTGGACATATGCAGATACGGCCGGTGGAAATGGACTTCCGGTATAAGCAGGCATTCGGCGGCGGCTCGCGCGATGCTTATGCGACGTTGATCAACGATTGCATACGGGGCGACGCGACGCTATTCGATCGCGCGGACAGCGTGGAAGCGGCGTGGTCGCTGGTGGATCCGATTTTGGACGCGTGGCAAAAGGGCTCTTCGCCACCCTTCCCCAACTATCCAGCGGGAAGCCAGGGGCCGAAAGCTGCCGATGATTTGATCACTACCGATGGGCGCCGCTGGCGTCCGTTGTAGGTCGTAGGTCTCCCATACCGAATTAGAACGGTACAATTCCAAGCACTTTTCACGGCGGAGGATCTCCTCGATGATTCTTGCGGGCGACCTGGGTGGAACGAAGGTCAATCTGGGTCTATTCGAAATTCGAGCGGGCAAGCTCGCAACGGTTGCTGGCAAACGTTACGCGACGCATGAATACAAGGGCCTTGAAGAAGCGATCACGGAGTTTCTGAACGAGACGAAAGGGAAAGTGACTGCGGCATCGTTTGGGATCGCGGGACCGGTGGTACAGAATCGCGTCCATGCGACGAATTTTCCGTGGATTGTGGATGGCGCCGCGCTGGCGCAGCATTTGGGAATAAGCCGCGTGCGCTTGCTGAACGATTTGGAGGCTGCGGCGTATGGAATCGGGGTGATGGAGCCATCAGATCTGGAGGTGATTCACCCGGGGGTGTTCGTTCCGCAGGTGAACCGAGCGGTGATTGCAGCGGGAACAGGATTGGGCGAGGCGATTCTTTTCTGGGATGGTACACAACACGTACCAATGGCTACTGAAGGCGGCCACGCGGACTATGCGCCGCACACGAAGCAGCAGGCCGAGTTGTGGCAATTCTTGAAGGAGCGCGAAGAGTTCGTGAGCGCGGAAACGATTTTATCGGGTGGGGGATTCAAGCGCGTGCACGAATTTCTGGACCCGTCGGTGCGGCATGATTTTGACGTGCCGGGAGTCGATCCGGCGCCAGCAATCACCGAGCGCGGCCTTTCAGGCGAATGCCCGG
>Ga0307479_10003522_pt1 | contig 14271 bp, 9 predicted proteins | sample atmos_gasesECM4C_FD_203743 | JGI IMG/M metagenome (GOLD analysis project Ga0307479, IMG submission 203743) | Hardwood forest soil microbial communities from Morgan-Monroe State Forest, Indiana, United States - atmos_gasesECM4C_515 | ecosystem: Environmental > Terrestrial > Soil > Temperate...
GTCGTTGCCGTTAAAATTCGTGTGGTTAAAGATGTTGAAAACGTCCAGCTTGAATTCCAGCCGCATAGACTCTCTCTTGGGAATCCTGAAAGCTTTCAAAAGAGAGATGTCAAAGTCCGTCAACCCGTTGGTTAAGCCCAGGTTGCGGGCCAGGTTTCCGTTGATGAACTGAAAGTCAACCGGGACGCGATGGGGAAAGAGGGCGTTGGCGAGCGCGTCGGTTGCTTGGCAACTGCCGATCACCCCAGCATCATTTTTGCATGCAAGGCTGTCCACCGGACCCGACGCGCTGCGGCCGGCTGGCGCAAGGTACGTTGTTTGAAGAGCACTGCAGTTCGAAGACGCAGCCGTATAGGTGGGGCCTCCGCCTGGATTAGGACTGTTGCAAGCCGTAACGCCGGCTTCACTGATCTGCAGGGTGCTGCCCCCGTGAGACCCGATGTTGGTAGTCACAAGCGCGCCCACCGGGGCACCCGCGCACCCCGGTATTGCCGAAGCATCTCCTGCAGTGCAGATATTCGGGCGCTGGTTGGTTTCCGCCCCCAGCGCCGGGAAAGCCGATCCGGAGAAGGAGCCGTCACCCGTGGACACCGGGTATGGACGGCCCGTTTGGACCGATCCGATGAAGGAGAACGTCCAGTCGTTGACAACGGTTCTCACAAACCGCATGCTCGTGAGCTTTTCCGTATCCGCCACGAAAGTGAAGTTGGCCAGGTGACGTATATCTTGCTGGCTCAGAGCCTTATCGTTCTTCAGGTTTATCAGCGGGTTGCCCGGCTCGGAGAGGCCGAAGAAATCTTCGCCGGTTCCGAGAGTCTTCGAGAGCGTATAGTTTGCGCCGAATTGGAAGTGATGTGAGAGCCTCTTGTTCCCGGTCAGCACAAAGGCATGATACGAGGACGTCCGGTTGCTGAAGTTGGTGCGCTTGGCCGTGAAGTTGGTGTCCGGCCGATGCGGCAAGTAGAAGAACTGAGCAGGGGTCGTGGTACCCGGCAAAACATTGTGCCCAGGTGTGGTGTCCAAGATCGGTGTTGGGAAGTTCGTATCCGTTTCGCCAAAGAGTCCGTTGCCGAACACTCCCTGGTAGCCCGCGCTGAACACGAAGGATTGCGCAACTTGACGCGTGACGGAGAGGTTGGCCTGATAGATATTCGGGTTCTTGATGGTTGGCGAAATGGGACGAATTCTCCCGAAGAAGCCAGGGGTAAGGAGCCCCTGAAGTTGCACTTGGCTCGGGAAGTTCGGGAACTGGTTAAGGATTTGCTGGCCAAGCGGTGTCGTGGTGTCGGCAGCAGCGGTGTTGAGGCTGACGCCATCGAAGTTCAGTGAGTCCAGCACGACGTTCAGATAGGCCAGCTCGGTGATTACTGCGCCGGAGGCACGAACGACGGACTTGCCGGAGCTCCCGAACAGCGTGTGCAGGAAGCCGTTCTGATAATCCGGGCTCCATGCGAAGCCAAGACGAGGCTGGAAGTTGTTGTAGTCGTGACCGCAAGCAGGAATGAGGCCGTTCCGCTGGAAGCACGCGCCATTGTTGGGGAGGTGGAAATCCTGCGTGCGATTAATCGTGCCGCCGGTGAATGCGCCGATTTCAACGTCGTAGCGCAGGCCAACATTCATCGTCAGGTTTCGCTTGAGCTGCCAGGTGTCCTGCACGTACAAGCCGTACGCGGTATCTGGGATGTGATTGAAGGCCGCGCCGACCCCAACCGTGAACGACGTGGGGCAGAGGCCCTGCGCTTGCGGAAATTGGGGGAAAGCCGGGTCAGTGCAGGGACCGGCCACGAAATTCTCGAACCGGCCGAGGCGGAACTGCGTAAACAGGGAGTCAAACGCCAGGTGCTGGATCAGAACGCCGGCCTTCATCGTATGAGCCCCGTGCGTCCAGGAGAAGTTGTCGATGTATTGGAAGCGATTGTTCAAGCCGGCCTGCGGGCAGCAGAAGTCCGCGCCTAGATATGCAGTGGGCAAAGCCTGGCCGGGCACGTTGCTCTTGTCCGGCGTCCCCGAGCGATCCCAGTGCCAGAAGAACCGCGCCTCGTTAACCGTGTGCGATGAAGGCGTGGAAACCATCCCCACGTTCAGGGTGTGGTCGTGGACTACCGAGGAGACAAGGCCACTGGAATCTACAGCGGGGCCCGTCTGTACGATGACGTTGTCGGTCAGATCGCGCTGTACATTGAAGCGGGCCGAGAGGGTGTGTTTGTCGGTCAGCTTCGCATCTATTTTGGCTGACCACAAGATCTCGGTAACCGGAGAACTGGAGACGACCGTTTGGCCGAAGGGCGTCGTGATTGTGGGTTGACCCTGCTGGACCTGCTCCAGGCTCGTAAACCAGAAGAGCTTGTCCTTGATGAACGGCCCTCCGGCGGTAAACCCATACTCGTGCTTGTAGAAGGGGGCTCGTCCGCAACCTTTTATCGACGTCTGCGTACCTGTAGCGTCGTAATCGCTGGCAGGGCAACCGTTGCCGGGCCCGTTTGACCCGCCCGCCCCGCCCTGGTTGTAGAAGAATTCAGAGGCGCCCATATTGCGCCCACGGATGTAGGCATGCCCATCGCCGTGGATGGCGTTCGTGCCAGATTTGGTGATTACGTTCAAGATAACGCCGCCCGCTTGGCCGTATTCCGCGTTGTAGTTATTGGTGATGACCTGAAACTCCTTTACCTCTTCCACGGTGGCGCCAAGAGTGTCCCGCACGGAAGTAGAGACATCGGAAATGTCTCCGCCGTCAACGTTATGCACAACCCCGCGGCTGTTGACCATCCCCGGTCCGATGATTTCCGCGCTAAGTCCCGTGTAGTCTATTCGCATCCCCGGCGCTGCATAGGCGAGACCTTGCCAGTCATTGGCCGCACCAGGTCCCCCGCCGAACGCCGTAGTGGTCGGGAGGTTGGCGACGTCTCTGTCATCAATATTTATGGAAACGTCTGTCTTGGTCGTTTCGACCAGCGGAATCTCCGCGGTTACCACAACGGATTCTTTTTGTCCCGCCAGTTCCAGGTTGAAATTGATGTCGCGGGATTCGCCGACTAATATCCTCACCCCTTTGGCGACCGCTCGCGAAAACGCCCCCGCTTCAATGGTGACGTCGTAAATGCCAGGGACCAGTTCTTCAAACCGATAAATCCCGTCCGACGTTGTCGTTGTAGTTCGAGCAAGCCCCGTTTCTACGTTCATGGCCGTGACTTTGGCATCCGGGACAGAAGCGCCCTTCGGATCCAACGCACGCCCTGTGATCGTCGCGTATCTTCCTTGTCCGTAAACTACATTCGCGGACAAGAGCAGAGCGACAACGATGGCAAAAACGAAAACACCCCAACTACGTCCCCTATTCACGAAGTTCATATACTCCCCCCTAAAGAAATTGAGCAAAACGACTTTTGCATTTGAACGACTCACCCCGGTTTGCCCCATACCATACTTGCCGCTAAACCGCATGTCAACAGATATAAAGCCTTTGTAAGGCCCCCGAAATTCCATGAAAGTTTTCACAGAAACAAAGCAACCATGCTTGGCGGCGAAGCGTGCAATCGCTGTTCCAAAGGCTCTTCAAAATCAATCGCTTCTTAATAATCGCAAGCTATTGATTTATATGTGCCTTAGATAACTCCTCGTGGTTGGGTATGGGCAGCCAGCTGCGTCTTGTCCTATTGACTAACATAATTTATATGAATTTTAGGATATAGTCTCAGCAAATTCGGGCCGAAACCTAACTCCAGGATTTAGGCAGAGTCAGCAAAAGCCGGGATACTCAGACTTCTTCGGCAGGCCTAGTTCTTGTGCTGACTTTCAAGCTGTCTCTCTAGATTTCGGGCATCTGAAATATGCCCGACTAGGAGAAGTTACATTTCGATGGAAGAGTCGTGGTGGGCGACCTTCACCTTCTATTGCGTGCATTCTGCATGGGACAAGATTTGCTACATTGTGTCCCGCTCCGCCGCCCGCTAAGCTAGCGCCGCGCTGGAGGATTGACTGAACCTTGCATTGAATTCGCGCCGCGCGCGCGCCGATCTCGCGCTTGCCTTTTGCACGCTGCTCTGGGGCTCCACCTTTGTTGTTGTCAAGAATGCTCTTGGTCACTCATCAGTATTTATTTTCCTCGCCGTTCGTTTCTCTCTTGCCGGTTTGCTGATGGCGCTCTACCGCCCGCGCGTTCTCCTGAGGCTCGACCGCGAAGAACTATTCGCCGGCATGCGGCTGGGCTTTTTCATGTTCGCCGGCTACGGTTTTCAAACCGCCGGACTCCAATACACAGCCGCAGCGAATTCCGGCTTCGTAACCGGCTCGAGTGTTGTGCTGGTTCCGCTTCTTCTGGGAATTTTCTGGGGCCGTACGCTCACCCGCTGGGTGTACGCCGGCTCCTTCGCCGCGGTGGTCGGCTTGTACTACCTGACGGTTCCGATCGAAGGCGTATCGTATTTAAATCGGGGCGACGTGCTCACCTTCTTCGCCGCCGGGCTATACGGCGTGCATATCATTCTGGTGGGGGAATACACCAAGCAGCATTCCGTCTCTGCGCTCAGCGTCATTCAGGTGCTGGCTTGCGCCGCGATGGCCTGGTTGATGGCGGGAGCGGCAGCGCTCATTCGCTGGCAGCCTGCGCGCTTCGAGTGGCGATGGGAATTGTTGCTGGGCATAAGTATCTGCGCGGTGTTCGCAACAGCGGTGGCATTCACGCTGCAGTTGTGGGCGCAGCAGTACACCACGCCGAGCCACGCGGCGATTCTCTTCACGCTCGAGCCGGTGTTTGCGGTGATCACATCCTATATTTTGGTCAAGGAGCGCTTGAGCGCGCGGGGAATTTTCGGCGCCGTGCTGATTTTCGCGGGCATATTGATCGCGGAACTCTTCGGACCGCCCGCCGCGCCGGAATCGCCGGAGCCCATTTTCGAAGGGCGCGTTTATTTTCAGCCGTGGTGGCAGCGTCAGCCGCCGTTGGAGTAATACTTGATATCAAGCGCCTCGTACATCACCGCTGTCGCGGCGTGGGCTTTTTCGTAGGCGGTGATTTCGGTTTCATGCTGGAGCGACGTCCCGATATCGTCGAGGCCCTTCAAGAGAACTTCCTTCCGTGAAGGCGCGATTTCAAACTTCAGCATTAATCCATGCTTGTCGGCGATGGTCTGGTTCGGGAGATTGACCGTCAGCGAATAGCTCTCCTCTTTTTCCGTGCGCTTGAAAAGTTCGTCCACCTGAGCTTCGGAGAGCGTCGCGGGCAGAATGCCGTTCTTGAAGCAATTGTTGTAGAAAATGTCGGCGTAGCTCGGGGCGATGATGACGCGAAAGCCGTAATCCTTCACGCCCCAGGGAGCGTGTTCGCGGCTGCTGCCACAGCCGAAGTTCGTGCGCGCCAGCAGCACGGAAGCGCCTTTGTAACGCGGGAAATTCAAAACAAAATCCGGATTGGGTTTTTCGCCGGGGAGGTAGCGCCAGTCGTAGAAGAGAACGCGGCCGAAGCCTTCGCGTGTGAGCGCCTTGAGGAATTGTTTGGGCACCATTTGGTCGGTGTCCACGTTGACGCGGTCGAGCGGCGCGACCTTGCCGGTGTGTGTTGAAAAGGGTTGCATTGGATCGAACTCCTCAAAAGTCAAAAGACTTGGCTTGAAACACGCGGTCACTCGATCATGGAAACATCGAGTGACCGCACATCCACAAAATGCCCGGCAATCGCGGCGGCGGCGGCCATGACCGGGCTGACGAGATGCGTGCGGCTGTCCTTGCCCTGGCGGCCTTCGAAATTGCGGTTGCTCGTGCTGGCGGAGCGTTCGTGCGGCGGCAGAACGTCGGCGTTCATCCCGATGCACATGCTGCAGCCCGCATCGCGCCATTCAAAACCGGCCGCGAGGAAAATTTTGTCGAGTCCTTCTTTTTCGGCTTGCGCTTTGATGCCGCGCGAGCCGGGAACGATAAGCGCCTGCTTGATGCTGCGCGCCACGTGCTTGCCGGCGACAAGATGGGCGGCGGCGCGAAGATCATCGAGCCGCGAATTGGTGCACGAGCCGATGAAGACGCGGTCCACCGGAATATCCACAATCGGCGTGCCGGCCTTGAGGCCCATGTACTTCAGCGCGCTCTCCGTGGCCTTTTGATCGTTCGGATCTTTGAAAGCGCCGGGTTCCGGCACGCGGCCGGTCACACTCGTGACCATGCCGGGGTTGGTGCCCCAGGTGACTTGCGGGGCGATCTGTTCGGCTTGGAGCTCCACGGTCATGTCGAACTTCGCGCCGTCGTCCGTCTTGAGTTGCTTCCAGCGGTCAACTGCCTCCTGGAAAGCTTTGCCGCGGGGAACGAACGGCCGCCCTTCGAGATATGCAAATGTCGTTTCATCCGGCGCGACCATGCCGGCGCGCGCGCCGCCCTCAATGGTCATGTTACAGACGGTCATGCGCCCGTCCATGGTTAATTCCCGGATGGCCTGGCCTGCGTATTCCGCAACGTGGCCTGTGCCGCCGCCGATGCCAATCTTTCCTATGATCGCGAGGATGATGTCTTTTGCGGTGACGCCTCTCGGTCGTTTCCCGTTGACAATGATATGCAGCGTCTTCGAGCGCGACTGCACCAGACACTGCGTCGCCAGGACGTGTTCGACTTCGCTGGTGCCGATGCCGAACGCCAGTGTGCCGAACGCGCCGTGGGTGGAAGTATGGCTATCGCCGCAGACGAGGGTCTGCCCCGGCTGCGTGAGGCCCAGCTCCGGGCCGATGATGTGCACGATGCCTTGGTTGCGGCTGTTCATGTCGAATAGGCGCACGCCGGACTCGCGGCAGTTTTTCTCGAGCGCGTCAAACTGAAGCCGGGCATCGGTGTCAATGATCGGCAGCGTGCGGTCGGTGGTGGGGACGGAGTGGTCCATCACTGCGAAGGTGAGATCGGGACGGCGAACCTTGCGCCCTTCGGCGTGGAGGCCGGCGAACGCTTGCGGCGACGTGCCTTCGTGGACGAGATGGCGGTCGATATAGAGGAGCGCAGGCTTTCCCGTCTCTTCGTGGACGACGTGCGCGTCCCAGATTTTTTGGTAAAGCGTTTTCGGTGAATTAGCGGTTGTCATGGGCGTGCATTCGGATTTTAACACTCTTGTCATAGAGCGCAAATGGGAGGGTGCTGAGGAGAGGTTGAAAGTCGAAAGTTGAAGGTTGAAAGTAGGAGCGGGAATAACAGCCCGACTCGTTCTTAGCGGCCGGGCCTGATAGGGATCCTTTGCGGGATTTCTGGTGAACAGTAAGACTCCCTCCCCCCTATGTTTTTCATAAGTGTTCATTCCAAAGATAGTTAAAGTCCTTTGTTTTGTTACACTTTTACAAGTGTTGATTCTAAAGGGGCTTATGGGGGCGGTCCGTTTGCAAGAAAGTAACTGGGTCAGGCATGAAGATTCTGAAGGAGTTAGAAGAACCACGTGGCGGGCGCCCATTGTTCGCAGAGCACCCTCCTTCGCCTAGGTCTACGGCGGGCAGGCGGAGCAAGGGTGCCGACTTAACGGAGCCATTATAGCATATTGGTACCGTATGTCAATGATTACTTGTAAGTGACCTGTTTGCTATGGGATGGCATAGTGCCGCTTCGCATGGGCGCCCGGAAATACGAGAGAATGCAGCATTTGTGGCGCAGAGGGCTAGAATCGCATCGGGGCGCAGACCACGCGTAATATCGAGGCGCGGGGTATCCGGCAGAGTCAATCCCCGCACCCTTTGATGAACCAAAACCCAAAGAGATGCGACACCTAGCGCCTCGGCGCCTTCCTTAAGGGTGCTCCACCCGCCTGAAGCTCCAGACTGGGGCATGGATTGAGACAGTTGTATAACTCCCAGAACCGCTCGCAAAAGACCGCACCAGCCATAGGTACTGGCGTGGTTTTGTACTTGACTGCCCGTTGAAAGTATCTACAATTCCGGACGGCGTTAACTCCGTACCACTCTCAGCCTTCCGGGGTCATGCTACCGAGGGGATTTTCTTGTTTTGAGGTTTTCTCCCGCGGCGAAAAGGAAGGGCAAAAAAACGTCCCCAAACTCTGGAGGAACTCATGAAAAAATATTTTCTTATTTCATTGATGGCTTTGGGTCTCGTGCTGTTGGCCGGGTTTGAAAGCGGGCGGAGTAGCCCCGGCGCAAGCGCCAGCAGCGATAATGGGCCGACGTACGATATAACGACGCTGGCGGGCAAGGTCGCATCGGTGAACGGTACCGCAGGCTTACAAATCCGATTTTCCGCCTTCATCGAGCAGGAAGCGGATACGAGCGACAGAGGCTCCAGTCCCGCCCCTTCCGCCAGCCCTATCACTCCGTCCTTTGTGTTGTCGAGTCCTCTTGACGGCACGAGTGTGATCGCCCCGGATGTAACCGTGAATCAGGATACGGCGGGCGCCCCACAGAACGAGACCGCGATTGCGGTGGATCCCAACAATGCCAGCCGCATTGTTGGAGCCGCGAACGACTATGTAACCCGCACTTGGACCTGCACGATTAGCGGGACGCCGTGCAGCGCCCTCGGCGATGGCTATTCGGGCACGTATTTCTCGAACGATGGCGGCACGACGTGGTGCTGTTCGTCGAATCTGGATGGATCAAGCCTCGGTACGCAAATACCAGGAGTCGATCACCTGGCTGGCGGGCCTTACGACGCGGGTGGGGATCCAGCACTGGCTTTTGACAGCCGCGGCCACGTTTACTATGCGGGGCTGGGATTTGACCGCACAGCGCCGCCCAGCACCGTGGCGGTGAACAAAGGCACATTTGATGCGGGCGGAAATTTGTCTTGGAGTGCGCCGGTGTTCATCAACCAAACGACGTCTCCCTCGACGCTGAACGACAAAGAATGGATCGCGGCAGATTCACACGCGGCGAGCCCCTTCCGCGACCGCGTGTACGTGACGTGGACACGATTTATTTTCAATGCGCACAACGGTCGCTACGTCCAGTCACCCATCGCGGTGGCGGTGTCTCGTGATGGCGGGAACACTTTCAGTGACCCGCAGCTCATCGTGGGCAACGTACTGTACAGCCAGGGGTCGCGACCGGTGGTCGGACCTGACGGGACAGTCTATGTGTTCTGGGATGGATCGACGCGGCTTGCTGCTCTGGACAGCATCTGGATGGTGAAGTCGACGGATGGCGGCTTGAGTTGGAGTAAGCCGGTGGCGGTGTCCCAGCTCGTGGACATCATCCCGGTAAAGAGTACCGCGTTCCGTGTAAATAGCTATCCCGCCGCTGACGTCGCACCTAACGGAGATCTGTACGTCGCTTGGGCTTCCCTGGTGAGCGACAGTACGGGCGGTCTCTGCCCCGCTCGCACCAACACCGGTTGTCACACAGCATCGTTGTACAGCAAATCGACCGATGGCGGCGCCACTTGGAGCACACCGGCGCTCGTATTTCCCACGACGGATGCGTTAACGCGCACGGCGATTGGTTATCCGCAGACGCAGCCAGATGGCAGCACACTAAATGCCCCGGCAGCGCGGCGAGTGGACACGTTGTTCCCGGCGGTGGCTATTTCCCCATCCGGTCTTGTTTACATGTCGGCCTACGCAGCGGACGTTGTATCGCCATGGCAGACGTGCGCCACGCCCGCAACGCCTACCGCTGTAGGCAGGATCAACTGCCTCACTCTCGGCTCCTACATTCACAACGCCCGGCTCGATTACGTTGTGACGGACTTGACCACGGGTACCACTAACACGGTGACTACACATCCCATTAATACTCGATACGGATTTGGAGGCGGGTTCTTCGGCGATTACACACACATAGCGGCCGGCTCAGACGACAGATTCCATGCTTTCTGGACCGACAGCAACAACCAGCAGCCGGTCGTCTGGTTTTATGGTTTCCAGTTCGTGCCTACCCAGACGAATCAGCAGGATGTAGTCACAGCCGCCGGCAGTTTTTAAGGCGGTTGTTTCGGAGTCGGATTAAGTTTTCGTAAGCCGTAACTTTTCTGGCATCAGAATTCTTGGCATGATGATCGGAAGAGCGAGGTAACGCTCGACAAATTCATCATGCGCAAAATCGTGGTGTACATCGCCACCAGCGCCGACAGCTACATCGCCCGCCCTGACGGCGACGTCGTTTGGCTAGACCGGCCGAGGCCAAAAGATAATTATGGAATGGACGCCTTCTATAAGTCGGTCGAGCCAGTCTTGATGGGACGCAAGACCTACGACCTCGCGCTCAAGTTCGGACAAGAGTCTTATCCCGGCAAGAAAAACTACGTTTTCTCACGAACTCCCCACGAGAGGCGCTCGGCATCCGGCGGGGCCAGCTCCGCACCCTTTGATGGAGCGAAACCCAAAGGGATGCGGCGCGCAAATTCGTCCTAGCGCATTTAAGGGTTGCCACCCGCCAGGGCTGCCGATGCCATTGGGTTAGCACTCCCATTGCGGTTACAAAATCTGGAGCCGAAGGAGGAAGGTTGGCACAGTGTCTGAGAAATCGATTACGCGGCAACAAGCGGGGCGCTTCAGGCGGGCAAAGAACGAGCCGTCGGCGCGCCGAAGCCTCGCTGGGGCTGCTGTGGTCCTAAAATTCTTGAGTCGAGGGACGAAGGAGAGTTAGGATACGCGAGCTTGGAGTCCGAATCGGAAATTCCGGGGAAAATATGATAGACCACGTTATTCTCACAGTCAGTGACTTCAAGCGTTCAGTCCCTTTCTATGCCGAGGCTCTGAAGCCACTTGGGATCACAACCCTTCCAGACTACGAAGGCAAAGACGGACATCCGGACTTGAAAGGTTTTGGCATTGGCAAAAGCCATTTTTTCTGGCTCAAAGAAGGGAAGCCCGATCCTCAGGCTGTTCACGTCGGATTTGTAGCGAAAGACCATTCCGAAGTAGATGCGTTCTACAAGGCCGCTTTAGCAGCTGGAGGAAAGAGTAAGGAATCACCGCAAGCTCGTCTCGAATACTATCCTGGCTATTATGCGACCTGGGTGCTTGATCCTGACGGCCACGATATTGAGGTCGTCAATAAAAGCTAGCCGCCGACAGAATATTGTTCACCAAGGTGGGGCAACTTCCTGCTGGCTCGACACCTCTAGATCTCGTTCTTCATTCACGCCCTATACAGAACATTTGAAATAAATATATCTGGAACTTCCAGGATGAGAACATGAAAAAGTCGGGCGCAAGCCAAGGCCAGCCGGCATCGGAGCTCATCTCGAAAAGAATCGCCGAACTCGGGGACTGGCGCGGGGAAACCCTCGGCAGAATGCGCAAGCTCATCAAGGAAGCAGACCCGGAGATCGTCGAGGAGTGGAAGTGGATGGGCACTCCGGTTTGGTCGCACGACGGCATCATCTGCACTGGCGAATCCTACAAGAATGTCGTGAAGCTTACCTTCGCCAAGGGCGGGTCTCTGAAGGATCCGGCGCGTCTCTTCAACTCGAGTCTCGAGGGAAACGCACGCCGCGCGATCGACATCCACGAAGGAGAAGGAGTTGACGAGTCCGTCTTCAAGGCGCTCGTTCGCCAAGCGGTCGCCCTCAACTGTTCTGGCAAGTCGAAACCTTCGAAGAAAGCGAAGTCCTAAGGTATTCCGCCCCTGAACAGGTCCGACATCGGGGTGGCGGAGGTGTCGTTCCGCCCGAGCGTACCCAGGCTGAAGATGGCCTTTAAAGACTCCGACCGGGTCGGAATCGCGGATCGAGGCTCAGTGCAAGCAAATACTTTGAGTGCGCCACGCGCCAAGGAAAAAACAGGGCGCTGGAACTTCGCAGCGGGCGTATGCTGTGGGGCGTTTGGGACCTAAAACAGAAATTCCGGATTGGAGCTTACACCCTGTCTGAAACTGCGTTGCTGGCTTTCCAGGGGTTGTAACGGCGGTGAGAGAAAATGGCGGGCGATGGTGTCGAATGGAGGGGTTGGCCGGTTCTGGTGCATTCCGCGCGGACGGCCATCGCGGCTGTAGCCTCAGTGCTCGCGGCGCGGTTATTTCTGCTGCCGGAAACGTACTGGGCGGCGATTACAACCCTGGTGATCACGCAGTCCTCGCTGGGTGCGGCGCTCACTGTTTCCTGGCAGCGTTTCGTCGGAACGGCGCTAGGAGCGGCAGTTGGCGCGATTGTGGCGAGTCAGTTCGGGCCGCACGTGCTTGTATTCGGTGCTTGCGTGTTCATCCTAGGACTGCTTTGCGCCCTGGCGCGATCGGATCAAAGCGCTTATCGGTTCGGGGGCGTTACGCTGGCGATTGTGCTGTTGGTGCCGCGGACGGGCCCTGCATGGCAAACCGCCTTTCATCGGTTCGCTGAAGTCTCCATTGGAATTGGGGTGGCGCTGATCTTGACGGTGGTGTGGCCGGAGAGAGAAGTCACACCCCCGGCGAAAAGGTGAATTCTTCCCCCGGTCCCTCGGATAGAATGGCGCCATGGCCAAGAAAAAAGTAGCGGACTTGCTGGTGGATGTTGTTGCTGAAGCAGGTGTGGGGCGAATTTACGGTGTTTCCGGCGACTCGCTCAATGGCATCACGGACGCGATTCGCGCAAAGAAGCAACTTCAATGGATTCACGTGAGACATGAGGAGACGGCAGCGTTTGCCGCTGGAGCGGAAGCGCATCTCACGGGAAGGTTGGCGGTGTGCGCCGGGAGTTGCGGCCCCGGGAATCTGCATTTAATCAACGGGCTGTACGACTGTCACCGCAGCCGTGTTCCCGTCCTGGCGATCGCGGCGCAAATTCCAAGCAATGAAATCGGGAGCGGATATTTTCAGGAGACCCACCCGGAACATCTCTTCGCGCAGTGCAGCCACTATTGCGAACTAGTTTCTCAACCCGAGCAGATGCCCCGCGTCCTTGAGATTGCCATGCAAACCGCAATCTCGCGGCGGGGTGTTGCCGTCGTGGCCCTACCTGGCGACGTGGCCTTGCGAGATGCCGTTGAGCAGGAGCCCCGGTTGCACTTTCCGCCACCGAAGCCAACGGTATGCCCTTCTGATCAAGAAATCGCGACGCTGGCGAAGATTCTCAATAAGTCGAAGAAGATAACCATCTTTGGCGGAGCCGGCTGCGCGGGAGCTCACAAGGAGTTGATCGAACTCGCGGGCAAGCTGAAAGCCCCGATCGTACATGCGATGCGCGGAAAAGAGTTCATCGAGTACGACAACCCGTTTGACGTGGGCATGACCGGCCTGCTGGGGTTTTCTTCCGGCTATCACGCGATGATGAACTCCGACCTGTTGCTGATGATCGGGACCGATTTTCCGTACCAGCAGTTTTTTCCCAAGGATGCCACGATCGTCCAGATCGACATCCGTGGGGAACAACTGGGCCGGCGCACCAAAGTCGACTACGGTTTTGTGGGAGACGCCAAGACGACACTCGGAGCTCTTCTGCCAAAGTTAAGCCAAAACGATAACGACAAGCATTTGAAGGTTTCGCTCGAACATTATCAAAAGACGCGTAAGGCCCTTGACGAACTCGCAATCGATAGAGCCGGGAAGAAACCGATACATCCTCAGTACGTCGTCCGGGTGCTCGACGAGCTTGCCGCCGAGGACGCAATTTTTTCCTGCGATGTGGGTACTCCGACGATCTGGGCGGCGCGCTACCTGACGATGAACGGCAAAAGGCGGCTACTCGGATCCTTCACTCATGGCTCCATGGCGAATGCGCTCCCCCAGGCTATCGGTGCGCAGGTCAGTCATCCCGAACGTCAAGTGGTCTCTTTGTCCGGAGACGGAGGCCTGGCGATGCTCCTGGGAGATCTGCTCTCGCTGCGGCAGCTGGATGCGCCGGTGAAGATAATCGTTTTCAAGAATAATTCGCTGGCTTTTGTCGAGCTGGAAATGAAAGCGGCCGGGATTCTCGAGTTCGGAACCGATCTCCAGAATCCGAATTTTGCCAAAATGGCCGATGGCGCGGGCCTGCTGGGGCTGACGGCTGAAACACCCGCTCAGGTTCGACCGATGATTGCCCAAGCGTTGAAGCATGAGGGCCCCGCGCTGGTCGAAGTTCTCGTAGACCGGCAGGAACTATCCATGCCACCAACGATCACTGCGGAGCAGGTGAAAGGCTTCAGCCTATTCACGCTCAAGGCAGTTCTCAATGGGCGCGGCGACAAAATCGTGGATCTCGCAAAGATCAATCTGTTCCGGTAACTCGCTGCAAATTCTTGTTAAGAGCAACAAACCTGCCTGCGGCAGGCTGGTAGATTTCAGCGAATTGGTAGCCACCGAAGTTCGTTTCCTTTAGTCCGTACGAAGCAGGAAATACCGCCGAGTACGTACCTACCTGTGGCAGCCAGGCGCCAAAAAGCAGGCCCGCCCAGGTAGGCAGACTTCGTAC
>Ga0307479_10003524_pt1 | contig 14268 bp, 13 predicted proteins | sample atmos_gasesECM4C_FD_203743 | JGI IMG/M metagenome (GOLD analysis project Ga0307479, IMG submission 203743) | Hardwood forest soil microbial communities from Morgan-Monroe State Forest, Indiana, United States - atmos_gasesECM4C_515 | ecosystem: Environmental > Terrestrial > Soil > Temperate...
GACCGAGGCCATGCGCATGGTTCGGGACATTGTCGGTCTGCGCCGAACCGAACTGGATCTGAAGACGCACAGCATCACCGTGCGCGATACGCCGGCGAATGTGGCGCTGGCCGAAGCGATTCTCAAGGATGTGCAGCAGACGTCGGGTGAGTTTCTCCTGGAAGTGGATTTGCTCGAAGTCGACCGGAACGCAGCGCTTGACCTTGGCATTACGCCACCCTCAAAAGCCAGCACGTTTTCTCTGCCTACAGGCGTGATTCGCGAGTTAGCGCAGGCGCAAAGTTCGGGCACGCTTCTCCAGGCCATCCAGAGCATATTTGGCTCTCAGAATCCTTTAGCCGCATCGGGCATCTCTGCCGCGGCCATACCACCGCTGATCGCTTTTGGAGGCGGCAGCACGATTTTCCTGGCCACGTTACCCGGGGCCTCTGCAAATTTCTCACGCACAATGAGTATGGTGCAGCACGCCCAGCGTGTTTTGCTGCGCGTTGAGGACGGGCGTCCCGCGACCTTCTTTGTTGGCGAGCATTTTCCCATCACCCTGGCGCTGCTCTCGGCAAGTCTGGTGTCGCCGGTCTCCCAGCTCTCCACGTCTGCTCTTGCGGGCAATCTTGCCGGCGCCAGCTTCCCACGAACTGACTTTACCGTGGGGCATTCGCCCGACGCGGTTGCCGTCGGCGATTTCAATGGCGACGGGAAACTGGACCTGGCCGTTGCCAATAAAGGCGATAACACCGTCTCAATCTTAGTGGGCAATGGGAATGGAACGTTTCAATCGCAGACGACTGTCGCAACGGGTCTGGCACCAGACGCCATCGTGACTGGGGACTTCAACGGCGATGGGAAACTCGACATGGCCGTCGCGAACTTCACGGACAACAGCATATCGATATTGTTAGGTAACGGAGACGGAACGTTCACGTCGGGCCGCACCATCACAGGCATAAACACTCCGGTAGCCATGGTCACGGGCGATTTTCGAGCTGCCGGGAAATTGGATCTCGCTGTACTGGATCAGGCGGACGGTGTGGTTTCTATTTTTCTGGGAAATGGCGACGGCACGTTCCAGAACAAAATCGATACTTCCGTGGGCCGAAGCCCTTCGGCGCTCGTCACCAGCGACTTCAACGCCGATGGCAAAGTCGACTTGGCGGTGACCAATTCGGGCTCGAACAGTGTTTCCGTGCTGCTCGGGAATGGCGACGGGTCGTTTTTCAAACGCATTGACGTCGGCGCAGGCAACGGCCCGTCCGCAGTTGCCGCCGCGGATTTCAATGGAGACGGCAGGTTGGACCTAGCCGTAACGAATAAGACCGACAACACGTTATCGATTTTTCTGGGCAATGGCGACGGTACGTTCGGTGCTCCGACAAGCTTCACTACTGGTGCGGGCCCAACCGCTCTGGTCTCCGGGAGGTTCGCTTCCAGCTCATTTCCTGACTTGATTGTCGTATGCGAATCGGCGAACACTCTCGACGTCTTTCTCGGCCTGGGCAACGCATCCTTTGCGACACCTCTTAGCGTCCCCGTCGGCAGCAGCCCTGTTGCCGCGGCGACGGGCGATTTTGCGGGCACCGGGTTGATCGATGCCGCCGTCGCGAATCTGGCGTCGAATACTGTTTCCGTGATTCTCAATCCTGTGAATAGCCAACTCTCTTCTACCTCGCCGAGTACGGCCTATCCCGCCTCCGAATATGTGGATTTAGGACTGAAAGTCCACGCCACGGCGCGCGTGCATCCGCCGGACGAAGTGTCGCTGAATATGCAATTCGAAATCACGGCGCTAGCCGGCCAGAACGTGAACAGCATTCCCATTATCAGCAATCGGTCTATCGAGCAGATGGTGCGGCTGCGCGCCAATGAAACCAGCATTCTTTCCGGCCTGATCGAGACAAGCGAAATCCGGAGCATCACAGGGTGGCCGGACCTGACCTTCCTTGGTCCGCTCACGGGTGAGCACAGCAAACAGCAAAGCGAGACCGAACTGGTGATTGCCATTACGCCGCGCCAATTGCGGGTTACGCCGCGCGAGGATCGTACGTTTTATGCAGGCCGCGGCGTGGGCACCGCCGCTCCACCCGAACCGGCGGGGCCGGGTCAGCTACCGCCTCAGCCTCCTGGGGCTGCGCCTGTTGGAGTTCCGCCTGTGCCAGGTGTCCCGCCTCCAGGAGGGGCGCCTGGAGCGCCTCAACCAGGACCTGGTGCTGTTCCAGGTGCGCCTGGGAATCCGCCGCAAAATCCTGCCCCCAATCCTCAACCCAATGAGCAGGCAGTGCCGCCACCCGGCGTGCAGCAGCGTAATGCAGACCGCTGATTTAGTCAGGAGATTGGGGCTCGCCGCCGGCTCCTATCATGCGCCAGGCGAAACCTGAGCTCGCCGCGGATAGCCCCGCACAAATCAGCATGATGAGGCGGAATCCAAAGACAAAGGCACGATCGATCAAGATTCTCAGCGTAGCGGCCGCGTTCGAATCTACTCCGGGCGGGATGGTAAGAGCAGCAAGTCTGATTTCGTTCGATTGCACACTTTGTATGGCCTCAGCGGGCAAGTTCAACTGCGTCAGCCGCTCGTTCAGGTAATGGCCGAACGCGCTCACCATGGTCATCCCCAGAATTGCGACTGCAAGCAATCCGGCGATTCTGGCAACGGCGTTATTGATGCCCGAAGCGGTCCCGGCATGCTTTTGCTCCACAGCGCCCATGACAACGGTCGTGAGCGGAGCCACGCTCACTGCCATTCCGAGTCCGAGCACAACAAATCCAGGAAAGAACGTTGTCCAGTAGCTGCCCCCGACGGATGGAATTATGAAAAGAAGAAATCCCACGGCGGCAACGACTGGTCCCACGATGAGAGGCCGCTTCGCTCCAAAACGGCCAACCAGTCCGCCGGACCATCGCGAAAGCAGAAACATGAGCAGGATGAAAGGCAGGGCAGCGGCGCCGGTGGCCGTCGCGGAATAGTGCTGCACCTGGATCAGATTCAACGGATATAAAAAAAAGAAAATTCCCAGGGGCGCGTAGAGGAAAAGCGTAACTAAATTAGCGCCAGTGAAATCACGCGACCGAAACAGCCCCAGCGGAACCATGGGAGAGCGGAGATGAGCTTCGAAGTAAGGAAAGATCACAAAACACGCACAACCGACACTTAGCGTCCCCCAAACCGAGGGACTATTCCAACCTCCGTTAGCGGATTCTATGAATCCGTAGGTGACGCCCGCCAATCCGGCGGTTACGATCAGCGCCCCGATCCAATCGATGCTGCTCGCCGTCTCGTCCTTGCTTTCCGGAACGCGCAAAAGGGAAAGCACGATCACAGTAGCCGCGAGCGGCATATTGATGAAAAACACCCAGCGCCACGAAGCATGCTCGATCAACCAGCCGCCCAGAACCGGTCCTCCAGCTGTGGCGATCGAAGTGAAGCCAGACCATGTCCCAATCGCGCGGCCACGTTTCTTCTCACTGAAAGAGGCGCTGATAATTGAAAGACTACCGGGCACGAGAAACGCAGCTCCAAATCCCTGCACCGCGCGTGCGATCACCAGTTCCCGGATATTTGCTGCCAGGCCACAGCCTGCCGAGGCAATTGCGAACAAGGTTACGCCTGCCAGAAACATCCGCCTGCGCCCGAATACGTCGCCCATCGCGCCGCCAGCCAAAATCAGCGCGCTCAGGAACAATGCGTATCCTTCCACCACCCACTGCATGTCGATTACGGTACCGCCGAGAGTCCTCTGAACTGCGGGCAGAGCCACATTCACAACGGTACCGTCGATAAACGCCATGCTGGATCCGAGGATGGTGACGGCCAGGACCCATGCTTCGGCTGATTTTGTACATGGAGCGGCAGGATGGCCGGATTCGATTACCGCCTGGTCGCACGGTGGCTTCATGATTTGTTCTTGCTAGAAAGCGATCCGCGTTATCAACATTAGAAGACGCGTGTGGGCGTTTGGATTCAACACAAAAAGCAAATTAGCGATCGTGCCAGATGCCTTAAGGCCTCAATTGGCATCGCAAGGTTATTCAGGAGTATCTTAGGAGTTCGTCTAACGACTGGTTCTGCTCCATTAAACAGTTGAGCTTCATCCACAGAGCCGAACGTCGAGAGTGAACGGGGCGAAATCGGAATCAGGCACGCACAGGGGGAGTCTGGGTCAATGGCCACACAATCGCTTGGTCGGGAGCTCGGCAATCGAGAATTCTTCATTCAGAGGTGGCAACAAGAATATCCCGCCTTCGTGCGGGTATTCAAAGCGCTGCCGGCGGACCGTCTCGATTACCGGCCACACCCGCGCTCACGTTCCGCAGGAGAACTGGTTGCACTGCTGGTTACTGCGCAACAGAGCTGCATTGAACTCTGTAAAAGCAAGAAGAGCCTGTACAGCGGTTTGCGCTGGGAGGAGCCTGGCATTTTTGGCCCCCTGGTGGAAATGATCGCGGCGTATGAACGTGATCACGAGATCTTCTCCCGCCAACTGCGCTCGTTGGACGACGGCGCGTGGAATCATCAAGCCTGGCTGATTGAGGGCACAAAAGAGATTCTGCTGAAGGATACAGTAGGCGGGCTGCTGTGGATCGCGCTCTTCGACATCGTTCACCATCGGGGGCAGTTGACCACTTACATCCGGCCCATGAGCGGCAAAGTCCCGAGCATTTACGGGCCCTCAGCCGACGACGAGGGTCGATTGCCGGGAAATAGTTGACGGAGGCTTAGATGAGTGTGTCGCATCATGAAGCGGCGGAGACCACTCCAAAAAGCAACGTTCGAGGCGTGGTCGTTCGTGGCAGCGCCGCCGGATTTGCGCAGGAAATTTCTGCGGGCCAGCATCATCTAAAATCCGACGAACCTGTACCCGCGGGTGGCACGGATACAGGACCAGCGCCCTACGATCTTCTTCTTGCCGCACTGGGGTCTTGCACGTCGATCACTCTCGGAATGTACGCTCGGCGCAAAGGATGGCCGCTCGAGGACGTCACAGTCAATCTGCGACATTCGAAGGTCCACGCTTCCGATTGCGCGGATTGCGAAACCAAAGACGTGATGCTGGATCGAATTGAACGCGACATCCATTTGACCGGGCCGCTGACGCCCGAACAGAAATCCAGGCTGCTGGAAATCGCAGATAAGTGCCCCGTTCATCGGACGCTCACATCCACGATTCAAATCAAAACCCGCGCGGTTTGAACCAAGAGAGCTTTGAGGAGCAATGAATGCCGAAGTATCTGAAAACCAGCATTCCGGCGGCTGAGGTCGAAGCGGCAAACAGGCAGGTGCAAGAGACCGTCGCCAAACTCATCTCCGACGTAAAAATGCGTGGCGATGCGGCCGTTCGGGAGCTTTCCGCAAAATTTGATACATGGTCGCCGGAGAACTTTCGCCTGTCCCGGGCCGAGATCGATTCATTAGTTGCTTCCGTTTCGCGCCAAACGATTGAAGACATCGAGTTTGCGCAGACGCAAATCCGAAACTTCGCACAGGCCCAAAAGGCAGCGCTGAAGGATATCGAGGTCGAGACGCTGCCCGGGGTTCGCCTCGGCCATCGCAATATTCCTGTGGATAGCGTCGGGTGTTACATCCCTGGTGGCCGCTATCCCATGGTCGCGTCATCGCACATGACCATCGTCACGGCAAAGGTAGCGGGCGTCCGGCGTGTGATCGCCTGCACTCCGCCAACCGGCGGAAAGCCGCATCCCGAGACAGTGGCCGCAATGGCGCTGGCGGGCGCAGACGAGATTTATATTCTCGGCGGAATCCAGGCTATCGCGGCGATGGCGCTCGGCACGGAAACGATCGCCGCCGTGGACATGGTGGTTGGCGCGGGCAACGCCTATGTCGCCGAGGCGAAACGCCAGCTTTTCGGCCAAGTCGGAATCGACCTGCTCGCCGGCCCGACCGAAATTCTCGTCGTTGCGGACGATTCGGCAGACGCCGAGTTTGTGGCCGCGGACCTACTTGGCCAGGCCGAGCATGGTCCCACTTCGCCGGCGGCCCTGATCACAACATCGGAAGCTCTGGCGCGATCCCTGCCGGCGGAGATTGAACGGCAGCTCAAAGTTCTTCCTACCGCGGAGATTGCTTCCGTTTCCTGGCGGGATTATGGCCAGATTATTTTGGTGAAGGATCTCGCTGAGGCCGTGCAAGAGGCCGACCGGCTCGCCTACGAGCACGTCGAGATCATGACTCGCAATCCTCGCTATTTTCTCGAACATATGCGGAACTACGGATCGCTATTCCTTGGTCCGGAGACGAACGTTGCGTACGGCGACAAAGTGATCGGCACGAACCACACGCTTCCCACGCGACGCGCGGCGCGGTATACGGGCGGGCTGTGGGTCGGCAAATTCATGAAGACGGTCACGTATCAGCAGTGCACGGAAGAAGCAAGTGTCCTGATCGGAGAGTATTGTTCGCGCCTTTGCGCAATCGAGAGATTCTGGGGACACAAAGAGCAGGCGGATATTCGGATTCGCCGCTATGGCAAACGTAACGTGAGTGTCACGACCAGCTCGGGAGACACGCGATAAACTCCACGCCCGCCACTTCCGACCGTACTTTAATACCGCCAACGTTTCGACTCGACGGCCGCGTCGCGCTGATCACCGGCGCTGGCCGCGGCATCGGCGCCGAAGGAGCGCTTGCTCTCGCTGGAGCTGGCGCCGAGGTGGTCTTGGTCAGCAGGACCCGCAGCGAACTCGAACAGGTCGCAAAACGTATTGCGGACGCCGGAGGCCGGGCGCGCGTAATGGTTTGCGACGTAACCAAACGTGAGCAAGTGAACTCTGCTTTCGCCAGCATTGACCGCGTTGACATCTTGCTGAATAACGCCGGAATGAATATTCCCGAGGCCTTCGTGGATGTCTCCGAACCGCATCTGGACGATATGATTACCCTCAACGTGCGCGCTGCGTTTCTCGTCTCGCAAGCGGCCGTACGAAAAATGCTTCAAGATCCCGATCGCCGCAAGCGCGGCGGCAGCGTCATCCACGTGACCTCGCAAATGGGACGCGTGGGCGCCGAACGGCGCACCGTATATTGCATGACCAAGCATGCAATCGAAGGGCTGACCAAAGCCATGGGCGTAGAGCTCGCGCCGGAAAATATCCGTGTGAACGCGATCGCTCCCACTTTTCTCGAAACGCCCATGACCGCCTCGTTCTTTGCAAATCCGGAGTTCCGCAATTGGGTACTGAGCCGGATTCCACTGGGCCGGATCGGCCGGATGGACGAGGTCACCGGCGCCATTGTTTTTCTCGCCTCGCCTGCAGCCTCGCTGATCACCGGCACAAGCCTGGCCGTCGATGGCGGCTGGACCGCGCGTTGATCCCCCGCGATCACAAATTAAGTCACGAACCGGATACACTAAATTGTCGGACGGATGCACAGCAGCGAGACGATGACCCATTTTTTGAAAGCTCGATGGATGGTCCCAATTGCCATCGCTATGGCGGTATGCGGAGCGAGCGCACCTGCTTTTGCAGTGCGCTTCGATCCGCAAGCCGCCTCGAGCGACCCTCAATCAGCATCCAGCAGCCAAAACACAAGCAGCGCGAGTCCAGAACAACAGCAGCCGAGGACCTACACGCTTTCTCCTGACAAGGAAGCTCGAGCCATTGCCTACGCGCACTCGCGCCACGAACTTTATTTCCTCGACTTTCTCTTCACCACGGTTGGGCTGATTCTCCTGATTCAACTCGGCGTCGGTCCCCGGCTACGCGATTGGGCCGAGCGTATTTCGCGTCGTCGCCTCCTGCAGGCCATGATTTTTGACGGAGTGTTCTTCATTTTGCTTGGGCTGCTGGGCTTGCCGGCGGCCGCGGGCGGCCACTGGCTGGCGCGTTACTACGGACAGTCGGTCCAAGGCTGGGGTTCGTGGTTCTGGGATTCGATCAAGGGTGGCGTGGTCGGACTGATTCTGGCAATCGTTCTCGTGTGGCTTTTCTACGGGCTCGTGCGCCGCAGCCCGCGCCGCTGGTGGTTCTATGCCTGGCTAGGCTCGCTGCCGATTCTGATTTTCTTGATTTTTGTCGAGCCGCTCGTGCTCGAACCGCTTTTCTTCCGTTTCACTCCTTTAGCGGCTGCTGATTCGCAACTCGCCGACGCACTCGAACGCGTAGTGCAGCATGCCGGGCAAAACATTCCCGAGGATCGGATGTATTTGATGAACGCCAGCTCCAAGCTCAACGCGCTGAACGCCTATGTGACCGGCATCGGGGCGTCTGAGCGGGTGGTGGTGTGGGACACAACGATCGCCCAGATGACCACGCCCGAGATTCTTTTTGTGTTCGGGCATGAGATGGGTCATTACGTACTCCATCATATCCGCAACGGCCTTCTTTTCGGGGCTGGGATACTGCTTATCTTTCTCTTTGCTGGTTTTCACGCATTGCACTGGGCGCTCCGGCGATTCGGACCAGGATGGAAAATTCGGGGCGCCGATGACTGGGCCTCCCTGCCGGTGCTCGTTTTCATCCTTTTCCTGTTCAATTTTATTTTTACTCCTATCGACAACGCCTTCAGCCGGCACATTGAGCATCAGGCCGATCAGTATGGCCTTGAAGTGGTGCACGGTATCGTGCCCAATGCGCCGCAAGTGGCCGCGCAAAGCTTCCAGATTCTGGGCGAAGTCGATCTCGACGAGCCTTCGCCCTCTACAGCCGTAAAGCTATGGTTCTACGATCATCCGCCGATCAACGAACGGATTCTCTTCGCACAGACCTACGATCCATGGGACAAAGGCGAGTCGCCTGAATTCGTCAAGCAGTGACGCGACCACAGGACGAACAGCGTGCACGATTTCTCGTGATACATTGGCTTGACGTCGATGACCAGAATCGTTCTCAATCAGATCGTTGCGGCGCCTCCGGAGGACGTCTTCGTTTTCTTCGTTCCACAGCGGATGCCGCACTGGTACGGACCGGAGATGCGGAGCTCGTTTGCAACGCAGGGCTGCGGATCGGACTTTCGCGCTGGCTCCAAGGTATGCATTTCGGGAAGGATGGCGAATCGCATCTTTTCGCACATGGCGATCGTGACGGCGTTCGAAAAGCCGCGCCTTTTTGAATGGCGATTTGAAGACGGCTACGGAGTGCAGGGCACCGAGCGCTGGGAACTGGAGCTTCTGCCAAATTCCACTGGCGCTAAAACCATGATTCGCTTTACCGACGAATACAAAATTCCGGGCCGCTTCGGCCGCTTGATCGATTGGCTGCTGACGCGGCACGCCCTCGCGCGCCGAAATCGCGACTACCTGGACCGGTTGGCGCGGCTCGCAGAGCGACGGCCGGCAAGGGGCTAGGCAGAATGATTCCAACGATGTTTTCACTGGCTCCGTTTCGGCCTGAATTGCGCTGTCAAATCGGTTCCGGAGGATTCATTTAAGTGAATGCGTCCGAACCTCCGCGTTCCGATGACGTAGAGCCGCAGATTGAGTCTCCCGAACCCCGGCGCTTTCTGCTGGAGTCAATCTTTCTAGGCCCAAATGGGGTACGTGCGGGCTGGCGCGCCGCACTCTTTGTCGCGCTTTTTCTCCTCTTTGTCTCTCTCGGAGGATTGACTCTGCGGCTGCTTCGCCTTTCCGTACCGGGACCGATCACGCCTTCCGTACTCGGCGCGCAAGAAGCTTTGGCGGCGCTCTGCGCGATTGCCGCCGCGCTGATCATCGCTCGCCTGGAGCAGCGCCGCTTCGGCGATTACGGAATGCCGCTGAGGCAGGCTTTCGGAAAAAACTTCTCGCTGGGCGCCGTATGGGGTATTGCGGCGATTACCGCGCTCATGCTCGTCATCCGCGCATTTGGCGGATATTCGTTCGGTATGGTGGATCTTTCGCCCTCTGGTGTGGTCCGTTATGCGCTCGAGTGGGGGGCCGTTTTCTGTCTAGTGGGAATCTTCGAAGAGTTCTTCTTTCGGGGATATCTGCAATTCACGCTGAGCTCAGGAATGGGATTCTGGCCCGCTGCGCTGCTGCTCTCCCTTGCGTTTGGTGCCGTGCACCTTCGCAATCCGGGCGAAGGGCCGGTGGGTGCGCTGAGCGTGCTCGTGATCGGAATGTTTCTTTGTTTCACGCTCCGCCGCACGCGAACGCTCTGGTTCGCCATCGGTTTTCATGCGGCCTACGATTTCGGCGAAACATACGTTTACTCCGTGCCGGATAGTGGCTTCGTCATGCCGGGGCATCTGCTGGCGTCATCGTTTCATGGCCCGGCGTGGCTGACGGGCGGTACGGTGGGTCCGGAAGGCAGCGTATTCGATTTTGTGATTATGGCTATTGTGTTTGTCGTCTTCGACCGCGTGTATCGAATCCGAAAAGCAGATTCCCCGCTCCTCCACCACAGCTCACGCTAAGACCGGCACGCCCTGCGGACCTCGGAGCTTAAGGCATGGTTCATTCAACCACAACGCGAAGAAACTTTCTTTTCCCTGCCTTGAGCAGTAGCGTCTCTCCCTTGTGAAGTATCAAGGTTTTATTCATTTGATCAACTGCCTGTCCCTCTATCTCCACTGAGCCCCAACGTATCAGGCGCTCAGCTTCGGTGCGTGAGCTGACTAGACCAGCTTGCACGAGGAGTGCCAGCAACTTGTATGTTCCGGCGCTAACCGGGAAGGTCGGAATCTCGTTTGGCGTCTCTTTTTTGCGAACGACCTTATTGAAATCGTCGGAGGCTTTCCGGGCGGCGTCTTCGCCGTGAAAGCCGGCAATGATGTTGTGCGCGAGCTGCATCTTGGCGTCCATCGGATGCAGCACGCCGGTGCGGACTTCTTCTTTAACGCGCACGATCACAGGCGGAGCGAAATCCGTCAACAGCTCGTAATAAGACCACATCAGCTCATCGGAAATGGACATGAGCTTGCCGAACATCTGTGTGGGCGATTCCGTAATACCCACATAATTGCCGAGACTCTTGGACATTTTCCTCTGGCCATCGGTGCCCACCAGAATGGGCATGGTGAGCGCCACTTGCGATTCCTGCCCATATTCGCGTTGGATATCCCGCCCCACCAGAAGATTGAATTTCTGTTCGGTGGCGCCTAATTCGACGTCGGCCTTAAGCGCGACCGAGTCGTAGGCCTGAAACAAAGGGTAAAGAAGTTCGTGGACCGAAATGGCCTGATTATTGGCCAAACGCGAGCGGAAATCCTCGCGTTCGAGCATGCGGGCGAGGCGATAATGCCCGCAAAGCCGCACAACTTCGATGCTGCTCAGATCTCCGAGCCACTCACTGTTGTACCGGACTTCGGTGCGTTCACGGTCGAGGAGTTTATAGACTTGCTCGAGATAAGTTTGCGCGTTGGCTTGCACCTGCTCGCGTGTAAGGGCCGGCCGAGTTTCAGACTGGCCCGTGGGATCGCCGACCATGGCCGTAAAATCGCCGACCAGAAAGATCGCAGTATGCCCTTCGTCCTGAAAATGTTTGAGTTTGCGCAGCACCACAGTATGCCCGAGATGCAGGTCGGGCGCTGTGGGATCAACGCCGAGCTTCACGCGCAAAGGCTTGCCCGAACCCCGAGAGCGTTCCAGCTTGGCTCGCAGCTCTTCTTCAGGAATGATTTCGGCGGCGCCTTTACGCAGCGCCGTGAGCTGCTCGTCTACGGGACGGAATTTTTGCGGTGTAGTCATCAATGATGAAGTGACCCTAGTGGCGCCTCGCGCGCTCGGTGAGGCGTTCCTCCTGGGTTTCTTCGGCGGTAGGCAGCACGCGACGGCCTTCGATGCGAAATTTGCCGGAGAGCACCAGGCGAACGGCCTCGGTATAGATGCGGTGTTCTTCACTCAGAATACGCGCGGCGAGAGTTTCCTCCGTGTCGCCAGGCTCAATGGGAACGATTGCCTGCTTGATGATCGGCCCGGCGTCAAGGTTTTCGTCCACGAAATGAACGGTGCAGCCGGTGAACTTCACGCCATAGTCAAGGGCCTGGCGCTGGGATTCGAGTCCGGGAAAGGACGGCAGCAGCGACGGATGTATATTCAGAATACGGCCGCGAAATGCCGCCACAAAGTAGGGCGAAAGAAGGCGCATAAACCCGGCCAGACACACGAGATCGACCCGAGCTTCGTTCAGAGCAGCGACGACCAGGCGATCGTAGGCTTCCCGTTCCACTCCCTTTGACGGGATCACCCGCGCGGGAATGCGGCGTTCGGTGGCGCGCCGGAGCCCCGGCGCGTCTTCGCGATTGCTGATGACCATCGAAATTTCAGCATCGGGAATGCGACCCGCTGCGACGCTGTCCGCAAGGGCTTCGAAATTCGAACCGCGGCCGCTGAGCAGCACGCCAATTCTCTTTGTCATGCGGAAGTTAAGTTAACACAGTCTGTTTGCTGCTGCCGTCGGAGCACTTAAGGCTATCCACTTTAGGTTATCGGGGATCTTTCCGATGTAGCCGGAGCGCGAATTCTATTTGCTGTCCTTGCTGCTCGCCGGATTGCCAATAAACCTGTTGTATTGGGCAAGCTCTAGCGGCGAACACAGCATCTCCGTGACGTCGAAATTCCAGGATTGCAGCCTGAAGGGCAGCTTATTCAGAGCGATCCATGGTTTCGTGTACATCTTCGGGTCGGTAATCGTCACCGTGAGTTCCAACGTATTGGCGTCGACACGGTGAAAGCGCTCCTCGACGCGCAAATCAGGGCTGTGCGGACGACCCGCTCTATCGACCCAGGTTTCGTCATTGATGCAGCAGGTCTGTACGACGAAAGTGTAATCGTCCTCCCATTTGCCGATGGAGTATCCAAACCACCTTGCTGCGGCATTCTTGGGGAAGTCTCGCCCGTCCGTCCAGATAACGCGCCATACCTTCCCGAATTCGTACAGCACCATAACGCTGGCCGGCGTTTGCAGAATTTGAGTCGTCCTGAGTTCATAAAGGTCTTCGCGGGGAATTCCCTGCGCATTACAAGTCACAACCGGGTCATTTGTGTCTCCGGGAAGAACGCTTCTGGATCCGTTGCTCGGTTTAGTGAGGTTCAGCGCCTCCAAGCCGGCGGGCGTATAGGGCAATTTATGCTCTGCTTTTCCGTCTTCTGGCATGGCCGCCGCACCCATGGCTTGAATTCCGCCCTGCCCTGGATCCCAAATTCCAAAGATGTCGCGACGCGGAGCCGGACCTGCCGGCTGATTTTGGGGAACGCGCTGCCCAGTCCAACCGTCCACAGGCGCAGCAGTGGACGAGTTTGTTTGAGGACGCGCGACTGCGCAGAAGGTCACTGTCGCAGTGATGGAGATCGCGGAGATAACAAAACGCTTCAACATCAGCGGCTCCTTCCGAGCTCGCTGCGGATTCTACTCATCCGCTTTGTGTTTCACAAGTCATTGTGTGGGCCCGAAATTAGTGGCATAAAGTGATCGCCGTAAACGCATCCTTCAAAGCTCAAGCAGCGAAAATCGCGTGCCCAAGATCGGATTGAAGGACCACGAATGAGATCGCAGTCGGGTGTATCTATCGTCAGTAATTTCAAGCAGCCTACCTATCTCGGTTATCTCGCTCTTTTGCGCATTCTGGTTGGCGTTCTATTCCTTCTGGTCGCCTGGCCCAAAGTTTCCGGACGTTTTTTGAGTGGCGATGTGTTGCCCGGTCAATTGCTCAACGGCATACAAAAAGATCCGCTGGCGTGGCATCACGCGTTCATCGAGGGATTTGTCATCCCCCATGGCCATTTGTTTAGTTATCTTTCGGCTTTCGGCGAAATCTCCATCGGGCTTTCGTTAGTAGCGGGCTGTCTGGTCAGGATCTCCTCGCTTTTCGGCGCCCTCTACAACTTCAACATCATGTTTTCGGTTGCGTATGCCGCCGGCGGCGGAACCGTCAACTACAACCGTGTTCTGATACTGTCGCACCTGATTTTCGTTTCAGCCTCAGCCGGCCGCTCTTTGGGCATCGATGGGCTCTTGAAACGCCGCTTTCCGCACACGTGGCTGTTTTGACGAGCGCGCTTGTCGCCTTTTCGACGAAAGTTAAGCGGCGATTAAGTTGCGGGGAACCTACGTTCTGCGCAGTCTATCCAAGAGGGGGTATAAGACAACCGCCACGACGGAATTTACCAGCGACGCAATGATCAGCCTCATCTCCAGATAGGGCTCGTGCTGCCCCAGCAAAATCCGGTCCGTCAGGACGAGCACGGCGTTATGAAGATGAAAGAAGACGAAAGTCAAAAGGAACCGGCTTATCGGATGATCCACGTCGATCCGCGAACCGAAGGAGGACGCAACAAAGCCGACCGCCGTTTTGGCGATTCCATACATTCCAAAGGGTGTATGCCCAAGGCTGTCCTGCGC
>Ga0307479_10003525_pt1 | contig 14264 bp, 12 predicted proteins | sample atmos_gasesECM4C_FD_203743 | JGI IMG/M metagenome (GOLD analysis project Ga0307479, IMG submission 203743) | Hardwood forest soil microbial communities from Morgan-Monroe State Forest, Indiana, United States - atmos_gasesECM4C_515 | ecosystem: Environmental > Terrestrial > Soil > Temperate...
ACCTTGCAGCTTTCCGCAGACAGGCCGATTCTCAACCCGGACCAACGCCGCTTAATTTTGCGCCGGGAAGTAGCTAGTCTTACTTTGTCATAAACCCTCATGGTGAGGAGGCGCCCCTGCGCCGTCTCGAACCATGAGGCCCCTCTGGTGGCCTCGTCCTTCGAGACGCTTGCTCGCGCAAGCTCCTCAGGATGAGGGAAAAAACCGGTTATGACGCAGTAGGATTAGGGTCGCTCTTTCAAGGAACGCGGCGAGAGCGGGATTTGAAAGGTCTTGAAGCCTGCGATCGCAGGAAATCGCTCTGCAGCCTCCGGAGCTACCAAGGCCAAAACCGCGGCAGGCACCTCTCCGTCGACCAGCCGATTGATCGCCGTGGTCGGACCTTCGCTGAGTTGGACTTCGCCCGCGCCCGCCGCCACGATCGCGGTCCTGACACTGCCGTTGGACGCGGAGTATCTGTCGTCGATCGCAATCGTCTTGCCGGCGAGGTCAGATACCGACTTGACGTCAGGTCGAACCATCAGAACGGCAACCAAACGGTCCGTGGCATCGGCCGACGCGGATGCGGTCTTTTCGCCATCGCTGCGCGCCACCGTTTGTGGGTGATTGGAGCTGTCCTTGCTGCTCGCTTTGCTGTCCGGCACAGGCGTCGCCGCGGCTGCCGCCGTGCGCTCCGCGAGCGCCCTGGCGGCGGCCGCCTGAGCCTCGATCATTCTGGTATCGGCGTTCGCAGCGCCGGCGGAGGGATGCGGCTCCGCGACGTTGGCAGACGGCGTGTTGGCATCTGCTGCGGCGCTGCGCACGGGCTCGGGCCGCGTCTGCGATGCGACAGGCGGGGGCCGGGGCGGGACGGGAGATGCCGCAGCCTCGGCTTTCGCCGCTGGCCCGGCCGGCTTCGCCGGCTTGTTGGCGAGGTGCGCTCCGTGGTGGACATGAGCGTGCGACGCCGCTTCGGTCTTCCGCGCGCTTGCGGACTTGCCATGCATCGCTGCGGAGTTGATCCTGGCGGGCCCGAGCCTGATGGGCGGGCCGGGTCTCCGCTCGAGGCAGCCGAAACGGCTCGGGTCGGTGCAAAGCCCAGTGCTGACCAGTGACGGCGGCGGTTGACGGCTACAGCCGGCCAAGGCGATGGCCAGCGCGGCAATGAGAAGCGTTCTCAAGCGATCCCCCTAAGAGGTTGAGTTCCGCCCGCAATTCTTGCTGCGTGAAATGATGTGCGCGCTGGTTTGGCTATCTTTTGTGGGGATGTGTTAAGCGCGCATTAAACCTCGCGCGCTCGCGCCAAGAAGCGCCGGCGTGGTTAACGGCCGCGCTGGGTCTGCGGAAAGAAATGCGTCAAAACAGCAAACTACCGCGCTCTTTTCCGGTTCAAACGGAACGGAGGCTCCGGGCAGCGTTAACCATGGCGTCAGTTATTGCCGGCTCACCTGATTGGCCGCCACCTCGCGGCACGGATGGCGCTGTCCGTCGAAGGACAAGTAGGTGCCCGCTGCCGCATTGTAGGAGCGAAAGTGCGTGCAGCCGGCGGGGCCGATGCCGCGCTCGGCGTGCTTTGGCAAGAGCTCGGCGTGCTTTGGCAACAGAGCTGTCGGTTGACCCGTCAGCTTCACCGGCATCGCGCCGTTCGGTTGCCTTGCGGCCGTCTTCTCTTCCACCGCGAGATGCTTCTCTTCCGCGGGAGGCGCAGCCTTTTCCTGCCCGGCGGCCGGCTTCTCTTCCGCGGTAGCAGGTTTGTCTGCGGCGGCGGCAGGATCCTGGTTGGCGGCCTTTTGTTGTTCGATGAAGTCCTTGCACTGAAACGCGAAGACGATCTGTCCGGAAACGGTCACACCGATCGGCATGCATCCGCCGGGTGGCGGCTGCGGCGTCGCCGAGGCTGCGGCTGCGGCTGCATCGGGCTTCGGCGCAGCCACGCCGGCCGTCTGAGCCAGCGCCGCGCCGCTGATCAGCGCGACCAGCAAACCACCCAATGCCGTGCGCGCGGCAGATCCGACCTGAACCGCAACCGGAGGTTTCATGACATTACTCATACTGTATGACTCATCAGAGCAGCAAAATCAATTTCAGCAGCCCTTCTTGACAGGCTCATGGCGCGATCAGGACGGCGTGAAGGTGGTGATGCGGCCGACCAATGGCGTCGGAGAAAAGATTCCATGGCAGCCGTCCGAAAATACCGGCAACGCAATCGCGGCGACGCATGCGCGTCGCAACATACCCGCTGGGGTTGAAACGGTGCAAACGTCGAAGTTTCGTGAAATCGTCGCGCCGGGGTTTTAGGATACAACCATGAAATACATGCTTTATCTGGCGCTGGCGGGCCTTGCGCTGGTCGGCGCAGCCGGACCGGCGCGCCAGGCTTGCGCCGACAGCGCGGCGCCGGTCGAGGTACGGATCCTCGCCATCAACGATTTTCACGGTAACCTGCGGCCACCGGCCGGAGGCATCAGGATCACCGATCCCGACGACAAGACCAGGAGGGTCGCCGTCCCCGCCGGCGGCTCCGAGACCATGGCAAGCCTGGTCAACCAGCTCCGCACCGGCCACACCAACACGATCTTTGTCGCGGCCGGCGACCTGATCGGCGCCAGCCCGTTTCTGTCGGCGATGTTTCACGACGAGCCGACAATTGAATCCCTCTCGATGATGGGGCTTGCGATCTCCTCGGTCGGCAATCACGAATTCGACGAGGGCAAGGACGAGTTGTTGCGGATGCAGAACGGCGGCTGCCATCCGACCGACACCTGCCGGGGACCGCACCCGTTCGCCGGCGCCAAATTCCACTACCTCGCGGCCTCCACCATCGACAAGGCTACCGGCAAGACGCTGTTTCCGCCCTACGAGATCAGGGAGTTCGACGGCGTTCCGATCGCCTTCATCGGCCTGACGCTCAGGGGCACGCCCGAGATCATTTCGCCGTCGAGCGCCTCGGGCCTCGAATTCCGCGATGAGGCCGACACGGTGAACGCGCTGATCCCGGAACTGAAGGCGCGTGGCGTCGAAGCCATCGTCGTGCTGATCCACGAAGGCGGTTTTCCGACCGGGGATTACAACGAGTGTCCTGATATCTCCGGGCCGATCGTCGACATCGTGAAAAAATTCGATCGCGCGGTCGACGTGGTGATATCGGGCCATACCCATCAGGCCTATGTCTGCGAGATCGACGGGCGGCTCGTCACCTCCGGCGACAAGTTCGGCACCCTCGTCACCGCGATCGACCTGAAGCTCGATCCCACGACGCGCGACGTGATCAGCGCCAAGGCCGACAATGTCATCGTCCGCATCGGCGCCTACGCCAAGGACCCGGAGCAGACCGCGCTGCTCGAGGCCTACGACAAGGTCGCCGCCCCCATCGCCGACCGTCCGGCGGGCGTGATCACCGCGACGCTGTCGCGCGTCCCCAACGATGCCGGCGAGAGCGCGCTCGGCGATGTCATTGCCGATGCGCAACTGGCGGCGACGCAGAGCGACGCCCATGGCGGCGCGGTGGCAGCCTTCACCAATCCGGGCGGCATCCGTACCGATATCGTCAAGAAGGCCGATGGCGCGGCGAGCTTTGCCGATATCTTCGCCAGCCAGCCGTTCCGCAACCAGTTGGTGACGCTGACGCTGACCGGCGCACAGATCAAGACCATGCTCGAGCAGCAGTGGCTCGATCCGAAACGGCCGCGGATCCTGCAGGTCTCGAAAGGATTTTCTTATGCCTGGGACAGCAGCAAATCCTTCGGCGAGCGCGTCATCGCCGATCGCATGATGCTGAACGGCGCGCGCATCGAGGCAGCCACAAGCTACCGCGTCACCGTCAACAATTATCTCGCGCTCGGCGGCGACGGTTTTGCGGTGCTGAAGGAGGGAACCGCGCTGCAATTCGGCATTTTCGACGACGAGGCCCTGTTCGCCTATTTTAGGGCCAACAACCCGATTGCGCCCGCTGCCGCCGACCGCATCGCGCGGACCAACTGAATAAAGCATGATCCGGAAAAGTGCGCAGCGGTTTTCCGAAAAGATCATGCGCAATCAAGAACCTAAAGCGCGATGGTGATTGAACCTAATCCGATCGCGCTTTAGCGGACGGGACCGGCCCCAAACCGCGTCTTCGCGGCCCTTTCCGGCCGGCCCGCGACACCCTAGATTACCCGCTTCGCGCAAACCCGCGCTTGCCTCATGCCAGGGTACTTGATGACCACGCTCGTTCTGACCCACGCAGCCTGCCTCGACCACGTCACGCCTCCGGGGCATCCCGAACGCGCCGACCGGCTGCGCACGGTCAAAGAGGTGCTCTCGGAGGCGCGTTTCGACGGGCTGGCGCGCGGCGAGGCGCCGGAAGGCAACCTCGACCTGGTCACGCTCTGCCACAACGAGCACTACGTGACGGAACTGCGCCATATCGCACCGACCAGCGGCATGGTCTATGTCGACGGCGACACCTCGATGTCGCCGGGCACCTGGGAAGCGGTGATGCGCGGCGTCGGCGGCGCGGTCGCCGCGACCGACGCGGTGATGTCGGGCAGCCATCAGAATGCGTTCGTCGCGGTGCGCCCGCCGGGCCACCATGCCGAGATCAGCAAGCCGATGGGGTTCTGCTTTTTCGACAACGTCGCCATTGCCGCGCGTCACGCCCAGCGCAAATACGGCATCGGCCGCGCCGCGGTGGTCGATTTCGACGTCCATCACGGCAACGGCACGCAGGATATTTTCTGGGCCGATCCAACCGTGATGTATTGCTCGACCCACCAGATGCCGCTGTTCCCCGGTACCGGCGCAAGCGGCGAGCGCGGCGAGCACGACACCATCGTCAACGCCCCGCTCGCCTCCGAGGACGGTGGCGCCAAGTTCCGCGCCGCGTTCGAGAACGTGATCCTGCCGCAGCTCGCGAAATTCTCGCCCGAGCTGATCGTGATCTCCGCCGGCTTCGACGCGCACTTCCGCGATCCGCTGGCGTCGCTGAACCTTCGCGCCGAAGACTTCACCTGGGTCACGCGCAAGCTGATGGATATCGCCGAGACATCGGCCGGCGGCCGAATTGTTTCGGTGCTCGAGGGCGGCTATGATCTGCAGGGTTTACGGGAATCGGTTGCGGCGCACGTCACCGCGCTGATGGGCGCGTGAGCGCGCACAAACTCGCCACAATCCGTCCGCAGTGACGTCTAGAGACATGTCGCTAGAGTCTGCGGTTCGCGAACGCGCAACTTGTTCAGGAAGGTAGTATGGCCGAAAACGCCCAGATGGAAGTGAAGAAGCTGAGCTTCGAGCGCGCGATCGAGGAGCTTGAATTGATCGTCAAGCGGCTCGAGGACGGCAAGGTGCCGCTGGAGGAATCGGTCGCCATCTACGAGCGCGGCGAGGCTTTGAAGCGCCGCTGCGAGGAATTGCTACGCCAGGCGGAGGCGCGGGTCGAGAAGATCACAACCGACGCCGCCGGCCAGGCCAGCGGCGCCGAGCCGCTCGATGTTCAATAAAGCCTGGGATGTTCAGCAAGTCCTGGGCTATTGAGCAAAGCCTGTCCGATTAACTCTTGAACAGCTCTTCAATAGTAGCTCTCCAATAGTTCTTGGGCCTGCCCGCACGGCCCGGGACAATTGATCACACTGGACGAATTTCGTGCCGACGCCCCTGACCCGGGGCCGAAATAGCTCTTGGCGCCCTACGCGGCCTGCTATAGTCCCGCCCGGAAAACGTCAGATTGGCGGCACGGGGGATCAGCAGTCAGTGCGCGTTCAGCACCGCCACATCATCTATGTCCAGGGATATGATCCGCGCGGGCTCGCGCAATACTACCGCATGTTCCGGACCGAATTGCGCAAATTTGCCCGGCTTTACGATCTTTCCGCTACCCTTGGCCGCCCGCAGAGCTCGTCGGGCGACGAGATCGCGTCCTGGACCATCGATACCAAGACCGACGACTGGCACACCCATACGGCTTACGATTTTCTGCGCTTTGAAGACTTCATCCAGCACGACCTCGCTTCACCGATCTGGCGCACGGTCGCCCACGCGGTGTGGATCTATTGGCGGCTGGTGTTCGGCGGCACCATTGGGCGATTCTGGCGGGCGAACTGGCGGTTCGCGACCTTCATTACCTATCCGCATCTGATGCTGTTGTGCGAGGCATTGTGCGCCGCGGGGTTTGCCTTTGTCTTCGAAAAGGGCCTGGCCGCGATCGGCATTCCCGACCTGCTCAGTATTCCGGCCGCGACCGCCCTGTTCTTTGCCCTCTTGGGTGCCGCGCTGAAATACACCGAGAACCAGACCTACCTGCTCTATCTGTTGTGCGACACGATCTGGACCTGGGAATTTTCGCACCGCCAGCGACCGGAATGGGATGAGCGCATCGATCGCTTTGCACAATATCTCTGCGACGTCGCCCGCAGCAGCGACGCCGAGGAGATCGTCGTGGTCGGCCACAGCTCGGGATCGTTCCTGGGCACCGAAATCGTGGCCCGCGCGCTCAAGCTCGATCCCTCGCTTGGCCGACATGGCCCGCGCGTGGTGCTGCTGACGCTCGGCGGCAACTATCCGATCGTCGGCTTTCACAAGGTTTCGCAGGATTTCCGCGAGCATTTGCGGCAATTGGCGATCGAGCCTTCGATCGACTGGATCGAATGTCAGGCCCGCAAGGACGTGATGAACTTCTTCCAGCTCGACCCCATCGCCAGCCACGGCATCAATGTGGGCCCGCTGCGGCACAACCCGGCGATCGTGCCGGTGAGGTTCCGCGAGATCATCCTGCCCGAACACTACAACCTGTTCCGCTGGCAGTTCTTCCGCGTCCATTTCCAGTTCGTGATGGCCAATGAGCGACCGCATGCCTACGACTTTTTCATGATCGTCTGCGGGCCGGTACCGCTGCGCGAGCGCATGGCAGCCCCGGAAGCCGCGCTCGCGATCGTGGCCAGCGATGCAGCCGGCCGGGAACGGGCCTGGAAAAGCCTGGAAGCGGCGCCCATGGCCAGAGAAAACGCCGTCGATTTGGGCATCATGGAACCATCCGCCCGGCGCGGCGGTTAAGGCTGACTTGTCACAGTCGCCCGCCAATCGCCTCCTTTGAGGCGTCGCTGGGTTGGCTTTGGCGGCTGCTTTGGTGTAATGCTTCGACGACTATGGGGTTTTGGAAGCGGTCCGCCGGTGTTGCTCGGCTGGGTTAAGCGCTTGCAAAAGCTAACGAAAATGGCTGAGACGGGTGAAGTCGCAAAACGTGACATACATCACATTGACCGATCCGGAGCGCATCTAGGCTTTGAATTGAGACATTCGCCCTCGCGACAAACACCGGGCGGTCCAAGTCTCTCCCGAAGCCCGTTGCGCTGATACTGTGCAACCCATCTCGTGCCGGAACCTTTCTTCCGGCATGCAAAATTGGAATGACACCGTGACCGTATTTAGTAAGACGCCGCTTCTCGACACCATCCGTACGCCGGAAGATCTGCGCCGGCTCAAACTGGAACAGTTGAGGCAAGTCGCCGACGAGCTGCGGCAGGAAACCATCGACGCCGTGTCGGTGACCGGCGGGCATTTCGGCGCCGGTCTCGGCGTGGTCGAACTAACCACCGCGATCCACTACATCTTCGATACCCCGCGCGACCGCCTGATCTGGGACGTCGGCCATCAGGCCTACCCGCACAAGATCCTGACCGGCCGCAGGGACCGCATCCGCACCCTTCGCACCGGCGGCGGGCTGAGCGGCTTCACCAAGCGAACCGAGAGCGACTACGATCCGTTCGGCGCCGCCCACTCCTCGACGTCGATCTCCGCTGGCCTCGGCATGGCCGTGGCGCGCGATCTCTCCGGCGGCAAGAACAACGTGATCTCCGTGATCGGCGACGGCGCGATGAGTGCCGGCATGGCCTATGAGGCCATGAACAATGCCGGTGCGATGAACTCCCGCCTGATCGTGATCCTCAACGACAACGACATGTCGATTGCCCCGCCGGTCGGCGCGATGTCGGCCTATCTGTCGCGGCTTTATTCCGGCAAGACCTACCGCACGCTGCGCGAAGCGGCGAAACAGATCAACAAGCGTCTGCCTAAGGTGCTGGCCAACCGCGCCAACCGCGTCGAAGAATATTCCCGCGCCTTCATGATGGACGGCGGCACGCTGTTCGAGGAGCTCGGCTTCTATTATGTCGGCCCGATCGACGGCCATAACCTCGACCATCTGCTGCCCGTCCTGAAGAACGTGCGCGACATGGAGGAAGGCCCGATCCTGGTCCATGTCGTGACCCAGAAGGGCAAAGGCTATCCGCCGGCGGAGGCTTCCGCCGACAAGTACCACGCCGTGGTCAAGTTCGACGTCGCCACCGGCGCGCAGAGCAAGTCCAAGCCGAACGCGCCCTCCTATCAGAACGTGTTCGGCCAGAGCCTGGTCAAGGAAGCGCAGAAGGACGACAAGATCGTCGGCATCACCGCGGCAATGCCGTCGGGCACCGGCATCGACATCTTCAACAAATCCTTCCCGGACCGCACCTTCGATGTCGGCATTGCCGAGCAGCACGCGGTCACCTTCGCAGCGGGGCTCGCGACCGAAGGCTACAAGCCGTTCTGCGCGATCTATTCGACCTTCCTGCAGCGCGGCTATGACCAGGTCGTCCACGACGTGGCGATCCAGAGCCTGCCGGTTCGCTTCGCGATCGACCGCGCCGGCCTGGTCGGCGCCGACGGCGCCACCCACGCCGGCTCGTTCGACAACGCCTATCTGGGCTGCCTGCCCAATTTCGTCATCATGGCCGCCTCCGACGAGGCCGAGCTGGTGCACATGGTTGCGACCCAGGTTGCGATCAACGACCGCCCGAGCGCGTTGCGCTATCCGCGCGGCGAGGGCCGCGGCATCGACATGCCGGAAGTCGGCATTCCGCTCGAGATCGGAAAGGGCCGCATCGTGCGCGAAGGCAGCAAGATCGCGCTGCTCTCGTTCGGCACCAGGCTGGCCGAATGCGAGAAGGCCGCCGACGAGCTGGCGGCGCATGGACTGTCGACCACCATCGCCGATGCGCGCTTCATGAAGCCGCTCGACGTCGACATGATCTTGAAACTCGCCCGCGACCACGAGATCCTGCTCACCATCGAGGAAGGCGCGATCGGCGGTTTCGGCTCGCATGTGCTGCAGATGCTGACCGACCACGGCATGCTCGACAGCGGCATGCTGCGGGTGCGCTCGATGATCCTGCCCGACGTGTTCCTCGACCACGATACGCCGAACGCGATGTACGCCCGGGCCGGCCTCGATTCCAAGGGCATCGTCGCCAAGGTGTTCGAGGCGCTCGGCAAGGATTTCAAGACCGAGGTGGTCAAGCTCGCCTGACGGCTTCTGTTTTGACGTGTTTTCTTAACGCGAACCGGGCCCCACTTCGCTTGAAAACGCTTCCGTTGGGCGCGCGATGAAAATCTATCTGGCAGGCCCCGATGTGTTCCTGCCGGACGCCGTCGATATCGGAAAACGCAAGGTCGAGATCTGTGCGCGTCACGGCGTGCGTGGGCTTTACCCGCTCGACAACGCCGTCGATCTGTCGGCCCGCGACGCCTCGCTCAGCATCTTCAGGGCCAACGAGGCGATGATGGATGCGGCCGATGCCGTGATCGCCAACCTCACCCCGTTCCGAGGGCCCGGCGCCGACGCCGGCACGGTCTACGAGCTCGGCTACATGGCCGGACGGGCCAAGCTCTGTCTCGGCTATTGCAACGACCCGCGCCTCTATGCCGACCGGGTCCGCCGGTCCGACGAGGTCGTTTGCCGCGACGGGCGCCTGATCGACGCGCAGGGGCTGACGGTCGAGGATTTTGGCCTGACCGATAACCTGATGATGGTTCACGCGCTCGACCTGCATGGCTGCGCGCTGGTGATACCTCCCCACGCGCCTGCCGATATGTGGCATGATCTGACCGCGTTCGAGACTTGCGTGCTTTTGGCGGTGGAACGGCACGGCCGTCATCAGGACAACTGAATTTCAGTTAAAAGAATTTACCGGCAAGATCTCAGCCAACAAGATTTGGGCTATCACCATGTCCTCTTCCCGCAAGCGTGCAGATGTCGTGCTGGTCGAACGCGGGCTGTTCGAGAGCCGGGCCCGCGCCCGCGCCGCGATCGAGGCGGGTCTCGTCGTCGCCAACGACAAGCCGGTCGCAAAACCGTCCGATACGATCCCTACCGACGCCGTGCTGCAGGCCCAGCCTGCGCACCCCTATGTCTCCCGCGGCGGCGTCAAGCTGGCGGGCGCGCTGGAGCAGTACCCGATCGAGGTCGAGGGCCATGTCTGCCTCGATGTCGGCGCATCGACCGGCGGGTTCACCGAGGTCCTGCTTGCCAACGGCGCTGCCCTCGTGTTCGCGGTCGATGTCGGGCACGGGCAACTGCATTCCTCGCTGCGGAACCATCCCAGCATCGTTTCGATGGAACGCACCGACATCCGCAGCTTCGAGGGCAAACGGCTGCCGGCGCGGCCCGACATCGTCGTCGTCGACGTCAGCTTCATCTCGCTGAAGGCGGTGCTGCCGGTTGCGCTGTCGCTTGCGGCGGCTCCGATGCATCTGCTCGCGCTGATCAAGCCGCAATTCGAGGCGCAGGGGAAGCATGCCAAGGGCGGCATCATCCGCGACGAGGCCGTTCACAAGCAGGTTTGCGACGACATCGCGGCGTTCGCGGCCTCGCTCGGATGCGTCGACATCTCCGTGTTTCCGTGCGCCATCAAGGGCGGCGACGGCAATACCGAATTCTTCGTCGGCGCCCGACGTGGTTGAACGCCTCGCCATCGACCATGTCGGCCACCGCGGCGACGGCGTGGCGCTTGCCGACGGCGAGGCCGTCTATGTGCCCTACTCGCTCGGCGGCGAGACGGTGGAGGTTGCGCCCACGCCTGGCCATCCCGACCGCCGCCGATTGCTCGCGGTCGAGCATGCGAGCCCGGAGCGCATCGCACCGTTTTGCCCGCATTTCGGGGTTTGCGGCGGCTGCGCGATCCAGCATTGGCAGATGGAGCGCTACCGCGCCTGGAAACACCAGCTCGTCGTCGAGACGCTTAAGCAGGCCAAGCTCGCCTGCGAGGTGTCGCCGCTGATCGATGCCCATGGCCTCGGCCGCCGGCGGATCACGCTGCACGCCAGGATGGGCAGCCTTGACGTGCTCAGGGTCGGCTTCGCCGCGGCCAATTCGCACGACGTCATTCCGGTCGATCGCTGTCCGATCCTCGACCCCGGTCTGAATGGCGCGCTCGACGCGGCCTGGGCGCTCGCCGAACCGCTGATCTCGATCGCAAAGCCGCTCGATATCCAGCTCACCGCCACCGATAGCGGGCTCGATGTCGATGTGCGCGGTTCCGGTCCGCTTGCGACCGCCATGATCACGGCGCTGTCACGCATCTGCGAACAGCATCGCCTGGCGCGGCTGACGCGGCACGGCGAACTGGTGCTGATGCGCAGCCCCCCGCTGGTTTCGATCGGCGCGTCCCGGGTGACGCTGCCGCCGAGCTCGTTCCTGCAGGCAACCGTTGCCGGCGAGGAAACGCTGGCGGCGCTGGTCGCAGAAGCCTGCGGGCGCGCCAAAAACATCGCCGATCTGTTTTGCGGAGTCGGGCCGTTTGCCTTGCGGCTGGCGGCAAAAGCGCGGATCGCGGCCTTCGACAGCGATGCCGGCGCGGTCACCGCCTTGCAGAAGGCCGCCACCGCGACATCCGGGCTGAAACCGGTCAGGGCCGAGACGCGCGATTTGTTTCGGCGTCCTCTGGTCGCGCAGGAATTGCGGGACTTTGACGCAATTGTGTTCGACCCGCCGCGGCAGGGCGCTCAGGCGCAAGCTATGCAACTTGCCGTGAGTAAGGTCGGCGTCGTGGTCGCGGTCTCCTGCAATGTCGCGACCTTTGCCCGGGACCTGCGGATTCTGGTCGATAGCGGCTTTCGGCTTGAGAAAGTCACACCGGTCGACCAGTTTCGCCACACACCGCATGTCGAACTGGTGGCGCGGCTTACGCGCTGAAACAAAGGGATGGACAATGCCGTCCGATCCGCTTCTCGAACGCATCGTGCCTGCGCTTGCCGACGTCGGCGGTATCGAAGCCGTCGTGCTCGGCGGATCGCGCGCGCGGGGAACGGCGCACGCCGCCTCGGACTACGATATCGGACTGTATTTTTTGGTGGATAAACCGCCGGACACCGATCGGTTGCTTCAGGTCGCCAAAACCATAGTCGACGATCCCAACACGGCTGCGGTAACGCCGGTCGGCGGATGGGGGCCATGGATCGTCGGCGGCGGGTGGCTGTCGATCGCAGGCCAAAAGGTCGATCTGCTCTACAGATGCGCCGACGACGTCGCGCGGGTGATCGAGGCGTGCAGGAACGGCCGCATCGGCGTGGATTACCAGCCGGGGCATCCGCACGGATTTTGCTCGGCGATATGGATGGGCGAGATTGCGCTTTGTCAGCCGCTGCACGATCCGCGCGGGATCATCGCGCGACTGAAGGCAATGGCTTCGCCCTACCCCAAGCCGTTGCGCGAGGCGATGATCCGCCGCTTCCAATGGGAAATCATGTTCAGCATCGAAAATGCCGAGCTTGCCGTCCCGCGCGAGGAACAGACCCACATCGCCGGCTGCGCCTATCGGGCACTGGCCTGCATCGCCCAAGTGCTGTTCGCGCTCAACGAGCGCTATTTGATCAACGAAAAAGGCGCGCTGCGGGAAGCGGCAGACTTTCCGCTGACGATTCCGGACCTGGCTCTGCGAAGCGCCGATGTCTGGGAGTTGATCGGAAACAACGAGCCGGAACCGGCGCTCGCGATTCTGCGCACGGTCGATCAGGAATTGCGGTTGCTGGCAGACGCGCGCGCAGATAGCGCATGAAGCGGCAGATTTCGGTCGATGGCGGCTGCGGGCTCGCGAAAGTCCGTTGAACCTCCGTTTCTGCGGCATGACTCACCTAAAGCACGATGAGATCAGGTTGAATCACTATCGCGCTTTAGGTCCTTGATTGCGCATGATCTTTCGGAAAACCGCTGCACACTTTTCCGGATCATGCGCCAAGGTGAAGGACTCTCGCGCAGTAGACAATGGAGGCGGTCATGGACGTCAATTCCGATAAACTGAATGCCTTTATGGGAAAGATGGTGGGTGACTTCGGCGCGGCCCTCAATGCGTCGCTGATGCTGGTCGGCGACAAGCTCGGTCTCTACAAGGCGCTCGCCGAGAAAGGACCGATGAATTCTGCGGAACTTGCGAAGGCGACCGGCACGGCCGAGCGCTATGTTCGCGAATGGCTGGCGACGCAGGCCGCATCCGGCTACGTCGAATACGATGCAGCGAGAGAGAAATTCTCGATGCTGCCCGAACAGGCGCTGGCGCTCGCCAATGAAGACAGTCCAGTTTTCATGGGGGCGATCGGCAATCTGGTCGCGGCCACCTTTCTTGACGAACCCAAGATCTCCGAAGCGTTCATGACCGGCAAGGGCGTCGGCTGGAACCGGCGCAGCGAGTGCCTGTTTTGCGGCACGGCACGCTTCTTTCGCACCGGTTACAAACATCATCTGGTGCAGGAATGGCTGCCGGCGCTTGACGGCGTGGTCGAGAAATTGAAGCGCGGCGCCAAAGTCGCCGACGTCGGCTGCGGACACGGCGTGTCGACGCGGCTGATGGCGGAAGCCTTTCCAAACTCCCGCTTCTTCGGCTTCGATTATCACGAAGACTCGATCGAGACAGCGCGAAAGGCGGCGAAGGAGGCAGGCCTTGGCGAGCGCGTGCGCTTCGACGTCCGCTCCGCCAAGAACTATCCGGCGGAAGGATATGACCTCGTCTGCTTCTTCGATTGCCTGCACGACATGGGCGATCCCGTCGGCGCCACCAGACATGTGCGCGAGACGATGGCGGACGACGGCACGTGCATGCTGATCGAGCCCTTCGCCAACGACCGTCTGGAAGACAATCTCAACCCGGTTGGGCGTGTCTACTACGCTGCTTCGACCATGATCTGCACGCCCGCATCGCTGGATCAGGAGGTCGGCCTCGCGCTCGGCGCGCAGGCCGGCGAGGCCCGGCTTCGCGAAGTCGCCCGCCAGGGCGGCCTCACGCGCTTCCGCCGCGCGGCGGAAACGCCGTTCAATCTGATCTTGGAAGCGCGCGCCTAGAGCTCGATGGGATCAAGTTGAAGCACCATCGCGCTCTAAAGCATGATGAGTTTTGGTTCGATCAGTTTGTCCGCGGGCTCCATTCACCTCTCCCATTGGGCTAAGGTGTGCACACAAATTTCGATATCATTTTTGTTGCCGTGAGGGAATCGAGTCTGATTCCTTG
>Ga0307479_10003526_pt1 | contig 14261 bp, 11 predicted proteins | sample atmos_gasesECM4C_FD_203743 | JGI IMG/M metagenome (GOLD analysis project Ga0307479, IMG submission 203743) | Hardwood forest soil microbial communities from Morgan-Monroe State Forest, Indiana, United States - atmos_gasesECM4C_515 | ecosystem: Environmental > Terrestrial > Soil > Temperate...
GCAGCTTGTCCGCGCCAAGAATGCGCTCGGCCGTTTTGATCTGCCCCACGCGCATCTCCACCTTCGCGAAATCTTCAATCGCGATTTTTTCGGGAGCGGGCTGCGCCGCCGCGCCCGATGCGCTTGCCACCGTGCCGCCAGTCGCCGCAGGCGCCGCTACTGGTTTCTGAGGTTCGCTTTCCATCGCTTCCATCCTCTCCACAGCTTCCTGTTTCTCGACTCGCGGAAACAACGTTTCCGCTTTCGCAATCTTCGCACCGGGCCGGAGCGTACCCCACTCCAGCGCGTCAATTCCCTGCTCTCCCACAGATCCGCCCTGCCCCAGCGATTTCCAGAGCTTCTCCGTGGCGCTGGGAATCACCGGGTGCGCCAGCACCGCAACAACACGCAGCGTATCGGCGGCAATCCACAGCACGGTCTCCAGTTGCGTGCGCTTGGCGGGATCTTCCGCCAGCACCCACGGCTTTTGCTCCGAAATCAGCAAATCCACGTCGGCGATCAGCCGCCAGATTTCCTCCAGCGCGCGTGTGAATTGATATTGCCCGTACAGAGAGCGAACTTGCTGGATTTTTTCCGGCACGCGCCACGGCGCAAGCGAAGCTGCCTGCTCAGCGTTGCCCTTAGGCATCGCGCCAGCGCAATATTTTTCAATCATGGTTAGCGTGCGGCTGGCCAGGTTGCCGAGGCCGTTCGCCAGATCGCTATTGTAGCGTTGCACCAGCGCGTCATAGCTAAAGTTGCCGTCCTGGCCGAAAACGGTTTCGCGCAGCATGTAGTAGCGCAGCGCGTCCATGCCCAGTACCTGCGCGATGGGACGAGGGAGGACCACGTTGCCCTTGGACTTGCTCATTTTGCCGGCGTCAATCAGGAACCAGCCGTGCGCCCACACCTGTTTGGGCACCGGCAGGCCGGCGGCCATCAGGAACGCCGGCCAGTACACGGCGTGGAAGCGAATGATGTCTTTGCCCACCAGGTGCAAATCCGCCGGCCAGAAGCCCCGCCGCTCATATTCCGGTCCGCCGACTGCGCTGAGATACGCCGTCAGCGCGTCGAACCAGACGTAGAAGACGTGGGGCTCTTCGCCGGGAACGGGAATGCCCCAGCGAATCGCAGTGCGCGTGATGCTCAGATCGCGAAGGCCGCCTTCGACGAAGCTCAGAATTTCATTGCGCCGCGCTTCCGGCTGAATAAAGGTCGGATTCTTCCTGTACAAATCCAGCAACGGTTGTTGAAACGCGGAAAGCTTGAAGAAATAATTTTCTTCGGTGACCGTCTCGGTGGGCCGGCCGCAATCGGGACAATTCTCGCCGGGCTTTACGTCCACGTAGGCGTTGTCGTAGATGCAGTATTGCCCGGTGTAGTGACCGGGATACACAAAGCCATTTTCGCGGAATAGTTTGAACAGCCACTGCACGGTACGCGCGTGGCGCACTTCAGTGGTGCGAATGAATTCATCGGCGGGAACGCCGAGCTCCTCCCACAGCGCGCGCCAAGCCTCAGCCATCTTGGCGACGAATTCCGATTCCGGAACGCCGGCCTTCTGCGCGGCACGCTCCACGTTCACACCGTGCTCGTCGGTGCCCGTGGTCATCACCACTTCGTAGCCCTGCATGCGCTTGTAGCGGCGTACCGTGTCCGCCACGACGGTGGTGTAGGTGTGGCCGATGTGCGGCAAGCCGTTCGTGTAGTAGATCGGCGTGGTCAGATAGAATTTGCGTTTTGTGTTAGCCATCTGTCTTGGTCAGTTTCTTTCAGCTGCCCCGCTCGGTGGTAACAGCTTTGCAAAAGTTGACGTTGAGATCCTTCAAGCATCCTCATCGGATGCTCTCAGGATGACAACGTGGCCCTGCGAAGCGGCCCACATCTTGCCAAGCTGGGGCACAGCAGTGCTGTGCCCCTACACGATCACGATTTGCTGCCCTCGTAGGTGCGCAGCGCTTCGTTGATTACGCGCTGCAACGGGACGTTTTTTTCTTCCGCGAGTTTCCGGCAATCGTCGTATTCGGGAGACACGTGCAAAATGCGCCCGTTCACGCGCGACAGCTTGACGCGCACTTCGCCGAAGCTCGTCGTCACTTTGACAAACTCGCGCGGGAGTACCCGCCGTTGCGCCGTATGCGTACGCACGCCGAATGTCGTCGTCTCCGCGAAAATCAGCGTCATTAACGTTTGCGCATCCGCCGGCTGGCACAGCACGGTGAGCAGCGTGCCGGGGCGGTTCTTCTTCATTTGCACGGGCGTGGTAAAAACGTCCAGCGCGCCGGCGGCGAGCGCTTTCTCCTGAAAGTAACCGTAAATCTGCGGATTCATGTCGTCGAGATTTGCCTCGATGACGGTGATTTCCTGGTCGTAGCCCGGCACAACTTTCTCCACCGCTTCGCCAATCATGATGCGCAGCACATTGGGCTGGCCTTCGAGATCGGCGGCGCCTGCACCATAACCGATGGCAGAAACGCTCATCGGTGGTTGCGGACCGAACGAATCGCACAACGTGGCGACAATCGCCGCGCCGGTGGGCGTCACGAGCTCACGCTGCACTCCGTTCGAGTACGTCGGCTTGCCTTGCAGCAAATTCGCCGTCGCTGGGGCCGGCACGGGCAAGATTCCGTGCGCCATTTTCACGGTGCCGCCGCCCACATTCAGCGGCGAACACGCAAACTTCTCGATGCCCAGCATGTGGAAGCCGAGGCATGCGCCGACGATGTCCACGATGGCGTCCACGGCGCCGACTTCGTGGAAGTGGACTTTCTCGATTGGTACGTCGTGCACGCGGGCTTCCGCTTCACCCAGCTTCTGAAAAATGGCGGAGGCGCGATCGCGCACCGGGGACGCCAGTTTTGAATCCCGCAGAATCTGCAAAATGGCGCTCAGCGACCGATGTTTTTGCTGGTCTTCGGTCTTCACTCGCGCGGACGTGGCGGCCATGCCGTTCTTCCATACTTTTTCGGCGGACAATTCCCATCCCGGCACCTGCAAGCCGCGCAACTCCGCGCGGAGTTGCGCGAGGTCGCAGCCGGCGTCGAGGAGCGCGCCGAGAGTCATATCGCCGCTGATGCCTGAGAAACAGTCAAAATACGCGAGTTTCATGGGAGTACGCCCCGCGCGGTAATGCCAGACCCGCAGAAGATATGTCCGACGGGAGCATTTCGATACTATCGGCGGCGGTGTGGGGTGTCAAATCTGGGATGGCGACACCGCCCCCCCTCCCCCCACCTTCCCGGATCTGCGGAATCTAAAGGACTTGGAGGATACTGCATTTGGATCTGCACATTCTAATGGAGTTACAAACCTAACTGACAACAACCAAGAGAGCTAAGGAACCTAGCGGTAGGCAGATGAGGCAGCAGACGCAAAATCACCCAAGGAGAGAGTAGCAGAAGAGTCTGTCCTTGTCAAGTCAAGAATCTAAGCTTTTGGTAAACTATTGAAACGGCAGGAGTTGGACTCGTCGAGACAAACCAGAGACGAGGGCACTCTCCCACAGGTGTCTGGCAAATAGTGTCAGTGCATTTGTCTCGCTTTGACCGTACATGGGCACGTCTCTATACTGTGGTGCCCCCACTTCGCTTGGGACCTCTGAGGCTCCGTGTACTTGGAAATCACAACAAGGCTCCGTGACGCGCTCGCGAAACATATTCGGGCGAAATATGGCTTGGAGCTGCCCATTGTGCTGGAGCGTCCGCCGAAGATTGAGCTAGGCGAGGCGGCTTCGCCGGTGTGCTTTGAGTTAGCCAAGCGGCTGAAAAAAGCGCCGCGGCAGATTGCGCAGGAAATTCAGAATACGCTGCCAGCAATACCAGGAATTGTCCGGTTGGAAGTAGCGGGGGCCGGGTATCTGAATGCGTATTTTGATCGTGGAGTGTTTTGGGATGCGGCGAAGGACGAAGCGACGACGGCAATTCCTCAGGGGCTAAAGCCCGAGGAGACAGTGCCCGCCGATGTCGGACCTAAAGGTCCGACCCCCAAAATCTCAGGAGGGAAGGACAGCCAGAAATGGCTGTCCCACAAGATCATTGTGGAGCACACGAGCATTAATCCGAACAAGGCGGCGCACATTGGGCACGTGCGGAATGCGGTGCTGGGCGACACGATGGCGCGGACGTTGCGGCATGCCGGGCACAACGTGCAGGTGCAGAACTATATCGATAACACCGGTGTGCAGGTCGCGGACGTGGTTATTGGTTTCTTGCACATGGAGAAGCGCACGCCGGTCACCGTGAAAATGTTGGCGATCGAGCCGCGCTTTGATTATTACTGCTGGGATTTGTATGCCAAAGCTACGCAGTTTTTCGCGGAGGACAAGGAACGGGCGGCGAAATTGCGCGGGGAGACTCTGAAAGCGATCGAGGAAGGACGCGGCGAGGAAGCGGAGGTTGGGCAAGTGGTGGCGGACGCGGTGGTGAGTTGCCATTTGCGGACCATGGCGCGGCTGGGGATTTTTTACGAGTTGCTGGCGCGCGAGAGCGAGATTTTGCATTTACATTTTTGGGATTTGGCGTTTGCGAAGCTGAAAGAAGCAGGAGCGATCCAATACGTGCGGTACGGGAAGATGGCAGGGTGCTGGATCATGCCGTGGAAGCAAGAAAATTCAGGAATTAACACAGAGGGCACGGAGGACGCAGAGGACACAGAGAAGAACGAAGAAGAAAATACGCAGGACAAGATTATTGTGCGGTCCAATGGGACGGTTACTTACGTCGGGAAGGATATTGCGTACCAGCTTTGGAAGTTTGGTCTGCTGGGGAAGGATTTTCATTACGCGAAATGGCCGAATGCGCCGGAGGGCGAAGAGGTTTGGGCGACGACGAGCGGTGCGAATGATCCGAAAGCTCCACTCTTCGGGGCGCCGGCGAAGATGGTCTACAACGTGATCGACGCGCGCCAGGCGTATTTGCAGGATGTGGTCGCGCAGGGCTTGCGCGCCTTGGGACACGCCGAGGCGTCGGAAAATTCGATTCATTTGTCGTATGAGATTGTGGCCCTGACGCCGCGCTGCGCGGCAGAGATGGGATATGAGCTGTCGCCGGAGGAAGGGAAAAAACCGTACGTCGAGGTGAGTGGGCGCCGAGGGTTCGGCGTGAAGGCGGACGATCTGATTGACCGGCTGGAAGCCGCGGCACACGCGGAAGTGCAACAGCGTCACGCAGAGATGAGCGCGGATGAGCAAAAGCAAACCGCGCATGCGATCGCCGTGGGAGCGCTGCGATTCTTCCTACTGAAGTTCACGCGCAACGCGATCATCGCGTTTGATTTTTCGGATGCCCTGAGCTTTGAGGGCGAGACGGGACCGTATTGTCAGTACGCGGTGGTGCGCATCCGCGGAATTCGCCGCAAAGGTGCGGAAGCCGGAGCGACACGCATCGCAGTAACCCCAGAAACAGCGCAGAAGCTGCTAGCTGCCGGTGCGGAAGGCAATGGATTGTGGGAGGTACTGTTAGCGGCCGGATCCCTGGATTACGCCGTGGATGCGGCGATTGGCGCGCGGGAGCCGGCGTTCGTCGCCAAATATGCGTTTCAGTTAGCGCAGGCGTTCAACAATTTTTATCACAAGCACCATATTTTGTCGGAAACGGACGAGCAGAAGCGTGCGTTTTTGCTGGGATTGACGGAATTGGTGGAAGCGCAATTGGTGCGCGCGCTGTCGCTGATGGGAATTGACGCACCGGAGAAGATGTAGCAGTACGCGTGAATTAGTGAAACGCGGCGCCGAGTAGATCGACCATCAGGCGAATCGCGGTCTGCGCGGTTCGGCCGCTGGGGTCGCGATAAGGATTTACTTCGACGATATCGAGACCTACGAGCTTTCCTTTCTTGGGAATTCCCTGCATCAGTTCGTCAATTTCCGCGAAGGTAAGGCCGCCTGGCTCGAGGGTTCCGGTGCCCGGCGCGAGGGTGGGATCCATGGAGTCGACGTCGAAGGTGACGTAGATGTTTTCGCTCTGGGGGATCGCATCGATGGCCACGGAGACGCCGCGGCGGTGGATTTCTTCGCCGGTGACAACTTTTGTGCCCAGCGCTTTGGCGTTGCCGGCGGCTTCGGGATCATTGGCGATTCCGCGCATGCCGAGCTGAACGATTTTCTTAACCGAGGGCAGTTTGGCAACGCGGAGCACCCAGGAAGCGTGATCGAGATTGCCCTTTGCCCCGTTCCAGGTGTCGAGGTGCGCATCAATATGCACGACCGTGAGCGGCACGTCATACGCGCGGATTACGGGGAACGTGATGCTGTGGTCGCCGCCCAAGATAATCGGAAAGGCTTTCTTGGCGAGAATCTTCTGAACTGCTTCCGTGATTTTCTGGCCCGTTTCGGCTGGCACGGTGGGATAGACAATTACGTCGCCTACATCCACCCAACGCTTGCCTTTGAGCAGGGTGCGGTCGCCATCGATGTAATAGAAGCCATCGGTGAGATCGTGCGCGTATTCCTGGGAGTTTTCGCGCAAGTCCCGCGGGCCGTAGCGCTCGCCAGGCTGGCCCCAAGTGCCTTCATCGAAGGGGACACCGAGAACGGCGAAATCCGCGTTGAGGTTGTCCAGGTCGGGCTGGTACGGGGCACTTAGGAATGTCCTAATCCCGACGAAGGTCGGGGCGGTCTGGGCTCGCGCTGATAGTGGCAACACAATTAGAAGCCCAAGCAGGCAGATTGCGTTGGTTCGCTTAGACATAAACATCAGTACGACATCACGAGATGGATCAGCGTGCGCAGGGCTACGCCGGTCGGGCCTTTGGCGAGCCAGGGCTTGGCGTCATCGTTCCAGGCGGTGCCGGCGATGTCGAGGTGGATCCAGGGTGAGTCGCCGGTGAATTCCTTGATGAACATGGCGCCGGTGATGGCGCCGCCGCCTTTGCCGCTGCCGATGTTCTGGATATCCGCGACGGTGCCCTTGATGAATTCGCGGTAGTCGTCGTCGATTGGCATTTGCCACATTTTTTCCCCGGCGGCTTTGGCGCTGGCGAGCAGCTTGTCCGTAAAGGGCTGGTCGGAGCCGAAGACGCCGACGTTGATGTTGGAGAGCGCGACCACAATTGCTCCGGTAAGTGTAGCTGCATCAATCAGATGCGTGGCACCGAGTTGCTTGGCGTAGTGGATGCCGTCAGCGAGGATCAGGCGGCCTTCGGCGTCGGTGTTGAGGACTTCGATGGTTTTGCCGGACATGGCAGTCTGGATGTCACCCGGCTTCTGCGCGTGACCACCGGGCATGTTTTCCGTACTGGGCACGACGCAAATCACTCTGACATTCGGTTTTAGTGCCGCAAGGGCGCGCATAACGCCGAGCATTGTGGCGCCGCCGGCCATGTCGTACTTCATCTTTTCCATGCCATCGGACGGTTTGATGGAGATGCCGCCGGTATCGAAGGTCACGGCTTTGCCGACGAGGCCGATGACCGGAGCACCGGGCTTGGAGTTGGCGGGCGTGTAAGTGACCACAATCATGCGAGGCGGCTCGACACTCCCTTGCGCGACGCTAAGCAGGGCACCCATTTTGAGGTCGGCGATGCGCTTCTCATCGAGGACCTCGACGGACAGCCCAGCCTCTTTGGCCATGGCAGCGGCCTTTTCAGCTAAGATCTTTGGCGTCAGTTTGTTGGAAGGCTCGTTGACCAGATCGCGAGCAAAATTTTGAGAGTCGGCGATGACACGGCCGCGAGCGAGACCTTTCTGTGCAGTGCCGTCTTGATCGGGAAATCCTGTTAAGACAATGGAATCAAAGGACTTGGCGTCTTTCTTGTCGGTCTTGTACTTGTCGGACTCAAAGTTTGCGGCGAGCGCGCCTTCGGCGATGGCTTGCGCCGCAGGTTCGACGGATTCGTTTTCGCGCAAAATGAAAGTGAACTGCTTGACGGAGCGAGACTTGAGATAGCGCAGGGCGGCACCGGCAATCTTGCGGAGCACCGCCGTATCGAATTTCTCACGCTTCCCTGCTCCCACCAGCAGCAAGCGAGCGGCTTTCAGGCCACGAGGGGCGTGCACTAGCGTCATTTCCAAGGGTTTGCCGGTTAGTTCGCCGCTGCTGGCCAGCTTGCGCAGCAGGCCGTCAGTGGGTTGATCGATTTCCGCGATGCGGCCCTGAACTGGGTCCGCATCTTCAAAGACATACGAGACCAGGGCATCAGTCTCGAGCGTGGCAAACGGCTTTGTTACCACCGTGATCTGCATGATTGCGTTATCGCCTCCGGTTGCGATACATAGCTTGATCGGCTTCCCTGCGCGCTTCTTTGGTGCGCTCGTCTTGGCGCCGGTCCCAAGTCTTCTTGCCTTGCGCTAATGCAATTTCGCACTTGGCGATGCCGTCGCGGAAGTATATCCGCAGGGGAATTACGGTCAAACCTTTGGCCTCGGTACGTCCGGCCAGCTTGTGAATTTCGTTCTTGTGCAGCAGCAGCTTGCGCGAGCCCAGAGGCTCGTGGTTCCAGGGGCCACCGGGCATGTACTGGGCAATGTGGGCGTTAACGAGCCAAGGACCGGTGGCCTTGAAATCCACGTAGGCATCGCGGATATTGGCCTTACCCTGGCGAAGAGCCTTCACTTCGGTGCCGTGGAGAACCAGCCCGGCCTCATATCGCTCAAGCAAATGGTAATTGTAAGAGGCCGAACGGTTCTGCGCCACGATCTGTTCTTTGCTTTTTTCGGCCTTTTCGGTCTTTTTTTGTGGTTTGGGCACTAGATTCAGTCATATGTTGCAGCAGCGTTAAATCTTAGCTGTGGGGGTTACTCTATGCAAGACGGCCAACCCGCGGTACCTTGTTCGACCTCTAACCCGATGCTAGACTCGGTTCAACCAGCTTGAAGAGAATTTGGAGAGTACATGCGCCGCTTTAGCAAATTAATTGTTTGCCTGGGTGCCGGGCTGATGGCGGCGGGCTGCCCCAAGGGCAAGACGGATTACAGTCAAGGGCGGAAGGCCGAGCATCTGCAGGATTATGACGCCGCGTACGACTACTACCAGAAAGCGCTCAAGAACGACCCCGAGAACGCGACATACCTGATCAAGTTCAACCAGGCGAGGTTTGAAGCGAGTACACTGCACGTGAAAAACGGGGTGAAGCTGCGCGAGCGCGGGCAACTGGAAGCCGCGGCTACGGAGTTTCAGCGCGCGGTGGCCATCGATCCCTCCAGCCCGATCGCCGAGCAGGAATTGCGCAAGACGGCGGGCTTGATTGAAGAGAAGAATCGCGCGAACAACGCGGCCACGGAACCCCCCAAAGATGATCACAGCGGCGAGCTGCCCCTGGCGTCGATGCCGCCGGAACTCAAGCCGCTCCCGCGCACATCAATCAGTCTGACGATGGAAAACGATGCAAAGATCGTGTACGAAACGATCGCCAAGCTTGCAGGCATAACGGTAATTTTCGATCCGGATTTTCCTGCGCGGCGAATTCCGGCGAAACTGGCCAACGTGACGATACAGCAGGCGCTGGATATCGTGTCTCTGGAGAGCAAGGCATTCTGGAAGCCGGTGACGGAAAACATTATTTTTGTGATTCCGGACCAGCCGGCCAAACGCCGGGACTATGAGGAAAACGTTGTGCGCACGTTTTACCTGTCCAATACCGTTCAGGCACAGGACTTGACGGAAGTGGTGACCGGGCTAAGGCAATTGCTCGATTTGAAGCGCATCACGCAGCTGAACTCGCAAAACGCCGTGGTCATCCGGGATTCGCCGGATAAGCTGGCGGTTGCCGAAAAAATAATCGAGGACATCGACAAAGCCAAGCCGGAAGTAGTGATTCAGGTGCAGGTAGTGGAAGCGCGCGTGGATAAAGCGCGGAACCTGGGTATCGCGCCGGGTCAGCAAGCCAGCATCAGCGTGGTGCCGCCCGGAACAACTACCACCACGACGAACAATACAACGAACAACAACGCGGTGCTCACGCTCAAGAACCTCGCCCACCTGAATGGGTCGGATTACGCTGTAACGCTGCCGAGCTTTACCGTCAATGCCCTGCTGAACGACAACACGACAAAGATCATCCAGAACCCGGAAGTGCGTTCGTTGGACGGGCAGCAGGCTAAGTTGCGCATTGGGGATCGTGTGCCGATCGCGACGGGCAGTTTTCAGGCCGGTGTGGGAGTTGGCGGGACAGCGGGCACGGGCTTTGTGAATCCGCTGGTGAACACGCAATTCCAGTATCAAGATGTGGGCGTAAACCTGGATATCACGCCACGCATCCACCCGAACCACGATGTGAGCTTGAAATTAAGTGTCGAAGTGTCGTCGGTGACCGGGCAGCAGCCCATCGGTGGAATTACGCAGCCGATCATCAGCCAGCGAAAACTGGACCAGGAAATACGGCTGAAGGATGGCGAAGCCAACGTACTGGGCGGTTTGATCACACGAAGCGATACGAAAGGCATCAATGGATGGCCTGGGCTGGCACACCTACCGCTGCTGCGCTATTTCTTCTCCGAGGACACGCACAACAGCGAAGATGACGAAATTTTGATCATCCTGACGCCCCACATTGTCCGCCTTCCGGAATGGACGCGCGCGAATTTGCGGCCGCTGTATACGGGCTCGGAATCGGAAGTGAAGGTGCGTCGCGAAGCGGAAGTGCGCTCGCCAAATGCACCTACGCAGCAGGCCCTTGCAAATCCGGCGCAGCAGGTTCCGGGCGGGGCGGCAGTTCCTCCGGCGCAGGGAGCACCTGCAACCGCGCCGGGCAGTACGAATGCAGCGCAAATCCGATTTGAGCCGCGCAGCCTGTCTCTGAAGGTGGGACAGAAGCAAACCGTCGGAATAGTGGTCGAGAACGTGAGCGATCTTTTCTCCATTCCATTTCTATTGCAATACGACCCGGCGGTGATCAGCGTGGAAGAAGTGCAGCATGGAGGATTTTTGTCCGGAGGAACACAAGAGATCGCCATCGTGCAACGCGTCGACAAGGAGCGCGGACAGGCGATCATTTCCGCGACGCGGCAGCCGAACACGGCGGGAGTTAGCGGCACGGGCACGATCATGGGGATTATCGTGAAAGGGATCGCGCCGGGCTCTTCGAACCTGTCCATTGTGCAAGTAAACGCCAAGGACTCGCAGCAAAAGCCGATTCCGCTAGTGACCGGCGAAGCCACGCTGCAAGTGCAGCCGTAGTCCGCAAGGGGCCGCAATATGACCAGAAACCCCACTTATCGCAGGACAGATCGTTCAGAACACGGCATGACCTTGCTGGAATTGATCCTGGCTTGCGCGATCCTGATGATTTTGTCTTCGGCCGCGCTGCCGATTGCGCGGTACAGCATCGTGCACAAGAAGGAGGAGTTGCTGCGCTACGATTTGCGGGAGATACGCGACGCGATTGATCGCTACAAGGATTTGGCGGACACCAACAAGATTCGCGTGGAAGTGGGCAGCGAGGGCTACCCGCCGGACCTGGAAACGCTGGTGAAGGGTGTGAAGCTGGGTGCTGCAGGCGACGACAAGAAAATTCGATTTTTGCGGCGCATCCCGGTTGATCCGATGACTGGGCAAGCTGATTGGGGCTTGCGCGCGGTGCAAGATGATCCCGACTCGACGAGTTGGGGAGGCAAGAACGTGTTCGATGTGTATTCGAAATCGCAGGGCACGTCCACCGATGGGACGCGCTATTCCGACTCACGATACTGGTAGAAGAAAAGCATGCCGGCATGGATGAGCTACTGACAAATAATTCCAAGCTGCCGCTGAAGTTCCGGCGCAGTTTGGAGGCGAGGCGCAGGCTTGCCGCGCGCGGCTTCACGCTGATTGAGCTGATGATTGTGGTGTCGATCATTATGATCTTGATCGGCATCGCGGCGGGAATGTATCAGCGCTCGGTCGTCCGCGCGAAAGAAGCGACACTGCGCAGCGATTTGTCGGTGATGCGGCAGGCGATCGATCACTACACCCTGGATAAGGAGGCCGCGCCCCAGGCGCTGGAAGACTTGGTGAACCCCCAGTCGCAGTACCTGCGCGAGATACCCACCGACCCGATGACGAGTGCCAAGGACTGGAAAACGGACTTTGGGGATACGGTAATGAGCCCCGATCAATCGGCTACGGGAATCGTGGACGTGCATTCCAATTCCGACAAAGTGTCGCCCTTCGATGGGACCCCGTACAACGCCTGGTAAATGTCCATCGCCCCCTGAAAGAGCTTGGCTCGGCCGTATCGTGCTAGTACCAGCCCCTGCGGCGAGAGTGGTACGCAAAGAGAGCAATGTTCTGCCGGTTATCCGCAAGAATCTGCATCGTCGCGCTGCATGAACCTGGCCACACCCCATTAAGTCTCATCAAAATAAGGACTTCCGAGAAGCACCGTTAGCCCCTTCCAGGAAGCTGACGTGCAAGGAAACTGCAGAAGTCTGTAGGTTTCCATGGGGGGAGAGCTTGTATGACCCGCATCCGTACCGTACTAGGCCTCTTGTCCGCCTTTCTAGTTTCGCTCTGGTTTCAACCGCAAGCCTCGGCCGGCCCATTTCCGTTGACGGTCAAGGTCGGCTACGCGGACAACATCCATTGTCCGGATTTCAACACCAACCCGCTGTTGTGCCTCACCGCGGTAAATTCAAGTTTCCCGAGTCCGTGGCAGGGTAGCGCGGGAGTAACTTTCATGGGCCTGGGTATTACCACGCCCGCGAGTATAGCCGCCGGCGCGCCCCCGGGATTCGATGCCGGTGCTCTGTGGCTGGACAATACTAGCGGAGCCGATGTGATCGTCGGTGGTGTTACGGTCATCATTGGCGGTGCCGGTTTTCCTCTCTGGTTGAATTCGTTCACCCTCCACAGTGGTGATTCGGCTATTTTGACGCAGACGGCGTTCGACTCAATGCTTAACCCGAACTTCGACACGAGCGACCTTACGGGTTATAACGGCGGGATCAGCAATGGTGTGATTCCCCAGATTTTCATTACCACCACGGTCGGCGGTCAGACCACGAACACGACCTTGTCCGACACGAAGCAGATTCTCAATACTGGCGGATTCGACCTGGGCTGCAAACCCACGAACCCTCCTCTCCCGGCGGATTGTCTTTCCGTCAACGAGTCCAGCCCCTGGCAACTAATCGGTAGCCAAACTGCCACGCCGGAACCTGCTTCGATCTTGCTTCTGGGCGGTGGTCTACTGAGCCTGGGAACCTTCGTTCGGCGCAAGATGCGCGCGTAGGCACGCATTCCATCGGCGAATTGCTCCTCTAATCGAAATGCCTCTGAAGGGGCTGATTCCGCCCGCCTTCGCTGCCTCCTCCATATGGCCGCCTGAGTGTCGCCCACGACCTGAGGTGTCTTTGCCAAAAATGAAACGGGCTTCCGGGGGAAGTTCGGAAGCCCTTCAACAAAAATGGTTGCGGGTCAGATTTGAGCTGACGCCCTTCGGTTTAAATGCTTAACAAAGTTTCTCGAGCTTGCTCCAGATCCCGTTTCTTTCCGTACCGAAGCGCTAGCCAGACGCCCAGGGTCATGAAGCCGAGTGGAGGAAGCAAAAGAACTACGACACCTTTGCTGATGGCTCTTTGCCCGTCCTTGGACGTCGCCTTCGCCGTGCTGTAACACATCGAGCAAGCCTGGCTGAAAGCCGGCGTGGCCCATAGCAGAAGGATCGCGGCAACGATGGCGGCGCGTAACTTCATTTCACTCCCAGCGAAACGATGCGAAAGGCGTCGGGGAAAAAAATCATCATCAAAGCCAAGCAAGCGACCAAGGAGCACATGGTCAACCACTTCATGCGCGAGATTTCGTACTTCATATGCATGAAGTAGCCGATGATGAGCGCCGCTTTTATAAGCGACAAGCCCATCAAAATGGTCAGCATCCGCACAGGCTGCAAATTTTGATAGGTCAAATAGACTTCGATGGCCGTCATCACCAGCAGCGCGGCCCACACCAGGAAGAACTGAGACTTCCCGTGATGGCGGTGCTGTTCCGCGACGCGCTCGGCAATGGCCTGCTGGAACGCTTCCATCTCTTTGGCTCCTAGAGAATCTTAGCCGACATCAAATACACCAACGGAAAAATGAACATCCACACCAGGTCCACGAAATGCCAGTATAAGCCCGCCACCTCAACATCCGAGGCGTCGTAGACCTTCGGCTTCAGCCAGAGGACGATGGAACAAACAATGGCCGCCAGCAGCAAAACATGCGCCCCGTAGTGGAACGGGCTGTACGAGGGCGTACCCAACCATGCGGCCAGCCACAAGACCAGCAAAATGGGAATGAACTTGCGCCGCAGCGCGACCACGCCGAGATAAACGACCCCCAAGGTGACGTGCAGCATGTGCATGCCGGTGAGACCGAAGAAGGTTGC
>Ga0307479_10003527_pt1 | contig 14259 bp, 14 predicted proteins | sample atmos_gasesECM4C_FD_203743 | JGI IMG/M metagenome (GOLD analysis project Ga0307479, IMG submission 203743) | Hardwood forest soil microbial communities from Morgan-Monroe State Forest, Indiana, United States - atmos_gasesECM4C_515 | ecosystem: Environmental > Terrestrial > Soil > Temperate...
GATTTTTCAGATCCAGCCACACACCAGCAAGCACCGGGACCTGCCACCTCATCAGTGCAGCCGGCGTCAGATGAGCTTCGCAAGCCTTCATTAGTGTTCGTTCGGAGTGTCCAAAGCAATTCAGCAAGTGGTGGCGTGAGAGAGGCTGCGAGCGCACTGGAGGAAAACCGCGTAATGCTGGATTTGCCAGTCGGAACGAGATTGGTGGCCCGGCTCCAGTCAGTTGTGAATAGTGCCATCAAAACGCCGGTTGTGGCGGCCATCGAGTACAACTATGAAAAGGACGGACAAATTGTTGTGCCCGCAGGCGCAAAAGCACTCGGCACCCTCCAGCAAGCAGACCGCTCAGGGTACGTGGCGATCCGGTTCGACATGATGCAAATGCCAGACGGAACCACAGAAAAGATCGACGCCGCAGCAATGAGCCTGACTTACGGAGCTATCAAAGGCAACGTTAGTGGGAGAAGGACGGGGACCCGATTTCTCGTGCGAACCTTTACCGGTCTCGGGACAGCGGCAACATATTTGGTGGGGGCGGGAGGCAACAACGGTTTCAACGGGCCACTTTCGGAGAGCGCTCTTCTCCGCGGCCGGATCGCCACAAATATCGGAATTGCGGGAGACCAGGAACTGAACGGCCTGGCGTTCAACCAAAACATCGTTGTCACCGTGCCCGGAAACACGAGGTTCTACATCGTAGTTGAAAAAAGCGCCGCATCGGGCGGAGGACAGGTGCGACCAGCCGCAACGCAGCAGGTGAACAATGCGCCCCTCCCCACGGCAGAGGAGCTCCGCCAGCTATTGCAGCTCAGGCGGGAACTGAGCGAAATGGTCGAGCAACCGGGCACGCAAAACACTGCGCCGCAGGTGCCCCAGCAATAGCGAGGGTGATCGAGAAATGGAGCCCAACTGGAAGCCGCTCGTGGACAAGCTCGGGGAGGAGCGTTGCGTCGGCTTCATGTTCATGGGGCGAGTGAACGGGATCAACTTGTACAAGCATGGCATTGCCCGGAAGTATTTGAACCTCGACGATTCGGGACAGTGCTACGTGTGCCACGAGAAATGGCGCTTCGAGAAAGCCGACTTTGACCCCCAACTCGGGAAGCTGGAAGCGGTTCTCGCTCAACTCGGAGAGACTTTGAAAACTGTCTACGATGCGTCCTACATCGAGCAAAAGAAAAAGGCGTTGCAAAGAGCTGGTATTCCACACGAGCGAATTGAGATTCAGCCAAAAGACTTCTCTATAAACTAGGGCGCCCTCGTTCCCTTCGCACGATGTCTCGCCAATCCGTCCTCACTTTTTCCGTTCGATCTTAGCTGCAATGCCTCTCACTTTTTTGACAAACGCGAGAACGGGTTTTAGTTTTCCCCGCGCTTAAGCGTTCCTCTCCTCCATCAGTTGAATCTTTGAGAGGCGGCGAAGCAGAAAGGGGAATGAAATCCATGAAGGCGAAGGCGGCCGAGACATGGAAGCGAGGACTGGCTGTGTCCGCGATCTGCTTCATTTTGGGAAGTCAGATCGTCTGGGCGCAGAGTCTCGGTCCTCAGCCGCAGTTTAACGTTGCGGTGCAGGGCCAAACGGGCGCGCAGCCGGAAGGCGCCTTCCTGAACTTCATCAACTGGATTGGCAACGTCATCGCCCCTGTGGGGGCCGGAGGCGCTGTCGTCGGCGCAGTTGTCTCTTGGCTGCACGGGCGTGGTGTCGGCCGGTGGCTCGCAGCAGCTGCGGGATTGCTGGCAGTTTCAGGTATAACCCGGTTGATCGAGTTCTGGATCACCAATGGAACCGGAGGCGTGACGTAAAACCGAGGCGGCACGCATCCACGGCGGGGCTGGCGGGCAGTTCTCGAAAGGAGAGAAAGAACCCGGCTGCCTGCCCACCCCGCTTAGGTCTCACGTTGAACCGCTTTGTAGAGGGAAAGGAAAGACGGAGCAATGGCTGCCCCACAACTCTTGAACGACATTATCCAAGTCCTCTTGCAACTAGCGCCCGCAGCTTCCCTGGTTGCGCTGGTTCTTGCCGGAATCAGCTTGAGGCGTGAGGGTGGAACCACGTTCCTCATTGGTGGTGGTTTCACGAAATGGATGTTTTGGGTGGTCGTGTTCGCGACGCTCGTGCCTCTCGTCGGATGGTTCACATCGTTTGGTGTCGCAACTCCGTTGCCGTCTGGAGGGATTGGAACTTCGTGGCTGAGTTCATTTCAGTCGGATGTGTCCAGCTTTGTGACGAATTTTATAGTGGGCCGGATGGCAACAACCCTCGCGGCATATTTTGTCCTGCGGGCCATCCTGGACACTGCATCGGGTGGGCACCCTTTGCCATCCATCCTAGCGGCGATGTTCTTGCTCGGCACGCAAACAACATATTCCCTCATTCAGAGTTACAACACGGGGTCGCAGTTTGCCGCCGCGGACGTTCTGGACAGCCTGTGGAATTACTTAGCCGGGACCATCATGCCGATTGCAGCAGGACTCGCAATCGTGGGCGCGATCATCAATTTTGCCACACGCCGTCCGGTCATGCGCTTGGTGGCTGTCGCCCTGGCAATGCTGTGCGTTTCAGGAATCTGGAAACTGGTGCTTTCGATGGAGGCGTAGGAACTTCGATGTCCTTCAACCAAGGGATTCTGAACCTGACGAATTGGGCGGGGAACGTGATTCTGCCCACTCTCGCGGGCCTGTTTTTCGCGATCGCCGTGCTGAAATTTGCCCGATCTGAGCCCTACGCTGCCGCAATGTATGGGGGATTTCTCTGCCTGATGGCTTCCGGCTTGTTGCGCGCCATGGAGACATTCGCCTCGCAGAGGGCTTGGAATGATCCGGACGTTTACTGGATGTCTTTGGTGAGCTTGGTGGACTGGATTTGCAACGTGCTGATGCCGGTCTACGCAGGTTTGCAGGTGGCGGCAGGGGCGCTGCGCATGGGCATCGTCACACGGATTCATCCCACGGAAGGATGGCTGAGGCACTTCGTAGCAGCCGGCCTCTGCCTGCTTCTATCCGGGCTGGTGCGGCTTGCGGAGTTCTTTGTAGTACGAGGCACTGGTGGAGTTACGTGAGAAGAAGTGGCGGACCAATGGCGCTTGAGGTGACACCTGCGTACCGCAATCTCCGGACGAGAGTCACGTTTTTCGGCCTCGAAGCCGAAGACCTGTTCGCGATTCTCGCCTTGGCGGTCGTCGCGAACATTCTCGGAAGGTTTCTTCATCGGGAGATGTTTGGATTGCCGATGAACATGGTTCTGCAATACGTCGTTCCCGCGCTGAGCATTCCGGCACTGATGCTGTTCAAGTACGGAAAGCAGCGCGGCTACCTCCAGGATTGGGTCATGTTCCACGCAAAGCCGCACGTCTATTCCGCCGTGGAACGGGACCGGGAACTCACTCGGGAATACCTGAGGACGGGAGACTAGGGATGCCACTGACGGTCGAACGGTACGAACAATCAGTGAGTGCGCCTCCGTTGTGCGAGCAACTGCGCATCCGGGACTTGCTTGAAGACGTTGCAGTGCAAATCGATGGGTCGCTGGTGGCGGGTTATGAGGTCGGAGGCATTCAATCGTATTACGCGAGCGATGAGGGAAGGAATCGCCTCAAGGGGCTGCTCGAAGCCCTCGTGAGATCGCTGCCCGAGCGGTCCATGCGGATGCAGGTGCGGTTTGAGATTTCGGAGGGCACTGGCGATTTGGTGTCCCACTATCTCCGGGAGCGCCGGAACGAGAGTCAGGTGCTCCGCGAACTCGATCGTTTGCACGTCGAACTGTGGCGAAACCGAGAGACCACAGGTTTCTACTTGCAACATTCTCTCCATCTGTACTTCATCTGGAATCCCCGGATTCACCATGAATCACCGGACTTCGAGTGGAAACGAAAGATGAAGTCGAGCGGGAATTTGAGTCTTTCGGCTGCGAAGTGTATCGAACGCTCGCGAGGAGAACACGAGGAACTTCTCGCCGAATTCAACAGCCTGTTGGCCGGGGTGGAAGCTACGCTCGGGGCCACCGGAATGTCGATTCGCCGCATGACCCATCAGGACCTGTTCCTCGAGATCAAGCGCGCTCTCCATCCCCTTGGCAATGACACACTGCCATACCGGTCGGCGGACGAGTCGCTCTGGTACGAGAGCGCGCGAAGCCAGGCTGCGAATGTGAATATCGAGGATGAACAGGATGACTACCTGAAGATCGCTGGCCTGCTTTATTCGTGGATTAGCCTGAAGGACTTGCCGGATGCCTCTTTCCCAGGGATCTTGCGTGAACTTGTCGTCATGGATTTCCCGCTCGTAATCAATGCCGAAGTCACGCTTCCCGACCAAAGCAAATCGATCAAGCAATACAAGGGTCGCCTGCGAAAGATGCTTGCGGCCCAGAAGGATTTCCACGGGGGTTTTCGCATCAACGTGGATGCGCAAGTGGCGGAGCACCAGCTCATCAAGGTCCTGCAGGATTTGATCTCGAGTTCGCTGAAAGCCTGCCAAATGAGCTTGATTGTGACAACCCGCACGTCGCGGCCAATTCGAAACCGCATGGAACGCGAAGAGGCCGAGCGCATCCTGGCGGACCGCCGCCAGCGTGTGTTGCACGCGATTGCCAGGATGAACGGCGGCCGCGGAGTTCCAGAGACCCTTGCGCAGAAGCGTCTCTTCTTTACCGGGCTCCCCGCCATGGGAGGAGAGAATCGCCGGGAACTCGATCTGCTCACGCTCAATGCTGCCGATCTACTGCCAGTGGAATTGCCGTGGCGGGGCACCCCGCATTCACCGCTCATGCTCTTTGAAACGCCCTACCGGCAGCTGGTTCCTTTCTCGCCGTTCGACGCCGGCATCGGCGACGCGAACATGCTCATCATGGCGAAGAGCGGCGGTGGCAAAACCTTCATGGCGCAACTCTTCTTGCTCATGATGGCGCGCGCCAACCCGCAGATCTCCATTATCGAACGGGGTGATTCTTACCAGCCGCTTGTGGAATTGATGGGCGGACGGGTTATCGACGTCAAGCTCGACGGGAGTGAGACGCTCAACCCCTGGGACCTTCCCGCGGGAGAACCGACGCCGAGCAAGGAAAAGATCGCATTTCTAAAAAATCTCACGCGCCACATGATCGGCGACAGTCCGGGCTCGGATAACTCGCTCGTCGACAATCTGCTCAGTGACGCAATCGGCCGGACCTACAGGCGGTGCGCCATCCGCTACTCCAATCCGATTCCCACATTCACCGACCTCCGGGAGGAATTGGCGCAATGGCGTGACGAGGAACGCATGCAGCGGACGATGGACGAGGCTCGCTTGGCGGCGATCAAGTTGCGCGGATGGACGGGAGAAAAAGGGATCTACGCCAAGCTGTTCGACGCGCACACGACGATGCGGCTCGACAGTAACTGGCTTTTCTTCAACGTCGAAGGACTGAGTTCGGACCCGAAGCTTGAAACCGCCATGAGCATGTTGATCGCGAATGCCGTGGGATCTCGCTCGGGCGGAAAGACAGGGCAGCCGAGCATTACCGTTCTTGATGAATGCTGGTTTCTCTTGGATTCCCCGACGCTAGCTCCTGAAGTCGTTCAACTCTTCCGCACAGCGCGGAAAAGGAATGCCAGCGTTTGGGGAATCAGCCAGACGGTAGAGGATTTTGTAGGAACCGAGTTCCAGCCGCGTGCGCACGGTCCGGGGATCCTCAAAAACGCGAGCACGAAGATTATCGGACAACAGCCAGGCGACATGAGCCCGCTCGTAAATCACCTGTATCTGAATCCGGTGGCGCTGAACGAGGTGAAGCGCTTCAGCGCGCCGCGCAAGGGAGAGAGCGCCGACGCACTCTTGGTGCTTGGGGAAAAAGCCGAGACGACCCAAACGATTCGGATCGTACCGACAACAGTGGACTACTGGGTCTGCACAACGTTTCCCCGCGAGAGAAGGTACAGAGCCTGGATCCTCAAAAAGCTTGCCGACCGGCCACTGCTCGATGCCTATACCGAATTGGCGCGAAAGTTTCCTCACGGATTGGCGGAGGTTCCACCACTACCGGAAGAGATCTCAGGGTCAGTGACGGGAGAAGTGTTGTCATGACATCACTTTTTGGCGCGATTTCTCCCCGATGGCGGAAACTATTTCACTTCGCTGCCTGGGGAGTGTTCATCGTCATGGTCTTAGCGAGCTTGCCGTTCCTCTTCGACCTTATGGGTCGTGGGATCGGCTGGACTATGGGGTTGTTTCCCCACCCGGACGATTTATGGAAGGAGTGTCCGTGGTGTTTATGACAAACGTGCTGTCTGGCTTTTTCTTTGTCGCTTTTTCTTACTGGTTGGTGATCGCAAGAACACGGCGGCAAGTTCTTGCTGTCGTATTGGCAGGTGTACTTGTCGTGGCGCTGGTCAGTCCACCGCAAGTACAAGCGCAATGGAGCCTCGTCGCGGCAATTCAGTCTGTGTTGAACGTAATCAACGGCGTGATCAAGACCGCATTGAACTCGATCAATTCCGTGCGAACTGCAATCAGCAATTTCTATCAGCAAGTGACGTGGCCAGTCGCCCTCATCAACCAGGCGAAGGCGGTGGTGACGCAGATGATCGGCCAATACAGAACCGTCATGCAGAACATTTTCAGCATCAACCTGAAGAGTGCCACGCTGCCCAATCCTGTCGGACTCGAGAATGCAATGCGAAACCACCAGACCAATGATTTCGCAACTCTTACCTCTTCGTTTGGGAGCACCTATGGCGGTGTTCCAACGGCAACGGAGGCCAGCCCAGCAGACCGAACGATGATGGATATGGACGACGCACTGGCGGTCGACAACCTAAAAACCTTGAAGGAAAGCGATGCCGCGGGTGACCTGACCCTACAGGCAGCCGATAACATCGAGAACGCTGCCAGCCAGGCAGCTCCAGGATCGGCCCCGTTTCTGACCGCGACCGCGGTAGTGGCCAGCATCGAGAGCCAGGCCCTGACGCAGAAAATGCTCGCGGCTGAATTGCGCCAGGAAGCAGCACGGCTGGCACACGAGAACGCCCTTCGCAAGCGCGGATCCTCCATGACGGGAGACGTAAACACGCAGATTCTGAATCTATTGAAACGGAACTAGGAGAGGAGAAACCCGATGAAGAATACCATCCAAAGTGTGATGCGAGGCTTGAAGTGGGCTTGGGGACACAAGATCCGTACCGTTGCTCTGTTGGCCGTCTTTACTCTCCTTGCGCCCAACCCTATTAGGAGTCAGTTTGTCGACCCGTGCTGCGCGATCCTCGCGACCGGCCTGACGACAATCAGCAGCGCCCTGAGCAACATCATCGGAGGCGGGCTTAACAGCATTCTTTCAGTCGAGAAGAGCATTTCGAACTTTGAGCAATCGGTCGTGTGGCCGCAGAACCTGATCAATCAGGCGCGTTCATTGGTCGGGGGCGTTCAGGGCATCTTCAACCAGATCCAAGGTGTGATACGTATTCCCGTGAATAGCGCGACCCTGCCGGCAACGCAGCAGTTCGAGCAGAACCTCCTCTCGCGTGATCCAAACCAGATCGCCCAGACCGGCGCGCAGTACACGGCTGTTTACGGTGCGGTGCCGAACGCGACCACAGCTTCACCGCAAACACGCGACATGATCGATATGACGGATGCGGCGGCGCAGGCCGCCATGAAGAGAGCCATTGAAATCGATTCTCTGGCAGACCTCGAACTTCAGGCGGCCGACCAGATTAACCAGAGCATTCAGACGGCTGCACCTGGGAGCGCACCGATCCTGGAAGCGCAAGCCGACGCATGGCTGGTCCGCGCCAATGCATACACACAGTCAGCAACCGCTGACCTGATGCGCATCCGCGCCATCGATTTGGCCAACGCGAGCGCAAATGTGAAAAACGGAGCTGCAAACGCCACGGCTGTACGGCAGCAGATTTACAACCTCCTGAAGAGGCAATGAGCCGTGTTTTATTTTCAGCAACTCCTCCAAACAGCGCTAAATGGGATCGACACGGCGAACGTTACGAGTGCTGTGCTGGGTGTAGCCGGGACAGTTCTTCTCCTGAGTTTCCTCTACAGCGCCTACCAGGCATTCGCCTCCGGGGGAGACGTCCGGATGCTTGCGATTTCGGGAATCAAGTATCTGATTCTGGGACTGGTATTTGCCAACTACGGCGCCGTGTTTCGCGACGTCAACGGAATGTTCAATTCGGTTGCCAACTTCATTTACAACTCCACGGGCGTAGGCGATCTCTTCGCGAATTGGATGAATCAGCTGGCCCAGTATTGGCAGACGAATGGGAATACCTCTCTGTGGAATCTTGTGACTGGCCTGGCTTCCGGAGTCATTAGCCTGCTCTTGATCCTGTGCGCGTTCGTCCTGTTTCCTGTTTGCTATCTGATCTTCACCGTATTTTATGCGATGTACGGGTCGGTTCTCTACGTGACTGGTCCATTTGTCCTGGCGCTTTTGCCGGCGCGTGGCCTCGGCCAGTTGTCACGCACGTACCTCGTGAACCTCATGACGTTCCAGGCCTGGGGCCTCATTTACGCAATCCTTCAGGTCCTCATGTCTGCGGTGAATCTCTCAAGCATAAACGCCGTCCTCAATGCGAACGGAGTCCTGAACAGCTTCGTTGGTTCGAGTCAAATGATCCTTCTAGCGCTCACAGCGAGTATTTTCTCGCTATCGATCGCTTTGATTCCGTTCATTGCCAGCCGCATTGTTCGCGGTGACGTGGGCAGCACAATGATGACGGTTGTCAGCACCATCACGACAGCTGCCAGCGCCGTCGTCGGTTTGGCGGCTGCGTCATTCAGCGGTGTGGGAGAGGGTGCGCTCGCTTCTCAGGCAGCCGGGGGAGGAGCGGCACCGCCTCCGCCACAGGCGGGACTAGGAACTGCGGCTTCGTCCGCGCCGATTGTCGCTGGCGCAAGTGTCTCTCCGGTTGGCGGTGCTGCGGCTGCTGCCATCGCGTCCACATCGATGTCACCAACACCCCCCTCGGGCAGCGCGATGAGTGGGGTCAGTGCTGCTATGCCCAACGGCGACAGCAACGATGCTTCGTCCGCGGCATCAACAGCATCTCCTGCGCCTTCCTCCGTTTCGACAGGGCGTTCCTTCTCGAGACCCGGCCAATATCGCGGCTTCAACATTCCCCATGCCATGGCGTGGTACGCCGGCTACTCGCTTGGGTCGGCTTACAGGGGACTGAGAGGAGGGGAATAGCAGATGAGAAAAACAGAACGCATGTCGCAGCTTCCGGAGATCACTCGTTATACGAAGTATTACGAGCATGACGGCATGCTCCGGGCTTACGCGAACCGCGCCATGCTCTTCGCAATGATCTTCGGAGTGCTTGCGATGGCCTCTCTAGGATTCGCGATGTATGTCCGCATACAGCCGCCGACAGTGATCCGTGTCGACAAGGATGGAAACGCTTTGGTCGTCGGCGGGCCCCGTACCGGTAAGATGGCAACGATCAACCTATCTGCGGATGCTTCGTCTGCGGATACTTCCTCTGGCGCTGCCCCTACAGACCTCGAAGGCAGAGCCGTAATTCGCCAATTCCTCCGTCGATACCTTGCCTACACGCCGGACTCGGTGGACCGAAACCTTGCCGAGGCTTTGAACATGATGACGGCAAACCTGCGCGTCTATTCCATGAACAAACTTCGCGACGAGGATACCGTGGGAAAGATTAAGAACGACCACATGATTTCGGACTTTGAGATCCGCTCGATGGAGCACGTCAAGGGGACGCCGTGGACCTACACCGTCTTCGGCGTGAAGGAAGTTCACCGCGTGAAGAACGCGACTGAGGCGACAGACCAAATCGTTGGGCGATACAGCGTGCGCCTTGTCGAATCAGCACGCTCGGAAGTAAATCCGAGCGGGCTTCTCGTGGCCGAGTACGGCGAGCAGCAGATGGTCGGCGAGCGAGAGGCCGGGCTGCTGCAAAAGAGCGCGCTCGATAAGGACAGGCAGTAGATGATTTCCCGCCACGAGGCATGCACCTGAAGGCGGCGGGAGTCAACGAAAGGAGGTCTCGATGGTGGCTGCGGGTGCGACAGAGGCAGTTGGACAAGGGAAAGGCCCGGAAGCGGGCAGTTCCTTGCGTGGAACACGCAAAGTGCGAGCTGGGCAGACGAACGGAGTGGAAGGGCAGCGGTTCTTTCTTGCCAAACCAGGAGGAAATCACGGCGTTCCGGAGTTCAGCAAGGAGGTCCCAGGGGAACCGGAGGCCATGGTGGAGTCACTCAAGACTGGCCTGAGCTACTTCGTCGTTTCCGAGTGGCGAGGCATTGCGGATTTCTCTGGTAAGAAGCCGCAGCTCGGCCGGGAATCAGTTCGCAGTGGACCCAAGCCGGGATAAGCAGAGTTTCTTTACAGACTGAAGTTAGTCTGTCGAGAGCTGTCCACAAGCTCCAATGATTGTGGATCAGTGCTTGGCTCGTTCGACGTGTGTCCGGTCGGGCTCATAAGAGTGAGTCAGCAAACTCCTTGTTTGTTTTTGCCGAACAAACAAAGGAGAAAGAAGGGCAGCAACGAAGATGTGACAGCGTTGAACTGCCCATGACAACCGAACTGGTCCGGTTCTTCGCGAACCTGGCTGGAAACCTTACCTCGTTTTCGGCTCAGGACAGCGGAGAGACCGGCGGCAACGGCCTCCTTGTCTGTTCTTTGCCGGACGGAAATAAGGAGGAAGAAATGCCGACTGAATCAAGCAATGGGATGCCTGTGATTACGCTCGACATCAACGAGATGGGACAGATGAAGCGACGGTTGCTGAGATTAACCCGAGAGGAGCAGCTCGAAAACACACTCCTCCAAGGTCTTTATCCCGGTATTCGCGTCGCACGGCTCAATGTCCCACCCGGAAAGCTCGAAGACCACCAGGAGAACGAAGTTCAGAAATCCATGAGGTGTTTCGATCTGGATGGCGTGCGATTCCGGCTCATAGGAGCTAGCGCCTCGGCAAAGAGCGGCAAGTTCTACGCCGTGGACGAGCGCTACGAGCCGGCGATTGCGGAGCGTTTCCGTAAATGGCCCGAAGCAGCGATCACCTATTTCGGGATCCTGGTCTCGCCGTGCAAGCAGCGAATCCAGTTGCCCGACGCCAGAGTGATGGTTGTGAAGGATCGCACCTTGGGCACGAATGACTGCCGGGGTTGGATCTCGCGGTCGGTGTTCGAGCGTTTTGATTTGCCCGGACACCGTCTTTATCAGTTTCGGCTGGCATTCGAAAACACCCAGGCCAAGGGAGCATGCAAGGTGATGCCGGACGATGTCGCTCAGAAACTGGGAGCGGACATCATCTTGCCGGAGTCGTGTGTGAAACCCGAGTACAAACAATCCACGCGATTCTTGGACTTTCTCCATTGGCGACGGCCGAAGATCGAGGTTAGGACTTACCGGGGCCCAGTGGTATTCGGCATCCGGGAGGTTTCCAGGACGCTTGATCTCCATAGCAGTTACACGCTTATCGAACACGCGCCCTGGGAGTCCATCCAGCTCGAAATCGCACCGTTCGCCATGGAACAGGCTCGCAAATTGCGGACGGCTTGCGGGGACGGCAACTACGACGAAGTCATCGAGCTCCTGGGCACGTCCCACGCACAAGCTCCATGGGAAGAGGCGAACGACTCGGAATACACTTCATTCGAGCACACCGTTGTTGAGGCTGTGCTCAAAGTGGATTCGAGTGGCTACCTCATCAAACACCCTTACATCAACAACGCATTGAACCGCTTGCTGGCGAAGTGGGCATTCAAGCTTTGCACCGCGGGTGGTTTCAAGATTCCAGGCTTTGCCCTTGCCGACGACGGCTTCCTAAATCTCTATCAAGGTCAGGTCGTCGCCTCTTCCGACTGGCTGCCACAGGACCGGGCCATCAGTTCGGTTCCGTGCCCGAAGGGTTTGGTCGTGCGCTACCCAATCCGCATGTTCGAAGACTTGCTTCCTTATACGCGGGTGTCCACCGAAGAGGCGGTCGCCCTCGTGACTCAAGTCATCGAAGAACAAAACGGATGCTCGATGGACAGCGAGGCAGTCGTTGACTTGGTGGAGAAGCAGATCAGACTTGACGGAGCATTCACCCTGCACAGTGAAACAGCTGCCAAGAACGGAGGAGACTTCGACTTCGACCTCGTAGCCGTCGTTGAAGGCGATCGTTTCCCTCGCTTTGTGGAAAGCCGCTTCGCACACCAGGATCGGCACGCAAAGGCGAAGTCCAAACGTACAAAGAAGCAGAGTCCTTGGTGGAATCTCGCACTGGTTGCCAATCAGGCGAAAGGAAGTCAGATTGGCTCCATCACCGACCTGAAAACCTCCTGTTACGCCGCTGGTTTTCGAGGAGAGGCCTACCAACTCGTGGATGAGCTGCAGCATGCCTTGGACAGCCTGAAGTGGGGCACCGAGGTGAACCAGCAGCTCATCGCCGAGATCCGCAAGAAGGTGCCACTCGCGCCTTGGTTGCAGTTGAAGGACAAGGAGAGAGTCAGCGATATGCCGGTGCATGTCGAAGTTCTGCCCACCGACAAGATCGGGTATCTCTACAACCTCGCGAGAAAGGAAGTCGAAGACTTCTTTTCCGCGAAATTGCCTCTCACCGACTTCCACGGGCTGATTACCAACGAGCACTTCACGCGGGAAATGTCACAGGAGTGCAGGTTGGTCAACCGCATCTATGCTGAAGAAGTCGGAAAGCTCATCAAGGAAAAACAAGCTTTGGATGAAGCTTTGGCGAAAGCCGAGGCTGAATATCAGGCCAACCGGAACGACCAAGCAACCAGGAACGACGTTCGCACCCGGCGCAACGCCGCCCGGAGTGCCTTCCACGCCTACAAGGAGCGGTCCCGCGAGGAGTTTCAGGCCTTACGGTCGATCATCCGAGCGTGGGGAGACGGAAAGAAGCAGAACCGGCGGGGCTGGTGCCAGTCCTTGCACGCAGTCATCTGTGCGGGGAAGGGAAACGGATCGCTGCTCTTCCATGCTTTCCCACAGGAAATCATCGACAAGATTGCGGAGGAGACCGGCAGCACCCCTGTGCAAGTCTTCGTTCCCGATCTCGTGGATGGTGAAATCGAGTTTGACGAAGAAGGTCGCGTCTTTCTCGTTGAACAGTTTCCCAACGGTGACGGCAGCACCCACGAGCGCAAGATCTTCCTCCTCCAGATATTGAAGAAGGGAGAAGTGCTTGTGGACGGAAAGGTTGTCGATCGCGTGCAGCCATTCCCGATGCGGTACGGGTCGGGCACGATCCGTGACGGCAAGCTGGTGTTCAACGACATTCGCCAGCACGCCACCGTAAAACGCCCAACCAAGAACTTGTGCGAGTCGCCAGATGACGGGCGCACGACTTCAGCGCAAGGAGAAACTCCAGCGTAAACCAACAGCTGTCCAGGAGGCTCAATCACGGGGCCTCCTGGGCACCCACATATATAAAGGATAGGAGAAGCGGAAGTGAACAAGATTCGGCTTTCTTTTGTTGCAGTTACAGCCCTCGCGTGGCCTGCCCGGGGGCAAAAAGTGGAAGTGCAGAAGCCGGATCGCGAACAGATTCTCCACGTTCAAACCGCGCTGAATCACCTTACAGTTCTCGAAATGACTGAGGCGGTCAGCACGGTTGCGGTGGGTAGTCCCGTGTTCAAAGTGGAGTGGCGCGAGAACAAAATCTTTATCCAACCGACAGAGCAAAATGTGGCGACGAATCTGTTTGTGTGGACGGCGTCCGGGCGGCGCTTCAACTACGAACTCGACCCTGCGGGATCCGTGCCGCAAATGGATTTCGCGATTGATCAACCAGTTGCTGATCCACCAATTGCCCCTCTTTCTGCGAATCGGTCGGGCAAGCCCAGTGGTCCGTCGCCGGCGGAAGTGTTAATCGAAGCTAAGCCAGTCCGTTTGAATGGGTCGATTTCTGACAAGAATCGAGTGGCAGTCTACTTGACGGATTTGCTCGAACATGACGGACAAATCTTCATCCGGTACACGATTCGGAACCGGACCCAGAAGGCTTATGTGCCCGGGGCTCCGCAGGTGGTGGCGCTCAATGCGCCGCGTTATCGCGAGTCGCTTTATGCTCTCTCAAACTCTCAGCTGAGCGCAGACGATGCCGCTCGTTTGAAATGCAGCGGTGAGACAGCTATCGAGGTGGCAAATGGCGAAATTCGCGCTTCGCAGATCGAGCCGGGCCAGGAGACGGCTGGAATTGTTGCGATCAAGCTGCCTCCGATGCACGCGAAGCCGACGGTGCTCCGATTGACATTCCTTGGAAGTCCCAAGGGGCCGATTAACGCCACGCTGGT
>Ga0307479_10003528_pt1 | contig 14258 bp, 14 predicted proteins | sample atmos_gasesECM4C_FD_203743 | JGI IMG/M metagenome (GOLD analysis project Ga0307479, IMG submission 203743) | Hardwood forest soil microbial communities from Morgan-Monroe State Forest, Indiana, United States - atmos_gasesECM4C_515 | ecosystem: Environmental > Terrestrial > Soil > Temperate...
TCGCCGAACACCCTCGCCGCCTACCGTGCCGACCTCACGGCTCTGGCGCGCTGGCTCACCGAGCGCAGCGTGCCGATCATGCGTACCTCGCGTGCTGACCTGCAGGACTTCATCGCCTGGCGCGTGCGCGCCGGTGCCCGGCCGCGCTCCACGGCGCGTCAACTGTCCAGTTTCCGGCGCTTCTTCCGCTACTTCATGCGCGAGGGCGCGATTCGCGAGGATCCCACCGCGCAGATCGCCATGCCGAAGATCGGCCGCTCGCTGCCCCGCTCACTCTCCGAGGAGGAGGTCGAGTCGCTGCTGTCGGCGCCGCTGGTCAGCGATCCGCTCGGCAACCGCGACCGCACCATGCTCGAGGTGCTGTACGCGACCGGCCTGCGCGTGTCGGAACTGGTGAACCTGCGCCAGGGGCAGCTCAACCTGAATCAGGGCGTCATCCGCATTCTCGGCAAGGGCGATCGCGAGCGGCTCATTCCGCTCGGCGAGGAGGCGATGCGCGCGCTCAAGGATTTCGCCAAGGGCGCGCGCGGTGAGATCCTGCTCGAACGCCAGACCGACTACCTGTTTCCCACCCGCCGCGGTGATCGCATGACGCGCCAGGCTTTCTGGCACATCATCAAGCGCTATGCACGCAAGGCGGGCATCGGCAAGGAGCTGTCGCCGCACACCCTGCGCCACGCCTTTGCGACCCACCTGCTCAATCACGGCGCCGACCTGCGGGTGGTGCAGATGCTGCTCGGCCACAGCGACCTGTCGACCACGCAGATCTACACGCACGTGGCGCGCGAGCGCCTGAAAGAGCTGCACTCACAGCACCACCCGCGTGGCTGAGACCGCGCCGGCGGAGCAACGGGTGCGCCCGGGAACCGCGGCGGAGCTGCTAGACTGCGCTCAGGAGCGATCTGCGAGCGAACCTTCGCCGCCCGCCCGGGTCCAAATCTCAAAACAGCAGCGAAGCGGCGGAAGTTTCCATGGTTGCCAATAAGTTCGTGGTGTGGCTGGCTCTGGGTAGCGCGGCGGCCTGGAATGCAGCGCCGGCGCAGCAGCCGGAAGCCCCGGCCAAAGCCGATCCACGCGCCGAGATCGCCAGTCATATTCCCGGCACGCGCCCCGAGCAACTGCGGGTTTCCCCTATCCAGGGCATCTACGAGCTCACCCGCGGCGCGGAGATCGCCTACGTGACCTCGGACGGCAAGTACGCGATCACCGGCGATTTGTACGATCTCGGCGCTAACGACGATCTCACCGAAGCGCACCGCCGCGAGGCGCGCGTGCACCTCATGGCGGGCGTTCCCGAGAGTGACATGCTGATTTTCGGTCCCAAGGACCCGAAATACACCGTTACGGTATTCACGGACGTGGACTGCGGCTACTGCCGCAAGCTCCACAGTCAGATCGCCGAATACAACCGCCTGGGGGTGCGGGTGCGCTATCTGCTCTATCCGCGCACCGGACCCAACACCTCATCCTGGACCAAGGCAGAGCAGGTCTGGTGCTCTGCCAACCGCAACGACGCGCTCACCCGCGCGAAGCTCGGGCAGGAACTGCCCGTCAAGCCCTGCGCCAACAACCCGGTGGCGCGCTCCTACGCGCTGGGGCGGGATTTTGCGCTGGACGGAACCCCCGCCATTGTCATGGCGGACGGGGAAATGTTGCCCGGTTATGTCCCGCCGGATGTGCTCGCCAAGCACCTGCAGGATGCGGCCGCCAAGTAGCCACGGGGTCCGCTAGCGCTCGAGCAATGCGAGCTTGTCGGGCTTGCCTTCCCATTCCTTGGCGTCGGCAGGCGCGTCCTTCTTTTCCGTAATCACCGGCCACTGCTTGGCGAGCTCGGCATTGAGCTGCTTGAAGTGCTCCTGTCCCGCGGGCAGCTCCTCCTCGGAGAAGATCGCCTCGACCGGGCATTCGGGCTCGCACAGCGTGCAGTCGATGCACTCCTCCGGATCGATGGTGAGGAAGTTCGGTCCCTCGTGGAAGCAGTCGACCGGGCAAACCTCGACACAATCCATGTACTTGCACTTGATGCAGTTTTCGGTGACGACAAAAGTCATTCGGTTTCCTCGACGGGCGCGGCGCGCGCGGCTCGTGGCGGCAGGCGCGGGCGAGCGGCCGGGCATTGTGCCACGGCCACGCTGCGCGGGTGAATCAGCCCTCGGCAGGGGGCCGCAGCCGGCGGTCAATGGTCGTGAAGTGATGCGGCTCGCGGCCGGCCGCCCGGTCCTCGAGGTAGCGGCGCAGCGTGAAGTCAGTGCTCGGGAAGGCGATCTCCTCCCAGGGAATCCGCGCCGGCTCCACCAGCTCGACCTCGAGGCTCTCCGCCCCCACTCCGTAGCGCGCCGCCGGCAGGCCGGCGCGGAAGAACACGTGCACCTGCTCCGCGTGCAGCACGTGCACCACTGACAGGAGCGATCCGACGGTGACCTCCGCCAGCGCCTCTTCGCGCGATTCACGCGCCGCGCCCTGCTGCAGCGTCTCGCCGTTCTCCAGGAAGCCCGCGGGAACGGTCCAGTAGCCGCGGCGCGGCTCGATCGCACGGCGGCACAGCAGGATGCGGCCCTCGTGCTCGGGCACGCATCCGACCACGAGGCGTGGATTCTGATAGTGGATGGTGCCGCACGCCTCGCACACGTAACGCGGCAGAGTATCCCCCTCGGGGACGCGCAGCCGGACCGGAGCGCCGCATTGGTCGCAGAACTTCATGATGCGCGGGCGAGGATACGGGCGACACCGGAGCTTGTCGACGCCGGCGGCACGGGTCACATTCAGGGCAGGAGACCGAACACCGCGACACCGGTCGGCGTTCCCACGAACACCTTGCCGTCGGCGATGGTGGGCGTGATGAACTTGTTGCCGGCGCCGAATTGATCGCGCCCACCGGCGGCCTGGGAGCTGTTGTACAACTCGTGCGCCAGGTTGCTCGCGTCGTAGGCATGCAGCACCGCGGGGTTGGCGCCGCGGTTCTCGTGCGCCCAGACGATCCCGTTGCCCGTGCCGTTCGCCGACACGGCGGGAGCGGTGCCGGGATAGCCAAACGTCCCGGAGGTTTGCGACACGGGCGAGCTCGAGAGTCTCGCGTTCACGACGGCAAAGGCCTGCAGCGCCCCGCTCTGGGGGCCGTAGTACACAACGCCGTGGAAGTACGCGGGTGTGGACCATATGCCGCCCACGCTCCCGGTCCCGTCCCCCAGAACATGGGTCAACTGCTGCCAGATCTGGCTGTTGTTACTTGCGGCGTTGAATTTGCCCATCGCGTCGCGATCGACGAGGTAGATATTGCCGTCCTTGCCGGCACCGACCACAAGATGCCGGACCGTGTTGGTGGAGTCGGTCAGGTCCGGAAGCAGCATCTCGCCGCCGGAGCCCAGATCGAGATCGGCTTGTGACTCGCTGACTTCGTTCGACATGGTGAAATAGTCGGCCACGCTCAGTCCGCCGCCCGCCGTCGAGAGCTTCAGGAAGGAATTGCCATAGTCTGCCTGGTTGGGAAATCCATTTGCATCCAGAGTTGTCTCAAAGGCGCCGTTTGCGGTCAGGAGGTAGATATTTCCGGCGGCGTCCGCGCCGGGGCCGCCGCCGCTCATCCAGATCGCAGGTCCTGCCGTGGCGGCTCCGGTGCCGGTGCCGTTAGGAGCTACATTGAGTACCGCCGTTTGCGCAAGGTTGGTCTGGCCGTACGCGATGACCCAGCCGGTGTAGGGCGAGATGTCGCAATGCGAGGTCCAGCTCGTATAGATCACGCCCCGCGACAGCAATAACGCCGCTCTCTCTGCATACTGCCCGGGGTCGAAAGTCCGCGTGCCACCGCCCGGTGCGGGATATGTGGCGGTAATGTCCCTGGGTCCTCCGAGCAGCTCGGCACCGCTCGTGAGGTCGAGGGCGTGCAGACGCTGGTGATCGGCGCCGCTGTTTGACATCGCAACGACATAGATGGTGCCGTGGGAGCCGGCGGCGCGATCGATGACCGGGGTCGAAGTGATGCCGATTACCGGCTCTATCTGACCGCAGGCGTGCGGGCCACTGGGGGTTTCCCCGAGGCCGAGCAGCGACACCTGCCACAGCAACGCGCCGCTGTCCGCGTCGAACGCGTACACCGAGTCGTTCTCGGTAGCCACGAGCACCACATTGTGCGTCGCGCCCTGCACGGTGAGCGCTGAGAGGTACAGCGGCTGGGCGTCCACATTGCCGTCGGTGGACAGGAAGCGCAGCTTGCCGAAGCTGGTCGCGTTCACGTTCGCGAGCGTCAGCACCGTTTCCGTCAGGTTCTGGCCGGTGCGGGCCAGGTCGTTCTTGTATGTCACCACGTCGGTGCCGGAAGTCACGGGACCGGGCGGGGCGGGCGGGGCGGGCTGCGACGGCGCCTTGCTGCCGGCACCGCACGCGCCAAGGCTCGCGATGAGCGACGAGCAGAGAACGCAGATGCAGGCCGCACGCATGGATTTCTCCCTTCGAGACTTTGTTGTACATGGACGCAACAGCCGTGGCACGCCGTCGGTGTCGAGCGACAGGCGCCGTGCACTTCGTTCAACGCCCCACTGCCCGGCGCTGCGGCGTCTCCGGTGCGCGACACGTTACGTAAAAGTCCTGACTCTCGCAGACGTCCGTGTGTCGGCTGCTGCACAGAATCGGCGTGCGAGTGAGAGCATCCTCTCACGCACGGCTCACCCGCATCGTTTCGAGGATTCACATGAACATCGCAGGCCTGGTAATTGTCATCGTGTTCGCGTGGTGGCTGTCGAGCAAGATCATCGACTGAAGACCGACCATCGCCTCGAGGATCAGCAAATGAACGTCCCTAGCTTGTTGACCATGGCCGTGCTCGTGGGCTGGCTCGCGACCCTGATCACGCATGCCGAGACTGACGATGTCTCCCTGGCCGATTTCGCCATCGCGGTCTCTGGGGCGGCACTCGGCGGCGGGCTGCTGGCGCCTTTGCTCGGGATATCCCCGACCGGCGAGTTCGGGCTCACCCTGTCGGGGACGCTCTTCTCGTGGGGCTGCGCGACGATTCTGCTGGCCACGGTCAACCTGCTGCGCTTCGGCACGCTGCACCGCAATCGCCGCGCGGGCGCCACAGGCCCCATGGGCCCGCTGGCTTCGCCGCTGCCGCCAGGCAATTCGCGCTGGTCCATCCCGCCATGACCGGCACGGCGCTGGTCGCGGCGCCGTGCACCGCCCGCAGCAGCTGGGATTGTGGCCCGGCGCCTGCCCGCGTCATTGATGGTGCCCGAGGTCGGAGTCGAACCGACACGCTTTTAAGGGCGGCGGATTTTCCTGCCACTTCGGCTTTCGCCGCCCCGGGCGTAACACCCGCTCGGGTTCGTGGTCTGGAGCACGCCTTCACCGTGGCCATCTAGGCTGTAGGTGCCCGCCGTCTGCTCTCTACACCTTCCCTCGCGCTTGCGAAGGCTTGGCTCGGCATCAGCTCGAAATCGAATCGCTGAGGGCCTTCGCCGAGTTTGACGGGCTTCACCTCGGGGATTTCTCGCCCGAGGGCTCAAGTCATTAGTCTGAGTCCGCTGCGTCTACCAATTCCGCCACTCGGGCATCGACGCGCTTGGGGAGTATAGGGCCACGCCCCCGGGAAGGGTATGCGCCGAGCGCTCTGTCGGCGGCGCCGGGGTGGCGGTGGTGTGCGACCTTTTGCCCCGCCCGCGCATCTAAACAACCCGTGACCCGACTGGTGGAAATCACCGTTTCCCATGCGGTGCTGGCGCGGGCGTGCGCGGGGGATGAGCAGGCGCAGGCGGCGATTTACGCCGCCGTGGCGCCCGCGACCCTTACCCTGATCCGGCGCTTCGTGGGACGGCGAGCGCCGTCAGAGGACGTGTTCCAGGACACGATGATGATCTTCTACCAACGCCTGCCGCAGTTTCGCGGCGAGGCCCCACTCGGGGCGTGGCTGCGGCAGATCGCAATTTCCCGCTGCCTGATGTACCTGCGTTCGCCGTGGAAGCGCTTGTGCCTGTCCCTGGACCTGACTGACTTCCGTGTGGGCGCTGCCGGGACTGCTCTGGTGGCGCAGGACTACCAGGGCGAATCCATCGACCTCGAGCGTGCCCTGGCCACGCTCGCACCCACGGCACGTGCGGTCGTGTGGATGTACGAAGTGGAGGGTTACTCCCACCAGGAGATTGCCTGCGCCTTCGGGCGCAGCGTGAGTTTTTCCAAGTCGCAACTGGCGCGCGCGCACCTGCGGCTGCGTGCCTGGTTCGAGCCGCAGGGAAACCCCCCGTCATGCACCCTGATCTAGATCAACAGCGCTCCCTCGCCCGCCGGCTGCGCGAGTTGCCGGACGAGGCGGCACAGCCCTACGGCTGGCGCGAATTTCAACGCCGTTCGGGCGCGCACGGGCGCGCCGGACGGGGGCTGGCCGGCGGGGCGGTCGCCACGGCCAGCGTGCTCGCGCTGGCCATCATCGCGGCGTGGGCGCGCCTGGGCGGTTGGTCCCCGCAGGCCGCGCGCCTCACCCCGGAAGCGGCGCAGCCGCTGGCCGCGCACACCGCCGCCATGGAGCACTGGTTGGCGAGCCTGCCGAGCGAGCCGGCCGTCGTACACGTGGGTACGCGTGCTGCGGTGACCGGACTCGAGGATCGCATCGCGCAGGTCGATGACCTGCTCAGCGCCGAGCGCCTGGATGAGGCGCACCCGGCGCGGCTGCTGGCCCTGCAGCAGGCGCGCACGCGCCTGGTCGGAGCGCTGGTGCAGGTGCGTTACGCGGAAACCCTGGCCGATGAGTCGCGCTGAAAGCGAGGAGCGAACGTGAAAAAGTTCTACCTGACCCCGTCCTGGCACATGTTGATTGCCTCGAGCGCGGCCGTCTGCGTCGCGGCGGCAGCGCCCGAGCCGCCGCCCGCTCCGGCACCGCCCAACGTCCGGGCCGACGGCGACGCCGACCTGGACGCACGGCTCGAGGCCGCCCGCAAGAGGCTCGAGCAGGCAGCGCACGAGGTGGCGCAGCTGTCCTCGCAGCTGAGCGGCACGGTGATCGATCGGGTCATGCCCTTTGAACCCGGTCACGCCATCATCGGGGTGCAGCTGGAGCCGGCCACGGGCACTGCGGGCGCGCGCGTGCGCGAGGTGAGTCCGGGGGGCCCGGCCGCGGAGGCCGGCATTCACGTCGGCGATGTGATCGTGGCGGTGAACGGCACCGAGCTGAAGGGCGATGAGCCGGCGCGCCAGGTGGTGCGCATCATGCGCGACGTCAAGCCAGACGCCAGGGTGCAGCTGCGGGTGTTGCGTGACAGCAAGGCGCGCGAGCTTTCGGTCACGGCGCGGCCTGGACCGGCGCTGCTGGCGAGCGTTCACGGCCTGTCCGACCTCGGTTTCGGACCGTTTCCCGAGTGGCACGGCGCCCTCATGCTCCACGGACCGCTCATGGACATGGAGCTGGCGACACTCACGCCGCGTCTCGGCGGCTACTTTGGCAGCGACAAAGGGGTGCTGGTCGTGCGCGCACCGGTCGACGGGGCCCTGAAGCTCGAGGACGGGGACGTGATCCTCGCCATTGACGGGCGTCAGCCCACGAGCGGCACCCACGCCACCCGCATCCTGAGCTCTTATCAGCCCGGGGAGAAACTCACGCTGCGCATCATCCGTCAGCACAAAACGCTGGAGCTCGACGCGACGCTCCCCGAGAGCACGGGGCGGGTCCGCAAGGACATGATGTGGCGCGAGGCTTCGCCGCACGAGCGCACCGCGCCGGAACGTCGGGTGTTGATCTTCGGCCGCGACGAAGCCTGAAGGACGAGGCGCCGCCGCGCGGGGTCGGGCACGTGTGGCGCAGCGTGTAACATGCGCGCGTGCGCCGCCAGGACTTTGCCTACGATCTGCCCGAGGAGTTGATTGCCCAGGCGCCGCTCGCCGAGCGCTCGGCGAGCCGCATGCTGGTGCTCGACGGTCCGACCGCAGCGCTTGCGGACCGCGCGGTGCGGGATCTGCCTGGACTTCTGCAGCGCGGCGATCTGCTGGTGCTCAACGACACGCGCGTGATCGCCGCGCGCCTCGTGGGCGCGAAACCCAGCGGCGGACGCGTGGAGATTCTTCTCGAGCGCGGCCTCGAGGGGCACGAGGCGCTGGCGCAGCTCGCCGCCAGCAAGCCGGTGCGGGCGGGGCTCGAGATCGAGACCGCGGGCGGAACGGTGCGGGTGCTCGGGCGCGAGGATGAGCTGTGGCGCATCGCGCTGCCGGCTGCGGCGCTGGAATTCTTCCAACGCTGGGGCGAGGTGCCGCTGCCGCCATACATTCGCCGTCGCCCCGATCACACCGACCGCGAGCGCTACCAGAGCATCTTCGCGCGCGCGCCCGGCGCGGTCGCAGCCCCCACCGCTAGCCTGCACTTCGACGAGCCGCTGCTCGCGGCGCTGGCGGCGCGCGGCGTGGACCGTGCGCACATCACCCTGCACGTCGGGGCGGGAACCTTTCAGCCGCTGCGCACCGAGAGCCTCGCGGCGCATACCCTGCATGCCGAGCGCGCCTGGGTGAGCGCGGCCACCTGCGAGGCGATCGCGCGCGCGCGCGCGCGCGGCGGCCGCGTCGTCGCCGTCGGCACCACGGTGGTGCGCGCACTCGAGTCCGCGGCCCTGGCCGCGAACGGCGGCGCGGCATCCACGCACGCGCTGGCTCCCTGGTCCGGGGACACGCGGCTCTTCATCACACCGGGCTTTCGGTTTCAGGTGAGCGATGTGCTGCTGACCAACTTCCATCTGCCCGAGTCGACACTGCTCATGCTGGTATGCGCTTTCGCCGGACAGCGCCAGGCGCTCACCGCCTACGCGCACGCGGTGCGGGCGCGTTATCGTTTCTTCAGCTACGGGGACGCCATGTTGGTCACGCGGGTGCGGGCTTGAGGCCTACCTTCACGGTGCAGGCGAGCGATGGCGCCGCGCGCGCGGGTACGCTCGTGACCGCTCACGGCGTGGTCCAGACCCCGGCCTTCATGCCGGTAGGCACCTACGGCACGGTCAAGGCGATGACGCCCGAGGAGCTCGAGGGATTGGGCGCGCAGATCATTCTCGGCAACACCTTCCACCTGATGCTGCGCCCGGGTGCGGCCATCGTCGCCGCGCATGGCGGGCTGCACCGTTTCATGCATTGGCAGCACCCGATCCTCACCGATTCCGGCGGTTTCCAGGTCTACAGCCTGAAGAGCCTGCGTCGCATCACCGAGGAGGGGGTGCGCTTTCGCTCGCCGCTCGACGGCGCCGAGGTACGGCTCACCCCGGAGGACGCCATGGATGTGCAGCTCGCGCTGCGCTCGGACATCGCCATGGCTCTGGATGACTGCACCGAGCATCCGGCCACCGAGGCCGAGGCGCGCGAGTCGATGGAGCGCTCCATGCGCTGGGCGGCGCGCAGCCATGCGCACTACCACCGCGCCGGCGTGGCGGATGTGCCCGGGGGGCTGTTCGGGATCGTGCAGGGCGGCATGCACGCGGGGCTGCGGCTCGCCTCGCTCGAAGCGCTGTTGCGCCTCGACTGGCCGGGGCTGGCGGTCGGCGGGCTCGCGGTCGGGGAGTCCGAGGAGCAGCGCTTGAGCGTTCTCGAGTCGCTGGTGCCGCACATGCCGGCCGGGCGGCCGCGTTATCTCATGGGGGTCGGCCGGCCCGAGGACATCGTCGCGGCCGTGATGCGCGGCATTGACCTGTTCGACTGCGTCATGCCGACGCGCCACGCTCGCAACGGTCACCTGTTCACTGCGAGCGGGGTCATGAACATCCGCAACAGCCTCTACCAGGACGATCTCACGCCGGTCGACGCCGCCTGCGACTGTTACACCTGCCGCAACTACACGCGTGCCTACCTGCGCCATCTGGACCGCTGCAACGAGATGCTGGGCTCGCGGCTCAACACCATCCATAATCTGCATTTCTACCTGGGGCTCATGCGCTCGCTGCGCGCCGCCATCGCGGCCGGGGAGCTCGCGCCCTGGGCGCGGGGATTCCTCGCCGGCCGGCGCGCCGCCGGTGCTGTGGCATAATGCCGCCCTTTTCGCTGCCCGGACGGCCTACATGAATGTCCTGATCTCCGACGCCTGGGCGCAGGCAACACCCGGCGCCCCCGGCGGCCAGTTCCAGTTCGCGCTGCTCATGGCTGCGTTCATCGCGCTGTTTTATTTCATGCTGATCCGGCCGCAGCAGAAGCGCGCCAAGGAGCACCAGGCGCTGGTGTCAAAGCTCGCCGCCGGGGACGAGGTGGTGACCACCGGCGGCCTGCTCGGGCGGGTCACCGATGTTGGCGACACCTTCGTTACCCTTGAGATCGCCGACGGCGTGCGCGTCAAGGTGCAGAAGGTCCAGATCGCCCAGCTGATGCCCAAGGGCACCCTGAAGAGCGCCTGAGCATGCTCGAATACGCCCGTTGGAAATACCTCCTGGTTGGCGCCGTGCTGCTGCTGGCCATGCTATTCGCGCTGCCGAACGTGTTCGGCGAGGACCCCGCGCTGCAGGTGGAGCGCAAGGACCACAGCCCGGTCACCCTCGAAGCCTCGCGGGGGGTAGAGACGTTTCTGACTCAGCGCCACATCCGCTTCGACCGCAGCTACATCGACGGCGGGCGCCTGATGGTGCGCTTCGCCAACGTCCCCGACCAGCTGGCGGCGCGCGACGCCGTCAACGAGCAGTATGCCGACAGCTACCGGACCGCGCTGTCGTTCGCGCCCCGCACGCCGGAGCTGCTGCGCGCGCTCGGCTTGCGGCCGATGCCGCTCGGGCTCGATCTGCGCGGCGGCCTGTATCTGCTCTACCAGGTCGACGTGGGTGCCGCGGTCAGCCAGGCGCTCGAGGGCTACGCGCAGGACGCGCGCCGCGCGCTCGCCGCCGCCAACATTGCGGTGAAGGACGTGACCACGGTCGCGGTGGGGAGCGAGCGGCCCAACGCCGTGCGCGTGGTGTTGCCCCCCGAGGCCGACCTCAATGCCGCTCGCAGCGCCCTCACTCAGCCGCTCGCGGGGCTGACCCTCGGCACCGAGAGTCTGGCGAGCGGCTCGGCCATCACCGCAGGTCTGACGCCGGCACAGATCCGCGAGCGCCAGGACTACGCGATCCAGCAGAACATCACCACGCTGCGCAACCGCGTGAACGAGCTCGGCGTCTCCGAGCCGATCGTGCAGCGCCAGGGGATCGACCGCATCAACGTGCAGTTGCCGGGCGTGCAGAACTCGGCCGAGGTGAAGGACATTCTCGGCCGCGTGGCGACTCTCGAGTTCCGACTGGAGGACATGCAGAACAACGCCTTCGAGGCCCAGCAGATCGGCAGGGCGCCGCTCGGCTCCAAGCTCTACACCCACACGCGCTTCGGTCGCCCGGTGCTGCTGAAGCGCGAAGTGATCGCCACCGGGGACCAGCTCACCAACGCCACCACCGGGCAGTCGCAGGAAGGTCCGGCGGTGAACATCAAGCTCGACGCGCGCGCCGGCGAGAGCATGCTCAAGACCACACGGGCGAACCTCAACAAGAAGATGGCGGTGGTGCTGATCGAAAAGCGCCGCGAGACCAGCGAGGTCAACGGCAGGAAGGTGAACCGCGAGGTGACCGATGAGGAAGTCATCAACGACGCCACCATCCGCGGCATATTCAGCAACAACTTCCAGATCACCGGGCTGGCCGCCGGCGAGGCGCGCGAGCTGGCGCTGCTGCTGCGCTCCGGATCGCTCGCGATCCCCCTCTACCCGATCGAGGAGCGCGCCGTGGGCCCGAGCCTCGGCCGCGATAACATCGACAAGGGCGTCACGGCGCTGATCGTGGGCATGGCCGGGGTGTTCCTGTTCATGGCGCTCTACTACAAGACCTTCGGCGTGGTGGCCGATCTGGTGCTGCTCGCCAACGTGGTGCTGCTGGCGGCGCTGCTGTCGATCATGCACCAGGTCCTGTCGCTCCCGGGGATCGCCGGCATCCTCCTCACCGTGGGCATGGCGGTGGATGCCAACGTGCTGATCTACGAGCGCATCCGCGAGGAGGTCCGCAAGGGCGTGTCGCCGCAGGCGGCGATCCGCGCCGGCTTCGAGAAGGCCTTTTCGGCGATCGCGGATTCCAACATCACCACGCTGATCGCCGGCGTGGTGCTGTGGGTGTTCGGTACCGGGCCGATCCGCGGCTTCGCCATCGTGCTCACCCTCGGCATCGCCACCTCGATGTTCACGTCACTCATGGGCAGCCGCGCGCTCCTCACCCTCATGTACGGCGGGCGGCGCAAGATCGCGCGCCTGTCAATCTGACCCAGGCGCCTCAGAGACCGAAGCCTCAAGGACCACAAGTGGAATTTTTCAGCCATCAGACCAGCTATCCGTTCATGGCCACGCGCAAGGTGTGGTACACGCTCTCGGCCGTGCTCATGATCGTGTCGCTGGTGTCGTTCTTCACGCGCAGCGTCAATCTGACCATCGATTTCACCGGCGGCGTCAGCGCCGAGGTCAGGTTCCCGCACGCCGCCAACGTCGATGAGGTGCGTACCCGGCTGGCCGCCGCGGGCTTCCGCGAGCCGCAGGTACAGAACTTCGGCTCCTCGCGCGACATCGCCATCCGCCTGCCCCCGGATCCGAAGCAGACGGCGACCGAGATCCGCGCCCGCCTGGAGACGGCGCTCGCCGGCGTCGACGCGGCCGCCCAGGTGGCGCAGCTGGATGTCGTCGGCCCGCAGGTGGGGAGCGAGCTGCGCGTGAGCGCCATGTGGGCGCTGTTCTTCACGCTGGTGCTGATTTTCCTGTATATCGCCTTCCGCTTTCACACCTGGCGGCTGTCGCTCGGCGCGATCCTCGCAGTTCTGCACGACCCGATCCTGGTGCTGGGCTTCTTCTCGATCACCCAGATGCCGTTCGACCTGGCGGTGGTGGCGGCGATTCTTGCCGTGATCGGTTACTCACTCAACGACACGGTGGTGGTGTTTGACCGGATCCGCGAGCGCTTCGAGACCAACCGCCGCTCGCCCCCCGACGTGGTGCTCGACCAGTCGATCAATCAGACGCTGTCGCGCACCATCATGACCAAGGTGGTCACTTCCATCGTGGTGGTGGCGCTGCTGTTCCTGGGCGGTCCGGTGCTCAAGGGCTTCTCCGCGGCGTTGTTGATCGGCATCATTGCCGGCACCTACTCCTCGATCTACATCTCCAGCGCCATCGCGCTCGACTTCGGGCTGACCGCCGAACACGTGTTCCCGACGGTGAAGAAGGCGGCGTTCGATCACCTGCCGTAGCGGAGTGCCGCCAGTCTGATCGCCGATCCGCACGCTTGGCTGGCGTTCATCACGCTCTCGCTCCTGGAGATCGTTCTCGGCATCGACAACATCATCTTCCTCTCCATCCTGGTGCAGCGGCTGCCGGCGCCGCTGCAGCACCGGGCACGCCTGGGCGGGCTGGCGCTGGCGATGGTGACGCGCATCGCGCTGCTGTTCTCGATCGTGTGGCTCACGCACCTGGTACAGCCGTGGCTGCGGGTCGCGGGTGTGAGCTTCTCGGGGCGGGATGTGGTGTTGCTGCTCGGCGGGCTGTTCCTGCTCGCCAAGAGTGTGCTCGAGATCCACCAGACGCTCGAGGGGCCGCGGGCGGATACCGCGCCCGCCCGCCTGCGCGGACAACTCGTGGCGGTCATCGTGCAGATCGGCCTCATCGACATCGTGTTCTCGCTCGACTCGGTATTCACAGCGGTCGGGCTGGTGCGCGAGCTGCCGATCATGGTGGCCGCGATCGTGGTCGCCATTGTGGTGATGATGTGGGTGTCGGGCACGATCAGCGCATTTATCGCCCGCTACCCGACCATCAAGATGCTGGCGCTGGCGTTTCTGATCCTGATCGGCGTGGCGCTGATCGCCGAGAGTCTGCACTTCGAGATCCCGAAGGGCTACCTGTACTTCGCGATGGCGTTCTCGGTGGCGGTGGAAATGATCAATGTGCGCCTGCGACGCCGGCTGGAAGATCGCGAGCGCTGAAGCCTTGAGCCGCGCGGCTCAGGCGGGACGGGCGGCGCTAGCGGCGGCGCTCCCCTCGCGCAGGCAGCTGTGCTGGTAGCCGTACAGTACGTAGACGAGCGCACCGATCACTGTCCACACCACCAGTCGCACCCAGGTCGCGGGCCCGAGCGATACCATCATCAAGCCGCATACCAGGGCTCCGGCAATGCAGGTGAACCACGGCCACGGCGCCCGGAACGGGCGCGGCAGGTCGGGGCGCGTCTGGCGCAGCACCAGCACGCCGATGCACACCGTCACGAACGCCGCCAGGGTGCCGATCGACACCAGGTGGCCGAGCAGGCCGACCGGAAACAGCCCGC
>Ga0307479_10003529_pt1 | contig 14257 bp, 8 predicted proteins | sample atmos_gasesECM4C_FD_203743 | JGI IMG/M metagenome (GOLD analysis project Ga0307479, IMG submission 203743) | Hardwood forest soil microbial communities from Morgan-Monroe State Forest, Indiana, United States - atmos_gasesECM4C_515 | ecosystem: Environmental > Terrestrial > Soil > Temperate...
CGAAGTAGTTCTGCGTCATGCTGACCCGCGCCAGCAAAAAGATGACGTCCGTATTTTCAGGCGCTGCCTTGTGCGCCCGTGCCAGCAGTTCGAGAGCATCTACCGGACGGTTCTGCTCAGAGTAAACCTGCGCCAACAAGTAAAGCGTCTCCACCGAATCAGGTTGCAGCTTCAGCGCGCGACTCAGAGTGAGATCCGCCTTGGCATATTCATGTTCGCGCAAGTATGCCTGCCCGAGATTGTGAAGGATTTCAAACGTCTCCGGATGCAACGCATTGGCCTGCTCCAACTCAAGTTGCGCCGCTGAGTATTGCTTTGCAGAGGCGAGTACCAGGCCGAGAGTGAAGTGCAGTTGAACATCCTGCTTGTGCATGACAGAAAGTTCACGGGCTTGCGCTAGTGCCTCTGTGTTTTTTCCCGCCGCAAAATATGCGCGGACGACGTTGAAGCGGGTTTCCACGGTTTGTGGATGGATTCGCTGAAAGTGCGATACGGCTTGAAGCGGTGATCCTTTGGCCATCAACAGGAGACCGAGATTGTAATTGGCGTCCCGATTGCTTGGAGAAACCTTCAGGACAGTGTTGAATTCCTTCTCCGCCAAATCGAGTTTCTGCTGGGCTACATAGAAATTGCCGAGGTTGTTGTGAGTCGTCTTCGATCCGGGATCGAGCCGCAACGCCTGTTGGAAGGCCTCTTCGGCCTGGTTGTAGTTCTTTTGGTTGGTATCGACAATTCCGAGCAGGTTGTATGCCTCGACATCCCTCGGGTCCACCTTGAGCTGATCGTCGATGAGACTCTTTGCCTGCTCAAACTGTCCATGCTCGATCAGTTCTCGGGCTTGGATCAGGTTGGAAGCGGCCTCAGATCGTCCCGCGTTCTTATTTTCGGAAGGTTTCTGTTGGGCGTAATCCGAACTGCAAATCAGCAACACGACGAATAAAACAAGCCACTGAGTTCTGTAACGTAGGCTTGGTGGTTGCATTGAAGCGGTCCCCGACATCCCGAGAATGCCAACTCTGGAGCCACCAATATAGCAGTTGCGGCAACTGCCAAGCGATCTTGCGCAACGCACGCCTGCTAACAGCTTCACGAGTTCCGATCATTGCGGAGAAGGCCCGGAAGACTCTCCAATCACCAGTTCCGAGGAGATTCGATACTCTTTGCCCTGCGGGCTAACCGTGCTCGACAGTTCATGCAATGCGTCAGCGGCCAGACGACCTAACGTCTCGCGATGAATGTCCACGGTGGTGATTGAGGGGTTGCAATATTCGGCCAGACGAGTCTTGTCGAATCCCGTCACAGAAATATCCTGCGGCACGCGGCACCCGGCATTGAGCAAGCCCTTGATCACTCCAACTGCTGTCAGATCGTTCACGGCCACGACCGCGGTCGGGCGGGGCGACAATTTGGCAATCGCGGCTCCCGCCGCAAATCCGCCCTCGAAACGCAAGTCGCCTCGGAGAACCGGTCCAGTCTCCAATCCCAGCTTTTTCATCGAGCTCTCATACGCCTGCAGGCGTTCCACGTTGGATTTAAGCCCAGGACGGCCCGCGACGAACGCGATGTGCCGGTGGCCGTTCTGGTGTAGATAATTCACAATCTGTTCCACGCCCGACAAGTAATCGATCCGCAGATTACTCATGTAGCCCTGGACCGGAGCCAAGTCGAGAAACGTTACCGCAATTTTTCGGCGAGCGAGTTCGCGCACCAGCCGAAGGCTGATCTCTGACGTCATAATGGCAACGCCGCGGACCTTGTGTTCCATCATGCGTTCCGCAGCTTGGCGCGTTCTTCGCGGATCGTAGTTGGTGTCACTCAGGATGGCGTCGTATCCAAGCTGCCGCGCGCGAATCTCGAAACTCTTGATCACCTCGGGAAAAAACGGATTCTCAATGTCGGAGACGATGATGCCCAGAGTCCGTCGATCATGCGAAGCCAGATGGCGAGCGTGGACGTCGCGAATGTATCCCAACTTTCGAACGGTTGAGAGCACAAGCCGCCGAGTCTCGCGTCCCACCTTGCCCGTACTGTTCAGCACGTTCGAGACGGTCGCCGTCGACACTTTTGCGGCTCTCGCAACGTCGTGAATCGTTACGCTCATCGCCAGTTTTCCAGTTCCGCGCGACCCAATGTGCCGAACCCGTTAGGACTGCGCGGAGTATAGACGACAAGAAAATTCTTGACAACGAAACGAACGCCGTGATATTCCCCCAACACACGGCTGTAATGCGTTTGTACTAGTTCTAGAGTAGGTTAAGCGGTTAATCCGAGAAGCGCAGTGGATCGGGTAAGCCGCAGCACTGGGGTCTTCAACAATTTTTGGTCGCGGGTGAGCTGTTTGTGGCTCGGCGATCTTGTGGCTGTATGTGTCGCTTGGCTCGCTCGGTTGCGAGCTTGGGGAAGCTCAAAGGAGAGCTCATGAATCGACCGGCGTACTCCTGGATTCTGCGCAGTTTGTTCGTTCTCGTAGTTGGCGTCATTCTCAGCGTTCTCCCACTCCAGGCCCAGGTAGACACGGGTTCCATCACCGGCACGGTCACCGATTCCTCAGGTGCCGTGGTCAGCGGCGCGAAGGTCACCCTGACGAACGAGGGCACGGCTGCCAGCCTCACCACGACCACTGGATCAGATGGCTTGTATCGATTCAGCCCCGTGCGCATCGGCAACTACAAGCTCGAAGTCTCCGTCCAGGGTTTCAAAACCGCCACGGAAAGCCACGTTGCAGTGGACGTGAGCTCGAATGTCACGCGCAACTTCCAATTGCAGACGGGCGCCGTCAGTGAGACCGTCGAAGTGACCAGCACGGCTCCTCTGCTTCAGTCGCAGGACGCCTCCGTCGGTCAAGTCGTCGACCAGAAGAACGTTAACGATTTGCCCTTGAACGGCCGAAACTTTACGTTCTTGGCCCAACTTGCAGCTGGTGTGAATTCTCCCCAGGCGGACACACGCGGCAACGCAGCCAGCGGCGCATTTGCGGCCAACGGTTCCCGTCCCGCGCAAAACAACTACATGCTGGATGGCATCGACAACAACTCCGACACGGTCGACTTCTTGAACGGCACGAACTACGTCGTGCTGCCTCCCGTGGATGCTATTCAGGAGTTCAAAGTACAAACCACCAATTTCAGCGCCGAATTCGGTCGCTCCGGCGCTGCTGTGCTGAATGCCACCATTAAGTCAGGCACCAACGAATTCCACGGAAGTGCGTGGGAGTTCTTCCGCAACGACAAACTGGACGCGGCAGACTATTTCGAACGCGGCAAGAAGGGTGAACTTCGGCAAAACCAGTATGGGGTCACGTTCGGCGGGCCGGTTATCAAGAATAAGATCTTCTTCTTCGGCGATTATGAGGGCTTCAACCGACGGCAGGGAATCCCGCACGCGGGCAGCGTTCCGACCATCGCGGAGAAAAACAGTGGTTACACCAATCTTCAGGACATGATCACGGGCCAGTCCGGCTCCCAGACGGACACTCTGGGCAGAACAATCCCTCAAGGGGCGGTGCTCGATCCGGCTACGACTCGCGCAACAACGGCAGGTCTTGCGGATCCGGTGACCGGCATCGTCGCGGCTTCGTCGGGCTTCGTCCGCGACCCGTTCAGTTGGAACAGCGGAACCAGTGCAAACACGTTCGGAACAGGACCCTGCCCGTTCAATACCACAAACTTTACATCTCTGGTCACGGCCTGCAATTTGAATAACATCGACCCGACGAGGCTTGATGCCAACGCGATTGCGCTGCTGAATCTCTACCCTTCGCCCACTAGTGCGGCATTCCTGAACAATTACAACGTGTCGCCGGTTGACAAGGAAGACAGGAAGGCGTTTGACACCCGCCTGGACATCAATTTTACCTCGAAGGATCAGCTTTTCTTCCGATTCAGCTATGTTGACGATCCCAACTTCATTCCGGCTATCTTCGGTGGGATACCAGATGGAGGCGCCTTCCAGGAAGGACCTCAGACTGCGTTGGCTCAGCAGAGCGCCTTGGTCTGGACACACAGCTTTTCACCCACGATGGTTAACGTGGCCCGTGCGGGATTGAATTATCTTCATACCACCCGTGTATCACCAGCCGCTAACGATCTAAGTGGAATTCCCGGGAAATATGGCATCCAGGGTATTCCTCAGCAGCACGAGAATGGCGGTCTGCCCGCGTTCGGGATCAACGGTCTGTCGACTCTCGGCGGGAACGCTTTCCTGCCCTCCGACGAGGTCAGTTCCACGATTCAGTTGAACGACGACTTCACCAAGATCTATGGCAAGCACACGTTCAAAATGGGCATCGAGTGGCAGCATGTGAAGTTCTCCACGTTGCAGCCACCGTGGTCGCGCGGTCAGTTTAATTTCGATGGCACCTACACCGACGTTGCGGGCAGCGGCCACGGGGGAAATACCGGTCGTGCTGACTTCCTGCTCTCTCCGATCGCAGCCCAAAACGGCGGAACCGTGGACTACGCCGGTGGTCCGAACAGCATCTTTGTGTCCAACATCTCACTGACCGATAACGGGAAAAACTACTACGGCACCTACTTCCAGGATGATTGGAGAGTGTCTCCAAAGTTGACGGTCAATCTCGGCCTGCGCTGGGATTTCTTTGGTCTGGCGTACGAGCATCACGCCAATCAGGCGAACTTTGCGCCGGGCGGACCGCCTACCGGTTCGCCTCTGTACATTATCCCGGACGGGCCAAACGCCGCGTTCCTCAAGCAGCCGGTAGACTGCGTGGCCAATCCAAACTTCCTGAACTGCTTGCTCGCGAAGGACGGTATCGGTCTGGCCATCACCAATAAGTACGGCAAGGGCTTAGGTGACTCCCAAAAGGCGAATTTTGCGCCGCGCATCGGTTTTGCGTATCAGGTCACGCCAAAACTCGTGGCTCGAGGCGGGTTCGGGCTCTTCTACAATGGCTTTGAAAACCGCGGCTTCTCTCCCAATTTAGGAGAGAACTATCCGTTCCAGTTTAATTTCTCGTTCTTCTCGCCCAATGACATCTCGCCCTACACCTACACTGGATGCTCCAATCCCTACGTCGGACCGGGCGGCCAGGTTACTTTGGAGACCGGTTTCTCGTGTACCCCTCTGGACCCAACGCTTGTCAATGCGAAGGGTCTCGGGCTGCGCGGGATCCAATTCAAATACCAAACTCCTTACTCGATGGGCGGCAACCTTACCCTGCAATATCAGTTGACGCCTTCACTTTCGGTTCAAGGTGGTTATGTGACTTCCTTGGGGCGGCATCTTGAGGTTTTCCCGGGTTCCAACCAGGTCACGCAAGTACTCCCCAACTTAGACGTCAACGGCAAGGGTTTAGACCGGCAGAAGTTCGTGCAGTTCCCGGATTTCGGTTATGGGAATAGCTATGCCACCACGAATGGCAGCAGTTACTACCACGGCCTCCAGTTCACCGCCGAGAAGAGGTTCTCCGGCGGCTTGGCGTTCCTGGGTACCTACACTTATTCCAAGGTGCGTTCGGACGCTTGGGACCTTCTGAACGGATTTTCGTCGGCTGGCAGCTACCGTGCGCCGCAAGTTCCTGGATTTGGAATTCAGCACGATTATGGTTTGGCGAATTTCGACGTCCGCAACGTCGTGCATTTGAGCGGCGCTTATGAGCTTCCCTTTGGCAAGGGCAAACGTTATATGGGGAACGCTTCTGGGTTTGCCAATGCCGTGGCTGGGGGCTGGAGTCTGCAGTGGATCGCCACTCTACAAGGGGGGCAACCGCAACAATTTGGTTGCCCGACTGGTACCTCTACCGGCACAAATTGCATCGCTTTTGTGCTTCCGGGAGTTAATACTCATGTGTCGCGGCACGTGGATCCGAAGAACGGAGCCGTGGTCTTGTTGAATCCGGCAGCTTTTGCCCAACCTTGTCAGCTCAAAGCAAGCGGTGTTGATCCGACAGCGGGGTATGTGCCTACGAACACTCCGACCGGGTGCATTCCCCTGACGACCGCGTTCGGCGCGCTCGGCGGTGCGCAGCCATCGCAATTCGCTGGACCGGGATACCACAAGCTGGATTTCTCGCTGTTCAAGCAATTCCAGGTCACCGAGCGTGTACGTATGGAATTTCGCTCGGAGTTCTTCAATATCCTGAACCACCCGAACTTCAACGCTCCCGGATTCGGGGGCAACGGAGTTAATTCTGTTTCAGGATCGACCAACTTCACTCCCGGGCAAGACGGGACTTTCGGCGAGACTGCATCGAGTCGCGATGGCGCCTACAGTTCGCGCGAGATTCAGTTCGCTTTGAAACTCTATTTCTGAACACGCTCCTGTTAGACATCGAAGGCGCTCCCCGCGGAGCGCCTTCGGTTGCTTGGCATTGGCTGAATTGCTTTGCGTTCCATGCGCGGTGCTACCATAAGGACGCCGTGACCTCGCAATGTCGGCTCTGCTGCATAGTACTGACTGCTCTTCTTGGGCATGCTTTGGTCGCAACCCACTCATTCGCTCAGAGTCGTTCCGCTGCCCCCAGCCGCGATCAGGAACTTAACCGCCAATTCCAGTCCGCCGTCGCGCTATACGACGCGGGCCACTTCCCAGAGGCCGCTGCACAATTAGAGAAACTGCTGCACGAGGTTCCCGGCAGTTTCGAAGCCCATGAACTTCTTGGCATGGTCTACGCCGGGCAGTCGCAAGATGAACTGGCGAAGCAGCATCTCGAGGCCGCTGTTCGCCTCAAGCCGGCCTCAGCGGCCGCGCATACGAACCTTGCAGCCAATCTCATTCGTTTAGGCGATGTGGAAGGTGCCCGGCAGCAGCTCAAGAAAGCTGTGGTCCTGGAACCCAAGAATTATGACGCCAACCACAACCTGGGCGAAATCTACATCAAGCAGGGCAAGTTGCCAGACGCCATCCCGTTTCTCAAGCAAGCCCAGCAAATCAATCCCTCGTCGTACGACAACGGCTACGATTTAGCTTTAGCCTACCTGCTCACGGATCATAACGATCCCGCCCGCCAGGTCGTCCACGCTCTCTTAAAGAGCAAGGACACAGCGGAGCTGCACAATCTTCTTGGCCAGATCGAAGAAAAGGATAGCAACTTCGTGGTCGCGGCCAATGAATTCGAGACTGCAGCCCACCAGGAACCGAGTGAATCGAATCTCTTCGACTGGGCCAGCGAACTGCTCCTGCACCGCACCCTGGAGCCCGCGATTGAAGTCTTCCGCAGTGCCGCAGAACGCTACCCGACTTCTGCTCGGCTCGCAATCGGTCTGGGAATCGCGTACTATTCGCGCGGCATCTATGACGATGCGGTCAAGTCTCTGCTGCGGGCTGCCGATCTCAATCCGTCGGACCTTCGCTGCTATCTCTTCTTGTCGAAAGCCTATGACAGTTCGCCGAGCCAGGCCGACGAGGTGATCCAGAGGTTCCGGCGATTTTCAGAATTGCAGTCCAACGATGCCCGCGCGCAATACTACTACGCAATCAGCCTCTGGAAGGGCAAACGAGCGCAAGATCCTGCCGTCGATTTCACGCGAATCGAGGCTTTACTGAGAAAAGCCATTGCACTCGATCCAAAGCTTTCTGAAGCGCATTTCCAGTTGGGCAATCTACTGTCCGATCAAACTCACTACGCCGAAGCAATTCCGGAGTATCTGATGGCGTTGGAGAGCGACTCCAAAATTCCCGACGCGCACTACCGGCTGGGTCAGGCGTACGTGCACACCGGGCAAAAGGACAAAGCGCAGGCTCAGTTCGCGCTGTACCAGGAGCAGCGCGCTCAACATCTGGCGGACCTTGATAAGCAGAGGGCGGAAATTCGCCAATTCGTGTACTCGGAGGAGAACCGCACATCAGCGAAGCAATAAGCGGGATCGAATCGAAATGCGAAACCATTCCAGTCCTCGCGAAGTCAGCCAGTTCGTAGCTCGCACCCGACGCGACTTCTTGCGCGACGCCGCGGGCCTGGCTCTAGGGAGCGCTCTCCTTCGTCCTGCCTGGGCAAGGGCTGCCGCGGTGTCTCCCAAGCGAAAAGTTGTGGTCGTCACCTTCGGCGGCGGAGCCCGCGATCAGGAAACTTTTATGCTCGAGGGCCAGGAAAATATTCCGCACCTGATGAGCGAATTGATCCCGCAAGCCAGCTTCTTTACCCAAGTTGTCAATCGCGGAATTCTGGGCCACTACGTTGCGACTGCTAGCCTCGCGACCGGAGTCTATGAAACCTTCAACAACTTCGCTGCCGTTTCCCCCGAGTCTCCGACGGTGTTCGAATACTTCCGCAAAGACTTGAAGCGGCCGTCTTCCGATGCCTGGGTAGTCGCGCCCAGCAACGGTTTTAACCGCATCGGAGAGAGCAGTCATCGATCTTACGGTCCGGGCTTCGGCGCACGGGTAATTTTACCCAAGCGTCTTCTAGCGGCAGCGACGTCAAGGGGCAACAACGACTATCAGCATCTGCTGCGCGATAACTATGAAACTCCTTACTTCACGCCCGAACTGGTGGGCAGCGAATTTGAACTGCAGCAACTCGAGACGATCCTGAAGCTCTCAGTGGACGAATTCAAGACTCATGCGCAGACGCTTTCGAGCCCAGATGAGCTCTCGGTCTACATCGCGCGCCAGTTGATGCGCCAGGTCGCCCCAACGCTTCTATGGATCACGCTGCATGACATCGACGTCGCCCACGCCGGCGCGTACTCGCTGTATATCGATGGAATCCGCCGCTCCGATCGGCTGTGTGCCGAGTTGTGGAAGGCCATCCAGACCGAGCCAGAGTATGCCGGCAACACCACCTTATTTATATTGCCCGATTTCGGTCGTGACTCCGACGACGACGCTGCAGGCAATGGATTCCAGCACCATCGCACGGGCGACACTCTCTCTCGCACAACGTGGATGCTCGCCGCAGGTCCCGGAGTTCATCAGGGAGTGGTCTTTGACCGAGCCGTCGATTCCATGGATTTGGTGCCCACACTGGGCGCGATGCTGGGCTTTAATCCCGCACTCGCGCAGGGAAAACCGATCCACGAAGTCTTGTAGCCTCCATGCTGCCGAGCGATCTCAAACCCGAGAAGTTCGATAGTTACCCGCCGGAAGCGCGCAAGATCGTCGTCAACTATCTCTCGACTCTGCGGCAACTGCCGCTGAGCTTTGTGCCGGGCCTGCTGCGCGAACTCGTCAATTTCGATTTCAAGTTTCCCGCTGAGCGCAAAGCGCACGAGAGGGAACTGGACTATCTCGCCTCACTCTCCGCCGGCCAGTTGAAGGAATGGTTTCAGGGGTTCGCCCAAATCCGCCTCTCGTCGCAACTGGAAGACTTCGACTGGGTAAAGTCCCCGGCTCAGTTTGTGGAGCGATTGTCGGCGCACCTCTGGAGCACGCATCAACTCGACGCATTCCGTCAGGTCTCGAACGATTACGCCGATCGTTTGCGCGCCGCCGTGCCGCCCGAAACGCTTCCCATTCCTCGATTGGGGATCAGCGTCATCGGCCAGGGTGTCGCTTCTTATAGCGATCCCTTATTTCGCAAACTGCGCGCACACGGCGCATATTATGCGCATATTAATCCCGAGAACGGGCTTCGATACCTGTTGGATGTAGTTGCCGCGAGGGCCAAGGCCCATCCCGCCCCGTACGGACATTGGTACATCGACGGCGGTGAATCAGCCGAATGTGATCCAGCCCTGACGTGCGTCTCTTACAAGTCCCTAGAGCCAGCCCGCACCGCACTTCTGCGAAGAATGCAAGAACAGATTGACCGTCCCGGCATGGGTCCCGAGGCCTTGCGCACCATTCTGGCGCAGATGCGTCCATCAGATCTGGGAATGAACCGCGGCGCCGGCGCCCTGCACGATGAAACACTGGAACGATTCGAAGTAAGCGTACTGACCGAGGGATCCGGCACTCAGATCTTCAGTACTGTTTTCGCGCAGTGGGCTGCCAGGGAAGCGTTGCGCCGTGCTCAGCCTCTCACGCTTCTTGTGCGATTCGCTCCACGCCAGCGCCAACGCCCGATGAACGAAATGCTTTCCGCCGACGCCAAGGTCCCGCCGGAACCCGACTTGATCGGTTCGCTGATTGATGGCGATTTCGCCGCCTATTACAACTGGCTGAATCAACAACGCCTTCCCGGAGCGGAGAAATCCTCTTTCTTGGTTTGGTTCGAAGGGCACAACCAGGCGTTGGCGATCGGTCCTTCCACGCCGCGTGGTACAGAATCCGCGTCAGTCGCGGATCTGCGGCAGGTGCTTGCCTGGACGTTGTGAGCCTTTCAGAAGTTTCGCAGTAATTGTGTGCAATCGAGAATTGGGGGCATAAATACCGATGGATCGACGCACGTTCCTGCAGCAAACCGGCACATTCATCGCCGGCGCAGCTCTTACACCCTACGCGATTTCCGAAGGTGCCACGCAGTCTGATGCAAACGCTGCCGGACGCCTCGTCCTGCCGATCAACCGCAAATGGCGGTATAGCCGCACTCAAGTGGAAGGCGGTCACGACAAGACCTTCGATGACTCCAAGTTTGACCAGGTCGTCATCCCGCACACCAATGTTCCGCTTCCATGGCACGGCTTTGATGAGAAATCGTATGAGTTCGTCTCCCTTTACCGCCGCCGCTTCAAACTTCCTCCCGCGGCCAAAGGCAAGCACGTGTTCGTCGACTTCGAAGGTGTGATGACCGCGTCTACCGTATGGATCAACGGCACACGCCTCGGCGAATACAAGGGAGGATATACGCCGTTTTCTTTCGATCTGACTCGTCACCTCGATTTCGACGGAGAGAATGTTCTGGCCGTCGATGTCGATTCCACCGAGCGCCCCGATATTCCGCCGTTCGGATACGAAATCGACTACCTTACGTTCGGGGGCATTTACCGCGAAGTGTCCTTGCGCATAGTACCGCCGATCTTCATCGAAAACATCTTCGCCCATCCGAAAGATGTGCTCACGCCGACCCCAAGCGTGGATGTCGATTGTTTCATTCAGCGCACGAACTCTGTGCGGGAAGCTTTGCAATTGGAGGTCGAACTTCGCGAAGGCGATCGGGTTGTCGCGAAGAACAAGCTGGCGCTTCCTTCCACCGCCACCGCGGGTCCAGAGCCTGTAAAGTCCACGATTCATTTAGAGAAGTTGGGCGATATCAAGCTGTGGAGTCTCGAGCAAAGAAATCTCTACACGGTTCACGTTCGTCTGCTGAGAAACAACCAGGTCATCGACGAAGATTCGCGCCGTTTCGGCTTCCGCGAAGCACAGTTCACCGATCATGGCTTCGAACTCAATGGCAAAGTCATCAAGCTGCGCGGCCTCGACCGTCATCAAACTTTCCCGTGGGTTGGTCAGGCTATGGCAGGCCGTGCGCAACGCCGTGACGCTGACATCCTCCGCAACAAGCTGAAGTGCAACATCGTTCGCACCTCGCATTATCCTCAATCGCGCCACTTTCTCGATGCCTGCGACGAGATCGGTCTGCTGGTTCTGGAAGAGATTCCCGGCTGGCAGCACATTGGCGATAAAGACTGGCAGGACATCTCGATCGACAACGTAAGCCGCATGATTCGCCGCGACTGGAACCATCCCTCCATCATTTTGTGGGGTGTGCGTATCAACGAATCGCGCGACAATCACGATTTCTATACCCGCACCAACGCGCTGGCGCATCAACTCGATCCCACCCGGCAAACGGCCGGCATCCGCTATTTCCAGGAATCCGAATTCCTCGAAGACGTTTTCACCATGAACGACTTCGGCTTCCCGCTAAAGCCGCCGAATCATCCGCGCTATCTGAATACGGAATTTGTCGGTCACACCTATCCCACGAAGACCATCGATCAGGTTGAGCGCCTCACTGAACACACGATGCGGCACGCGCACATACACGACCAGCTTGCGTCGAACCCGCAATATGCCGGCGGAATCGGCTGGTGCGCCTTCGATTACAACACCCATGGAAATTTCGGTTCCGGCGATCGCATCTGCTACCACGGCGTTACCGACATCTTCCGCGAACCCAAGCCGGCCGCGGGGTTCTACAAATCGCAGTGCGATCCTTCCGAGGAGATCGTTCTGGAGCCTGCATTCCATTGGGCACGCGGCGATGCCTCGGTCGGATTTTCCAAAGCCGTCGTATGTTCGAATTGCGATCACTTGAAGTTCTACATCGACAACCAATTGGTTGCCGATGTCGATCCCGATCGAAAACAATTCGCGCACCTTCGTTATGCCCCGTTCGTCCTCGAGATGGGAGAGTTGTTTCATAAATGGGGCGACCTGAAGATCGAAGGTTACATCCAGGGAAAACTGGTGATCACGAAGCAAATGTCGGGAAGCGGTGTCGACACGAAATTCCAGCTTCTTCCCGATGACACTCGATTGCTCGCGGATGGAGCCGATTCAACTCGCGTGGTCCTGCGTGTCACCGATGAATTCGGCTGCGTACGCCCGTTTGCGAATGAATCCATCAAGTTTGAACTGCAGGGCCCGGCACAACTGATCGGCGACAATCCCTTTTCTCTGGTGGGAGGAACCGGCGCGATCTGGGTTCGCGCTCAGGAACATCCCGGCAAGGCGATCTTGAAAGCGGTTCATCCCTACCTCGGCGCGCAGCAGGTAGAGATCGGGATCGGGGCAGAGCCCGACGAAGTCGCGTGAAGCCGACAGCGCATTTCGTCAGCATCGCAATAGCCGATTCTCACCTCTAAAGCAGGATGGGAATCACGAGCTGGCGCAGCTTCGGAGCAGTCCTTCTAACGAGCGAAATCTGGAAGTGGCTGCTGCGGCTCGGCGGTCCCGGCTTGATTATTCTGGGCCTCATCGATAGTTTCGTGATTCCCACTCCCGGAGGCATGGACGTCTTTGTTGTCCTGCTGACGGCACATCATCGCGCGTGGTGGCCGTATTACAGCGCGATGGCAACTATCGGATCTATGCTCGGCGGTTATGTCACTTATCGTCTCGCGCAAAAGGGAGGCAAGGCTGGTCTGGAAAAGAAGATCGGCAAAAAGCGATCCCAAAAAGTCTACAAAAAGTTCGAAAAGGAAGGCTTTTCGAGCGTGCTGATCGGATCAATTCTTCCGCCGCCCTTTCCTCTCGTCCCGGTGCTGATGGCAGCCGGCGTGATGCAATACTCGCGAAACAAGTTTCTTGCCGCTCTTACGATTGGTCGATCTATACGTTTCTTTTCGCTTGCTTTCCTCGGCAAGCTTTACGGAACCGCGATTACGGGCTGGCTCGGCCGTTATTACAAACCTTTTCTTTACGTTCTTCTCTGCCTTGGACTCGCTAGTGGGATCGGAGCGGTGCTGTACTTCAAGTGGTATCGGCCTAGGCATCAGCCGACCCGTGAGATTCAGAATCGAAAGGCGGCCTGATGCTCGGCCGCCTTTCCTTCCAACGAATCCTGCTAGCGGGTCGCCGGTTGTGGGCTGGTTTGCGGCGATGATGTGCTCGGGTTCGAGAAGTTCACCTTAGGCACTGCACGTGATCCTTCGGAAGCCTGGAAATAGGCGTCATTCGGCTTGAATCCAGCCCAACCCGCGAACACGCTGTTCGGGAACTGCTGGACGTACGTGTTGTAATCCTGCAGCGTGTCGTTGTAGCGTTTGCGCTCGACAGAGATTCGGTTCTCTGTACCGGCAAGTTCATCCTGCAGTCGCAGGAAGTTCTCATTCGATTTCAGCTGCGGATAGTTCTCTACGATGAGCAGCAGTCGTCCCAAGGCTCCGTCCAGTTGCCCGTTGGCAGCGATCTTCTGTTGCGGTGTTCCAGCCGAAAGAAGTGCCGAGCGCGCTTTCGCGATGTCTCCGAATACAGTCTGCTCCTGTTTGGCGTATCCCTTCACCGTCTCGACGAGATTCGGGATCAGGTCGGCACGCCGCTGGAGCACAACGTCCACCTGGGACCATGCCGATTTCACCGCCTCATTCTTTTGGACGAGCGTGTTCTTGGTGCTCACATACATCCCGAAGAATGCCAGTACAATCAGTCCCAGAATGACCACGACAGCGATCAGCGCGATCAATGCTTTACCCATAAAGCCTCCTTCGAGTCTTATTTATTGCGTCCTGATGCGTTCCGATCAAGCGTTCGATCGACGAGTGTAGTGACCTGTTCGACCTCGGCGAGATACCGCGCGACCAGCTCTCCGATGTCGACTTTCTTACGATCAATCTTCTTTTCGCGTATGTCCAATACTTGTAGCACAGCCGAGGCCTCGAAGGCCTTCGCAGCCTCTCGCCTGGTCGGTGAGGACGCGTCCCCGAGTGCGATTCGCGCGTGCCGAAACAGCGTACTGAACGAGGGAGCCGAGCGT